>Ga0179593_1499763_pt1 | contig 14951 bp, 10 predicted proteins | sample CZODoug2_1_08_16_FD_185931 | JGI IMG/M metagenome (GOLD analysis project Ga0179593, IMG submission 185931) | Vadose zone soil fungal communities from Angelo Coast Range Reserve, California, USA - CZODoug2_1_08_16fungal (PacBio error correction) | ecosystem: Environmental > Terrestrial > Soil >... | reverse complement strand
ATTGCGAGCGTACAAGTCGTAGCTGTTATTCGAACAAGCACCCTGTATCAGTTTTCGATTACCCTTTCCTTTTACTTGTCTCACAACGCTACACGGGGAACCGAATCTAGGCCCTGATCTAGCACCCACTCCTTCCCCTTTCGAAATATCATTTTTCGTCCATTCCCCGCCGTCCGTATGACAACATCCTTCCGCCCGACGCCCCTGATTCCACTCAGTTCCGTCTCTCCCTCTTATTGCCTGCATGTGTTTTTCCCTTCTACTCGGATTCCGAGCTATCTTCGCGTTTCCGACATCTTCCTTCCGCAATTGTTTATTTCCCTTGTTCGTACCTACCGGGTTACCAGTCCACCCTTTTATCCGTCTTGGTCCAGTGAAGCCCCGCATTCCCGTTTCGAACCAGCTCCCTTATATCACTCGAGCACTGACAGCTGCATTTGTTGTGTCCCCCTAACCCAGGTAAGACACGCTGCACACGTCTTGTGCGTACGGGCCCAGATGGTGCTTCCGGTCCCCTTATAGGAGGCGCTCCAGAGTCGACCCGCCCGGTGACAGGTGGAGGCCAGTTTGAGGGCACTAGGCCCCCCCCAATATGCGATCTTCCCTCTACGTTCCCACCCCCTTCGGGAGCCCCATTGCACGAGGGCATGCAGTAAGTTGACTTTAAGTTTCCCGTATTTTTTCCCAGCTGTCCCCACAAGTTCAGAGTCGTGTAATCATCCGCTAGCTTGACCCCCTCAGATGGCAGAGAGATTCGACCCCCCAAACTTACATCCTTTGAAAACTGTTTCCGTTAGGTACGCTGTAGGTTAATAGCACGTTTCCCTCGTGCTTTCAGGCTTTGCAGCTTTGAGTCAGGTTCACCGGTCCAACTGTATAATCCGCGAGTTCCGTGCCCGCGTAATCTGAGTGAGGTGGGGATTTGCGTTTCTCCCATCCTTTAAATTTTCTGTTTTGCGCCGTTCTCGAATTTTAAGTTTCCGATTCGTGTTACGTTGCGCGTCTTTCAGCCCCAAATAGTCACCCTTTAGGGGGCTGCCTCCCCGATGTCCTCTCCTGCCTCGTTTTTTGGTAGCCGCTTACCCGACCCCTTCTTGCCTCTGAAACTCTTTCTCTTTCTCCTAGTCTGCCTCTTTTTTTTTGATTTTTGTGGCTTATGTCGACGGGTCAAACAATGTCTTTTTTCAGAGCCTTCCCGCCCCTTTATGCGCACCCTACCCCGGGTTTTGGGACTCTTTGCTGTTAGCTTTCTTTCTTTTTTTGCCGCACTATGGCAATACCAATCAGGTGTCGCTCCTTCTGTTTTTGTGTGACCGGGTCGCCCCTGTTCTTGGGATTTTTTCTTATAGAAGAGTCGCTTCTCTTCTCACTGCTTTTTTGCTCCCCATCTGTGCCCTTAGTCAAGCTTTTCTCCAGCTTTCCGATTAACGATCTCGACCTTGCGTTCCATGCGCCTGCCCATTTTTCCTGTTTTTTCAGCTCCCCCGTTGGGGTTTTGCGTCGTTCAGGATGAATTTCCCGGCTTTAGTTGTAGTGTTTGGGCCCCAACTGTTCTGTCCCGTCCGGGTCTTTACGGTTTTGATTTTTTTTCTTGTATGGAGAAAACCCCGTGGCGGTTTTTTAACGTAGTCTTATAGAGTCCCTTGGATTTTTGATTAAGTTTTGATTCCGTTTCTCAGGAGGCCCCCGAACAAGTGAAAGGTTTTCTCTCCCTCTAGTCTAGGTTCGATGTAACCCGGACTCAATGTTATACCGGGTATGATTCTTCTTACACGGTCACGCGGCTTTGTCCGTGCTAGTCTGGGGAAGCGGTCTGGAAAACGTTCTTCTCCCCGTTTGGTCTGTAAAACCGAAGGACAGCGTGTAATTACTGACCCTTGGAGAGCTTTTAAACGTAGGCGGGGTTTACAGTAACGCTGTGTTGACGGGACTTTGGGTTGGGTTCCCAGGTTATAATCGAAATTGAGTTTACTTACTGGCGTTTTGTGGTTAGTTAAGACATCTGTGTTGGTAGCATTATCGTGCCTCCAGAGGACACTCCAACCCCCCTTAGGGTTTTCCTAATATTGTTCTGAAGGCAACCCTGTACCTTTGAAGCCCTTTTTGTTCTCGTCTGCTGTAAGAGACCTTAGTACTTTTCCCTCCCCGGGTCAGTAATTGCACCCTGGGTAGGATGTGGTTGGGGAAGGGTGTAACGACCTTTTTCTCGGATCTTCCTTCTTCGGTAAACTGGTGAAGGAGGTGTGTGTGGTCTCAATTCTTTAGGTTTGCCTGTTTTTACGGACGTCGACGGTTCATCTAACGAGGACCGATTTGTTATTCAGCGGAGGACGACTTTCGTTCTTCCTCGCCGTCTTTGTTTAAATTCCATATATTTCATAAGTCCAATTTTTTTTGGCTACCTCGTAGTCGGTGAATAATCTCCCGGAGTTTTAAGCTCCGCCGGCTCCAGACTACGGAACGTACTGCAAGTGTTCCATCTGTTTTCTCCCCCCCCTAGCCCTTCCCGTCGACATGTTCTCTGAGAAGATTAACAAACACCTTCATTTTCGGTCTTGCTCTCCAGCTTGCTGGGGTCGTGTGATTGATTCAGGGTATTGATAGGTTAATTGGGCGACTTCTTTCCCTCCTCGACCCTTTGAAGACCTGCCTTAACAGCTATCGTCTGGCCCCTGGTTTTCAGACATCCTGAGGTTCGGTCCCCGCCTAGTGATTCCCCCTGACCTCCCATACCGTTGTCCGTGGCAACTCTATTTTGCTGGCATAATCTTCCGCCCTCTTGAATCGGCCGAGGGCAAATTCATTCTATGGACTATTTTTACATTTCACTCTGCCCTCTTTCTTCCTTAGTTTTATCATTCGCGGTATTACAAGTGTTTCGCTACTTTTGTTAGTCGTTCTTAGGATCCCCCTTAATTATGACTTTTCCTCTCCTTTCCTCCAATCCCAGACAGCTACACGGGCTGCATCTAATTTCAGGCACCTCCAAACTCCAAGTCCACTTTCCCCCCCCCTTGGCGTCGACACCACAGTTCCTTTTCATGGATGCTACCTTTTTTTTTTCCTTGTTCCTATCCCCCTTTTTCCTCAAGCTGTCATATTAGAGCCCGTTAGTACTCTTCGCTATTGTAAGCCCCCTGATCTTCAGGCCTTTATACGACCCGCTACAGTTTCTTGGTCCTGGGCTCAATGACCAGCTTTCCAGGTTTTCTCGTTGTGTCTGAGATCTTCAGTTTTTTTCCCAGACCGACTCAGTAACGCAATTTTGAATTTTTACTTTTTCGATTTTTTTCACCCCATTTGTTTTCCCTACTCTTTTTTCCCATCGGGAATCTCTTGTATGGCGGACCTTTTATTCCATCCAATTCTGCAAATAGTTGGACATAAGTCCTACTTTAAGAGCAGTTCTTTTCTTCATACACTCTCCCTCTCATCTTCATGCTTACATCGTGTCAGAGTGAACTTCCTTTTATTTTTCTTCAGTGGTAGTTTATCTCCCCGGACTATCTTTCCCCCCCCTTTCTCGGCGGATGTTTGACAGCAACCCCCAAGAACTCAGGTCAATAACGCCCCTTCTCTATCCCTTTGCTTTCTTCTAAAGCGATGCAGACTCATGCGTCTTTTTTACGCTTTTCCTAGACGCTACTCATTTCTCGTGACCTAGCGAGACGAACTAGCCAAAAGACTGGTCCTTGTCTGTCACTTAAAATCCCTCAAAATCGCTTGCCTTCTCTTTTTTGTATGAGAGATTTGCGCGGATCCAAGGTTTGGGCGGATTTTTCTTTTTTCCTTCAAGTTGTTATAGGGCTGCGGTCTGACGTTCTCGTCTCGCTTCCCTTCAGCTGAGTGTCGCTTCGTCGTATCTTTTCTCCCCATTTTTTTAGCCCTTTAGTTTTACTGTCTTTGTCTCCGCCCAGTAATGTATGCCCATATATGCCCCAGCCCAGAACCTCTTTTGCTTTCCTTATCTAGGTTCGGGTCCGCCAGCTTTAGTCTTTCTTTTTTGCTTGCCCGTCAGCTTTTTTTCTTCTAAAGTTTGTTATGGTAGTGCCCAACCGGCCTTTCCGTTCTTGCCTTTTGCAAGCCATTTTTAGTGCGCTTTCCTGTCTCTTTTTGTACTTACTTTTCTTTCCGCACGTTGTGTTTACTCCAGTTTGTCTTTTTTTTCACCAATGCCTCAGAAGGACTTTCTCGTTTTACTACCCCAGATTGTTCAAGGTTGTGGTCTTCCCCTTGCACCTGGACCTGCATTTATGATTCTTTTGTTTAAGCGTCCCTTTCCTCTCCTCTTTCTCCTTTCTAGGGTACTCCAGCTTATTCTCCAGTTCTTTGGGCGTCCTCCATTTATTCGAGTATTTTTTTTGTCAGTCACGGTCCAGTTTTCGGTGTTTTGTTTTCTTTTTTCGAATAGTTTTCTCTTTTTTTTGGTGCTTTTTAGCTCACATACCAAAGGCCGCCTACGGGATCTATCAGACCAGATCGGGTCTACTGTCTTTTCTGTAGTTCAATTCCCCCCCATCCTGCCCTGCGTTCTCCTCCTTTCTGCCAGTTAGCTCCATGACTTTTGTCGATTCTTCGGTGTGAGGAACTTTTCTCTCAAGTGCCAGCCGATCTTTTCGACACCTTTTTTTTTTGACCACTATCCTTTTGTCTTGCTGTGGCCCCTGATTTTTATGCGCGTCCCCCCCGGACATTTCGGCTTTATTTCCTGAGTCCACTCTCCCCATTTTTCACCCTCTAACCCGAGGTGAAGTCAGCCATCAGCGCTATTGCGCCTGATATGCTCTTTAAGACTATCCTTTTCCCCCCGTTGTGCTTCTTTTCCTCCAACGGGGTACTCTTCTCTTTGGTGCCACCACCAGGCAGTCATAGACCTTCCCGATTTACAGTCAAATTTTGCCTCCTGCCCTTCCGGTCTTCCCCTCTCCTGGCTTCCCATTAAGAAATAGTCAGATCCCAGCTCCCCTTTCGCCCTTCTGTCAGGGCACAACCGGACTTTTGGAGATCTCGAACTTTTTTTGTTCCCCGTGTCTCCTACCCCGACGTTCCTATCCTTTTCTAACGTTTCTTACTGCGGTGACCCGAGCCAAACACCGGCTTTTTTCTATAACGTTTCGTCATTCCGCGTCTTTCCCTTTTTCTCCCCCCTGCTGTCCCGGAGTTTATCCTATTCCCCTTCGCCGATTCGGTTTCATTGGCCCACAAGCAATGTGCCACAATCTTTTGTTTCCTTTTTTTTCCTCGCACACCTCACTATCCGTTATTGTCTTCACAGCGCTCTTCTACTCGTCCCGTTGCCGGCCCCCTGCGGTGACCCTGATGTTAACAGCCTTCCCGTTTCTTTTTTCGACTCAAGATATACCTCCTTGACGCGAACCCTGTCGTTCTGAGGCCTGTTTACTTTGAGCTTCTCCCTCGGTGTCTTTCTCCCCGGTTCGGAGCTTTCGTACCCCTTCCGTTACTACCCTCCATTTCCATGCTGGAGGAAATCCGTTTCCTCCACAACCTTCTTTCCATTTTCCAGTTTCCACACGTTTGCGTCCTTCCCCCCAGTACGTGGGTAGTTTGTGATGACTAAATTGCTTCGCAGCTTCCCAACTGTCCCGCCTTTTTTTTCCCCGGTATCCTTTTTTTGCTTGCGTTGAATAACGCCCCCCTAACGACCCAACGTTCGTTTCCTCCTCCACTTCCTCCTCACCAGCATGACCCCGGGGCCCTTTTCCCATTCTTCTAACCCTTTTAAAGCCGAACTCCTCTGTCCAGCTTCTCCTCTTTCCCCTTTCCCCCACGGAATCGACAAGAAACCTTTTAAGTTCTTTGTCACTAAGGTTCTCAGCACCCAGTTTAGAGTTTTTGCAGGACGTTGATTTTCAACTGTTCCTCTCCCCTTGTTCCCCGCCCCCTGGTTTAGTTTCCCCTGGATGTTTCCCTGTTTTCCGGCCAGAATACCCAGAACAACTCGTACCCAACTTTCGTTTCACCGTCAGGACTTAGGTTCAGGTCGGTCTGGTTGTGCCTTTTCACGCACCGACAAAAGCTACACTTTTATTTTTTTTCGATAGCTTCACTCTTTTCGAAGAGCCCCCAAATGGGTGCGTTTTCCCCTTGAGTCCAGTGAAAATATGAAGCATCTTCTATCATTCACGGTTGTTTTTGAGAGGTACTCAGTAATTTCGGCTTGAGCACCCCGGTGTTCTCTTACCCGGGAGAACCTTTACTTTATAATAACCCTTCGCCTTGGCTCCTGGGGTTTTTCCATCCGTCCCGAATTTTCCCGACATGGAGGTCCATGTACCTTTTTCCGACCCCTTCCCTCTTTACCCTCCCCTCCACCTTTAATTGTTTCAATTTTCCGCTGCCCCTCCGAACCGTCCCCGGCGATGTTTTTTACCACAGGCGCACTTTTGTTTGACTTATGCTCGCTTTCGAGTCGCGTTGCCAGCTTTTCGCTAGCCCTGCCCCGAATCTTAGAAACTATTCTATGAAAGTTTTTTCCACTGTCTTACGATTCTTTGGATTCGGCCGACTTTTTTTCCTTTCCTGGGTTCTGTTTTTTCCCCCCACTTTTTTTCCTTATCCCCCCTTAAATGGTTTCCGTGGTTTTGCGCTTTGATCTCCCAGAAACCTTGTGGACCTTTCTTAGAACTTAGGTCACCATAGACCTCCTTCCCCAATGCCATAACCCCTTTACCGGTAGTCCGACAATGTAGGAGTAACTGGTTAGAATTTTTGCTCCTTACTCACGTAATTCTCTCTTTTCCGCCCCTCCTTTGCCCTCTTCCGCGTATGTTTTCCCCCTCTTGTTCCTTTCTTTCAACTGACCATCGGGTAGTGCCCATTACTTCTTTTTTGGTGGTCGTACCCCGACTTAGGCTGGTCGTTCTCACTCTTTTCCTGGATGTAGTGATTCAACTTGGGCCCCTCCCCTTTTCTGAGTTTTAGATACGACCTTTTTTTTCCCTCACGAATCAATCCCGGCTCCGTACTGTGACCGCCCCTCGTACCCCCCCCTCCCTCTTTTCTTACCCTTTGACCGGTGCCGCGTGGACTGTCAATTTGTTAGGTGCTTCGTCTCTTGGATAAGAAAGCTGTTGACGACCCCGTTTTTCTGTTTCCCTGATTCCCCATAGTATTGTCCCCTGATGTCCTTTGTTAGTTATTGTTTATCGTCCCGCCCGTTTTCCTGGATACGTACCCTGCTTTTTTCCTCCGGATACGTTTTTTTTGAGTCCCCTTTGTTACTATCCCTTAAGTCTTCAGAAGGTTCCTTTCGACCCCCTTTTTCTTGCAATGCTCCCGTCCCTCTGCTACTGTTGATAGGCTTCTAGACCTTCCTTATTCCCCTTTGCTTTGATTCTTCCCTTTTACTCGTTCACTTTCCCCCTGCGCGGTATACGCTTGTCTTTCCCCTATCGTGTACCTAGTGACGAGGTCACTCCCGCCCTTAAACTACTTCTATTTATGCGGTCCTATTATGACTTTGAGGCATCATGTCCCGTGCAACTTTCCCTTTCCCACCCATCAGCGCTCACAGCCACACAATCGGACGGCACGTAATACCCCAATAACCTTTCCCTTCAGATGCTCAGTCTTTTAATAGCGACAGCTTTCGCGTTGGATTCAGAGATGACACACACGAGAGCCCGCCGTCACGCCTCCTGGTTTCAGGTCACGCTGTGGCATGCACAAGGTTCACCCCACCCGCTGTGTCCTCTTCCTGTTTTTGTTAAACCCTTGCAGAGCAGGATTAATTAATGTGCGTCGCCCCCCTTGTGCACTCTTGGCTCAGCTTTTTCCCCCTCTCTTTTCCCTTTACGCCTCATAGACTCGGCACGGACGCTCATTCCTACTTCAATTTTGCCCTCTGACCCCTCTTTCCCGATCTAACGTGTCACTCACACCCCACGACGGTGTCTCTCCCCCGGTCACTCTTTCCTCCCCCCCCCCTTTGAAATCGCTGTTTGATCGGGCCGAGCAACTTTTTTTTTGTTGCGAATCCCGCCTCCCCCGAATTCCCCCCCTTGCTGCTCGGATCCCCCAGTCGTTGCCCCCTCTCGTGGTGCCACGTTTTACATTCCACGCACTTTTCGACATCGCTCTTCTCACCTGAGTCTTTCTTTGTCTTCCGGAGCCCCTCGAGGCTCCAATTTCTGTCGACTTCCCCCGACATCTCGCCCTCTCCCCTTGTCCCCCCAATTTATCGACGACAGATGTCTCCCGGACCATGTCCTTCTTTTCGTGGGCCTGCTGACAGGAAGAAAACCCAAGAAACCAGGACCCTTCCCGGCTCGCCTTTTTCCCTTAAGTATTTCCTCCCGACCCTCCCAGTATGTTTTTAAACCATTTGTATGGCTTCACCACCCCCACCCTTTCTCGCCTCCCCTGGAAGTCGTTTATTCTTTCTATCCACATTCCTCCTTTCTGCCTCCTCTTGCCCCCCCATATAGGACAAGGTGCCCTTTCACCGGGTCGGTCCGTTGCTTTAGCCCTTCCCCACCCTGATATCATGACACCCGATTACCCTAGGGCAGATCCCCAGCCCCTCTGCTGACAAAAGGCCCACCATCCCCCTGTCGTGCCATTCAACTCCCCTAGTGCTCACCTACTCATGACCAGCTAGTGACTCGCCCTATGCCCAACTGCTTCTTTTTTTTCCCCCTCCCTTACCTTGCTCTTTCGCTACACGTGGGCACCGAAAGGAATTCCTAAGCTTTCCCCCCGCCGTGCCAGTTACCCTTAGCGTCCTCAGGAAACATTCAACTTTCCATAGCCTTAGCCCCTCGCTTCTTGTTCATCTTATGTGGGCTTCGTTCCACCCCACTCCCCTCCTTTCCGCCGGTATTGTTTAGACAAATTTAACCCTCCTCGCCGCTCCTACGTTTCCGTCTTTTGAGGGACCTCCCGGAACTTTCCCCGGCCCGACTGGTCCCTAGCGCTTCCCCCCCGCACGTTTGATGCCTGCTCGCCCAATAGCTCTTGTCTTCTCGTCTCCCCCTCGCCCCCGCCCACTGATCCCTCTTTACTTCAACCTATTTGCCCTCCTTCTTTCTTGTTGGCGTTTTTCACCTCATGTATCATGCTGCACTGCTGCCGCCATTAACTCTGTTTACCGTTCCTCATCCGGTTTGTCACTCTCCTTCCCAATCTTCCTCGACTCCACCCCCATGTTGCTCCGCCTTCGATGGGTCGCCGTGACCCTCCTGTTATGTTTTGTTTTTTTTTTGTTGTGGATTTCCTGTACTCCCTCCCCCCCCCCCCGCCCACCCCCTCTCCGTCACCTCTAATTGTAGTGTCTAACTAGGTACGGATGGACCTGTCCACAAACTATACTCTCGTGGCGTCGTCTCCTGACTCGTCCTCGTTGTTTATGGTGTTGTGATTTGGTTGGTGTTCAGTTCCCCCCTCCCTCCGCCCCCCGCATCCCCCCTCATTCTAACCAAACACGTGTTTTCATCCGTTGTGACCCCCCTCCCGCCACCCCCTACCTCCCGCCCATACTTTTTTCTTCCCTTCCCCCGCACCCTCGCTGACCCTTACCAAACTCTATGTCAGTCGTCCCCCCCTTCCACAAGACCTTTGGTCCACAGTTTTCCTGTTGTGTTCTGAGGACTCTGACGTTCACGTCACGACTCTCCTCTCCCACAAGTCACCCTTTGCGGTACGTTCGCAGGTACCCTTTCTATCATAGGCTACACCTCGCCTTTCTTTATAATCTTGACTCTCCTACCTCCATGGTGCCATCCAGCATGGGACTCCCCTGCACTTCCATCCCACTTCCGCCCGGCGGCTCCCTCTTGTCCAATACCCCAGTTTTAAGGCAGTCAGCGAGTTTCTTAATCCCTTTGACACTTGGCTTCCTCTCAAGCCCTACGTTCAGTCGGCCCCCCCAAATGCACTAGACACCAGGTGTGTCAACACCCAGTTCCCCTCCAAGTTCACCCGGCGTATGGGTGTTAAACCTTCATATTAAATCGTAGCTGCCACTAAAGTCCTGCGCCCCCTAATCGCTTTCCTTCAATCCTTAGCGCGTCTTTCCCCGAGCGAAAGCTTCCCCAGTTAAGTGGGTCTGGACAGCAGTAGTTCTCCCCGGGATTACCTGTCCGCTTATTGACTGCATGTCTTTCGGGTGCGGATTAGAGATGCGGCTTTTCCATATCCTCTATTTTTTTTTTTTTTTTTTCCCTGTTTCTTTATCTCCCTTTGTTATAACAAAATCTTAGTTCCCGGCATTTTTGTAGAGACTCCCCCCCGCCCGTTGGCCATGTTTCCCCCCTAGTATGTTTATCACTTCCCCGCTAGTCTCTTGCCATCATTGTGCTACCCGACTTCCCGACCCATAACTTTCCCGAAGGTTCTGAGTGCTCCAGTCGCCTTGCTCCTTTCGCGATCAAACGCGTGATTAGACCCGATTCCCATTCTCCCCGTTCTGAGATTGCCCCTCGTCCTTTTAATTAGTATTCACGCGGACCCCCCCTCGTTCGCCGAGCCCCCCACACCACTGCAATAGTTCTTTCACCGCCCACCCCTTTTTTTCCTTTGCTCTTCGTTTCGCCCTAATCACCTTGTCGTGTGCCTTAGGCTTCGTCGCCTTAGTTCACACCCGGAGCCCTCAGATCACTTCTTACCCACTTCCTCCCCCCGTTCATCGCAGACATTGGGGGGGGGGGTGTTGGTGTTCCTTGCGACCACTAGCCCGCTTTAAACCAATTATAGCCCGCTTCCCCCCCGGTTTAAAGCTTTTTCTCCACGACTTGTCTCCCGTTTTTTTTTTTCGGGCGTTTCTTCCCCTTTGCCAGTTTTTCCCTCTGGAGTTTTATTTCTTGATCATGCGCTCTTTTGGGCTGTTTTTTGTCCTTTTTTACGGACCCTCTACCTCCGCGGACCGAAACGACTCTGTCTCTTTTTCACGTCGCCGCCGATGCTCAAGCAGTCCCATCGGCATGGCACGGAAGGTACCGAGATTTTCCCATAATGATTCGCGCGTTAGCTTGCCTTCTACGGCCTTTTTCGCTCAGGATGCCAGAATAATTTCGCTGACCGGTTCTCGTAGCGTGATCTGCTGTAGGGCACTTTAATTTCCTTGCTGATTTCCACTATCTTTTAGTCCGGGAGGTGACTCGGAAAACCGCCGTTCAACCTGAGGAATCCCACCCTCATCCCTCTCATCTTGGAGTCTTTCCAGCCATTAATTGTGTCCTTGTAATACTTGGCCTTCGAGTCTGAGGATACCCAGGGCCTTTGCCGTTTTGACCCCCAGTGCCGAACCCCCGCAACGAAGGAACCCCCAATTGAGTACAAATGGACGTCATGCCCTTTGTGATTTTCCATCGGGAATAGACCTCGTACTCTCGCCGAGGAACACTTTATGTCATTTAACAACCATTGCACTGTGTCGCTCTGTGCATTTCTCAATGCCGCTCTGTCGAGGAGCAGACCTTCTTACGCTGTATCCCACGGCCCCCATATTAAGAAAGATACCGTTCACTTTTGCGCAGTGTCGATAGCGTCATCCCCTGGCCTGCCTCTCCCTCGAACTCGACGCCATGACCGAACGTTCGCCCCATCTGTTTGGGTCAGTCGTCTCACAACGGTCCTTTCTTCACCGCTTCCCCCGAGACTCGAATATTGAACGTCCTTTTGACCCTGTCATCACCGATCTTTCCGTGTCCGTTGAGCTCGAATAATCACGCCCCCCTGATTTGTGGTGACTGGGAACCCCCTCCTTTTTCCTTCGCTGAAAGGTAGGGGAAACCAGTGGAAAATTGAATCCCATCCTCGTGTACTTTCCGCGCCTCTTTCCGACACGCTCCACCTGAATCGGATCCGCAGTGTTTACGCCCCCCGTGAGGCTTTTTCAAAAACGGCTTCCCCCCCAACGCGACACTCTCGGCGTCGGCAGCGCGGCACCCTTGTTTCGGCTCGCAACCAATCCGTCAACTTTAGGTTGAACGGCCGGAGATTAATTCCTTTCTCGCCGACGTCCCAGTTGTTGTCCGCCCTCACTAAACCCTTACCCCATCGGAATTTTTTTAAGGTGAGACCCCGTTTACCCACCTACCCTTGTATTAGAAGAGTCCACTTTCGCCAGAATCCCTCCGTGAATCGTGACCCAGTTTCAGACTCGCGTTAGTCCTCAATAGTCGAGGTCCCCGCCGCGGCGCACGCGGGACAATCACCTCTCCCTGTGCAACCTGTATACCCGGACAAGCGGCATCTCCCTTCCCCCTTCCACCCTGGCAATTGTCGTTCCCGTCAGAGGTAGAGGTTTGTAGTTGCAGTGCATGCCTGTTTTTTCCCAGCCCTAGATCCCTTTTTAGGCGTTTTAGCTTTAAGCAGTTTGATCTTGATCGGCTGGTGTGCCGTCACCAGCCAGGACTATAAATATTCTTTCTTTTCTTCCTCTGGTTTGGTGTTGATGAGTTGTTTAGTCCTGCTTTTCCTGCGAACGTGTCTCTTCCTTCTGCAGGCCTCTTCTCGCTAGACAGAAAAGGTGATAGGGGATTACGCCTCTCCTTCCGAATCATGAACCTTTTAAAGGTACTCCTCATTTCAGAGTTAAGACACTTTCCAGGGGGATGTGGCCTGGCATAGGACGTTTGAGAGGATTCAGATTGAGTTCGTCTTTCCTTCATCAACGGGGCGCCGCGTGCAAGGAAAGACCCTTTTTCGAATGGGTAGCCAGTCAACCGCGTACTTTTTTCTTAAGGGTTTCTTTTTTTCGGCTGCAGCTTGAGAGGGGAGGAACGGTCCGGGGTACTGTTTCTTGCCTTCAATATTCGGAATCTTTTTTCGTTGAGACACCTGGGGGGTATAGTAGGCGGCTTTCACCGTCCGGCCAATTGATTAACAATCCCTTTGTTACGGTGAAGCTGCGAGCTCTATTTCACCCGTACGCGTACAGATGCCAGACCGATGCTTTGTCTTAGCGGCACAGTGTCCAGACCTGGGGGACCGTTACACCTTACCAGCGGCTCATGAGCTTGTTCCTATTAGTTCTGTCACGCCCGCGTGAGCCTTGGACGGGACGGGCCCACTGTGCGCGGCATAGCGTCTCGGCGGTACTTCTGTACACCACGTCCCTGTCGGCGTCGAATCTCTGTACCGCTGTACAAGACCAAAGCCTCTTATTGTAGACTGGATGGTACCGTGTTTCCTAGTGGCTCGTTTTTTTTTCAGCTGTTCAGACCCCGCCGAGGTTTGCTTGAGCCCTTGCGAAAAAGAGGGGGTCGCCACGTGGTTTTTTTCAACCGGGATGTCTATTTTTCGATCTGATTAGTCCCGGAGTCCGATGGCTGTGTCGTAAGTATCGGCTTTTTTTTAGTTTGTCCCCCAGTGCGAAACCGTGTATTGAAAACTGGTTTGAAACGAGTGTTCGATCCTCACTGCGAACTAGCATTTCGGAGCGGTTTAGAAAAGCTATAGCTCGACGCCAGGCTACTGTTTTTTCCCCCTGCCGAGAATGGGTTCTGGGACGTGGGGGTACCTACTAGGGAAGAAGACTACCTTCGACCGTGTGCCGGTCATGGCTAAGGAACGACGTGAACCCATTTTGTCGCGACTAGGTCTACGTGTTTCCAACCCTGCGAAGAGGGGCTAGCAGAAAGCCCCATGTTTCATTCCAGAGCTACACCCCTGTTGAATTTAGTTGTCTGCCCGTGCGAATCTTCTGGGCCCAGACGCACATCCGCCATCGAACTTTTCCTTCGTCTGCGCACGGGAAGACTGGCTGATATCGATCCAGCCGTGCCATTTCCCGCCCCTAGATCCGCTATCATGCCCCAAATTCTTTGTTTCCCCTTGAACCATCGAGGATCGTGCAACCTGCTCCCCAGGTCCTATCCGGTCCCGGTCTCTCTCCCTCCTTTGGACTTTCTCTCCTGGCCTCCCCTCCCGCACGAGGCTCATAGTGACTTTGTGTCTCCTTTCTTCCTTCGAAAAATCTTTTCCCGATACGATCGCTTGGTGTTTAGAGAGCCGCCTTCTTGAGTTTTTCCTTTTTTCCTCCCCTTCGCCAATACCCAATAAAAGGCCAACTTTCCTGCTCGGCCCGTACTCTTCATCGAGTAGAGACCCCACCTCCCTCTCATCCTTGAACTGGCGGCCCCAAGTTCCTCGCCCTTCAAATGGAGCCTAATAGGCGTTTTCTCACTTCTCCTCCTCTTTACCCGTCAGCTACCTCGGTTTTGAGCTGCCGCCCTCAGCAGGAACATCTTAGGAATTATCCCATGACTTTTTCCTTTTCCCTGCCTGATCCTTCCTTGAACAAAAGAGTGCCGAAGCTTTGTCTGCTCGTTCTTTTTCCTGGCAATCTGTCGACCTTCAGTTTCCCCTTACCTTCTTTCTGCCCCTCCGGCCAAAAGAGGGATTCTGAAAGCGTCTCTACTCCTAGCAACTCCAGTTCCCGGCGACGATTCCTCCTCTCGTTTTGGATGTCAAGCCCCCGTCCCATCCGATGTCAAGGCGCTTTTCAGCCTTCCATCATTTTCATGAGACGACTCTGACCTCTGAGGGCCAGTCTTCCTAGGACTCTCGGCGACCAGCGGTTTTCCTTCCCGCTTTCCTTTGCGGAAGATTGTCATTTTTTTTAATTGCCCATGATATTCAGCTGGCGGAGCACAAGTAGCACCCCCCTCCTGAACCCATGCAGATGCGGATTATTTCCAGTCGAATCTAGAAGTTCTGCAGGAAACGAGCGCTCTTCGTGAAATCATTGACCCCTCGCCCCTCCCTTCAGATCCTCTCAGCCTCCTGTAACCCCCTTGCTCAATTAACACTCCCCGCCCAACCTGGAGCTCTGGCACAAATCTTCCTCCCTCCCGTTGTGTTTGATCTATTGCTCACTCATTGTGCTTTATTTTTATTCCTCACGTTTTTCTTTTTTCTTTTGATAGGCATTCTGAAGCCCTTTTGTAGTGAGTAATGATAGATCGGTTATAGTTTCGGTGCTTTCT
>Ga0179593_1404235_pt1 | contig 14951 bp, 22 predicted proteins | sample CZODoug2_1_08_16_FD_185931 | JGI IMG/M metagenome (GOLD analysis project Ga0179593, IMG submission 185931) | Vadose zone soil fungal communities from Angelo Coast Range Reserve, California, USA - CZODoug2_1_08_16fungal (PacBio error correction) | ecosystem: Environmental > Terrestrial > Soil >... | reverse complement strand
GTTTTTCCCTGTTTCCCTGGTATTTATTTCTGAATATTGTTTGTTTCCTCCCTCCTTACTGATGTGTAGTTCGTTTTCGTTTTTGTCACTTGTAGCTCAAGCGGCTCTTGTCCCTCCTATCACGGAGGATGGCTTTCCGGTTGAACTCCCTCCCTTCCCCAGCCCCACTGCCGGGCCCTCGCCTTCCTTTTTTCGCTCAGTCTTCCATTACAAATCTTCTTTGCCTTCGGGTTCCAAACTTTTTTTTGCTTTGCCCTCAGGAGTGACCCCCCTATATTCCGCCGCGTTTCCTTTGAGGCCGGGCACAAGTTCTTTCCTTTCTGTCTCCTTTACTTTGCCGACTCAGACTTAGTCCCCCTTCTCCCACTCGTCGCCCACTGGTTTCTTGCGACCCTTCGTCCTCGTCGCGCAATTGCGCTCGTCTTCCTTTTCCCTCTTTCCCCCTTTTTTCACTGAATCATGTGAGTTATCCCAAATCAGTGCGGAGGATTCCATGTCAACGGCCTTTTGGGCTTCTTGTTAATCTCAAATGTCGTCTTTTTATCGCTCAGCAAAATTTTCCCCTCCTCTTTCCACGGCTTTATGGTAGGCTGTCCCATCAAACTTTTGCGAACCTATTTTCCATTTCCACCCCACCCCCCCCCAGAATTGTCGTAATGGTCTCCCAGTACGCCCTGGAATATGCCAGTCACCTTTAAGTCTTGGGCCTTGCTCGCATTACACAGTCCTGATTACCAATCCCTTCCCTCGCGCCTGACAGCGACACGTCCTTACGCACAATCTTCCCCCTTTTTGCGTTTTCCCCCTCTTTTCCTCAATTCGGGTGCCCGCTTGTCGTTATTTTTATTTTTCTCATTCTGTCTTGACAGATTCTGTCATCCTTACGGCGACGACGACTTCGCTCCCAACAGGAATTTCTATCGCTTACTGATCGAGGCTCTTGGCCCATTCCACGTCTGTGAACTTTTTAAGAGGTGCGAAACCTTTGATGAAGTATCGTTCCTTTTCTCCGTTCCCCGAGTTGGATGGTACCTGCGCAGGACGCCCTGTCTTCCCCCCTCTACTCTCTTTAAGAGTTTTCCCTAATCGCGCCGTTCCCCCCCTCCTGTCACCCGCTATTCCGTCACGTTTTTCCCGTCCAGGCATTTATTTTTCGCAACACCGTTTTTCACCCAAAATTTCCCTGCCTTGCTTTTCCCCCAGCTTTGGCTTTTAAGGCATCGCTGTTTTTCTTTTTCGGTTTTCTTCCTTTCCTGTTCCTACCGCCTTGGCGGGCCGTCCCCTGTCACCAGAAACACTCCGCAACAAGTTGCCAAAATCTGCACCCATCCCCTCACTGCCCCCCCCCCCCCGACGTTTAACTTCTTGGCAACCCGCCCCCACTCCTACAACCCCCTCGCTTTTTCCTGCCCCTTAATCCCGCCTTTTCGCCTTGTGGCCCAAAGCTTGGGCCGCTGTTGCCCTCTTGGCACAATTTCATCATTGAAAACAACCCTCGACTGGACCTGATTCCGCTCCACTTTCTGCAAACCGTACCCCCCTTTCTAAATCTTCGGGCCATTGTGTCACCGCCCGTTAAAAAGTTCTCCACTAAAGGGTTTCTTTTTCCTAAAGAACTGGGCCAATTCCTTTTCTGCGGACCTAGATTCACTCCCTTTAGTGAAGCTCTTAAGAGACCTTTCCGCGTTGCTTTTCTCCAACAAACGACAGTTACCCAGTGCGCTTTGGCCCCTTCCCTGTCCGTGGGATTGAAGTCTCTCGCTCTTTTCTCAAATGCTTTAACAAGCGGTAAAGGACTGCGTTTTCATTATTTTCTCTTGCTATTGTGGTTTTCCTTGTTGAATTCCCACTCCTGATGAATAATCTGACGGCAGGTAGTTTGATTATCATTTTCCCCTGCATTTTCTGGTCTGTGCTGCCAGTGCGCCCACCTCAAGCATCGGGTCTCCCTTGACAAAACCTTTCCCTGCGCAATCTTTCTGCTTCCCCCCCACGGCGACTTCCCCCAGCCTCATGCCCTCCTCTTTGGAGCCCCGATGACACGAGACTTAAGTCCCTGCCAACTTTGTGCCCCCATCGGCACATGGTTCCATCCCTTACATAACAAGAAGTTTTTCCGCCCACGAGCTCAATCTAAAGATTAACCTATGAGTGTGGGGAGTTTTGCAGGGGCTAAGCATCTCATCAGTTAAGACCTCTTCGATAATATGACTCCGAAACCTCCCGCAGACACTCACAGCCTTAACAATGCACCCCCTTCCCTCCGTCTCATTTCTTCCTACCCTTTAACCCAACAAATTCAAGGGCGAGTGATTCTCCCCCCTTCACATGTTGTCAAAAAGCTCAACCCACGACAATCATTCTTCCTTAAGACGTGTACGGGGCAATGTTCTCTCATATCTTTTTCATCATCTCGTTGTTATTAGACCTAAAATGTCCTTCTCTCCTTCCCCAGAGACCCGCTTATTTACCAAAGATGGTTCCATCATTTTTTGCCTTTCCGTCTATCTTTCCTAGACAGTCAGCTTTTTCCTTTGGTTCAAGTCTCTGTCTCCTTGTGCCCCCTTTATTAAGGCTCTTTTCTTTCTCCGAGTCGTTTCTGAGTTCGCTAATTAGCCGAGAGTTCCTTTTTTACTGTTAAATAGTAATTCCCCAGCACTCTCCGTGGTGCTCTACGTGCTACTGCACAACCCCCATGTTTTGTCCATGTTAAATCCTTGCTTCTACGAATGCGTTACTCTGTCCCGTTTCGTTTTAATCACTCCACCACATCGGTCAATTTCGTTTGGTTATCTCACACGTTTTTCATTGACCCTTTTTTACATCTCCCGTTTTTGTTTGTTTTTCCCCCCCTCTGATCCAAGCTTCTTTTCCTCCAATCCCCTCCCCTGAATTCTCCAATCAATATCCCTTGCTTTGCGCGCCCGTCCCCCCCCAAAAGACCCCAGTTTCCAAACCAAAGGCTTTCCCGCTTCCAATTTCCCCCCAAAGCTTTTCGCTTTTAAAAATCCCTCTGCGGCTAAATCTCTCCCTACTGGGGAAGTCTCCTTTCTTTCTCTCGAATGCCTTTCATTTTCAGTTGAATCTTTCCCACTTTCCCTCGTCGCACCCATCCTTTTTCGTAAGGCACCTTGTTGATTTACAGTCTATTTGGTCGTCCCCCCCCCCCCATTCCACAGTTTTCCAGCCACCGCGTGTTTTGCGATTTTTTTCTTTTTCTCAGCCCTCCAATTCCCTTTATCCCTGGGAAGCCGGCTCACAACCCAGGTCTCCCCCGCCAGGTTGATTTCTTCAGGCCTCCTCTTTTTTTTTTCCTCTTTTTTCTTATGTTTTTTTCCCCTTTACAATTTGAGTTTCCCGTCTGTCTCCTTCACAATGCGAGACTTTCCTTTGGGTGGTTCTGATTTCCTTTCCTCAGTAATTCCGCCATGTCTCTACCATGACCTAATCAAATTCCAACTTTCTCTCCTAATCCCACACATCGCTTCCTTCAAAAGCCCCCTCCCGAGTTAAGTGCCCTTCCTCCCCGACTGTTTTTTCCCCAGCTTGGACCTCGCATCGCTTTTACTACGATTACGATGGGCCACATATTTGGGATCGGCCTCGGTGAGATTGGTACGTGTACCCTTAACCCTGACCGTATTTCGTTCATGAGTTTGGGGTGTGTCTTCGGGAATTTTGGATAGCGACCTTCTTATGTTCATTCTTAGGAGAAAATACGAGAGATGCCCCTCTCTTTGAACGGACCAGGGCAGACCCTTTCCACCTCAAGTCCAGTTTTTAAACAGGGTTCACCAATCCTGAAATTGCAAAGTCTCTCTCTGTTTACCATCTCCACCGCCCGATCCCTGGATGTAATATAGATCCTCCAGCTGTAAGCACTTATTCGCCCCCCCCCGTTCATCGTTTGACCATCCCTTTTCCTGCTGCTATTCCTTAATTTTAAGGACCATTCAGGCTTTTTCGCGTTCGAGTTTTGCCCTCGCCCCCCGTGTTTTGAGTGATTGGTCTCAGGCTTTGATACATGTCTTGCGAGCATGTTTTCGATTTTTCCCCCAGATCTAGCGACGTCCTCTCGTTTATTCGCCCCCGAGTTTTTTTTTTGTCATGGAAGCTCGTCTCCTCCCATTGTCTTTCCTTGCTGCCCCTCCCGGTGTTGAAGCGTTTTTTCCACATTTTCTCCATCGCCTTCTTTCTTTCAATATCTTTCATCCGGTGACCGTCTTTCCTGTAGCGGTCCATTCAATGTTTCCCCTCTGCCAAAATGCCCTTCTACCTCATTTTCTTCGATACGGTTCGCTGATACACCATTTTGCCGCCTCCTTCAAGGGCCCCCCTCCTTTAATTTTCATTCCCTTTTACAAAGCCCCCATCCCCAACTCATCTTCTTTGAAATACGCCAGATAAAACCGACGGCTTTCTTACTGAGCATGCCGGAAGTTCTTCGTGTCCCCCCACCAAGGCTTCCTCCTTACCATCCTTTGCACGCACTTTCTTTTTGAGTCCCAACATTCCTGGCTTTGGTATTTCCGTCACTTTGCCCGTTTCTGCTTCTGTTTTTCAAATCAAAGCAATAGGTCTTTCGATTGAATGTTTGACGCCCTTCAACCCTACCTCCCTCCCATCCTCACATCGTTCCACTTCCTGCGTTTAGGTTCCATTGCTCCCCTTCATCACCCGCCCCTTCATACCCCAGACCCACCAACCATTATCCTGAGAGCCTCCGACTATAAACTCCTGTTCCTCCACATGAAAGCCGTTCATGAAGATCCCCTGTGTACTATTTGCAATGTGTCCACTACGCGGAAAATCGTTTCTGTTTCTTTCTATTAATAGTTTACCCTTTCGCCTTCTTGCCCCCCCACACTGACGCCACCCTATGTTTCACTACCCTTTATGTCTTTCATAACCCTTTTTTGTTGTTTATTCGTATTCCTCCCTCCATTTTCCCAGATGTGTCGTTGAAGCCTTCTATGCTCTTTTCAACCCCGATCATGCGACCGAGGTGTACAGTGGATTTCACTTACAGATGGCCTTCCCCCCACAAACTCCCCTTTTTATTAGTCTCCAAAGAACTTTATACCAGCGTTGGTATGAATCTTCGTTTTTCCCTCCCGTACTTCCTTAGTGCTCCTATTTTATTCCTTGCCCCATTGTTTGTTCTCTGGATCCCCTCGTTTCGTGAATTTGCAGTTTCCCTTTGCCGCTATGAGTTTTTTCTCGGTTCGTGTGAAGTAAGCGGTTGATGCGCAAATTCCCTATCCTTTGCGTTTGACCCTCTTTGAACTTCATAATTCAACCGTCTGCATTAAATGAGCCTTCAGTCACAGTGCCAGATCATTTTTTTCAAATCCTGTTGTTAATTCTTTTTCCCCGGTTCAATAACTTTTTGGAAATGAATCCTTCCTGCCTTAGGTGCCCTTATGAATTCACGCCTGCGTGGTTGCCTGTTCCATATTCCCACCTTAGCTTTGTGCACATTGTGTCTTTCGCATTTGTTTTTGCTTTTCCGTCGCACTGGTTGACGCTTGGAATTTGTCATGTCTATGTCCCCCACTAAGCCTGTTGCCCGAGGTAACCGGGCAGGGCAACGTCGGCCCCCAGCCCCTTTCAGTTTAACCGCTCTTAGGTGATTTGGGCGAGGGCTTTACCCGCGGGTCCCTTTTCGTTCTCTTCTTGTGTAACCGACGGTTCATTACCCCTCGTGTGTATATAAAGATCAGGCGTTACTTTCGCCTTTGTTACTGTTATTGCTTCGAAGTTCCCTATCTATTTTTCCTCGTGTAATTCCCCTGTTTTCCCCCACCAACTCTGTTTTCCGCATAAAATTCCCCCCCAAAATCTGACGAGTTCTTTTCATTTAAAATCCTCTCTCTCCTTCCCAGTCCATTAGCCTACCTTGCTCTCTTAACTATGTGAAAATCCCGACTGCCTTTCCTCTCGCCCATTTTCTCCCTCCGTCCCCCCCTTGTAACCCCCCAACTTACCCTCGAGCCCGTTGTAGGACAAGTCTCCCTGCACCTAAGACTTTTGGCGTGCATTGAACACCTCCCATGTTTCGGAATGTTTGCAACGCTTCTGGATGGTGGATGGTTCCAATTTTTCCTACGTGTATGAGTCACATTTCGGCCCTCATGAAACTCTTCTGTACGTACCATCCTTTCGCCTTCTTTGGCCTTTCACGTAGTGCGTTTTTTCAACTTTTTTTTCCCTTTTCCCCACCTGGCTGAACATGAGTCTAGTCATCTCCTCTTTATCGCGGCTGGCTTTCCATGCGCCGAAGCCCTTTTCCTTACAGAGTCTGTTCGTAGGGACATACCTCGTCTCCGCATTCCAACAATCTTCTTGCTTTTCCCCCTCCCGTTCCCACGAGAGAGCTCTTTCCACCTCCCTTTTTTTTCCCAACCAGAGGCTTCCCCATTCTTGCGCTTCCTTGCATCTTCTTTTTTGTTAGGGGCCTTCCCCTTTTCTTTGTCTAGGCCTCCTTGTCTGTGCTCGCGTAAAGCACCCTCCTGACCAAGCCACGTCCTTGTCCCAACCGACGACGGGCCAGACAAGGGTAAAAAATTTCTTGGCACCCCAGACCACTCTCTCCCCCCCCCGCGAATATACGCGGCCACCTTCGCCCACAATCCGACTTTGTTCTTTTGCGCTTCCCCTTCCCTTTCGTCGTATTACTTTTTGGTAGGCGACCCTTCAAAGTGCAACCCCCCGCCCGCCGATTCAATGTGAAGTCTTTTTACGAACCAGACCCACCTGTTCGCGTCTTCCCCTCCCCCGTGTGTTCTTCGATCCCGCTGATTCTGGGCATTTTATCACATTTGCCCAATCTTAAAGGAAACATTTCATCGCCTTGCAAAATGTCACCGTGAAAAACCCCGTTCCCCAGTGGCTAACTTTCATTAATTCCGCATTTTTTCTAATATCCCAATGTTGTTTACAATTGCCTCCCTCCCTGGGCGCCATTTGGCCTTTCGATTTTTTTGTGTCGTTGCGGCGCAATCGAGTTAGCCTTGTCTCCTCTGCTTGAATATTTTTCTTCCCCTAAAAGCGAAATCCCTCCGCCCAGGCTTGTGAATTCGGGTCAAATCCTCCCCTGATCCCTATGTCCCGCTAACCCAAATTTACGAAGTACGTTTCCCTCTCTTTTTATATCAACTTCCCCCCCCCCGCCGCCTTTTAATTGAAGGATGCCAATTAGCAATCTCCCCCCAATTTTTTTCCACTTTTAACACCCGATGCTTTCCCCTGAATCCCCCTTATCTTTTGGAAAATTGAATCCCACTTGTCAGTCCAACCTTCCCGGCTCACCCCATCCGTAGACCCCCGCCGCAGCAGCAGTCCTCCCTCGCATTACTTACTTCACCCTCCCTTTCTCCCGGCAGAGGCTTCCCCCAGAATTTCCTCCTTCCCTTCCTTAGGCTTTTTGAGGAGAAAACCATCTTGTCCATTATTTTTTTACTACCATCCTTTCATCTCCTTTCCCTTTCTTCTCTTGAATGTTGACCCTCTCCGCTTTTTCAACTACGTTTGTTTTCTCCTCTCTTCGCTAAATTGATGCCCGATTTCATGAAAGTGCCTCACTCTGATTTCCCACTATGGTCCACTCCTTTTTGCCCCGTCTTCCTTACTTTCCATTTTATCCTCGAATTTGCCGACTTACGTGCAGAGAGCCTGATTCCCAACTTAAGTACTTTTCTTTGCTTTTCTGGAGTTCTTTTCCCCCCTCGCTATTCCTCCCCCTCGCGTCTTTTTAAAAAAGGTGTGATTACCTTTCCCCAAAAGAATTACGTGGATTCTTCTTTTAAGGGCTCGTTTGTATCAATTTTTTGAAAACTTTCAACTATTGCTAAAGTTTCCCCCCCCCCTTACTTGGGCCGTTTTTCCCCTCCCAGTTCTCAATTAGGATTCCCTTCTGTTTCATTTTCTTGATCTTCCTTTGAATTGTATTTTTTCCTTAGAAATCTTCTTTTGTTGGTCTCCCTATTTCCTTCCCAAGCTCTTTGTTTAAACCTATCACCTCTAATTCTTACAATGATCCGGCTCGCCTTGCGCGCTCCCCCAGACTTAAAGCTGCAACATCCCTGAGCACCTTTTCCCGTAAACCCAAAGCGTTAATATTAGACGCCCCGCTACCCAGAATTCCTCTCCCTTTTCTAGAACCCACTTTGGGCCTCTGACTTTCTTTTTGTGAGGTCGTGACCGGGACACCTTGGAATATCACGCCCTTTACTAACATACTCTATTGGTTCTTAAGGAGTCGTTTATTTCAAGACGTGGATGGAGTTTTCTTTAGTCCCCCTTCCAGAAAATTTTCAGCTGCAGGTTCTCTTTTCTTCGCCTGTACCCCATTCAGTTCCATTAAATAGGTTTGCCAGGCCACCAACAAAAACCTTAGCCCGGGCGCCCCCTCTTGATTTAAGGGTGTTCTGAATTTAATGTTTTTGATGATTTTTTTTTGCCATAATTTTGATGTTGCATTCTTTCTCCCTTCTTACGTCTCCCTTTCCGTTTTTTCATGATTTTAGTTAGAACTCCCCGTTACTCAAGTGGGCTGCTCATGCAAGTCATTCCAATAAAATAACAACCTCGCTGCCCCTTGTTCACCTGCCCCTTAGGCCTGCCCGCCTCCTTAAAAATCTTTTTTTTCCCCTAGCGAGTTCCTGACGTCTTTCTTGTAAGAAACGCTGACATAGGTGTTCCTTCTTCGTGTATTTTTCTATCATTGCCGTTCACTATCTCCCCCCCTTCTTTTTTTTTCCAGAAGTGAGTTCTCCTAGAAATCCCCTCTGATTCCTCATAATGAGACGCTCAGCAAGTTGCGCTAATTTCACAAGCCCTTTAATTTGCCCCCCCGCCTCCTCTCCTCCTTACCTTTGAAAAGACTTTTTTTTCCGCATTTCGGTCCTTCGTCTAGCCTCCGAATTGACTTTTCCAGCCTCTTTTTTTTTTTTTTTTTTGACCCCCCCATCTACCCTCTTGCAAGTACGTGAGATGGACCCTTTTATTTTTCAGTCCCGCTCCCTTGACGTGCTTTCTCCTTCCTTTCTATAGTTTTTAGTTGGTATCAGGGCTGTGAACCATCATTGAGCTTCGTCATCGTAATCTTCCCACTCTTCTCTCGCCTCCCAGGCTGATGTCCCCTGATCTGGATTTTTTAACGAATGAACTATCTTCTCCAAATTTGACTTTGTTCTTTCCATTGAGATTTCGCCCCCACCCTTTTTTACAGAAATAGCGCGGACTTATATCAACTCCCAGGCATTTCTACCGTTTCCGCCGATTGCTCAAACCTTTCTTCCAAATAATCAGACTGTACCAAATGCCTTCCGGTCCGCCCTTGTAGCTCTACTACTTTTTCGTGCACCCCCCCCCTTTTTTGCCCCTGTGTCAGGAGTGGTTCTTTTCCAGCCTCCGTTCTTCTTCCCGGAAATCAATCCCTCTCGGCAAGATGCCTGCTTAAGCCTCCCACTGCGGCTGTCCTTTTCTCAAGTGTTTCCCCGATATTTGCCCTTTTCAAAGTTATTAAGAATTAAACTCTACCCAGATTCGGCAATGAGCCACGCCCTCTCTTTCCTTTCCGAGTGAAGATTTTACAGTTATCACCATATCTGACTTTTATGCCGGGATTCACCTCCCTAGTACCCCCTCGCCAATCCTCTTTCCGTTAGATGTTCTGGCCAATTTTTCCCCTCTTAAAGACCCCTCTTCTAAACCCCCCCCTGAAAAAAGAGATTTTCCCTGAAGAGAAAGCTCCCTCCTCCGTTTATCACATGCCCTGGTCCTTCCTCACGCAGCTCTCCTCTCTGAGGGGAGGAGTCACTTTCTTGAATATCATAAGATGGCAGGTCCCTTTACTGACGCATCCGTTACGTTGTCCCTCTCCGAGGCTTTCCCTCCCTGCTAAAACCTTCTTTTGACAAAGTTATGACACATATTCTACTCTATTTTGTTTCTGAGATTTAAAGAATTTTTCCCCAGATGTGTCTCCCCTTTGTTTGTCGTCTGATTCGTTTTCAAAACTCAGATCCTTATCCCCCCTATTTCCAGAGGAGGATGGACTCCCCATAAGACCCCTTTTTTTTGATCTTCCCCCTTTTCTGTTTTATTCACCAAGACGGTATCGGGTTCATTTGGATGCCTTCGTCTTTCTCATTCTTACTTCCGCTTTGTCTTAATCCTGTTTTTCTCGAGGCCTTTGTTACGTTGCTTCGAGTGGTGTCTTGAATTTGCGTTTAAAAAAGCCGAGCCGTTTCACTATGGTTTTAGGGTTCTTTCCCTTGAGCCTGATTGAGTCTATTCCTAAACTTGGATGGGCGTACTAGTTTTTTACCCCCTCCACCGATTTTCCCTTATGCTGAGCCAATCGATTTTTCCGCTCCTCTTCAAGTTGCTTTAAATACGGGTTCTTTTTGCTTGGTTTACCTTTTTAGTCTCAATTTCCCTTATTATGCTGTCACTTTTCTCCTTCCCTCTCGTCTTAGGACTGTTCAGTTCTTTTTGAATTTCCCTTTTACAGCCTTCTTTTAATTCCACTACTCTCCTGCCCCCTGTGGTCAGCCCTTCCCTCCCAAAGCGTCGTGCAATTTTGCGCGCGTTATGATTTTCCAGGGCCGCCCTTTGCCTTTTTTCCTTAAATTCCTTTATTTATCACAACTACCAAGCTCGGCCGGAAGTTTTACCTTTTTCCCGTCTTAGTTCCAACTTCTTCTGCTTTTTCCCCCTCCAATTTGGCCCACTTCACGTCTTTCGTCCTTCCACCAAATTTACGCCCCGTATTTTCCATTGGTCCCTCCCCTACCTCTGTCCTGTCTCCTCTTCCACTTCTAAGACAATACTCTAGCGCCTTCTTTCGATAATTTGGACACTACCCCTCTTCCTCCCCCCCCCTCCCCTTTTATCTGAGAAACAGTCTTACTCCGACTCTCCTCCGGACGTTTTTTCCCAAATTCCGGCGCACTGGTCCAACCTCTGGTGTGCCCTTTTTTCTTCTACTTCCGTTCTCTTTTGCCATGAAGTCTTTCCTGGACGTCCGATCGCTAACTTCCTTTATTTCTCCCACTTATGATACGAATTCTATGTCCCTTCTTCATGGTGTAAACCCTTCGGTCTGTGCCTGTCTAGTCCCCTTTCTTTTCCTACGCTTTTCCTCTTCTTGATTTTCTAAGTGAATCTACGACGCGCATTACGCTCAAACCCCCCAAACCCGACGTTCATGGCCAAATAGCGTCCCGCCCTCCCGTCCCTTTCTCTCCTAGCTTCCCCTGCCACCAGCTTCCTCCTCCGCGCTTCCAAAAGCTTGCACTTCTTGGTCCCCCTCCCCCGTGCTGTGGGCTTTCACTGTAAATCTGTCTTTGATGGCGGACATCATTGCCGCATTTTTTCTCCTCCTTGCCGGACTGTTTGCGATCGTGACCCAAGCAGTCCCCCGTAACCTTTTCTCGCTTGAGACAGAATTACGCCATGTAACCATCTGGCAGTGTGCCCCACATCTACCCCCCGTCGGAAATTCCGCACCGTCGAGCCCTTCCTCCCCACGCCTTCGCGGTATTCTTTTTTTCTTCACCTTCTATTTCCCCGCGCTGGAAATTTTTTTCCGGCGCCCAATCGTCCCCCACCCCAACGGCGTGCCATTTGCTTGTACTCCCCCCCTCCTAAAATCCCCCTAACCCGTCCCGTCATACACACGTATTATCTTGCCGCTTGCGCCTCTGGAGACGGAACAGCGGCACACCCTTCGGCCTTGCGTCGCCAAAACTCCGAAATTATTTGATAGTATTCACGACCATCCACCCGGCCGCCTAACAATCCCCCTCCTTTCGGATTGGAATGACATTTCTCTGCCTTAAGAGTATGAGACCCACATTTTACCCGTTGTTTGTGTAATGCAGGCGACTGCATGCGTGGCCCTTCTTTGCGCTTTTCCTTGTGATTTGCGGTCGAACTCGTGGTTAGACCTCATTGGTTCCTTTCTTCCCTATAGCCCCCTACATGTTCCCCCTCTCCTTTCCCTCCAACATCAATCGCCGGAGAAATAAACACGTATTCCGTTACCCCTGGGCTTTCCCAACCCCCCCCCCGCGAATTGACTCCGACCCGCCCTCTTAGAACGTCGTGTACCCGGCGCGCTCTTTCCGAGACATTTTTTTTTTTTCCCTTGTTACCGCCTTTCCCCCCCCCACAGTGATTGGTGGAAACGTTTTCCTTGACACTGCATGCAAGCACGTTAGTTCGTAATTGGCCCCGCCGTCAAACAGCCCCCCCCGTCCCTCAGGGAAAGAGAATGCTTCACTTTTTCACTTCCCACCTCGGCCTTCACCGTTCTCCCCCCGTACGGAGGACCCCTTCCCACCACATTTCCCGCTCCGGTTCATAGCCGGCGTACCCCTGTTGGGTCATCGATTGACCAGCTTGCTCTTAACTCGCCCTTTCCTATCGCCTTCCCTTTTCGAAGAGCGCTAATTGCCCCTCCTTTTTTTTTGTTTAGTAGGATCCAATCGTAGTCCCACCTTCCGGCTGCGATCGCTGCAATCCCCTTCTTTCTTTTCCCCCACTCTGTCCAAGAAATGTTTCCCCTGGACCCATCCCTCGTCCCTTTTCCACGACGCACTCACGCTTTGGGAGCACGTTTGGGCCCCCCTTTTTTTAGTACCGATGGCCCGTTCATTTGTTCCTCAGTAATCGCTTGCAGTTTGAGTTCGTTTCGACCCTTAGTATTTAATTCTCCTGCTCTTGTCATTTAGGCAGTTACCAAAGTTGTCTTACTTTTCCAATCTACGGGATTGTTTCTGTTGACCTCGTTGGCCCCCCCTTTTACTGTGCTGTAACCTTAAATACTTTTTTTCAAATCTTTCTTTGTTGTGTTCAATCCGTCCCTCCAGGAGATTATAAATCGTTTTCGTTTTTTTCTTCCGTCGGACTGTATTCTAGTCCATTTAATTTTCCTCTTTCTCTTTCTTGCAGACCCCACTTCCTTTATTTCCAAGATTCCGTGGAAAACATATTTCCTTTCCAATACCCAAATGACCTTATTCATCGACTTTCTGCGCAAACTCCCCACCCAAATCTAACCTCACAACCTTTCTGAACAGTTTTTTAAAAGTCGGAAAACATCTCGACACTCGACTATTTTCTCTATTTTCTATGGGTACACGGCAAATTTTTGCTCCCCTCCGGTCGATGGAATTTTGAAATCACTCTTTTCCCTTCCCCCCTCCAGCCGACCGTTTCGCGCGTCAACTACAGTTTTCGTTAAGTTTCTTTTTACAATCACCCTCACCCCTTTTCTTTTTTTCCCTCTTGGCTCTCCCCTTGAACCAACCATGTCTTCGCCTTTAGGGGAATTTGTCCCTTGCTACAACCGACAGATGCCCACGCCGCGATTGCTGTTGTCTGGGCATTCGGTGGCCTCACCCTCGTTTCTTCTCTATTCCCCCATAAACCCTCGCTGACAATGTTCCCCTCTGGCCCCCCAAGCGTCCTTTCCGGTCAAGGTGCGTGGTCTTCGTTGCCCCGCCGGAAGCCATGTCCTTCTCTTCTCCATCGATTCCCTCAACCCTTGACTCCCCCAGCTATGGAGACAATGAAAGATGGAAAACTCTCCGCGCAATTGCCCCTTTCCTCCGCTCATGAAAACTGTTTGGTAATAGTCTTCTCTCCTCAGTCCTTCCCATCTTGTTTTACTTGGCGGGTTTTCGCGAGATTACGTACTCCGCTCCCCAGTTTTTTATTGTCGTGAGTGTGGAATCAAGGCGAAAGCCTGGTTTGAACATGAGGTAGTCCCCCCCCTATGAAATCCTCTCCCGTTCCTTCGATCTCCCGTTTGCTGAGAAAAATCCGACCCAACGTGGAAGCCCATTATTGCAGAAGGCTGAGCAACTCCTGCGCCGTTTCTCCTCCTCAGTCTTCAAACTATGTGTTTTCGGGGGAAGTGCCCGAGACTCCCCATTCCCCACCTCAACACGATAGTTCCCGTTCCCGTGGGAAGACTTTCAAAGCTCACGAGGACGCACTTTTCCTCCTTTAGTTTTCCTCTGCCTCACGGTCTGTCTTAATTTTAGATTTTCTCAGGTGGGATAAATATTGTATGCTCTTTTGCACACTTTGTACTCCCTGGCTCTCCTTCCTCTGCTTTTAATCAAAGTCGGATGAATTCCTATTTTCCGTTTTTGGATTGTCCCTGCGCCTACTCCCCGTGTTGAAGCGTTCAAAATTTGTTATCCTCACTCCTCCTCTACATTTTCCCTCTACTTCCTGAGGGCTCCTTCCCTCCTGATTTATCAGGCCACGTAAACTGTAAAATGCCCTCTGTGGCAAACTAGGTTGGTCTCCTTACTCTACTAAGTCCCTCTGCCCCCGGCTACCCACATTCTTCATTTGTCTTATTTTTCCTTGACAGGCCCCTTGCTTCAGTATTAGTGTCTTAAAAGAATTCTCCAATCACTCTAAAGATCTTTGCCCTACTGCCTTCACCTCCTTATCAGCTGCCGCCTTGCGGCCTGAACTTTCGCAAAAAAGGACGTATCCGTCAGGCAGGCCCCTGTATTTTTGCCTGCCCAAATTGATCGGCGTCCCGTAACCCCCAACTTTCCTGCGATTGTGGCGAGTGCCTCTGCTTTCCCTCTCAAAAATCTCGCCGTTTTTTTCTCCTCTTTTTCAGGCAGAAGGCTTCTGTCACTCCCCGGACACCACTCCCGTCAATTCTTTTTGTGTTTTTCCCAATTAGTCCAAAGGCCTTCTTCCTCCGCCCGCCCTGTGCACTTCTGCAGGTCAAAATGCTTGCACAACCGATAGTCGCTGTTATTACGCCCTGTCAAAACCGTCTATAAAGTTATTGCTTTATTACTCACGTGCCTTCCTCGGCCTCGGCGCATTGCTTACCTTCTCTCATGGGATGGTCGGTTCTAAGCCCCTTCTCTTGGCTCAACCGGAGGAGGTCAAATTTATGCAGA
>Ga0179593_1290437_pt1 | contig 14951 bp, 13 predicted proteins | sample CZODoug2_1_08_16_FD_185931 | JGI IMG/M metagenome (GOLD analysis project Ga0179593, IMG submission 185931) | Vadose zone soil fungal communities from Angelo Coast Range Reserve, California, USA - CZODoug2_1_08_16fungal (PacBio error correction) | ecosystem: Environmental > Terrestrial > Soil >... | reverse complement strand
CGTAAATTCTCCCATAGCCCTTCTGAGTGAGGCGTTCCCCTTGATTTGTACCTACCGTCCAAAGTTAAGCAGGTAAGCTTTTTCCTTTTTTGGAGTCAGACGTAGGTTTTTTTGATTAGACATTTTTGCTGCTCGCAAGTTTTTAACCGTCATGTTTCGTGGCCCCCTTCCCACCTCAATGTTTCCCACAATTAAGCCAACAGTGCCGTCCGTTCATTTAAAGAAAGTTTCAAGAACCCCCACCATCTGCTTTTACGGCGCGTGTTATAGCGAAGGCGTTTACCTCGAATTCCATTTTCTCCTTCCTCACTTTCCCACCCTTCCTCGCTTTCCCCCGCCCCTCCCTTCCACGCTTTTTCTGTCCCTCTATTCCCATCCTCTCCATCGGTTCCCTTTTGTTCTCCTTCCCTCTCCCTTCCCCCCCCTCCCTACTTCTTAGCACCTCCGTCCCTCTCAACCTCGATTCACCACTTCCCCCCTCTTCATCGCCGTTGTTTGCCACCCCACTCCATTCCCTGTCCTCCATTCCTCCACTCTCGCTCCCCCTCCCCTCCTACCTACCCGGACCCTTTTAAGGCCTTTCTTTGACCGGACTTCCCGTTTGCCCGGTTCCGTATGACGCTTTATCTTTTGGCAGGCGGCTTCCTTTTGCGGTCCAAGGGCCAATTGCTTCTTTTTTCCGGCCCCCTCTTCAGACGACAGTTTTTGTGTCTACGAAGTTCCCTCCCTGGACAGCCCGTACTCGATCCCGTGGTCGCAGAATATTCTTCCTGTTAGTTTTGTCCTTCCCCCTCGTACAGGTAGATCCTCCCTCGATGACCACAGTTTAGTTTTCCGCTCTTCTTTCTTCGCACCCAGGTTTCCTCCTGTGTCTTAAAGATAGATGATTTTACTTTACTCTCCCAAGCGCCAGTTACTAGCACCCCTTGAAGTGCGTATTGGTCGGCAAAGCTGTAAGGTTCTGTGTTTACTGGGTTAGCTTCCGATAGGTTGATTCATGTGTCCCTGTTCCCGGATCTCTTCTCCGACCCCATTTCCGGTCCCAGGTTTATTTTTTTCTTTTGGGAATTTTTTGTCCCTTCACCCCCGGTCAGCCGATTGCCCTCATCTTACTGACTCCGTATTTCCGTCCTGACTTTGTGTGAGGGCAATGAAGTACATGTTTGAAGATATCGGGATTTCCTCTTTCATTCTGGTACCTTACCTCAACATCTTCGCGAGTTTCTGCCCGTCTCAGGTACTTTCGCCCATAAGGTGTCCGGAGATTGCATCACCCTCGCTAGAACCCCAGGCCCATTTTTCCTTCTTTCCCTCCTACGCTAAACGATAGCATGGTACCTCGTTCAGGATGTAATTCTTAAGACTTTCCCTGTTGGATCATATATGCGTAATCGACCGCCTCCAATCAGAAGTTGTGTGTGGTTGGTGTTTGTTTTTTTGTCGGTTTTTTTTTTCTTTCTTTTTGTTTGTGGGTTTGGTGTTGTTTTGTTTTTTTGTTTTTGGGGTTTTGTTTTTTTTTTTTTTTTGGTGGTTTTTTTGTTTTTTTTTGTTTGTTTTGTTGCGGGTTGTGTTTTTTTGTGTGTTTGTGTCCTTCTCAGATGGAATTTCATGCTTTCCCTCTCCCGCGGTGTGGTCTTTTCTGGCTCTCCGCCTGACTAGTAGAACTGTCTCTTCCCGTGTGCACCCGTTTCGCTACCCGGAGATGTAGACTTGAGTTTTACCCGTTTCCTCTTTGGAATGTCCTCAGACCGTAGTCGTCTCTTATGACTAGCATCGAACATTTTGTTCCACTGACCCCTAGTTCTCATTACCAGTTGCATCGGGATATTCCAGCCTTTTCCATAAGGCGAGTGGTCAGTTTCCCCCGTTGCGCCCTTTTGGTTTTTTTCCCCCTTTTTGCCACCTGTTGAAGTTTATTTTGGCCCACCCAGGTTCCATTTGAATCGCCTGCTGGGCAACTTTTGCATCAAGGTTAGTTTGCGTGCCTGTGGTGTTTTTTTTTTTTTTTTTTTTTTTGTGTTTTTTTTTTTTGTTGGGGTTGAAGGGGGTTTGTTTGTTTTGTGTTTGGTCCCTTTTTTTTGCCAGTCTTTTGTTTTGATTTTTTCTTATTGGTGCTTCGTTTTTTTTTTTTTTTTGTTTTTGGTTTTGGGGGTTGGTGTTTTTTTTTTTGGTTGGCTCTGGTACCCGGTCCTTAGATCTTTTCTTAGTCCTTTTCGCGCCTTACCTTTCAGGGACGTCTTATATTAACGAAAGTCCACATTGCATTCATGCTCTTCTTTTTAGGATTTCTTGTGTGTTTTTTGTCGATATTCTTTGCTCGCCTTGTGGATTCGTATCATTGTACGTTTAAGTTTGTTTCACTTTCGTTTTTTCCTCGTTTTTCCCGAGTTTTAGGATTTTATTGGGTTGGCGACTCGCCCCCTGTCCCTCTTCCCTCCCAGCCCGGACATTGGTTTCAGTAAGCTAATGTGGTCTGATCTTACTGGCTCCCCTTCCCCCCCACACCCCCAGGACAGGATACTCGTTGGTCCGTTGCCCGATTAGTTTTGCCCACTTATTCCACAAGTCGGTTTACTTTCCCTCGCGTCTCTTCTATTTTTTGAGTGAACGGCTCCCGACTAACGTCTGCCCTCGGGGTGTACGATAGTTTCAACTTTTGAAACTCTACCCTTCGCTGAGGATCCGGTTTTTTTTCTTCAGAGAAGGTCATGTCACCCCCTCCGTTGTCTTGTTTTTTTTTTCTGCTTTGGCCCTTTTTTTTGATGTGTTCCAATAGTTTAGGTATTTCTCTCCTCCTTTCCTATTTCTCCCAGGAGTCGGTGTAGTATTTTTAAACCCCCGATTTGTGGGTGGCTGGGGCTCACGGTCAAGGTTTTTCTCAGTAGATTTGAGAGCTGTCAAGGTGTGTTTTCTCCCGGAGTCTGTTTTGTCCTTAGGTCAATAGCGGGACGCTTCGCTCCAGGTGACTTTACCTCATGCCGAGCCAACCCCTGGACCTTGGGAGCAATCTTTACGTAATGCCGGCGGGGTCAGAAGCCCTCTCCCCAAGTTGGGAGTACCCCTTTTTTTTAGCGAGGCAGAAACTGTCCCCCCAGTGGGTCCTTATTTAGTGAAAGAGTCCCCACTCCGTTACCCGCGACTTGTCGGAGTACGCGCGGTGTGTACAGGCATCCCGGTCCCGCTCTCCGTGTCCCCTTCCTCTGTAACGCTCCTTTCCCACCCTTTCTTCTCGTCCGGGTTCTTTCCTTGTGAAGAAACCCTCCCTTCTGAGACCCCTAATGGAGGGTTTTTTCTTCCTTGGGGACCCTTCGCGTTTTATCGCCCGTTCTGATACATATTACTCGAGCGATAAAGGCACTTTGCCGAAGCCAATATGCTACAAAAGTCTTATATTTCTGTTTTTCCCCGGCTGAATGTCATGTGCTTCAGTATCCCCGGGGCATGTACCCTTTCTTGTCGTAGAGATCTGCGGACGCAGGGACTTTTCGTAGATACCCCTTGTTGCATCGATTGAGAGTGGACGAAGCCAAGGATGTTGGTTTTCTGGAGTCCTCCCCTCAGGATAGGTCATACAGAAATCCTCTGTAGAAGATCCGCCCGACTCCAGACCGCAGGACCTGGCTTTTCTGAGAGACCCCCTAACCAGGCATCGTCCAAGACCACTGATCCCTCTTTTTTTTGAGAGCATTCCCTTCACTGATGACTGCGTCTTACATTAACTTGCCTCACGTCTCATCTTCCCGGAGTTCTGCACCCCGCTCAGGCCACCCCTCCTACCCCTTTCCCTTCAGTTCTTTTTTCATCTTTTCGTTCTCTCCAAGTTTGAGAATCACCACCCCGGCTCTTCTCCCTTTGGTCGGTGGAAGTAACGTTGATGCCCTAATGTCCACGGCGCTTCCCCCTTCGACATTACCTACCCCGTCTCCAAGAGACCCTTCGCTGCCCCCTTCTATTTGTGTTACTCCTTTAACAGATCAGGGCACGCCCGGTCCCTTTTTCTAGCCCTACTCTTAGTCCCTTCCTCACCCTGTTGATTTTGCCTCTTCCTTGGCCCGGCTTTCCTTGGAGAACCGGAGTTCTTCCGATCTTTGTGAACCCAGTTTTATTCCCTTTGTGCGACCCTTCGGAGGCCCACGGCTCGATGGAAGACTCTTCTGTGCACCCAGTCCCTATTCAAACCACCCTTGATCCGTGTATTTTCCCTCTCTTCTCCGGGCCGTTGCCCCCTCATGTTTGTCTTTTTATAATAGTAACTTTTTCCTCCCCAGTAGATGCTTCGCCTAGCCGGCCCCCTGGTCAGAGGGGTGATCGTGTCCCAGGTCTGTTCTCGACTGAAATCTCGCCTTCCTCGACCCCCTTCCCTTTCCTTAATAGCCGGACTGGGTTAGTTGTTCCCTTCCAAGTCCCCGCCACACAATATTTTCCCCAGGCGTTCCTCGAACCGTTTTTTCACCCATATCCCGCTCTCCCGAGTCTTCCTCCCGCGACATTCTTTTTGCGGAGATTTCCCGCGTTACCCTTCTGCCGTTCCCCCTCCTCCCCCTTCTTATTTTCGTCCACTCCGGAAAGTTACCTCTCGGCCCTTCCCAAGAGGAGGCCCCTTCTCTAGCTCTTAACTCCGCCCCCCCGCTCCGGACTCGAAGTCGAATGAAACACCGATGCATACCTCCCGGCCCCACCTCTTAAGCTCTCCAAAAGACCCAATTCCACCCCCACGCCTCCACCTCCAGCCGCAGGTCCCTTTCAAGATGTCTTATATTTTCCCCCTTTCCCCGGAACTTTCCTTCCCTCCTGTTCTTCCGCTCCCGTCCTCCTCCTTTCCCTGTTGCCACACAGGAAAGAAACGCCCCCTTTTCCCTGGGCCCCACAGTCTCGTTTTCTCTATGGCCCTGTGGCACACTTGCCAGACCACCCCAGTCTCTAGCCCTTTGTCCACTTTTTCAAACAGTCTTCCCTCCCGTTCCGACCTATTTCCATATTGATTCTAAAAGATGGCCCTATCCCTACCTTCAGCAAAATTAGTGAAGTTGCTCAGTCCCCCACAACCCCACCCCACTTCGGTCTTGTCCCTATTTATGAGGTTGATTTTTTGATTCGATCCCCCCGATCACTAGTACCTCCTCTAGTTTCTGATTTTTTCATCATGAATTCAAAGAATCTCCGTCCTCCAAGCGACTCCTTGGTGTTTCCTTAGCCAAACTGATGGCCCAAACAGTTTTTGACCCGTGCAAGCCAGTCCGTTTTATTCGTTTTTCCGGCCTCTCCCCCCCTGCCCCGAGAACTACCGTTGGTTCGTCTTCGCCTACTCCCCCCCTCCCCCCGTAACATATTTTCCAGAATGTCAAACACTGTCTCTCATGGCTGTGTTTCCTTCCTTCCAGATGAATGAATCTTCCCCATCTTCTCGGCCTTTTCTCCGCCCCCGCACAACCTCGGCCCCTTCTTTTCAGGCCCGCGATATATCCCTGACTCCTACGGGCACCTTTCCGGTCGGCCCTTTATATTCGCCCCCCGTTTGATTACTCCTCTGGATTGAATCATGATTAGCCAGGCTGGGTCGGAGTTCCCACCTCGCCCGACAGTCCTAAGTCTCTTCTCCTTCTTTCATGTAACGGACCCTCACGAGGACCTTTGATTAGAATTCTGTAATTTTCCTCTAACGTTTTAATAGGGACTGAGACGCCCCCCCTCATTTCCAGAGAGTTTTTCCAGCGCCTGGTAGTTTGCTACTACACCCTCCTCAGGTCCTGTCAGAACCTGTTCGCCAGTCAACAGGATTTTTCCACCTATACATACAGGCCAGGGGCTCTAACTTATAAGTCCCCCGGTAGGAACTTAGCTGTCTAGACCGAAACTTCATTCCAGATTTTTACGTGCTTCCGCATTTGTCTGCGACATTCTCACCGGGCTAGGCGAGGAGTGTGGACGTCTTATACGGAGCGGGTTCTTGCACTGGTCCCCGACATTTCCCCTTCGGAGACGAATTTTGTTGGTCTGACCTTCGTGCGCCCTTTGTGAGTTACTCCCCCGGCTTTATAACACGATGATAGCCGGCTCCCCTCCCCTCCGCGCCGTCACTTGTATTCCCCTCACAGAGAGCCCTTACCTCTCCCCCGAGGCCTCCCCCTTGAAAAGACCCCGTGGAAATTCCCCTTTACCCTAATGAAGTACAGGACCACGTTTTCCCCCCCTGCCTTGTCCCGGGGACTTTTTTGGGCTGGTACGTTTGGATCTCGTCCTTCCTTTCACCCTTGAGTGACCATTTTCCACACTTTGGACCCGAATAGTCAGCCATTGCCGACCGCCCGCCAGATGGAGAAGCCATACCGCCGTGAGGGAACTTTTCCCAGTCAGTTTCCCCCTGAAGCACGTTAGTAATCCGGCATCTCTCCTTCTATTTTTCACCCCCCCCCTCACGTTTTTGTTTTTTTATCGATATGCCGTCCCAGTAACTTCCGTTGTTGTGTTTTCCTTCAAGGACCCGTTTACCTCTCGCTTTCTTTGCTTCTCCTTCGAGGTTAATTTATGGCTTTTGCGTGAAGTACGGTGTCCCCCCTTTTTTCTCCTTTCACCTTCCCCCCCCGGTCCGACCTGTCCTCCCCTTAAGTTTTACCCCGTTCCCCCCCCTCCCGCCCAGGTAAGAGGTTACCTTTTTCCGTTTCCTCTGCCCTTGTTCCGGTCCTGAGTTTTTTTACCCTTACTTCGGAGATACTTTACGGCGCGGTTTCATATTTCATTCTCGTGGGCGTGTTGGCCCTTGGACACGCTTCGAGTTTTTTTTTTACGCGGCCGGATCTCTCGATGTTCTTTAGTCCTCCATTTTACCCTAAAGGGCCAGTCAAGCTTTTCTTTCTCAACGGGTATCTCCGAAGTCTTCATGTGGTTTTTTTTTCTTCTGCAGGACTATATCCATTCTCTCTAAAACAGAGATTTTTTTTCTTCATGTAGCCTCCTCTGTCAAGTCAAATTGTACCGTGTCTTAAACCGACTTTCTCCAGTTCTGAAGGCCGTTTGCCCATTTTGCCTTTCCCTTCTTTTCGCGGTCATATGGTCGGAGGCCCTCGTGGGAATGTATTTTGTATGGTTTGTTAAAATACTTTTTCTCCTTTTTCTCGTTTTTTGTGCTGAGTGCCTGATGTCTTTCTCTTTTCTCGTCCGCGAAAAATGACCCATTCAAGTATTGTACCTCCCTAACGCGCTAATTGCGTTTTTCTGATGGTCAATCTCGTTTGACTAGTTTTTCCCCTTTTTTCGCGAGCATTGTCCGCCGATCTCTGAAGAGTCCTTGGATTTTTCCGCTCCCCCTTCAGTATCGATTATGCTTCAGCCGGTCCTGGTCTTTTTGCCGATAACCCCCCTCCTTCATCGCTTGCTTCGCTCGCCTTTCCCCATACCGGTTTGTCAAGTATGAACCCGGCCTCCCCCCTGCAAGCTGCTCCCGTGGAGAGGGACTAGTCCGATCGCGCCGAACATGATCTGATTTACCTCCCTTAGCCTTGCGGGGTCATCTTTTTAGTGAGCTGGTATCTTTCCTCATGCTCGTACCGAGCCAGCCCCCCGTCCCAATCTCTACAGGCTTTCACGTCTCTCGGACTCTGATTCCTAGCATACCTCCTTGTTTCTAGCCCTTCGCTTGCATCGCCTCTTAATCAGAAAGTTGCCTCGGTATCCCTTTTGTTTTGTCAACGGTGTGAGTCCCCTTGACGTATGATGAGATGAAGTTCTTTTATTTCCGCCCTGAGAAGACGAGCTGCGGTTTCTACACGACCTACCCTAGACATACCCCTCTTTACCGTTCTCCTCCAGTTTGATTCACTATGGATTTCCCCCCGCTTTTCAGAAATGGAGTTTTTGGCATTCGGTTTGAGCCGCCCTACACGGTTGTGACATGTGTTTCACCCTTTCGCTTTCGGTATGTCCCCGGTTTATCCCCCATTTACCCCTGTATTTCCGCGCGTCCCTTTTCCACACTTTCTAAAGAGTTTCGTTTTTTTTTTTCCCCCCCCCCCCCTGGTGCAAGTTTCGCTTCTCTTTATCTTCCAGTAAGGTCCTCGAGAATGCAGGGTTCCTTTTTTTGTCCTGTCGAGATAGAGTCCCCCCAATTTCACAGGAATTTACTGAGGATTCTGTCTGGGAGGGATGTGGTTTTCGTCTCGTCTCGGCTGTGGTTCTGTGTTTTTCATGTTTTCTTTTCTCGGTGCGTTCTCTCTCCTGGCCTTTGAAGGATCCGTCGTCTTTTCTCCTTGGCTTAGTTTTTTTGTAGCTTTCTGATCTGGGTGGTTTCCGGAACCGCTCTTCTTTGCGACCTGAATCAGGTTATGCCGCCGGGGTTCCTCCACTCATCGGTTCCTAGACTTTCGTGTTTTTAAGGTTTCCCTTCGTCCAGGAGATCCCTGCCCTTTTTCTTTTTGTCGACCTCGCGGTTTCTGATCTGAGTCTTGTGTGCACGGCCCCTGCATCTCCCCCGCAGTCGCCTCGGTTTTCCGAGAGATCCTTTCCCCATGTGTGCCCCCTACTCGCACCCCCTTGTGGATTCTCCCCCCCCTTTCTTTTCGTCGGCTCTCGCTTGGTCAGTTTCCCTTTCCCGGAAATTGTCCACCGATCTCCGCGCGTTCGGTGACCGCTTCCCTCCCTCCGTCCCCCGGGAGCCCTGACAAGAAGTGACTGTCTCCCCCCCTCCTCATTGTCCACCGGCCCGGTGTCCGGCAGTAGTCTTGCCACCCCAGATCGCCTCACGGGGCTTCCCACCTCGGCCCCTTGGGCGTGCGAGGACCTGTTGTGGGCCTTGCCCCTCTACACCTCTCTGGCCATACCGAGCGCGGCCCTTCGTCTACAAGTCAGCCTTTCGTTCCGTCGCCGCCGGGAACTTTTGGCTTTTTTGCCCTTTTTTTCTTCACTGAATTCCACTGGATCCCGCCCCTTTCTCTCCTTTACGGTCCCAGCCAGCTTTTACCAGCTGTCACCTTAAGCCTTTTTGCGTCCATGATACAGAGTCACCCCCCCTTAGACTTTTACCTCTCACGTCTTGTATCGCGCGTTGTCGTACTTTCCCCCGCTTCAGCATCAATGTCTGAGTTTTCCCCCCTCCCATCTCCCGGCCAACAAAGTTCGTGATTCCTGTGTTTATGCCCTCTTTTTTCGCAGTTTCTCTTAGTCCCCTACCCCCCTGGAAAATTTTTTTTCCATCGGGGGGCCTCGCGAGTTAGGACTGCTCTGTCCCTTCCTTCCGAGCGGACATCCCTGCCTTGACCTCCTTCTCCGATGTTTAAACCAGGATGCTCAGGGTTTTCTCTTGTCTTCCTGTACTGCGTCGAAGAGAAAATGGTGCCTTTCGTCCCTTAGCGGCTGGAGCCGAGTCGGACCTCGGCGTTGTTGCGCTTTTTGTCGATCTCTTTTTTCCCTCAATATCCGGGGTTTTTTTGCTCTCCTCTTACGCTCCTCTTCCGACTTACTAGCCGAACTCGAGCTATCCATCGCCGGGATGAAAATTTGCTTTCTTCCTCCCCTTTCAAAGGGGCACTCGTCTTCCCCCCCCCCCCCAGAATCCCCTGATTTCCTGCTGTTTGAGTCCATCGAGTACCTTCCTTCCCGGTGATTCCAGATACTGGATCCCCGGATATCGAGGGCTCGAAACCCGACAGTTCAGGCACCCAAAGCTTTCCCCCCATTGTCCTCTTATATCATCTTGAGTTTTATCAAAGGTTCAGTCCTCCCACACAGTTGAGATTCCGCCCGGTTTGTGGAAGATTGGAAGCTCATCCAAGTTAGAGCCATCTGGCTCATTCACTACGCTCTTTTACTGCACCCTCGGCCTAGAGTTTAAAATGCTTTGGGGACCTTTTTAATCAGGGCCGCCCGTGCTGCTGTGGATTTCTTGCTTGCGCCTCTGAGTCCCCTCCGAACATTTCTTTTCCTCTGCCTGCAGGCTTTTTTCTTTCGTCCTCCGAACTCACCTGACCCCCCCCTCTCTCACTAATGGCAACTCTATTACCCTGCGCAGACTCCTGCTTCCCGCTGATCTGGAAGACCGCTGGGCCCCCCCCTCCAGTTTTCCCCACATTTCGAATTATTCCTCCCCCGGGAGAAAGGGGTATTTGACCCCCACAGAATTCTTTTGTCTATACCTTTTTAATCGGCGTTCGCCACCGTGATATTCCAGGCGTTTATAGACTGGTGACCCCCTTCAATTCTTATTATCTTTTTTACCACGAGTTCCGTCCCCCTGATCCCCTTTCAGATATGCCTTAGACCAACTTCAGCGTGATAACCTCCTTTCGTTGTAGGCGTGACGGTCCCCCAAGTCGCCGTACACCAGGTCTGTACCCCGGCGTTCGGAAGTTTGCCCTTCACCCCGATCAGAGATCCGCGAGGTTCTGACGATACTTCTGGGTGCTGCCGTTTACTCCGTCCCCCTAAACAGCAAGGTAAGACCTTTCCGGTGTAGTGGCGTACACTTCTAATACAGGAGCTTTTCAAACTCTTCGTCCCCACCGCTAGAACGCTCTCAATAAGTCTAAGAGTCGCTCATGAACACTTTGCCAATTCTATTAAGAAAGGCCCCCCAGATTCCGACGCACCTCCCACCCTCCCCCCCCACGCCACCCCGTTCCCCAACCGCATCAAATTTCTTAAAGGGCTTCCTTGCGCTTTTAGGAATCAACGTTCCCCCCTTCTGATCGCCGAGTTTCGCACCCCTCCTCCGTGCGTTCCACCGGCCCGCAACGCCTTCCGTTTAAAGGCAGGTGAGTCCCCTTTTCCTGTGGCCCTCCCTGGGCCAGCCCTTTTTTTTCATTCAGCGTGGTCCAGCACCCTAGGCCCGCCCCTTCTTATACAGTCAGGGTCCTTTTCCCCAGTTTGACCAATTCCTCCTTTCCCTCACATCCTTAAGGATTTTGAAAGGTTATGTTTATTTTTTCTTCTTTTCTGAAGCTCTTTCTCCCTCTACCTTTCCCTTGCTGCTCGGGTTGCAAGAGCCTCCCCCCCCTCTCCGCGACTGTTGCAACGTGGCCCCCTTTCCTCGACCACGTATGATGGTTTTTTTTTTTGAGACGCTACAGCGAAGAGCCCCAGATTTAGCTAGCTCTGAAGTGTAATCTTCCTGGACCGTCCCCCCACCGGCCTGTTGCCCTTCTTGCCGCGGTCTCCTCCGACTCCTGATTACTGCTACCCTTCCCCCCCTTTCCTACATGGCCCTCAGTTCTACTTCGAGGACACTCAGATCCTTTTCTGCTCAGCCCCTGCTACGCAGACTTCCTCCCTGGTCTCCTCTTCCTTATGTCCCTTTTTTTTTCGAGTAGGACAGGATGTACTCCTCCTGAGCGGGGATCTCTCAGGCGTTTGAGTTCAACGACAGGCCCCCACTCTTCACAGCTCTTTATACGGCTTCCCGTTTCAACACCTCCTCGGGCCCTTCTTTTTTCTAGAAGACGCGGCACGCTGGACATCCCCCCCCCATCGAGAGTCTCCCTACCCCGCATTTCCCAGCCTAGTGATTCAGACGCTGGTCCTTCCTTCTTCCCCGAAGCCTCCCCTTTCAGCCACACCTTCTAGACTCCCTCCATCTTCGATTTGACCCTATCCACAAGACTGCCAGAGTTCCTTCCTACTCCCCCCCCCCCTTCGGGCCTGTTTTTTTGGCACATGCTTCCCGTGCCCCTGCTTCCCGGCCTACCCTACTTTTCGACCTGTAGTGTGTGCTATCCGCTCGTCATCTAAAAGTAGGTCTGTCTTTTTCGGCTATCTACCGTACTTTTTTGGCCTCCGCGGAAGTTAGGCCTACTCCATGGATAGAAAGGTTCTTTTTTTCCATAGCGTTTCATTGGATTCTAACAAGGAGGTATTAACTTACATACTCTCCGATATGTAGACGGGTTCACCCATCCCGACCTGCCATCTGAAATAAATCCGGTTTCCTTTTCAGTCCCGTTTTTCTTTCCGCTTCTGTAGATTTTTCATATACTTACCTTCCTTACCTGGATGGGTCCTGAGCTGGCTGGACCGGGCTTCAGGGCTTTAAATGCTTAAGAGTCTTTTCCCCTTTTTCGTCAACCCGGCCTGCCACAGCGGACGCTCAGCCTTCCCGGAAGCCCTCCACAGATTCTGACTCCCCCAGACGCGTTTTTTCAGGGGTCTGGAGGCCCACTCATGAAACCTTTCCTTTCCTTGACCTTATCATACCCTTTGAATCATCACTCCGTTTGGTTGATATAGCCTGAAGAAGGTCCCCCGTTCTAACTTGTGCTTTCTCTAAAGGACCACGTTTATCCCCGAAGTTTACTGGTTTGTCCGCCTTCTGGTCCTTTTCTGTAGCTTTTATTTTCAGCTCGTCCGGGGCAGGACGTTTCGTACTGTTCTCAAACATTTAAGCCCTTTAAGCCCCCCTCCCAAGACCTTAGTTTCCCAGTTCACTACCCGTTAAGAATCTGTATTCCCTGTCCGTGAGTTTAAGTTTACGGCCCAATTCTGGTGACCCGGCTTAGGATTTTCCCCCCTTGGCTTTTCCATGTAGTTCTCTAGTGGATGGAAAAGGTGGCCGCATGCGGGGTCGAGTAGCTAAGGAGTCAGAAGTTTGTCCTTCAGAAGACCGCCTTTGCACCAATCAGGTGAGGCCCCTCGTTTTTAGAACCTTTCCTGCTTGGCCATGATTTTCCATGATCCCCTCCCTAGAAGCGTTCCTACTTTGAGTTCTCGATTTCGCTAGGCCACACGTCTTCAGTTTCCTCTATTTAGTTCTTTCCTCGCAGTTTCCGCGCCAGTTTGAGCAAATGGCCCGTAGCCGTAGTATTCTCTGTCTTTTTCTGTTTTCGTAGTTTCCCATTCACTTACTGGTTTGATTGCCCTCTTGAACACAAAAATACCGGTTGAGGTTTCGGTGCGGTTTTTTTCCTCTCTTCTCCCCTACCCCCCTGCCGATGATTAATCTTTGACCTTCTTTTTTATGGCTGTTAGCCGAGTCTTACCAGTTATTCGTCTTCCCTATGATAGAACCCCAGTCCCTCCCGTCGTTGTTTTTTTTCTCAGCCCCTTGGTTCTCTAGTTTGGACTCTTTTATTCTGGCCGAGCCCAGACTGAGTAATTCCTTTTTACCTGTCCATTCCTTTTGTTCGAATCATCCCTGGCGACAAAAGCAGGCGCCACGTTCTCCGTTTCTATTTCTCCGATTTTCCCCTCGCCCTAACCCCATGATCTGGGTCTCCCGCGTGGTCCATTATCAAGTGGGAGCCTTGGTGATGTTTCCTGAAGCTTGTCTGAGGAAAGAAGCCCTACTATCCTTTTATTCATATTCCGTTTCAGATATGCTCCCATAGGGTTTTTCCGCTCTTTCGCACGGCTATGCCTTTTGAAGCCTTGACATTGTAGCGGTGGGTTCCCGGGTCGAGTAGTGTAGCTGAAGGCGCTCTTGCGCCCTCGTCCATTCGTCCTTGTGTAGACAATCGCTATACCATCGTCCCCTTTTTCCCTTTCGAATAGTTTTGGCTTTCCTTTCTGGGCATCCGCTTGCTGCCGGCGATTGTCATCGGCGTCATTTCTCTTGTTTTTTCCCCCTGTTCCCCCTTTCTGATTCTGTTCGTCCCTGTTTTCCACAGTTCAAGAGAAGTCAGAAATGTGGGCCACCGGGCTTAATCGTCGTTCTGTTGGGAAAAGTTTTATCCTCTAGGTTCTTTCCGTCCTTAAGGCTCCTCATGAAAGTGACGTTTGATGCCCTGACCCTAGTTTTGACATCCAAACGGCCTAATGCTTCTTCTTTTTTTTGGCCGGTGGTTTCTGGCTTTTGGGGGAGGTTTTCTTGGCGTTCCAGCCTTTACTCGGTCCTGGGGTCCCCCCCAAACCACCACCCCGTTTCGTGATCCCGTTAACTGGGTTCATTATTTTTTTTTTTTCGTTTAGTTTTTTTCGTAGGTTATAGTGATTAGATGGGTGTTCTAGTTGTCTTCCCGGTTCAGCAGGTTGCACTCCGAAGCCCTTGGACTTCCGCGTCCCCTTGCTTTGACGTTGCCGCGATGCCCCAACTTCTCGCCCAAGCCCTGTCTCTTATCACTTCGATTGATCGGTACTTCTATGGTGAATTGGATACCATGATGAACCTATGTACTCCCTCGGTGGGTATTACTGGAAACCGGCCACTCCTAAAAGTTCGGAGAGGATCCTCCCTCTTTTTTCTTTTCGAAGGGATCCTTCTTTTCCCTCTCAGTGAATTTTTCCACGAGCACTATCCAGATAGCTGAACGGGTCTTTTTTCACTGCATTTCCCTTGTTCACATTATGAGGCGACGTGAGAAAACCCCCCCCCCCTAATATGGTGGTCAGGTAGGGGCAGCCTTCTGTGCGAGTGCTTCAATTTGGTTGCTCCAGATGTTTCTGGGAAGGAAGCTTCTGAAATCTCCCCTTTTCCCCGCACTCTTTAATATGTACTCGGTCCCTGTTAGCCGCGGTTCCTTTTTTTTCTGATTCTGTGTGACTAATCCGCGGTGTCAATCCCCTCCCTACCCATGTTTTAGGTTCCGCCGCGGCTTGACTCTCCTCCTGAACCGCAGGGGTCCCTTTGCTCTTCAGAGTCACCATCGACGCTTGACTTCCCGGGTCGTCGGTTTTCGTGGGTAGTATTGTCCTTACGTCCGTTCTCCCTAGGGACAGCGTCCCCCCAACAGTTCTTGAATCTCCTGTTTCTTTCACGTTTTTGGATAATCCCCCCTCTTCTTGAATACCTTCTGACCCTTGGTTTTTTCAAGGCGGTGTTCCCCCCATTCGTCGGATCCCCCCCCCCAACCCGTACGAGTGATCCTGCGGCCCCCCTTTCCTGGAGTGTGAGCCTGTCCCTTTAAGTAAGTGAGAGATCCCAGGCTTCTCCGGGTTTCTAAAGCTTGTATGGTTACGTGACTTAGCGATCACACTTTTTTACGACCTCTTTGTTCGAGCCGGGAGGAAATTCTATCTTTGCGCGTTCCTTTAAT
>Ga0179593_1257903_pt1 | contig 14951 bp, 23 predicted proteins | sample CZODoug2_1_08_16_FD_185931 | JGI IMG/M metagenome (GOLD analysis project Ga0179593, IMG submission 185931) | Vadose zone soil fungal communities from Angelo Coast Range Reserve, California, USA - CZODoug2_1_08_16fungal (PacBio error correction) | ecosystem: Environmental > Terrestrial > Soil >... | reverse complement strand
TCCTTTTTCTTTTTTCAATCGACAGATCCCTCCTGTAGAGACCGTATGTACCCGCCTTATTTTTTTTTCACGTCCGTTTAGCGTGCACGTCTTTGTTCCCCGGGAAGGAGCCACCGGGATGATTTCACAAAAATAACTGAGCCCTCAATTTTCCATGTCCACATTCTCCTTTTTTTTGTTTAAGGATGGAGAGTGAACCCTCGGGGTCTGCTCTTTCTGGCGGGATGCGGGACCTTTTCATTCCCTTTCTACGCCCCTTTCCCTTCCTTTTGACTTGCCGCAGATTTCTGAAGTTGTGTTTCGTGCGATTGTTCTAAATCACAATGGATTTTTTCTTCCCGGGCGCATAAATTCTGCCAATATGTTTCTCAGTTTATAAAAAAAGTTAGTGTTAAGTTGGACTTATTTTTCGATTATGGTTCACCGCAATTCGTGATCTTCCCTTTTTGTGTTTTGGATTCTTTTCCTTCCCCCCGTTTTTCCTTTCACGTCCTCGAGACCCCCCTACCCCCCGTGCCTGTTCTTTTGATGGATTCCCCACCCCTCTTGTTGCTCTTTTCTTTGCCGTTATTTTTTTCTCCTTTGAAAAGATCGGCATAGTTTTTTGCTTTCTCCTGGCGATTTTCTTATGTGCTGCATTTGTTTTGCCGGGTATAGTGACCCCTTGCGGACTGTCCCCCTCATCTTGTTTTCTTTTTTTTTTCCCTTGCGTGTTACCGCACCCTACGAGTCACCACTTCCCCTATACTTTGAGTCCTGGAACGCGGATGTCTGAGCCATCTCGGACTATAGAGTCCCCCTGTGCGTGTTGCTTTCAACCCACCCCGAGTTCCTGCCCATTGGGGGCAGGCCACACCATCGTTCCCCCAACCCGTTCGCACATCGGTATTTTTTTGTCACTTCCTTCCCTTTTTCCCCAACCCCGCAACCCTTTTCCACGCAGTTGCCTTCTATCAAGCCGGTGATCCCAGCACGCTTGGCGTCGCCCTCCCCCCCGATCACGACCTAAACCTCATACGAGCGCTGCCCCTTGGTTTTCTTCTTCTTTTTTTCGCAGTGGTTGATTTGTTCATATCCAGGGCGATCTCTTTTTATCCCCTTTTGTTTTTGTTTTTGACTTTTTTCTTTTCTTGAAATGGACTTGAATCCTACCCCCCTTAAAAACTTAACCATATACAAACGCGCCCCCCCCGGTGCCTTGATTTTGAACTTCCCTTTTACATGATTTCTCACGGCCTCTGGTGTCCAATAACTTTTTACAAGGAATTTTTGTTTTTCACTACTCGTTCTCTATTTGTTTCCCGAGAATTGAGGTAACCCCTTGTTAGAGTTACTCTACACTTCATTTTCTCATCCTTGCCTCCTTTCCCTGTTTTAGCCTTAGCCTTTTCTCTCTAATTTTCCCTATAGTGTTGAACCCGACCTTTTTTTTCTTTTCCACCGACTTACCCAAAAGTTCTTTTTCCCTTCGAACTGTCCTGCAGTCTTTTCTGCCCTCCATTCCAGTTCGAAGTGGTTTTTTTTTTTCCCCCCTTTCCTACACCTGACTAACTAGTCATTCCATTTCGGGTCCCTTGTGTATCTGAGTGAATTAGTCCAAATTAGTGAGCCCCTCCATCCTGGCCCTCTAAAGGGCCACAACGGCTCGGGATCCGGAGGAAGGGAAAGATACACAACAGAATGATCGCCCCCCTCCCCAATTCAGGCCCCGTGGTTCGTGTACTACCGGCTTGGGTGAGGCTCATTACCGCTAGTGTCCGGCGTAAGAAGACTTTAGCCTCTTCCTCCGTCAGTTCGGAGAAGGAGAAGGACACGTTATAATACGTAGGTGGATCCTGTGTAATTTAAGAATAGGTCTTATTTCGCCAGATCTATTTCAGTAGTTGCATCCGATGTGTAAAGGAAGTAATGTATACGAAAGGGCGCGCAGAGCCGAGTAATAGGAGTATGGAGTGAATAAGATCATGTGAGATATAAACAGCGTCCGCACAAGTCTGGCCCCCCATCTAGTACCACTCCCTCGCCACTCGTACTCCCTGTCAGAGATAACATCTGTAGCTTTTGTCTTGTCCCTTTTTTTTTTTTGGTGTTTTTTTTTTTTTTTTCGAGGTGAATGACTGCAAGCGCAGGACCGCGAGATCTAGGGATCATTGGTTGTATCCTCCCTCCCCTTTACCTTTTCCCCCCCCCCGGTTTTCCTCGGTACTTTCAGTCGGGGGCTTTTCTTTTGTCTTTCTTTTTTCGCCATCACCGCTTGCTTCGTTTTTTTTTTGGTTTTTTTGTTCCCCCCCCCACCCCCCCCCCCCCCTTTTTTTCCTCGACCCCAACAGCAAATCAGATTGCATTTTTTTTCTCCTTTTGTTCTGACCTTGTATTCTTTGTGCCCCCCGTCCCGGCGTTTTTGATTGAGTGAATTTTTGTCTTTTTTTTTCGCTTGTGATTGCCTGTAAGCCTTTCGGCACGTACTACTGTTTATCTTCACCCCAATTTTTTTAAGACTTCGAGCCTTCTGCTCTCACCCCCCCCCCCTGTTTTAGTAGTGCTATCCCCCCCCCAGTTTTTTTTTTTTTTGCTGGTTCCCTTTTTCCACCGGACGGATGTTACCCCAGCCGATGCACCCATCTTTTTTTTCCATAATAAACTGTTTACTTTTTTTTTCCAGTTGTTTTTCTTCTCGATCTTGTCAACAGAGCTTAGCCTTCCCACTTAGCCTTTTCGTTTTCCCCCCAAACATGTTTGAACTTCGGGAGAATGAGACCCCTAACCCGCAGTGTGCGTAAGCCTTCCAGCCCATGCCCCCTCCGTCAGTCCCCTTTTTTTTTTTTTTTTTTTGTTTTTTGAACGGATGTACCCCCCCCCTACCCACTATAGCCTTTCCTTTCCCCTTTTGAGTTTTCCAGCATCTGCTCCGATAAAACCCCCTTCCCTCCAACCCATCCCCTCCGTGGCGGAATTTTCCTTCTTTTCCCCATGTTCCTGTCAAAGTTGATATTCCTTTGCTTGTGAAGCCGTGCTGACCTCTCTTCTAGTGTATGTGAGACACCCCACCCCCCATGCCTCCCCGTGTTCTTTTTCCCTAGCCCCAGCAGAAACTGTTAAACTCCCAAACTGCTCCGAAGAGCCATGGTTTTTCCCCGTCCTCTTTCACACCTAAATTACTCCTCCCCCCCGGCGGCAATATAACAAACATCCCCCCCTTTGCCCCGTGGACCGAAGTGCGTCCGGCATTCTGCAACTCCCCCCTCCACCACCACTTCCTTTTTTTTTTTTTTGCCCCGTTCCCCCCTGAATAAAAGAATTTTTCCATCACCCCTCTGCCCCTTTCCACCCCCTTTCCAACGGGTGAGAACTTATTCCTTTTCCTGCCCAACCCACCCCTTACCCCGTTTCTTCCCCCCCCAGCCTTTTTCGTTGACGGAAAGTTTTTCCAATAGTACCAAAACCATGTCCGCCATGTTCCCGCCCTTTTTTGAAATCTTGGCCGATCATTTCTTCTTGTGACCTTTTTCTTTCTTCCTCCCCCCCCGTTTTTCAAAGGCAAGCCCCGTCTGCTCCTCTGCAAATGCAGCCTCGTGTTGTTTTTTTTTTTTTTGTGGTTTTTTTGGTTTTTTTTTTTTTTTTTAACCCCTCCTTTTTCCACGAATGACCTCGACACGCCTTCTAAATAATCTCCGGTCACACCCTATATTGTTTTGTTCCCCCCCCATTTTACTCAGACTTTCCAAGAACCCGGTAGTCTTCCGGCCCCCCTTTTGTCTCTGTTTTTTTGTGTTTCCCAGTTTTTTTTTCGGGTTTTTTCAGGCATTTCAAAGAGTCCCCCCCTGTCTTTTTGTAACGATCGACAACTTCTCAAACACTTCAGACCGTGCTCCTCCTACTCCCAATATGGATTGAAAATAGACCAGATCTCCTGGTTCTTTTCCATAAGATTTTTTTACGCACCTTCTGTTTCACCGTTTATTTTTTCCTTTTTCCCTAGTCACAACCCCCTGATCATGACCGATCTGGACGCATGTGCCTCATTTTCATCGTTTTTTTGATTCACGCCTCTTTCCTTTTTTTCTTCTGAGATTTCTCCCCTCTCTTTTAAAACCAGCGTGATAAGTGCGTTCTTACAAGCGTGTATGCGTTAAATGTAGGACAGCTTCGCACTCCCTTCACCTTCCCCCCCCCCCCTATAATTTTCCCCACACCAAACTAAATAATCCCACCCAGTCTCCTCCATTCCATCTCATCAAAGAGAAGAAGTTTAAACACACAGCAAAATAACCCCGTTCCTTCTGGCTTCCGGTTGGGGGTTTTTTGGTTGTGTCTTTGTCTGCCAACTAATCAATATAAGAATATACCAACCAACGTCTCCCACTTTTCACCCAGTGGGCCCCATAGAGCCACGCGGACTGCTCTTAAACCATTTTTTTAGTCTCTTCTAACCCTCAATATCAACTGTCTCCCCTTTACCTGCCGCTTTCCCAAGTGTCAGAAATCTTTTGGGTCCCAAATTCCCTTTTTTTCCTTTTTGCCCTCCTAAAAAATTACCTGATTTCTCCTTATCCCTTTTTGCAAATCCCGCCCTTTTTTGTTACTTATTCTACTTTCCTCACCCTGCTTGCCCCAACTCTTAATAAGAACGAGTTAATGCCCTGTACCCTGCGATATAGAACACACGTCACCCGGTCACATGCCCCCTTTTAGAAGAAGGTACAAGGTTTTACCCAGTTTGTCATACAAAGATCATGATTCACATCCGCCGATAATCTTTTTTCCCATTCCTTTCCGCGAACCCCCCCCCTTCCCTTTTGGTCCAAGAATTGCCGACAGTAAATCGACGATCAACGGTAACTTGATAACACGTCCTAACGACCCTCAAACTGTACAAATACGGCTAAAAACTGAAACTAACGTTCAGTCCCCCCCCAACCTAGAGACTCAAGACAGGCTAGACCCCTTGGTAGTGTATGATAGCATGTGACAAGCTGTCCAAGTCTCCCCACTCTTTGATCCGCCAAATCGGAAAAACTACAACACTGAGAAAACCTCCCATTCCAAAAGAAGCTCCCTCGAAGAAGATTTGACCCTTTGTGAGATAAGGAAGGTCCACGCTACTCACCCATTAAAACATGTCACAGAAACCACGGTACAAATCTTTTTAACGTGACCGGGCTTCTCCCCCCCCTCATAAGAGTCCCCAGCCCCACACCCCCTGGCCCAAGCACCTTTTACCCCGCCTTTGCACTTATTTTCAGAAAGCTTCCCTTGAGAGTCCATGCTGTTTCCTTGTTCGTCCCAATATCACTCCCCCCCGCTCCGCCTCTTCCCTTCTCATCCCTTCCCCTTAACCAAACCACCGGCACTGTACCACGTACCAGACCTGATCATCTATACTGCTCTAATCCACTACTCCTGTTCGTTTTTTATGTTCAGACAGCAGAAATCCATTGTTCAGCTTACATGAAAGTTTCATTTCCACTTTTGGTAGAGGCGTTGCCTAATGCAGTATTTTTTGGAAATTCGGTGCGAGCAGTTCTGAGCCCCCCCCAATCACTTTTTTTAGACCCTATCCCCCCCCTTTTCCCGATTAGGAATGGCCGGCCTTTTAACTTTCTTCTTTTTTTTTTTGCCGATGGTATATTGGGTCAGCCGACTAGGCGTTGAGTATTATTCGAAACATTTCTTTTTTCCCCCTCCCGAGTACAGTTGTTGTAGATTGAGTGCTTCGTATTGTCTCATATTGTTTGAACGCCTCCATTTCCTCACGAATTCCTTCGATTTTCCCTCCTTTCTCTGATTTCCTATGTGAGTTTTTTTGCCTTCTTTTACCTTCACTCCCCCTTAGCTGATTTATCCCCCGATGTGTTTTCTTTTCTCTCTTTTTGACCTAATTCTTTCCGTTTTGAACGGCCCTTACTTTTTTGATTGAAGCAGGTTGTCCCTTTTTTTTTTCCTTGGATTTATCACCTGAAGCAAAGGGAAATCGCTGTAGACTTTTTAGCTTTCAGTTTTAGGAATTGACTTGCTGCTCTTTTTTTTCCTTTTTACATACATCTGATGTATTTTTTACACTTACCCTTTTTTTCCCATGAGTCTGCAGACTGGTATATTTCTTCTGCCCCCTTCGCGATTGCTTTTTCCCCTTTCTTTAGTGTCTAATCCACCTCATAAGTTGAGGACCACACAGGTACGTAGTGCAACATGACGCGTAGCAGAGTAGCCCGTCTGACTTCCCGTACCCCCCCCTTTTTTAGCCCGAGTCCCTTTACCCCGTTGAAAATATTGCCAGGCGCCTTTTCTCTAGCCCCCTATATTGATGCGCGAGTAGTTAGCGAGCCCATTCGGTGCCCCTTCATACTGGAGGCCTCCCCTGTGCACTCTTTCCTCAGGGTCAATCCGCACGAGAATTGGGTGCACAGAATTGCGCCTAGCGTTAGTATCTGTTTTTTTTTCTGTTTCCCCCCCTTTTTCCCTTCCGTCGGTGAACCTTTTCCCCCCCCACCCGCCGGACACCCTGTTTATTTTTTCCCCCAACTCCTTGAGAAACCGTGATGAGCATACGTCAGCCTTTTTCCCCCCCACCTGGTCTGTTTTTTTTTTTTGTCCTTTCCGAGCAAAGGGAGGAATGCTGCTGACATACTTTGTTTTCTGTTTTATTTTTTGCAGGCGGACGTTGTTTCCATCGGGGAAGCGCCCGCGGTGATATGTTCGTTTTTTTTGGTTGATAAGTTTTTTCCCTTTTCACCTTCCAAGTTTTTTAGTCGAAGAACCATGTCTTGCGAAGGCTTTCCGTTAAGCACGCTTATCTTACCCCACCGTTTTTTTTTCTCCATTTTTTTGTTAGAAAGCTTCAGCTGATATGGGTTACTTCCCTCTTTTTCTACTGAAGTATCATTTCCAGTAGGGACTTTTATCGTGTATACACTTTTTGGGCCCCCTATGTCTTAATTTGGTCATGGGTTTCTCCTTTTCAGTTTTCTTTCTTACGTCGTTGTTTGCCCGGTCCTCCAGAGGCAACCCCCCCTTTCTTTCCTGATGAGTGCCATCCTCGGAAGAGGGGGATTTCCCTCCTTTTTCACTCATTCTAGTGTTTCCGGATTCCCTTTTTTTTTTCCCCCTCCCCTTCTTCCCCCTGCGTACGCCTCTTCTTTTTCGATAGATGCAGTACTCGAAGGAACTTGCTCCCGTCGTTTTCCTCCAGGGTACCCTTCTTTAAATGTAATGGGTCCACATTTTACCCCTCTTCAGTGGTTCCGGAATGTGACCTTTCCCCTTCTTTTTTAAACAGAAGACCCCGTTTCCTTTCCTGTCCGATAAATTGCCCGAGATACGTTTGCCTTTTAAGCCTCTTTGGACTTCCGACAAAGTCAAAGAGCCGATTTCCAGAAATTGACCTCTAGTTCTTTAGGAGGCGGTTTTTTTTTTTTGTTTTTTTTTTTGTGTTTTTGGTTTTTGGTTTTTGTTTTTTTTTTTTTTTTGTGTGGTTTGTTTTTTTTTTTTTTGTGTTAACATCTTTCGTGTTTGCGTCGAATCCTAAGCTGTTCTTTTTTTTTATCCTCCGTTCGTTTCCATAGATTGTAAAATTACCTTTTTTTGACCGCCACCTAACAACATATTTTCCACTCTCTGTGCTTTTTTAACTTCTTTTTTTCCTTTTTTCTTCCCCCCCTTGTTAGCGGAAAGACAAATTCCTCTGCCTGTGGCCCCAATCCATAATTCTTGAGCTGCCTCTACTTTTTAGTTATTTTCCCCGATCAGTTTTTATATCCTTATTATATAGCCGGTGAATAATGAGGTCCCTTTTACTTTCACCTCCCCCGCGGCACTCTCTTTTCCTTTCTATATTTTCCTGACGTGAACTTCTTATTTTTTTTGATTCCCTTGCGCAATCTCCGTTTGGCACCAGACTTTCGTTGCTTACTTCTCTTAGTTACTGTTGTTTTTCATTTCTCTTGTTGTTAGTCCTTACGTGATTCACCCAAAAGCGGTCGGAAGAACAGACTTATTTGCGGGCCTCACTCTTATTTTCTTTTGTTAGAGGATTCTACCCCGGCTTTTGGTGCTCAGTTTGAATTTGAAGATTGATCTCATCGTGTCCTTTCTTATTCTCGTCTTGGCTTCTTCAATTTTTCATCAGCTTTCTTTGAAACTAGAGTCCGGGCCAGTTTCTTTGTTTTTTGCTGAGTTGCCTTCTCTTTGAGGGATTTTTTCTGATGTGGAACCGTTTCTTATTGTCCCCCATGCATTTTTATGACAAGACGGAGAGAGTTTTTGTTGGAAAAACCTTTTCTCCCTTTACCAGCATTGTTTTGTTGATTAGATCTTTGCCTTTCTTTTGGGTTTCATTTCCCCACCCCCCTTTTTGATTACCCCTGTGACGTCAGTTTTGATAAACCACCCCCACTTTTCTTTTCCGGGTGACCCCCACACCCAGAAAACCCCACACATCCTTTTTTTTGTTCATAGTGCTTTTTCTCCTTTTCGTCCGTCGAACAAAATGGAGGTTTTTCCATTTCTCCTTTTTTTTATCTTTCCAGACGGTGATTGCTGTCTTTTTTTCCATGGGAGTTACTCCACAGTCAGTTCCCAATAACACAACCCTTTTCTCTTCCGTATTTTCTTCCGTCTTCCATCAACACCCTGTCGTGCTCCCTCTTCCTTCCCCCTCTGTTGATAGGATGTTTTTGAACTCAAGCGGATGTCTTTTACCTCTTCCCCCTAATACTCTCTTTACTCCCCCCTCTTTTTAATTTTCTGATGATCAGACAAGGATCCTTCCTTCCCCAAATCAGCCTAAATTTGCGTGTTCCCACCGCCCCCCCCCATTCCGCGTGATTGAGGACTTTTGTTTCCCCCACCGTGTTTTTTTTCTTGCCGACACCAAGGGAGCATATTGACGCCCTTCCCCCCGTTTTTTTTTTTTTATTCATCAACGTAGTACGTTAACCTGCCCCTGTCCCCTGACCACTCCCCCCCGTCTCCCCTTCCCCTCGCGTCCCTTTCCCCCCCCCCAGACAGTGGAGCCTCAAGCCCCCCCGGCTCCATTTTTCACCCAATGACAACAGGTTTTCCTTGTTGACTTTGGATGTGCGGCTCGATGGCTTTTTTTGGGTTGGTTTTCTGTCCAACAAACGCCCGCGCCCGGTTCATGCGAACGTTTTGTGTCCAAGTCCCCCTTCCAAACCCTTTCAAGAAACCACCGCTCGACCGTTTTTGACTGCCGGCCCCGTTTTTTTTGTGTGAAAGGTTTTTCTTCACAAGCACCCCTGTCCTTCCCACAGCTTTTCTCACTTTCCCCACCCACCCTTCGAAACGATGCACCTGTCCGCCGTTTCCAGTTTTTCAATTAGTTTTGATCACCAATTATACAACCCTAACTCCCGTTTTTCCACTTAACCCCCCCTGCTTTCCCCCAAATCCCGTTCCCCAACAAAAGTAACGGTCCTGAGAAACATCTCCGCGCCTTCCCCCCCCCAACTTTAAACTGCGCGGGTGGCTGCCACGCACCTCGCCTGATCCGAATGTGGTCTTACCACCTTTACAAATAATCTTCCCCCAGTCCCATCCACATATGGTTCCTCTTCAAATGGTTTTTCTTCAGCTCTCTCGTCTTCTCCCAGGGTTTTCACAGGCAAGTAATACATAGTTTTGTACACATGCCCAGACTTGATCTCACCTGTCCTGTCCCGTAATTAAATTGTTTGCCCTTTCCCGTTCAAATAAATAGTGGCGCAAGATATTCCCATTTGGTTTTTCCCCTCCCGTACCCCCTCACTCCAACTGCCTGTCTGGCATGCTATAAGCTTACTTTTTGCTGGAGTGAAGGGAAGGAATTTGTGTTAGGTTTGTTTTTTTCCCTTTGCAAATTTTACAAAAATTCACTCTCTCGTCTTTTTTTTTGACGACCCCATAGAAACTCCGCCGTTTTTTTGCCGTCCCCCCTCCTTTTTCTTGCTCCGTAACCTCTTTTTTTTTTTTTTCGCCCCGCCCCCCCTGAATATTCTTTTTTTTTTCGCACTTTTCCGCACCCAGGCACCTGCTGGACGGTCTTTTTTCATTTACTCAGTCACAACAACCCTTTCTTTTTTTCTCCGCCCTTTTCACCTCCCTTTTCCTAAAGTTAACGACAAGGGTGTTTCTACCTCCCCCCCCTCCCCGGGGTTTTCCTTCCTTCGGCGTCTTCACGACTCCCCCTCTCCGCGTGGGGAAAGAGTGTCCCCCGGCTTGTCTCACTGTTCATGGGGTACATGAATCCTTTATTCATTAAGACCCATACAAAACTACCCCCCCCACTTCCCTTTCTATTCACCACACCTAAACTCTTTTAACAACCGTATCCCCCACCCTACTTCCCGTATTTTTTTTTTCCCCAGACCCCCCCCCCCTGAATGACAAGATGCCGTCGCGGCGTTGATTTTCCCCCCCAAATTTCCTCTTCCAGGGACATTCCCCCCCATCCCCCACTGTTTTTATCACCCTTCGTGTACTCTCTCCTGCCCCGGCCATAAACTGCTTGAATTGTGACCGCCTCACTTGACTCAGGGACATGTCATTATCACTCCCGTTTCCCGAGAACCCCGTCTGAGTTCCGCCCCTCATCCCCCTCCAAGTGTCACCCGACCTCACCTCACAATGTTCTCCTTCTGATAAATCGTTTCTTTCCTTCCATTTCTGTTTGTCCACGACCTGAGTCAGTCCCTGCCCACTTTTTTCCCCCTCCCCCCCTTTTATGACGGAGAGAAACCCACATGTAGTTGCCACATTCTACCTTTTTTAAAGGTAGTGGCTCCAGAGATATTCACATGCCGTACTTTGTGTGGTTTCAAACCGCCGTGTTTTGAAACCCCCCCCCCCCTCTGATTCCCCTTTCGACGACCACCCCTGCCCACTCCCTTGTCCCCCTCCCCCCCCAAACGATTCCCGCCTACTTCGGCCAAGACCCTGCCCTCTTCAAGAAGCCGTCCCTGTACGATCCCTTTCCTCCCCTCCCCACTCGAAATCGAACCCCAACTATCTTCCCTTTCCCTTTCCTTCAGCCGAACACAGCAAACATTTTTTCCCCTTCTTTTTCCTTTTTTTTCAAGGTCTTCGCATTCCCCCCCCCCTCCCAGTGCCAAAGATCACCCCTCCGCCCGGTCTTTTCTCCCGTTTCCCAGCTGACTGCATAGAGAAAGTTTGGTTACGGGACCTTTCTTCTTTCCCCCACCCTGCTTCGAAAGCCCTGAAAGATAAGTTTTCCACGATCTTCTGACATAGCACCCCCATGAATTGACCCCAAACCGGAAACCAATGCACTTTTAGCTCTACGGGGCCTTCACAGAACCTTCCTGTGCTGCTTGTGAGTGGACTCCTTTCCCATTCAGATTATACGTTCGGTACCACGCTTGCTTTTCATCGCCCGTGAATTTAACTCATTTTCTTAGCCTCTGTTTGAGAGTTTTTTCTTCCTCCTTAGTGGTAAGGAGCTGTACCTGCAGAACTGCCGACCATTTATCTTTCTGAATCGAGTAAGCAGCGTCAAGCGTGTGCTAGCGTATCTAAACAACGTATAACATGAAAGGTTTGTCACTACCTTACATCCGTCCGACACCCTGGAAAACCGAAGGACTCCCCATATTTCGGCCATGCCTATGTTAAGGACGGGAGACAAGTGGCAAGTCAAACACCGTCAACCCAATCAGGACTCAGGCAGCCAGGACCCAAACACACCGCAATAAGAACACCGCGGCAGGTCTTTCTTTTTGAAGACAGAAAGATCTTATTTTAATCTTTAATTCAGGCCTTTTAGTCCTTTGTCTGTCTAGTTCTGTCTATGAAGTTTTTTTTTTTTTGGGGTGTTTTTTTATAACATTTCTCCCCATTCAAGCGTTCCCTTCTTTTAAGCAGGCGAGGACTGTTTCTTCGCAATTTCTTCCTTTTTACACATTTTCCTCAAGGGCATCCTTTCTTTTCTTGTAATCAGCGGTTTCTTTTCCCTGTTCGAGGTTTTATTCTTTTTAGTTGATCCCCTTTTCTTGACCCCTTTTTTTTAGTATATTGCTCCCTTTTTAGTGAAGCAAAGTATAGCGCGGGGGCTATTTTTTATTTCTTTTTGAGCCCAGTTTTTTCATTTGTTTCTTTTTTTATTTTTGTCTTTTTATCAAGGATTTTTGAAACGCTGTGTAGGAGTGTGATTGAGGGGATTGGATTTGGACTCGACGTGTCCCATTGTCCCTTCCTCTTTCATCGGCCCTGCGGGCTTTCCCCCTCCTCTTCAGCCTGGTGGAGTACCAGGCCCAAACTAGTCGGCCAAATGTCTTTCCTCATGAATAATTGTTTGGGAATAAACACAACGTGAGTTGTGGGTGCTATTTTGAATTCTTTTACTCTTTCTGAGACCAATCCCACTACCTCAGAAGGAGAAGCACTTTTTTCTCCTTCCGCCGCAGTCTCGGGCGGGTACCTGGATCCCTAACTCCTTGTTTTTTGGTTTTTTTAGAGGAGTTTTTGGCACAATAGAAACGAGTCTTCTTTTTTAAACTCTTTTTTCTCTCTCCCACCTTACCACGGTTGGCCTTTTTACCCCAAAAAGAAGACGAAGGCGATCACGTCGTTTTTTGAAACTGTGTCCTTTTTGTGGCCTATCGGTTCGGATGATGTAGCTCGCCCTGTGTATCTGTGACGGAGCTTTTTTCTTTCATCGTCCGATACCACAGTTCCGGTTACCAGTAAGGATCGAAGAAACGGCAGGAACAGCCTAGCCCCACTGTCAAGAATCTCGGCGCTGTTCCAGAATGGCCCCGAGTATTGTTTCCTCGTTTTCGTCTTGTTGAGCAATTTCACCTTCGTCTCCCTTCTCTGGCCACGAATCTAACTGGTTAACTTCCACTTCCACTTCCCTCACCCGTTGTCGTTTTTTCACTTTCTTGGCGCCCCTTGAAGGAGAGGATGGCATGAGATGCGCCATTTTCTTTCCCCATCTTTCAACGTCAGTTGGTCTAACTCCCCCCCAATTCTTTCCCCCCCGGACACCCAAGCGGATATGAAGTTTTTGCCTGCCAAATGACATGCGCGGGTTCCCCACCCCCTCCGTTGTTTCATGCCTCATTTTGTTCCGTGCGTGCGCTACCCGGTGGACTGCCTTTTTAGTGGGGTTTTGAGGTGAGCCCCCTGCTGGATGCGCGACATAGGGTGTGTCCTGTCTTGTTAATTTTTTCTTTTGGGTCTGAGAAAGCTTTCCCCCCCTGAATTTAGCCCATTGCGTCTGACAGAACCCCCTCCCCTTACCCCGTGTTGACCGATCACTTTTTTTTTTAGTTCGGCAGGTGTAAATGTGGCGCAATAATTCCCTCAATTTCTTTTCCACTGGGTTCCCACAGGCCCTGGTCGCATCACACCGGCTAACCTATGGAATGTTAGTCTTCACCCCCGGCCCCCCCCCCCCTCCGAAAAAGGCGATGTTGTTTACTCGAGGTTTTTCACTTTCAAAATCCACAGCACCGACTACCGCTTCTCTCAAGCCCCCCACTTTTCCCCTGATGTTTTGCAGAGTATCATTTTCAGTTTCTCCCGTGCGCCCTGAAATAGTGCACCCCCGTACGACGAACATTATGACAAGATACTTGTATCAGTTTAAATGTCGCACAGAGGACGATCCCCAGTTTTCGGTTCATTTGTGGGTCTTTTGAGTTTAGGTTTTTCTTTTTGATGAGTCCTGTTTTTTTCTTTGAGTTTTGGACTATTTTTTGTCCCCCCGGTCGCTCTATTAGTGATGTCGTCACCCTGTTTTTTTTGTTTATTAACCTGCCTTGACGCCCTTTCATACACCTTCCCCCTAGACCTTTTTCTTGTTCCCCCCCTTAGGAGCAGACATGGATTTTGCAAGTTTTTGAGAGTCTCTCTCAAGCCACTAACTTGTAGACCGTGTTTAGGGTGTTTTCAAGTTATTTCCCGTGGCTTTTGCCAGCGGACATTCCTTCCTCAGGCCTCGAGCTCTTCGACACCCCCCCGTTTTTCCCCTTTGCGATTTCCTCTTTTTGGCTTGCACTTTGAGCCCTTGGGATTTCCCTGACCAGGAACCATACCCTGTTGCGCTCCCCTAGATTTAATGAGGTCCCCCCAAAAAAATCACCTTCTCACTTTGAGGTTCCACCCGGTTCTAACGTGCAGCTTCGCTCCCGTCCAATGCGTGTCCACCAGAGTCTGGCAAGCGAGCGTTTTTTCCCACTGTCGGCGTCTTTTTTTCCTCCGTTTAGACTCCTTTGACTTTGAGTTTTTTCCTTGAAATCATTTTTTTTTTTTTTTTGCTTCTGTCTTGTTTTGACGTTGTGATCGTATCCGTGTCCCCCCATTCTCTTTACTTTCCCCGTTGATAATTTACCGTCAATTTCCCCTTATACTCTGTCGAGGAGTTTTTGAGCGCCTGTAAGGTCTTTTTTTTGTGGGAGTAGCTTTTCTGTTCGAGGGTCCCGCGAGTTTGATCCGAACCCGACGCCTTGTTACATGCAACGCGGAGTGGTGTTTCCCCCCCTCTTTGTTTTCCTAAGCGATCAAGCGGTGCGTGCTGTTTTCTTCTTTGATCCTTTTTTTCACCCATCCCCCCAGCTTGGTTCGTATTCCGGCGATTGGACTTGTCGAACAAACGACACACCCCGTTTACCTTCCTCTTACACAACCCCCCCCCCTGCAATCCTGTTTGTCCTTTTTTTAATGGTTAGCCTTATGTTTGTATTTTAGCTTGAACCACTGGGACATTGTTGTGATATGATGCCTGACAGTCTCCTTTCCCTGCGTCCCCCGTAGATTTATTGAATGGTACTCTTACAATTTTTGTTTCCCTACCTTGGACAGTTTTAATTCCAACCCCCCCACTCGGCTACTCCCTGCTTGTTTTTTATCATCACCCTGTTTTTAAATTGCCGGCCAGTCCCCTTTTTGGCTGTGAAGCTTGGCACAGAATATTCTTTTCCTCTTCCGCTTTTCCC
>Ga0179593_1484390_pt1 | contig 14952 bp, 14 predicted proteins | sample CZODoug2_1_08_16_FD_185931 | JGI IMG/M metagenome (GOLD analysis project Ga0179593, IMG submission 185931) | Vadose zone soil fungal communities from Angelo Coast Range Reserve, California, USA - CZODoug2_1_08_16fungal (PacBio error correction) | ecosystem: Environmental > Terrestrial > Soil >... | reverse complement strand
TATGGGTTGCCTTTTGCTACTTTTTTTTTTATTCTGGTCCTCGCGCACCCGCCTATCCCCAAGGACAATTCAGTTCTGAACAAAAACTCCGCTTCCCCGGTCGTACTGCCACCCTCTCCGAGTACCGATCCCTTTTTTCAAGGCCAAGACGCAGTTACCCCCTCTTAGGTTTCCTTAACCCCTCCCTTCCTCCCCATCTCGAAACCCGTCCATCGCTGGAGTGGTGCATCGTTTAACCCCTCCCATACTGAACGGTTTTCCACCCTTGGTTGGACCTCCCTTTATTTATGGCCCTAGTCTTTTGAACTTCCGCTCTCCACTAAGGTTTCACGTTGGTTGCGTTAACGTTGTCAACCTTTATAATCCTTCTGGCTTAGACTTTCCCAGGGCTCCCGAAGATTTCTTATTTCTTATGAAATCTTTTTTTCCATCTTTCCATGGTCCGGAGATTTTGTTCGTCTTCTACTTTTTTGAAATGTGACCGTCGTGGATCATGAAAATGCGATCGACGGCAACCTTCGTCTTCGGAAATTCCCAGTCGTATCAAGTTGCTTGATCCTCATGCCAACCTGAATCAATGCGTTTCGTCGGTCCTTCTTTCCACTCCCCCCTGCGATCCCCTCTCTGGACCGGTGAAAGCACCACTCCCCTTCTTCCTGTCCTTGCCAGCGTTTGAAACCAACTTAGTCTCCCCTGAATCTTGGTGTGTCTCGATGTCGTTTCCCCCCCACAATTTTTCTTCCTCACGACCCCTCCCTTTCACTCGCGCGCGGAAGAAGTGCTTTAGAATAAAAATTTTATCGCCTCTTTCGTTCGCGCTATATGCAACGTTTCAACTCCTTCGCTTTCTCAGCGCAGTTCCCAGAGAACAGCTTGAGAAGACCCCTATCTCCATCCGGCTTCCATGAAGAGGATTAACAACAAACAGAAAACCCTCGTTCCCTGATGTGATCCACCCCTTGCCTTTAAATGGAGCTCTTTATTAATCTTGTTTCAGTCTTCTCAGGAATAATGACCGACGCTGATTTCACCCAGCGAACAACAAGAATTAATGCGTTTCCGATTTCATTTCAACATCTCATAACACCCTCCCCCGTCCCTCCCCTCGGGACACTTGAGGACTCCTTACCTTGAGCTCGCGCGTAGATTTTACCTTTTGCTTTCTGCAGCTGACAGCTGGTTCTCCTAATCCCCCTTCGTGGTACCCCAGAATTCCCATTGTTTACGCGCCAATCACCTCCCCTCTGTCGAAGCCCCTCCCCCCCTTTCTATTGAAAGTTCAACCCCCCCCCCCCCCCCACACTCCACCTTGTCCCCTTGTCAACTTACCCGCCAGTCCGAATTAACCCCTTTGATTCAACCCATTTTTCTGCGATCACCATCACCATGTTGGAATGAATTCCCCTCCTACTCTCTCTTTGGACAGTACCGCTTTTCCCCCCATGATTTTTTTTCCAAGTGCTGCTTTTGTCCCGTCCCCCCTCCCTTTTATGACTGAAAATAACTTAAGAACAGCCCACTCAGAGAAGTCCACCACCACCACATCCACCGTGCTGTGCCCCGATTTTTCGTCCTTTAATACTTCCTCTCGCCCCCTTGAACCAGCTAGACGCGTCTGTCGTGTCCGATCTCTTTCGTTCCAACCTTTGCTTCTTACCGAACTGTTTTTGTCCTGCCTGCGACTGCCGGAGTTTCCCCTCCCCCCTCCCCTTCCGGAACTCTATCCAGGACACGCCTTTGTGACTACTTTAGATGCCCACCCAAAGTTTTTTTCTTTTTTTTCCGTGCCCTCATTCTTCCCTTGTGATTTTTTCTTACTTCACCTCCCTCCTTTCGTGTCCCTCCTTCCCAGTAGCACTCTACCAGTGCATCTCCTTCCCATTGCATTTCTCTATCCACCCCTCTCTTGTCCTTCGCGTAGGCTCTGATCGCTGCCCAACCTCCTGACCAGAGCACAGCGCCACTGACACGAGGACACCCCCCCCCGCGCGCCTTTCGCCGACCTTCCTGACATACCCCGTGAACCCCTTCATGAAATAACGACTCAGCTTAACTCTTACTAAGTTGTTGTTGTGATTGATGTTCCTCCAGGGACTTTAGCCACTCCCACCAGGTTTCATGATACTCCCCATCTCCGACCCGGTCGTTATTTTCAGAATAGCCCGAACGCTTTGCGGTCTTTTTTCTATAAATCTTTCGCCCCTGAAGCATATGACATCTCCTATTGTTTTCCGCCTTTTGTGTCTTGTTCCTTTACGGCCTTTTAGCGCTTTTTTTTTCCTCGTACTCTCCTTCTCCCTCTTCTCACCTTTTGGCCCCGGTTCGACCTATGAGAGCAGCGAGGACCATCTATCTTCCTTCCTTCGTACCCGGCTTTCCGCGGATGTTTTCTTGAAGCTGCTGAATTATTTTAGAATTAGCCTTCTCTAAGGCCCACCCCCCTGGTCCCCAGGTACTTTCTTTTCTTCCCGTCCCTGTGGCGCCGAAAGCGCTCGGGCCCGCCGCCTGTATTGTCTCCCATTTTCATGCGCCTGCGTATTTTTTTCCCCCCGCACGCCACTTTTTAAAATTACACGGGATCTTTTTCTTTTGTGTTCTCGGCGTTTCCGCCTTTTTTAATGTATGGTGCTAGATCGAATGACGTGGCCCCCCGCACCACTCACCTCATGATGTCCGTCCTGTCGCGATCTGACTCCTTCCCTAATTAAACCTGTATGCGAAAAAGTTGCTGGGCTTTAGTTTTTTTTCTGCAATTGAGTTTTGTGGTACTTCATTGCTTCCTCTCTCATCCTTTTGATTTCTTTCCATCGGCAACCCAGTTAATTCTGTCAATACATTTGGATTCCCGAGTTTCCAGAGGTGACCTTCATTTAGATCCCCCCTTTCCCCTAGCGGCATTTCCTCTTTCCCGACATTCTCTATAATTCGTCTCTCTAGAGAGCGCTGTTTATGATGTTCTTTCTATGAAGCGGTCCAAAGCATACGTACTGTCCCTTGTGATTTCTCTAGGACCGAGGTCCCCCCTTGATATGCCCAAGTTCCATTACCTTCCATCTTTTTCGCATCTGCCCTTGGCTATATTATGGGCATCTTTATCATCTCTTGAGCCCTTGGGCACGACGTCTGTTTCATTCCGCGTTGCTCACTTTTCTTCCTATCGGTTTTCCAAGCCCTCCTAATCGGAACCACCGCACTCTCTCCCCGGGTCTTAACTTTTTTTTTTTAAATTCCCACTGCTCATCATCTTTTGCGTTGTTTTCTTACCCCCTTTAAATTTTTCTGAAACGACTCTCTGTTTACTTTTAGTCTGAATTCGGCCCCCCAACCGCACACCCTCTCTTTGTTTTCAGATCACTTTACACATGGTCTTTTGCCTCCCTTGATCGCATCCATCGAGAAAGTATAGTGTTGCGGTTTTCACTTTCCGGAACCGGCCTCCTATTACATGACTTCTTCTTTGTGGCATGCCTTTTAGATGAAAACTTGATACGCTTTGTTCCTCGACACTATTTGCTTTTCCGTCGCCCACCCACGTGAGTTAATGTTTTACGGATCCCGATCCATCTGCCGCTTATCACAACCCGCCCTAGCCGAGTTTTGACGATTGACCGCTTTTTCAGGGTCTCTTTTTCCTGGCGGCAAGTTCACTCTCCCCCTCTGCATCCCTTACAACGCCCCCCTCAAGTTTTTTAGTCCATTAGGATTTATTAATCCACCCTGGCTGAGGGTTCCCTGCGCTGTCCAAGTTCCTGCACGCTCTGCGAAAAAAGTGCAGGAGAAAGTGATATGTGTCTCACCCACCCCCGGTGAGCGTCTTATTCGTGTTGTTAAACGCGATTCCCTGACCAGTCTCGATTCCGCCTTTCAATCGATTAGCTTAGAGTATGACCCTAGTTCCCTCGCGTTGGGGACTGTTTTAAGTGTGTACCTTCTTTTTTTCATCTGCCCCCCTACCCCTTTTTCCCCTTCTGCGTTAAATTAAAGATCCACACTTGGAATCTTTCCCTTTTAGGTCATAGCTCGCGATCCCCAATATTTCAGGAACCCCGTTCCGATTTTGTTTTAGATGAACAGAGTAGGGTTTCCGGTGCCTCCTTTGAGGTTTTGCGAGCTTTTTGAGAAGACCCCATACTCAAATTTTTTGCGCTTTGCCTCACAACCACTACGAACATTCGGTAGCAGTTCCAACTCCTCCCTTTATCCGGATGCCAAGTTCAACTTCCCCACCTTTGAGACCACCTAGTCCCTGGTTTTGGTCCATAACGCTAGCCCGCGGCCCCTCTGCCCTTCTCTGTGAGCTTTTTGTTCGTTCCGTTTGAAAAAAAATCAGTATCTCCTTTGCCCCCCCAAAGTTTTTTCTAAAGTCAAGCTACCTTTAGGTTCCCCACTTGTCCCCTCGTTCGTCTTCCCGAGCTTTCCAACTCCTTTTTCCATTTGGGGTGGAGGAGTGTAGGTCCAATTTCCATCTTCCAGAATTTCCCCACGGTCTCATCTGCGCTGATTGAACTTTCCCTTCAACAGTAATCTTCAAGATGACCTATTCGTCCCTTTTCCAGGGTCGGATACCCCCCCACCCCCAATGGTTGCCCCGTCGTTCTTTTTCCGTAAATTTCCATCCTGCCAAGGAACTCGTCGTTAGAAGTGACCCCATAGTTTTTCGGAAATCAAGCTCTTCCCAGTTTCCTACGATCATCCATGACACAAAGACACCAGGCGTTTTTGACTATCCTATCTCTACGTGATCCTGCCTCGTTCTAAAGCAACCTGAAAATGTTCTGCTCCCTGCTGGAACATCCACAAGATCATGATCTGTTTGCTCTCTTAGAACCATTATAGGATGTGTTTCTCTCCTTTCGGGTCAATCAACTGTTGATTATGTAAGACCCCCTGTAACCCCTTCCCCCTTTCCGCTTCTGACGAAACTTTTCGGCTTGAAGCGCTCTTCGTTATCCCTCGTGACCCCAGTCCGTTCGATGTTATCGACGTCAGTAGGGTCCTATCCCTAAACGCGTGCAGGAAGGCAGCTTCGCACTTCCCCCTCCCCTGCCCTATAGGATATAATTTTTCGCGGGCGATTAGCCCACCCCTCCTCCTTGTTTAACTTTGCGCTTTTTTTTTCAGCCTACTGCCGGTTTGCAGCTCAGAGTCATACTTTCTCCCTAAGATGATCCCCTCGTAACACACGACCCCCTTCTGGTTTTACGTCTTCAAACAAAACATAACACACGAGCTCCCTCGCGTTGCACTTCAACTGAATGTCATTCTTCCCCTTTCGAGTCCCCCCTTTGGACCCTTTTAGCCATCATGACCGGGCTTCTTTCTATATCCCCTCGTTCCCGCCTGCTCCTGCAGAACTCACCTTCGCGAATTGCCCCTCCCCTGCACTATGGAAATTACCCACCCCTCAAAAAGGTCACGGCCCCCCACTCCATTATCAGACGCTTTTAAGACACCATGTATGCCCCCCTACCCCTCCAACGTTCTGCATGAGTGAAGTAGCTACTATTTAGACGTTCCCACGGTTAACATTTTTATTCTTTAGGTGGCCCTTCCCTTTCCTTTTTGCGATCCCCTAAGTCCTCCCAAGGCTCCTCCCGAAGTCCAGTTCCCCCCCCCCCCCCTCACGATATCGTGTCCCCTTTTAAAATGTGCGTGTCCGGAAATGTCACCTGCCTCCCGGCCTTTTGGGTCACTGAGCGAGTTCCGGATGACAAAATCCGTTACCAGCCCGTGCAGGTGATTTCCCTTTCTTGTTTTTAAGTCCAGTTTTGAGTACGTATCATTTCCCCCCTCCATCTTCAAGAACTACCACCCGTACGATTCTGGAATGTCCTTACCTGGTGAAGAATTCATTCTTCCAGACAACAGCAAAGTGAGGTACCAGGTACTTTAGGGAGATCTGAATTTACTTTGGCTCCCCCCTACTCTGACGGGGTGAAACATCCTGACCTTTTCAGTGTCTTCCCATAGTATGCGCCCCGTAATCTTCCTTCTAAAGCCCGACTCCTTAGCTCCTGTATCCCTCTTATAAAACCCTCAAGTCTTTTTAGAATTCGGGCAGGCGCATTCGAGATGAAAAACTTCCGACCTTGTTCCCCTATGTAGTATCCTTGACCAAACCTTTTTAGTTCTCCTTCCTTAAAGAAATTCCAGATCTCTCTCTAATGTTTTTTTTGATATATATTGCAATGAAGTTTTTCTACCTGCTTAGGGTACGACCCACCTACCCTAAGGTTTCCTTTTGACCCCCCTTCCTTTAACAAGGCTTATTTTTCAGAGATCCAATTCCTTACCTCTTAGCTCATTTGAGATCTTCACTATTATTTTCATAGGTCACTCCTTTTTGAAGTCCAATTTTCCCCTCTTCCGTTTCTATTTTAAGTTTAAGGCCGATGTTCAAGCTTCTTCTTTTTTACGACCCCCTAGCGCCCAGCCTCGCCATTTTGACAGCAAAGGTTCGCCCCCTTTGAGAATTTCCGCTTCAAAGCACTATCTAGGCAGTCCATGCTTCTTTACTGAGTTATGAATTTTGGTTCAGATGAGACGCCACACCTCCCCCTCTCCCCTGCACCAATCAAAGTTTTCAGTTCCGTCGGAACACTCCCTTGGGCAGCAGACGTCCTCTCGTTCTCCTTTTCTCGAATCTCTTTTAAGAAATTCCTGTCCCATCCCAAGGAGATCACTTTTTCTTTTGGTGTTTGTTGACTTCTCGTTCGCTGTGCATGTTTTCTCCTTGGGCCCTGAGGATGTTCCTTCCTAAAAAATTCTTGCCGTCGTCCGCTACTTGATGATTCTGTACTTCATGATGGTCTGGTGTTATCGCACCGGTTTCTTCTGGCAGTCTTCTATGTTCTGGAGTGCCTTGTGCTGTGACACGTTGGTTGATTGGGTCACTTTCTTTCGGGCCTCTCTGTTTAGTGCTTTCTCCCACTTAATTTTTTCCCCCGACAGGCGCTCTTCTGAGTTATCAGCCCTCATTTCTCGCGAGATAACCTTCAATCAGTCCGCGTCGATGACTCATTTCCTTTACATTTTCTTCCTAAGTCAGCCTGGTGTGACATTCTCTTCCCTCCTAATTATTTTCTTTTTTTTCCCTCCCTGTTTGATTCTCCCTGTTCTCTATTTTTGAGATGCCTCGAAGATGCTGAAACTCTCTCCCCTTACAGGCAGTCGGTTTGTGCCTATCTTTCTTCTTTCCTATCTGTCTTGACGTATTCTTTTTTTGTTACGCTGTCTCCTTTTTTTTCCTTTAGGCTACTGCTTCCTCCCCTCTTTCACCTCCCTTTTCTTATACCTTCCCCCTCTCTCGTTTCACCTAGCCCTTTTCCCTTGTCGTGCTTTTGTTCACATTATGAACCACCCTTCCGATTCGATATTGTGTATTTAGACCATGTCTTTTCCCCTGACATTTCCTCTCCCCCGACGGTCTTATCCTCCTCAAAACTCCTTCGCGATTTGGATTTCCTCATGGATCGGCCTCTCACAGGGTATTTTAGAAGGTGACCAGGTTATTTGTCCTTTTTCCTACCGGCCAAGTCCCGTTTCCTCATGCAAAGGCATGGTTCTTTGTGTAAGGATCGTTTCTCTCCAACTTTCTTACGATTGATTCCCAAGCCCCGAGGCTTTCCTAAACTTTTTTGACTGCATGATTTTTTCCACATTCACTTCTTTGTCTGCATCACTCGACCTTTGGACTCTGCCCTCCTCTTTCATCTCTTTCCCCAGCCTTGGCGGGAAAGACTAACGATCCATACCTTCGACGATTGCTTCTACATGACTCAATGGTATCCCCCCTCACCCCAAACTGTTTCCTGCTTCATGTTTTCTTTAATGTAAGATCTCTGGAAACATGCGGACAGACCTGATTTTTCCCCTAAAATTTGTTGTTACCCCCTGTTTTATTTGGGTTAACAAGCGATGCAAACCAGATCCCCTGGAGCAGCTTTTTGGTGGTGTGCCTTGGACGGATTGTTTGATTTGGTAGTTTGGGGACGGGTGTTGTTTGGGTTTAGTTTTGTTTTTCTGGTTGGTGTGGGTGGGGGTCTTGACCATTCTCGGGCTTCTTCTTTATTCAAAATAGGAGTCCTGTTTTTAGGTTTTGTGGAGGTCTATCGGTTTAGTCTCCCCTCCTTTTGATCAATGTCTCTTTTGTTAAAGTGACAAATTTCATATTGGATTTTTGTTCTTATACCCCCGGTCTCTGATTGAAACATCCTTCCCCCCTGCCACTCCTATTTTAAGAGATGATTTTCCTCCTCCTGTGTTGATCCCCTATACCCTGCTTTTGGTTTTTTTCCTCTTTTTTCTCGCGCCTTTTCCAGAGACTAAAAAATCCCCAAGTCTCCTTTTTTCCTGCCCAACCCCTACGACTCCACGTTTCTTAGTGGCGTCACCTCAAGGATAGATAAAGGCGAATTGCCCCCAAATACTTTCCTTCTCTCGGTGCAACCCTCATAATTCATAAGCGATGTACCCCGATAGTATTGTTGTTCCCTTTTACTTTTTCCCCCCCCAATCATCAGAAAGTTTTCAACCAAAGTTTGTGCCCCCCTTTCTCTCATTGGCCTCCCTTTTTTTCACGAGCCTTTTCCCTACTTAACTAACCTCTGGCGACTTCTTCCCCCATAGGTATAATCCCTTTCTTGAATCAGGCCCGGTCTTACTCGCTGTCGTGAATTCGGCCAAGTCCTCAATGGAATCGAGTGAATCTTCGATCCCCCATTTCTCCGTTTCTTCTTTGTAAATTTCCCCCGCTCGGCTCCTGCCCCTTTTCCACCTAAGTGTCTTCCGGAACTTCCTTTTTTTTGCCCTTCCGCAAAGAGCAAGTCTGGAATCACCAAAATCCCCTTCCCCCCCTTTTGTAGTCGGATGCCGTGCATGTTTCAAGAACCTACCAGTATGCGACCTTTCCGTTCAAATCGTCTAATGCAAACTCCATGTATGAGTACTTTTGCAATACAATTTTTCTCTCGTTAGGTACGATATTAGCCCCTCCTTCATTTGTTCTTGTGCCCTTTTTGATTCCCCCCCCCCCCCGGGTAAACAACCCCTGGTCTTCCCCTAAAGAACCGCGCACCTCGCTGCGCCTTATTGAATGTCAAACAAGCGTCATCGCCTCGTCGAGTGCATTGCTTACGTTCTCCGAGTTCCCACTTTGCCTTTTCATGCCCATGCTTGTCCAATTGCTGTCTTCCCTGAATCGTCGCCAGCCCTGCCTTGCCTAGTCTGTTCAGATCAAGCCGATAGCCCGGGCAGATGTATCCCCCCTCTGTCCTTTACGTCAGTTTAGACCGCTCGGGGTTTCATCAGCGCGTAAACTCTCCCTCCCTCTGAACGCGAAACAAAAGCCCCACCCCACATGCTTTTTTTTTCCACACCCTCTTGCACATAACACCCCGCTCTTCCCTCCTGGCGGCTCCCCCCCCTTTTGTCGAGCTCTACACTCGTAAGTTGACTTTCCCCTTATCCCCCTTTCCTGCACCGCTCCGTCCCCTATCATCCCGTTCGTTGTCCAACTGACTGCCCTTCCAGTCTTTGCACTGCAAGCAGCCGTCTGCTCGAAGGCAAACCCCCCTGAACTATGAATTTAAACCCCAAGTTCCCTGACACTCCTCCTTCCAGGTCCAGGCCCCCCCCCTTGTATGTCACACCATCCACATGTCTGCATTTTTTTCAGTAAATTGAATTCTCATATCGCTTCCCAGCCTTTCATTCATGTGGTGCTGGTCTGTTTATAATTCCCTGTCCCCAGCAAGCTTTCTCCCCCGCCTTCCAAAAACCCAAACATTCAGAGCCAGTGGGTTGCAACACCCATGTGCGTGCGTCGCGACACATAATCGTCATGTGCAGTCCTCCTTGAAGGGTTTCCGCGCGCTTCTGTTTTCCCAAACAGGTTTACCCTCCTTTCGGAAGTAATTTCTTTGTGCCCGTAAGTGTTAAGTCGGCTCATTTTCTGCACTCAACCCGTACCTTTCCCCCTAAGTTTTCATCGTTCCTTTCTTCCGCATAGGATGTCGATACCAACTTGATTTCTTTTCCCCTTGCGAATGGCAGCGCTTGAGCTTTCTTAAGACCTCATTCCCCTTTCCAACTAGCTTCCCCCCGTTCTCCATCAGCCCAGTTGCAACTCGTTCCTTTTCTCTCACACTTATGATCGATGGACATACGCCCAAGACCCTTCCTTTTCCAGTCCCTCTTCTCTAGTTGAACAACTCCGACATTTGATGGGTACTTTCCAACGTAGGGAGTGTAGCCTCAACTTTTCCCCGTGAATCCCTGTCTGGCCCCTTCTTTCCTCCTCTTTTCTTTTTCCCCTCCCTATGTTGTTTTTTTTTCGATGCGCCTTTCCCTTGGGATTTTCTCTCTTCCCCCCTACTGGTCATTCTCCCTCCATCCCTCCCATTGATTGTTTCACCGTATAATTAAAATTCGCGGAATTGGGTTTTTGGTTTCCTACACTTGCTCCCCTCCCCGGATAAGTGTTTTTCATCTCGGAAATTGGCATCCCTGTTTCCCCTCTGCTGCTTATTTCCCATTCACAAATAAATCGCTCCTAGCCCCCCTGCACATGGTGACACACTTTTATCCTTTTTGAGAATGTCAGTTTGAACCAGGCTTTCTTGCAGTTAAAGTTCTGTTCCTCTATGTCCCTTTGAAGATTCCCTCCCCCCCCTTGCATGAAAAAATGACCCCTTGCTTCCAGGCAAGTCTTGATAATTATTGGAAGCCCCTACGCCTTCGGCCAGTCCTGCTTAGCGTTCAAATTTCCTTGAATTACTTCACCATCTTTTTTTTCCCCCTCACACGGCTTATCTGAGTTGACGTGTTTTTGTTTTGCATTCAGTTTTCTTTATTTATTCTCGATCAGGATGACTGTCAAGCCTCCCTTTCCCATTATTGTGAATCAACGTCACCCCCACCCCTCTTCTTTCATTTGACTACGCCCATGTCCTTCCCCCTTTGGTATTGGTTATTTTCCAATGGTTTGTCTCCTGGTCTTCTTGATGGAGGTGCCTTGTTGTGGACACGGTCGATGTTTGGGTCACTTTCCTTGCTTTTTAGTTGCCTCTCTTGATAAGGCTGTCGGAAAAACCTCTTTTTTCCAACGCCGAGTTTTTGTCGATGAGATTGACCATTTCAGGCGGCTAGTCGTCCGACCCCTTCCTGACTAATTCTCTCGTTATTCTTCTGCATCCACCTTTCTCCCGCGCGCTCCGACGCTTTTTGCGAATGAAAACCCGTAATTATGTTCTTTTCCTTCTTTCCTACGGCGGTTCGATTTTTCCGCTGCGCGCCTTTCCTGCCTGTTTCCGATCCGAAAGTACACAGGCAGAGGTGTTCTCTTTCTTCAGGGCTATATTTTTCTGGTTCTTAATTACCTTGCGGCCGGTGACGGTTTCCCTCCTCCCTCTTTCTGATAGTGCCTTCGGTTTGATAAAGCGCACTTTTGAAATTCCTCTAGTGAATACCGCTATTCTGCTGACGTGGCCTCTACCTTTTTGTTACATGAATGAGCTGAGAAGAGATGAGCGTTGGTATAAAGACCTTTTTCCCCCCCCAAGAAATTCTCTCCCCCCCCAAAGAGGCTGCGTCCAAGATCGCCACCCTCAATCTTTCGATTTGGAAGCATCCTTGGCTCGGCAATTTCACGCGAGATTATCCTTGCTCTCTCCCTTTCTCCGGCAGGTCTGATGTGGCACGTCACCTTTCCTAAGCAATGACCCTTTGGCTATTTGTTGGAATGGGACTTCTCTCCGCCAAACTTTCTCACGTGATTGTACCTGTTCCGTCAACGATTATTTCTTTTCCATTATTTTTCGCGTACCACCATTTCACGTTGAACTGACGCGAACATTTATCCGACCTGAAGATTCCCCACCCCCGCGTTACGTTACTTTGAGCGGATTTTTCACCTCCCTCTAGATTGAAGCACCCTTGACCCCCCCTTAAGCCATTCTGACATTATGAATCCAATGTCATCCCTTCCCCCCCAAAACTGGCCTTATTTTGTTCATCTCTGAAATCCTGCTGGAAAAGAAATGAGTAGTAACCCCCCCTTTTTCAATTTATGATGTGGTTAAACTCGGTCTTCTCAACATTCCGTCCCCCTAATGTCGAACTACTGCATTTCTTTTAGCCACTTAGGCTCCTTTCGCATTTGGTTGGTCTTGGCCATTTTTGTAGACACTGTTCGACACCTCCTTTTGAAGGCGTTTCCTTTGTTGTTCAATTCATGCCCTGGCATTCCTTTATTCGTTTGTTAGTCAGGTTCCTCGCGAGCACCTCCTTCCCTTGCACCCTCTCGTCTCTTCTATTCCCCACACTTTGTTGAGTCTCTTTACCCCAGTTAGTTTTCCCTGTGGTTTCCCGAGGGAGATGATCAGATCAAAACCTCCTCCCTCAATTATTCCTCCTGGCCGTCACAACCAACTCCCCCCCAGGTGGAGGCTGAACAACCCCCTCTTATACCTCTGACCGGGCCCTTTCCCGCCTCAGAGACCCCCCCCCCCATATTCGCAATGGTTAAGACCTTCCTCTCAGATTGCCACCTCCTGTCCCTCTTTTCTCTTCTTTGGTCCCTGTTTAAAACCCATAAGAGGTGTTTTCCCCCCCCCCAAAATTTTGTTTACACCCCCCTTTTTTGGGGGGTGGACAGCCTATAATGCAATTTTCCCACGCTTTCCCCCTTTCAGCTCATACCCCCCGCCAGTGTTGTTTAGGGGGACAGTTCATACTCCTAAGATGTCTTGCTCCGGTCCAAGGGTCTCCCCTACCCTAGATGTGACCCCCGTAAGTTTTCCCTCGTCAACCTATGAAATCGATTTTCCCCTTGCACCTCACTGGAACATGTGATAAGTTCTTTCCCTCGCGTTGCGACAATTCAGATCTTATATTGCCAAGGAACTCCCTCTGCGACGCAATCCCCTCTTTCTTCGGACGTTAGGTTCTCTTTCCCTTCCCCCCACACCGCTAACTCAGTGCTTCTATGACGTTCAACCTTTCTAAGCGGAGAAACTGCCTGCTACCAGTTAGCCCCCTTTTTTTCCTCGACCGTACCTGAGGCCCAGCTGTTACATCCCAAAAGTATATCGTTTTTCGATCTTAGCCGCCATCACCCTGGGTTTGTTTCTGACCGGCCTGCGACTCTCACACGGTTTCTTCCTCCCCCCTCCCCCAGATCACTCCTTCCTTGCAGTGATGTTTTTTCCCTCATGTACCCAACCTGCGTCACCCCTGAGTAGAGGAAGTCTCTATATGTTATGCACTATGCTTCCCCAAAATTCTTCTTCTACTCTCCCATAGTCGGCCACTCCTGACCGTGAAAGCCTCGGGCCCCTGCCCGCCTTCTCCCATCACCTGCTGCCATTGAACTAACCTCAATATAGCCCTGGCTCTGAAATCCACCCCCTGCTGTGTAATGTTCACGGGAAGATCAGCTCTTTCCCCGAGACGATTTCCCCACATAGAAACCAAAGAACTTACTCTTCCTTTAAGCCTTACGGGTCCCCCATCGTACCCCCCCGCGGCTATAGCGTGGCGAAGGTGAGCCCTTTTGCGTCTCGCCTCTTCCTTTCCCAATTCTTCCTAGTCTTCCTGCACCTCGAGTCCTTTCAATCCACGTTTGGTCCAGCATGAAACTTGTTCTGACTTGCGCAAGCCGCCTGCCCATTGAGGCAACAGGTGAAAGTGAACCCCCCCCCCATTTCACACCCGCACATCCAGCCCTCTGACTCCTGCCCCCTGCCTCACCACATTTCTGCAGAAACCCACATTTGCCCTTCCTTGACGTCCAATGCCTTCTCATCTTCGGGACAGTGGCATCCTTTTGACACTTCCCCCACTTCCTTTCCAGGTCACAGGAAAATTTCTTTTCTCCAAGACACACCAACTCCCAATGCTACTCGTTTGTCGTGTTACACCGGTGCTTCCCCCTTCAAACCATCATTGCGCATACAGTGTCACACCGCTCAGGTCAGGTGCGGAGAGTTGAGCAACAGGACCCATGAGTGCCTGGTTCCTTTTATGGGACTTTCCTTCAGTGTCCTGTCTGTCTCATCTGCATCAATTTCTCCCTCCCTCTCCCTGCTCCCAATCCTGAGTCTAAGCTTTTCGCTGCTGCTCAGACTTCGAACCGAATGAAGCCCCTTCTGCGATCTGATATTTTTTCCGACATATCCCCGTTCTTTTCACATCTCCAGTAAAAGGACCAGGCAATCGTTTCTTCCCCACCACTTTTTCTCGTCTTTCATAGTATGTTTTACCCTCCCTTTTTTTCCCTCGGTCATTCGAGGATGGTTAGCCCGCTGGTTTCACCTCCCCTTTGTGCGCTGTTCTCCTTTGAAACCTTTTTTCTGGTCGTAATTCCGAATTGTCGGGAAACTCATATATTGTTGTGGTCTTCTGGCAGAAGGCGAAGGGATTCGGGACATCTCTCCCTCCCTCTTCCGAGAAACTACACCCCGGTTTTTTGTTTTCCGTATCCCGCCTCTTCGCGCTCTCTGTTTGGTTTATACCATATTGAGACCTTGCCTTGCCACCCACGAACGCCTGGTCTCTTTCCACTCTTCTTTATCTTTGATGGTTCAGCTTTTGGTTGTTTTCTGGAACATCGCAGAGAGCTCTCATTTGGCCTCACTCAGTTCTTTGAACTTCAGTTCTTGCATGGCTTTAGAAAATTGTTTGCTAACGCAAACCTTTTTTTTTTCTCCAACCCCTAACCCACTCTTAGCACCTTCCCCCCCCCCCTCAAAGTCCTTTCCCACCGCGCACAGCCCAGGCCTCCCGAACCTGAGTTGTGACAGTTTTTCTCGCTGGCTGCCCTTCCCTTCTGAGCGTTCCACTTTTCTTTTTGTGCCACCCTGTACCTTTCCCCCAACAGATTCCCCTAACATCTTAGTTTTTTCTTCCGACTTGAAGCTGTCTCGTTTCGGCTCACTTTTCTCCCTATTTTTT
>Ga0179593_1374363_pt1 | contig 14952 bp, 23 predicted proteins | sample CZODoug2_1_08_16_FD_185931 | JGI IMG/M metagenome (GOLD analysis project Ga0179593, IMG submission 185931) | Vadose zone soil fungal communities from Angelo Coast Range Reserve, California, USA - CZODoug2_1_08_16fungal (PacBio error correction) | ecosystem: Environmental > Terrestrial > Soil >... | reverse complement strand
GAGCCCTTCTTTCGTCCCCCCCCCATTGGCCCCAGCCTGTAAAGGCTGATTCCTCTATCTTTGTCCCCCTGCCACAACCCTTACCCCCGAACAACCCCCCGGCGCCGCTGACCATTTTTGTCCTACTCAACGCCTTTCCCCGTTTCTTTTTTTCCCCACTCCCTTCCCAAACTTTTCTCCGGGGGTTTTTGTGTTGTTTCATTCTGATTTTTTGACCGAACTTTTCCCCCCCCTTTTTTTGCCCCACCCCCCTTTTCTCCTGCTTTGATCTCCAGGCTCTCCAAAGCAATTAACCCCTTGGTACCTACCCAACCTATTAGTTCGTGTTTTTTTTGGCTGCTCGACCCACCATGTGGGTTCGGTACTTTTTTTTTTTGTCCCCTTTTCCGGGGACCACGTGTTTTCACCCATTTCTTAAACAGCCGTTAATTGCTCCCGTTGGCCCGGTTCTCTTTTCATTCCGCTTTTGCTTCTGTGTGATCCCCCCGTTTTGTTACTTGAGTTCTTCAGACGCTTATTCCAGTTCTCGTGAGCCCCCTATATCAATGGAGTAAAGGTTTCTGCGCTCTTCTTTAACTGTTGGGGCCGTTACCCCCCTTTGAGCTACCCCCCTTTTCAGTTAAGACCCTCACCCCATTCGTTGGTACCCACCGGCCTTCGGGTTTTTTTCTGCAAACGCGTTTTGCCCCCTGTTCATGCCCTTTTACGAACCCCCCTCCTATCGGTCCCCTTTTCGCCGTGCTTATGATTCTGTTTCCAGATGGTGTCATTTGACGCCTCTCTTTTTTTGATCAGAAAGTTTTCGTTTCCCGTGCCGAGGGTCCTCCCTCCGCCGGAAAAAAACCAGGTAGAACACCCCCCCCCTTCTTTTTTTTTTAGCATTGTTCTGTAAAACTTATCCTTTTTGTTTTTGACCCCCCTTGTCCTTGTCGTTTCATGACTGGGTCGGATGAGGGCCAAATGCTCGCTTGTGTTCACGTTTCCTTTCTGGTGGAACCTTTATTTGGGCAAATATGTTTTTTTCCCCGCTTTTCTGTGTGAAGGGACATCGTTTCTTAGTCTTGGTCACTTTTTTCCTTTTCGGTTTTTCTCCCCCCAGTTGACTGATGAACGGCCGGGACTGCGGCGACGACGCCTTTTCGTGCCCTTGGCTTTCCTTTCGTCCCCTCCCCCTAGTGACCGTACTTTTTTTCCCTGGGTTAACCGCCATGGTGGTGTACAGCCGTCGATGAGGCTTTTCCTTTGTTTTTGCCTCCCCCTTCCTTTTGTGTCTGTAAAAATGTCTTCGGCTCGCTCTTTTTGGTGTTTTAGGTCTCACCATTTCGGTACGGTTTTTCTTTCGCATGGACCCCAGAAGAAATCAAATGAACATTTCTTTTTTCTTTCCCCACAGCCCCCCCGTTTGGTTTCTTTGAATCCACTTTGGTCTGGACGGTGGTCTCTGTGGATCTTTCCGTCGTTTTTTTTTCTCTCTTCTTGGCTTGGGGTTTGTTTCTCCCTTCTCGTAAAGATACCCGTTTTCTTAGGCAAATCTTTTTTTTTGGTAGAGATCCCCCTTATTCGCCGTGCTTATGCCTGCTGAGTTCATTCTTCTGACCCCACCAGGTCATCCGGTGGCAATCTTTCCACTCCCATTCGACAATTTTATCGTTTTTTTCCCTTCTTTTTGAAGGATTTTACTGGATGAATGTATTTCCTTGTTGCCCCAAAGGTAATGACTCCAAATTTTCAGTTAGCTCGTGGCTGGTCTTTTTGAACTGTCTTTTTTCTGTCTCTCTTCCCCCCGAGATATTACCGTAGGTCTGTCCCCACAGTACGGTGCCCTGTTTTTCTTTTTGAGCTCGGTCCGAAGGGTTGGCCCTTTACTTCTGGTTACTTCCCTCTCCTTTTTTACCCCCCTCACCGTCAAGTGAATTTTTCTCCCCTTGCATGTTGGCGGGAATTCCCATTTTCAAAATGAAGTTCGGGGTATTTTAATGGCACCGCCAAACTGAGGTCCCGTGCTTTACCTCCTCTCATTTTTATTTGCGCCGCCGGGCCCCAACTTAGCCCCCTCCCTCCCTTTGGTTCAGGGAGCCCATTTCATGTTCGTCTTTTCGTCTCCAATCCGTGCGTGGCCTGCCGCCCTCTCCTCACTCCCTTTAATCATGGCGGTTTAAGGTGTCTTTTCTTCAACCTTCGTCCTTGGTTAAAGGGGCCTTTTTTTTTTTTCTGAAGTCTTCCAATTCGCTTCCCCTTTCGTTTTTCTTTGGACAGTCGCTCCACGGGGTACTTTCCAGCGTCCATTTATTAGACCTCGGAGCTTCGCGGTTGAAAATTGCCAAACGCCGTAAGTGCCGCCGTTTTCCTCCTTTCGGCCACCCACCGGGCTTTCTTCTAGTTTTGTCCTGGCCGAAAGGGCTCGTCCTTTCTATTCCCAATGAAATTTGGCTGATCCTGTTTAAATCCTCGGATAATCTTCTTCCCTTTCCTCTTGTTTTTGCGAGTTATAGGCTTCAGCCCGTTCCATGGGCGCATGTCATGGACCCCCTTCCTGAGTCTCAATTTTATGCGACCTTTGGTTTTTGTTTTTTTTCCTGCTTCTTGGCCTCCAAACGTGCTGTTCCTTTTTTTCGTGTGTTTCCCTTTATAGCAGATGGGTGAGACAACGGGCCGCTGTTGACGAAAGTCAGGGCTCCTGTTCCCCTTCCTTCCTCCCTGGTTTTTGACTTGTTTTCTTGGCTTCGTTTTCTTGCCCCCAGTTCCCTGGCGTCCTTCTTGCCCGACACCAGACCTTTTGTTTCTTTCTTTTGATTCTCGTGAGAAGTCCCACTTGATTTTTTTTTGACTGTTCGACCAACTTCTCCCCCCAGACCTTTGCGGGCGTTGTTTTTTTTACCGGCGGACGTCCCCCTGCTTTTTTTTTTTCGAGTATGGTTCCCGGCTGCCCTTGTTTTCGGCATACCCTTTTCTTATCCAACATTGCTGTTTTTTTCCATTTCGGCTTCGCCCTTTCCTGTTCGAAATGGTCCTCGTCTGAGTTTTACTGCGCTCTTGACATCCAGTTTGCAGCCTTTTTCCTGACCATGGGAGTCTTTCCTTAACGGACCCCTTCCTCTTTCCGACGCCCCTTACTCGTGTGGTTTGTAGTTTTCTCCACTTTTTTTTTTCCCCGCGCCTTGCCAGAGCCTGGCCAAGCTCGTTTTCTTTTTCACCGGGAGTGCCAGGTGCAGATCTCTTTTAACTTTTCTTCGCGGTGCCCCCCCAACCCGATTGAGTTTATGGGCTTGTCGTGTCGATCCTGCTGCATCTTTCAGTGTTGACAGCGGGTTGCCCTTCTTTTTTGGTTCCTTCGTTAGCAACTCTTTTTTTTTTTTCTTGTTCACTGCACCCAGCCCGTCCCTTTTTTCAGGGATTAGGTCTTTCACCCTTATTATTCCTCATTTCTGGAGCCCCTCCTAAGTGTCTGCCTGTTCCTTCCCGATCGCTGCAGTGCCCCAACGGCTCCCCTCCTTTTCTTTGCTTCCATGCTTGTGATGAAGACGATTGGTCCCACGGTTCCATGTCGTTTTCCTGGGTACGCGACCCCATCCTCGAAACCCTCACACCCATTTCTGAGTTCCATACTTGGTTTCTCGAACGCCGTTGACTAATTTTGAGCCAATAGATGCTCATGCCCCAGCGAATATTCAGCACCCCTGGGAGTTAACCCCTCTTCCTCCTTCCCCTTTTTTCACGTGAAAAACCCCTTCTGTCTTTTCTCGATCAGGTTGGGGCTTCAGTTTTTTCGCAGGCGAGGTTCCGGATCCTTTTCACCCCCGAGTCCCCTTTTTCTCCATTTCTGTCGTAAATCCCAAGACTGTCTTCCGGCTTTTTGTCCCCTTTTCCCGTTTCCCATTGCCTTACCCCCCCCGTGGAACCATGGCTTGAATTTTCCCTGCCAATCTCTTTTCTGGATCATTCTTTTTTATGTCCTTTCTCCCTTGGGTCAATGCTTTTTCCTTACATGTTTTCTCCGTTTTGTTGTCCTGGTGTCTTCCGGTTTCTGGCCTCGACCCTCTTCTTCGTTTCAATGAGAGAATTCTTCCCTCCCGGTTCCTCGGCCCCCCTTTCGACACGATGCGTCTGTGATATTTCTTTTTTTTTTTCTGAGTGTTAATTGTTTAGTTTCCTCCTTTCTTGGCGTCAATTTTTGCCGGTAACGCCTCCTGAAGTGGTCCGGGACGTACGGGAACCTTTTTTTTCCTTGGCCCTCTTGAAGTGGGTTTATTTTTAGCCCATTCACCTTGCCCCCGCCCTTGTTATAGAGGTTTTGCTGCGCTTTTCTGTGCCGCCACGTGCACTCTTCGTGTTGGACGCACCTCATTTTTCTTTTTTTTCCCCGCGCCGTTCCCTCTTTCCCCCCTTTAAACCCGTGTTTGTCCTGTTTTCCGCTATTGTGCCTCCCTTTCGTGCATCTTTTTTTTTTTACTCCCCCCCAAGATAGTGTTTTCCCGCCCTCCGGCCCGGATGATCCTTTTTTTCCGGTCGGTCTTATTCCCCCTCGCTCTATACATCCTTTTCCTTTTTCCTCCTGATCTGTTTTTATGTCACCTATCCTTACCACATGGTTCCCCAGTTTTGCCATGCGACTAATTGAGGCCTGCGTTTGTACTACTTTTTTTTGTTAGGTCCGCGACTTTTTTTCTTGCTAGGGTGTTTTTTTTTTTTGAGAGTCTTTTTCCCTGGTAAGTCTTTCTCCCCGTGTAGCCAGCCCTGTCCTTTTGGGGCCTGTGGATATTTCTATCTCTCTTTTCCCCTCATCCCCTTCTTTTTTGGGTTGTCTTTTTCGATGTTATCTCAGGCCAATCCATCTTCTACGCCTTCTATTTTTGGACGGACACCTCCTTCTACCCCTTTGCCCCACCTGTAGCCCCTTTCTCCTTCTATTTGGTAACCTCGGACCTTGGATTTTTCCCGTTTTTTCCCCCTGAAGTCCCCCCCCATGATTTTCTATTTGTCGTGTTTTATCGATTTTTGTCCCATCCCCTGCCCCTTGGGCGGGTTGAAACACCACTGCCGTCTTTTTCACATCTGTCCTGCCCGCCCTTAAGACCCTTCAACCTTGCGTAGGGTCGGGGGTCGGCGCATCAACCCCCCTTTTTCGTGGTTCGTCGCTGAAATATATTGGGCCTTTTCCCCCCAATCTCGTCCCCACCCGTTTTCCCCAATTTTTTTTTCCCGGTTTCCCGGCAGATGGCAACGACTGGTCCGGGCCACGTTTTGATTCATTTTCCTGGTCCCCGTCCTGCCGGCGTTGTCTCCCCTATATTAATGGCATTTTTTTTTTGCCCCTTATTTGTGTTTCTCCGAGTTTTTCCTATCGCCTGTGACCGCGACCCCTTTTCTCCGTTTACAACCTGCCGGACCGCGTCACCCTCCAGGGTTGTTGTTTGCTGAAAGGTCCTAAGATTTTTTCCCCTCCCCCTCGTTATGTTTGTGGCCTTCATTGTCCCCCCTCGGGGACAAACGCCTTTTTTTTTTTTGCTCAGTGTTTTTTTTTTCCTTTTAGTGGCCCAACATCGTTTTTTAGCTGATTGTTTTCCCTTTTCTTCAGTTTTTGCGGAGCTTTTTATTTTTGGAGAACGAACTGGTCTGTCTCGTTCGGCTTTTTTCCGAGGGTCGCGACACCTTTTGAAACGTCCCACAGGCTCAAACCCCCCCCCGTTGTCTTTTTTTCCCCCCCTTCCCTGAGTTTTCAATTCCATTGTGAAACTTTTTTCTTTTTTCTTTGAATGCGTTTTCTTTGGCGGTTTTTTTCTGGTTTTCGTGTCTGTTTCCCTTTTGTTTACTTTTCTTTAACGTGCCTTTTGGGACGGGGGGCTTTTCGGCCGATGGTGCTGTTAGTTTTCATCTAATTTTTCGCCCAGGGTCCTTGTAGTGGTTCTAATCTTTTCCTAGAAGTTTTCGACTGTATTTTTCCCGACCTGATACTCCCCTGTCAATGGGCTCCAAGTACTTCTTTCTCCTCCGTGATCCCCTCCCTTTTGTTTGGCCTCACTATTTTTTACCTCCAGGGGGCGGTCCAAAGCGGAGCTTTGGGAGATGTGGTCCATCACTCTTATGCGCCACAATTTATGATGGACCGTCACCGGAGGGTCCAGGTTCCCGCAATGTCGTTTTGTCCCCATATTATTTTTTTTTTTTTTTTTTACTAGCTCCGAACAACTTTGCAAAGAGTTTCCCAAATCCCAAGTTGTCGCTTTCCCCCCGTCTTTGTTTTTTTTTTGTGTGCTTTTTCTTTTTTTCTTTGTCCTTTCGTGTAGATCGGCTTCTCCGCCCAATTATCGTTGTCCATTTTTTTTTTTTTTTGATTTTATTCTTTGTATTCCCTCATACCTGCCCCCTTTTTTGTCGCTTTTTTTCAGTCCCCACTTGCCCTCTTTCTTTTTGTCTTTTCCAGCTATCCTTGATTGATCCTTCTGTTAACCAAGTTTCATCAAGGGGCATGCATTAGACCCCTACCCCTTTTTCCTCCGTACTTTCTATTTTTTTTTTTTTTCCGCCCCCTTTTAGGTCCCAAGCGACGATACTTTAAGAAACTTGCTCAACATGTTGAGGGAATCCGTTCCCCCCCCGGCCTGGTCCTTGATTATTTTTTTTGGTTTTCACTTTGGCCTTGGTCTTTCGCCTACCTGACCCCCCCTCCTCTTTTCTCGTTTCCTAGGCAAGCTTTTTTTTTTTTTTACGTGAATTTTTTTTTTTCTGGCTCTTATTTTTTTTTTTTTGCTGCGGACACTCCCTCCTGATTGACATTCATCGTTTCCAGAGTTTTTTTCCCCTGCGCCTTTTCCTCCCGGGTCCGGGCGTTTTTAATCCCCGTGAAAGTGCAGGGTTTCCGCCAGATTTTTCTTTTTTTTATATGAAAGTTTCCCCGCCCCTCCCCTGTGCCTCGGACTCGGTGGCCGTTATGTTGATTTTCCGTCAGGGTGATACAACCCCAATGAGCAAAACCGGCCCGTTTGTCTGTTTTTGGCCATCATTTTACCCCCTTTTTTTCTCTTAATATCGTGGCGGTCTTCTCCGGTTTTTTTTTTAACAATTCCACTGGTTCCTTTTTCCGGAGAGTTTACAGTTCTTCCCTTTGACTCCACGATTTTTCTTGGATTCTCGGAGAATTGTGCTCACTTTTTGAACGAGCATTCTTCCTTCGTCGTGAGTCCATTTTCCGGCTTTTTAGCCGCTTTTTTTTTTTTTTCCCTTTCTTTCGAACTCCTTCGTTGTGAGGTCCCAAACAACCACCCATCCGTTTTTCCCGGCGCTTTTATTTTTTTCTCCTTTCATTCGGCCCCCCCCCTTGGCTTGCGGTTTTGGGTCGATTTCGCTGTCAGTGAGACCTCCAGACCTTTTCCAGGGAGCTTTGAACTTTTCCCCCCCTTCTTCTCTTTTTTCTCTTTCCCCTTTCCTTCCCTCCCCCGGTTTTGAGAGGGAGAGTTTTTTTCGGGATTTCCAGTCTGTTTGAGATTTGGCGCTCATTCCCAACCCCTGCCTCCTTTGTCTCGACCTTCTAGGGCCGTTTTTTGTGACTTATTCTTATTACAAAGTGTGCGCCTTTGACGTCTCTTGGTGTTTTTTCCTAGATCCTAGAAGTATGTTGAGACCTTTGCACGGGCTTGTTACTACAGAAAGGGTGTGATGCCATACTGACTTCGTCTACCACCTTCCCCCTGGCTTTGCTTTCTTAACTTCTCTACGCCCCGGACTTTTTTTCTTGTCGTTTTAATTCTTACTTTCCCCTTTCTTCCTTTTTGATTTTTCTTTTTTTTCTTTTCGCAGGGGAAAGGGCCTTTTTTTCGACCCTCCTACCCACTTTTTTTTTGTTCCCACCCCTTTTTTGGGGGTGCCTGTTTCCTACGTGGTTCTTTTTCCTTTTTCTGGCCCTCAATTTTTTTTTGGCACCCCTTGCCCCCGGGTTTTTTCCCGTGGTACTTTTTTGCTTCCTTCTTTCTACTCGGTTTTTTCCCTTTTCCCTTTTTTTTCTGTTGGGTAGACTTGAGATACTGCTGGTTTTTTCATTTTCTCTTTCGGGTACATCCCTTGCCCCCCTCTTTTTCCAGGGTGGTGTTGAATTATCTGCCCGTCCCACTTTACTTTTCTCCGTCCGCCTCCCCTAAGTTGCTTTTTTCGCCTTGCGTGACCTTCCCAGCGAGTCGCCCCCCCGTTTGACTTTTTGCCGAGCGGGGCGTTTGTCGTCTCCTTTCCCAAATGTCTCCCAAGATCTGCGATTTGCCTCTGCGTCTTTAAACGTTTCGGCTGTTCGAGCAATTTGCGTTTTCCTCCTCATTTTGATGCCTTTGCAGCGGATTTTTTCCCACCCTCGGGTGCTTGTTTCACTTTGCCCTTTTTTCGAATATGTGCGCTTTCCCCTGCCACCCATCTTTGGATTTCTTTGGGACTTCATATTCATCTCACCTTTATCTTGACTCGCTTTGCCTTGGCACATCCTTTGATTACGTTTAGCCCCCTTTTATATCTCCTCCTCCGACAACCGGGGACCCCCGCCAATAGTCAGGCAATTTTTGGCCAGTTCCCATTGTCTGTTTTTCTTGCACCTTTAAGTTTTGTCTTTTTTTTAATGTTTTCCCTTTCTTGATGTGTCCCCCCGAACTCGGGTCCAATCTTTGCCCCTTCCATTCTTCACCCAAGTCCTTGCCGGTTTTTTTCTTTTCTAGTCCCCTCTTTTTATTGTTTCCGCAAGGCATTGTGGTCAGTCCACTCTTGCTGTGCCACCCCCTAAGCCTCCCCCTTTCCCCCCCCTGGTTTATATTCCCATTTTTTTTTTCCACGATTTTGGCAATGCTCTTGGTCAAGTCGTCATCGAGGTTGACGCCAGCTCGGTTTCGTCCTGATTTTTCTTCCCTTTGTTGCCCTTTTCTTCTTCCTTTGCTTTTTTCTGATTCCACCATTTTTTACCATGTGTTCCATTCGTTTTGCGAAATCCACCTCGGTCCGCCCCCCTCCCCTTTTTTTTTCCCCCTCGGAGGACCGGGTTCCCCCCCTTCCACCCATTTTTTGAACTTGCACCTTTCCCATTCCGTAACTGTCAGGTATCTTTTTTCGTTGTCCTTATTTTTTCCTCTTTTGTCCCCCTTTTTAACCCCCAGCTCCGTTGGTTTCCCTTTGTTCCTGGCGTTTGGCGGTCCTCCTTATCTTCCTTCTCCGCTTTTTCGTTTCAACGTTTGCTCGGAATCACCCCTCTGGCCCCAACGTGCCACCTCCCCCCTACGTTATTTCCTCTGGTTGATCTCTTCCCTGGCTGTTTTTAGGAGTGTTTTTCATTTTCTTTTTTTTTTTTTGGTTGGCCCCCCCTTGACTGCTTGGTCTATCATTCGCGAAATCCACACTTCCTTTTTGAAGTTGGTTCTCTTGACGTCTTGGGTTTCAGGTTTGGCCATTTTTAGCTGGCCTGGTGCGCCTTTTATTCGCGGCCCCCCATTATTTAATTTTAGGGGACGCCGCCCGTCTGCTGATGGACTCGTAACCTTGTCCTCCGTTCCCTTGGTCTCACCCCCAAAGACTTTCACCAGTTTGTCGGCCGTGTTTGGCCGGAGACCTTTTTGGAACAGTTTTTTTATGTTTGAACCTTAGGTGACTTGGCCTGTCTTTAGACATGGACGCCCCCCCCACGTTTTATGGGTATTATTCCGCCCCCCTGACCCCCCTCCCAACTCTCTGTTTGGGTCGTTTTTTCTTTCCTTTTTGCTGGTGAGGTCCTTTCCTCTCCCGCACGTTTTTTTTGCCGTTCCCTTTTCCTTGAGCCGATTCAGTCCTGACCCGGCTTTCCCTTTGGTTTCACGGCGGTGATCCTTTTGCTCGTTTCGTAGGGCAAAGAGTTTTTCCTTTTTAGGTATTTCGGCCTGGTCTTTCGTTCCTTCTGTCCGTTTTTGTTCCCCCCTCTTTAGGAATTGAGCTTGTTTTTTTCCTTGGTGACGATAATCTTTTTTCTCCCTCCTTTTGTTGTTTCTATTCTGGGTCTTTTTCTCACCAGGTTTGCCCCAGTTTCTGCTACCGCCTTCTTTCCTGTCTTGTGCCCCCCCCTCCCCCACCACCCCCTATCCCCCCCCCCCTTCCCCCGGAGATTTCCTCCTTATGACCCTACGACCACCCTTCAAAGTTTCCTTTTTCCCCCCCCCCCCCCCGTTAACCATTACCCATTTTTTTCGAGGGGCTGGCATTTTTTTCTCTCGTTTAATCCAGTCTTTCCCTGTCTTCCCCCCACCTTATTTGATCTTCCTGCTTTTTTTTTCGAACTTTTAAAGACCGCCACTTCCCCCCTATTTTTGTTTTTTAGGCCGGTTTTTCCTGCGGTCCCCCTTTTCTCCCCACTGTTTCGTAATTTCCTCATCAGGCCAGGACCCACACCAACTTTCTTTAAGGTCCTATGCCCTGGGCGTTTTATGGCTGGTCGCTGTGATGGTGTTTTCGATTTGTTTTTTCCCCAGTGATTTTGGTTCCCCCTTTATTGTTCGGAGGCCCTTTCTTTCCAGGATGGGACCACCCCCGTTGTTTGCTATCGGCCCCCCACTGGCCCGGCCCCGAATGATTTCCCCCCTTTCCCTTGCCTTGCCTCCCCTTTTCCCATGGGTTGGTGGTTTCTTTTTCTGTCTCCATCTTTCTGGTTGGCTTTTTTTTTTGCCCCGCATCAACCCGCTAGTGAGCTCCTTGCGCCCTAATGCCCGCTCTGCAGTTTTTTTTCTCGGGGATGCTTCCGTTTTTTCTTCTGTTTCCGTTGCCTTTTCAAAAGGCCTTCTAGTTGGGTCTGTGCCCAAAGGTCCATTCCCCCCCAATTCCCGTCAAACCCCTTGCCCTTTTTCCCCATTTTTTCAGACGGTAGTCCCCTTCAGTTGCCAAGTTTCATTAATAGGAAGGGTAGCTTTTTCTTTGCCCAACCCTGTTTGCGCTTTCACTTGTCAACCTTTCCCGTGTAGACACGTGATTTGGCAAGGGCGGTTCATCCCCTTGTCTTTTTATTTTCCCTGAAGCTCCCCCCCTTTTTCGTGGCTCCATGTAACCGCGGTGGCTCCAGTCCCGACCCTGGATTCCTTGGCCGTCCCCCGAATCGTCCCTCCTAGTTCTTTCCCCCTCCTACGCTTGCTCGTCCTGAATTCCCCCTTTTCCCTCCGAGTTTGGTCTGGTGTTTTGACTCCTGTTTGTCTGCCCTCCCTTGATTTCAGCTTACGGTCCATCTGACAAGTCTTGACACTGTCGTCCTTGTTTTCTCTCCCGTTTTTTTGTCCTGGTGAAAACCCGGTTTGAGTCTTTTTGCTGGCCATGAACCTTTACCCACCTGTAACCCCAGGTCGTCTTTCTCCCCCCCCCACCTCAGTTTTTTTATGACGAGATTCTTTTCCCCTGGTCGCGTCTCTGTGAATGGTAGGGCTATTTTTGCTTGCGCCATTCGGCCCCCTCTTTCATTGTAGGCTACACTCGCCCGGTACCCAAAATAGGCGGTTTTTTGTTGTTGATTTTTTCCCCACTTTTTTTCCGAGGCCGTTCGCTCATTGTCCCCCGCCTGGAGGGAAAATTCGCTCAACACTTTTCTTGGCTTCCCTACCCGAACCCCCCCCCTGGCTCTCCGATCAGCGTTTTAAATGAGCCTGTCCATAGATTTCCTTGATACCTGCTCCAAGTCCAGTTCCCCCTCGAGTTGAGATCTTGCCTGTTCCGCGGCTCATTCAATGGGGCTCGTTTTTGGTCGGCCGTCGACTTCTGTGAGTGGCGAGGCCCCAAGTTTTTTTTTTATTTCCCGGTTACCTGCTGGTCCTTTTGTTTTTTCACTGCTTCCTGATTGGGCCTGCCTGATTTTCCCCCGAACCCCTTCAGCGATACGCGCCGTCGCGCTGTCGTTTGCGGAAATGACTCCCATCGATGAGGGAGGTGGCAAGGGTCGGTGCCTTCCTCGGCCTTCCTTTCTTCCGCAGTTTCGGTTTGAGGGTCCGCCGTGAATTACACCCCCTTGAGCAACTCCCTCCCGTGTTCGTTTCCCGACCTATTTGTTCCCCTATTTTTCTTTAATCAGATTGACTTGCCAATTCCATTTTTCCGGTCCATTTTTCAGCTAGTTTTACGTGATGCTCCTTTCCCCCTCTTCAATTGGTGTTTAGTTGATTGTTCCCTTTCTCCCAGCCCTCCCCTTCCCTAGACGTCGTTTTATTTTGCAGTCCCTTGTAAAGGTTCGTTCCTCGTTCATTATCGAATCTTCGATGCTCTCTTCCCACCCACCACTTTCTTTCCCCCCCCTGCCCCTTTTTATTCTTTCGGCAACAGACGGCTCCTCGTGTTGCTTTTTTTTTGTGTTGGTTGTCGGAAACTGTCCTTTTTTTCATTTTTAGATCCCTCCATGCTTCCATTTCAAAGGCAGTTTCCCCGAGATGTTTGGACCCTCTCTTTCCCTTTTGTTGTTGTTTGCCTTCTAGATCATTGATTACAAGCTCGACTTTGGCGCATGTACATGTCATTTTCCTGTCCAGAGGAGCCTTTCTTCTTCCCTCGTGCCTGCCTGGGTGCACGATTGCGCTGTTTTTTCCCCAATTTTTCCTTGTTCCCGGACGTAATTTTTCGTTTCCTCCATCGCCGTTTCTCTCAAAGGGCAGTTGACTGGAACCCGTGACCGTTGCGATTTTTCCCCCCACTGCGTCCTTTGAAGGACCGGTTGCTGTTCTCTTCTCCCCCCGTGTTCCCCCTCTCGTCCAATTTTCCCCTTCATTCCTTCATAAAAAACGCTGCTTTCTTTCTGTTCTATTGATTCGGTGAGTTGCAACTCTTGTTCGCGACCATTCTTTTCCTCCACGACCGCGGGGATTTCTGCTAAGTTGTTTATAAAGGGGGACGAAACGGCCCCCCTTGCGAGGTGAACGGGGCGTTTCCCGGCGTTTTGCTTTCCCTGAAGCCCTCGGCTGGTCATTTTCCCCCCTGATCTTGGACATTGTTCATGTGCTTTGTTTTTTTTGCTGTTTGGGGGTTCTTTTGGTCTGGGGCAAATCCATTCCCCTCCTTCTTCCCAAGGAGCCGTTTTTTCCCCACGTACCTTTTTTGTTCCTCGTGTTTCTTACCGAAGTGCTCGGTACTTTCAGCTCCCAGTTTCGGCCCGCCCTTCCTCTCTTCCCCCGTGGAGCGTGTTGCCGTTCTTTTCAAGGTTGCAAAGATCGGCGTTTGGCGCCTGTTAACTCCTTTTGTTCAGAGTGCAATGGCTTTTCTCCTTTCCTTGGCCCGTGTTTTTCTTGTTGCGGCTGCTTTTTCCCGTGGTTCATAGCGCCACGTTTTGTGGGTAGTTGCCTGCAACAGATTATTTTGGAAACTGTTTTTTCCGAGTAGGCCGACAATGATTTTTTTAGCTGGCGCACCTTTCCGCCCCCTGTCTAGATGCAAGGATCCATATTCCCCGCACATGTCCCCCTCCCATCAGTTCTGCAGCCTGCCCCCCTTTTCCTGTGGATGTCAAGAGGTATTTTTTCCTGTTTTCTCTGGGTTCGGTCACCATACTAGACTCCATTAGTCACGTCGGTGCCAGAAACGACATCCTCCATTTTAGTAGTAAGTGTCTCCTCCCGCCACATTTTCATAACGTTTTCCCTGCAATGTTTTTCCAAGATGCACAGCATTCGTTTTTCACGCGGTATTTGAGTTTTCCTCTGTTTTCTCACTTTATTTCTTCGATTTGTTTTTGGTAGTTTTATAAGTCCGTTTTGGGGCTCTTTTTTCTCCTAAGGGTCTTTCCCTTTTGGTCTCCCTCCGAGGGGATCCCCCTTTTGTTTCTGTGACGCCCCTGGACCCCGTTGCCCCCAGCCAGGGTATACCGAGCTGCCCCCCCCCCTTACCCCCCTCTTTCTTTCCTCCAATGGAGAAAAGTCTTTTGTCCCTCCTTTCCTTGTCTTTTTTCCCTTATGTTTTGCCACCCCACTTTTGTGACCCCGGCCGCGTTTTGCGCTTTTTTTTCCTCCTTTGTCATTGGCGTCCCCTAGTAATCCGTTCTTCCCTCCGTTTGTGCTTCTTACCTTTCCGGGCTCGGCTCCCCCCCTTTTCCCCGGCACCACGATTCGGCCCTTCTTCGATCTTCTTTAGGAGGGGTATGTTTTTGCCCCCTATCTTTACCGACCTTCTCCTCCGTCACCCTTCCCCATCCTGGCCGGTTTCGTTGGAGTCCTGGCCCTTTTTTTTTTTTATAGCGATTGGTCTCATGGGATCTCCCTTTCACTTTGACTTGATCTTTGGCTTTTTTTTTGCCGCCCTCGTGTGTCCCCCCTCTTTTGAAAACTGCATTTTTTGAAACCGCTGTACCGCATGTCCCTTCCTAGGCGTGCCCCCCCTTCAGCCCTTTTTTAACGGTTTTGACAAGATAATTGGCAGTCCTTGTCCTTTCTGCCGCCCTCCGGATGGTTTGTCGATTTCGTTCCTTTTACCCCGTCCGAAAGGTGTCTTTCTGGCCGGTTTCGTTGTTTTTTAAGTCGGCATGTTTTGAGCGGTTTTCACGTCGGGCATGTTCCGTGATCCTCCCTTTTACCCCACTGCCCTGTTCCCCCCCGGTTGGGCGGTTCTTTTTGTAAACTTCGTGTCGTTAGGGCCGCTCGTCGATTCCTCTTCCTTTTTTGTTTCGAAGTTAGTGTCGGACTCACCCCTTTTTATCTACACATCGTTCGTTTGTTCGCCTGTGTACCCATTTACTTACCCTTAGGGGTTTTTACGTTCACCCCCTGTTTTCCCCTTCTCATTCTGTTCCCTACACCCCGCACCTTTTTCACTAGAAGTTGGAGAGGACCCCCCCCCATCCCCAGGACCACCAAGGCTTCTCCCAGCCCGTGCTGGATTTTAGGTGCCTGAGCTCTGTCCCCGTATCCCATCCCTTTTTTTTCGCATTTCCCTCCCTGACCAAACCTTCTTCTTTTTTCTGCTTACCCTGCTTTCGTCTCCCATGCTTGCCGTTTGAACGAGCCCCCC
>Ga0179593_1819475_pt1 | contig 14953 bp, 24 predicted proteins | sample CZODoug2_1_08_16_FD_185931 | JGI IMG/M metagenome (GOLD analysis project Ga0179593, IMG submission 185931) | Vadose zone soil fungal communities from Angelo Coast Range Reserve, California, USA - CZODoug2_1_08_16fungal (PacBio error correction) | ecosystem: Environmental > Terrestrial > Soil >... | reverse complement strand
CTTTTTTCGCAGTCGCGATTCCCGCCCCCCTGCCCGAGTGCTTGAATGCGACCACGATTCCTTTTTTCTGACTGACTAAGATGGACCGTCTTTCCCTTCCCACGTTCTTGGCTCGGTGTTCAGCATAAGTTTTCTTTTCTAGTTCTTTTTTAGTTCGGGAAAATGTCAACTTCCCTTTTTTCCCTGCCCCCCGCTTTGTCGCGTAATCCTTTTTCTCTCCTTAAGCGCGACTCGACAAGGCACCCCCTTTCCCCCGGGTTTCGCTTTTTTTGATTGCTTTTTCCTTTTCGTGCCGCAGCCACAGTTCTTCTTTTATTCACCACTCGTTTCAGCGCCCCCAATGGCCTTCGAAGAAGGAAAGTCCGGCTTCGTCGGTCGTTACCCCTCTTTCCCGTGTTTTTCGCTTTCTCGCTATAAGCGTCTCTTTCAATCTAATGCAGCAAGTCTCCCCCAGCTCCCCCCATTTTTTTTCCCTTCACCATGGCGATGTCATACCTTGGTAACTGCTGCACAATTCTTTTCCTTTTTTCTTTTTTTCACTATAAACCTGCACGGATCTCTTCCTACCCTATCGCGAAGGAGGGTAGGGTTTTTTTTTTCCCACTCGATAATTCTCACCGCAAAACAATTTTGTGTTGAGGAGGAGTGCCTCTCCTTTCCCTCTTCCCCTATATGTCATTTATTCTTCATTGAGGAATGGGAGGATATTTCCTGTCACAGCGGGGGCGGACTGGTCTTTTTTTTTCTGACTCACCAACGCATGTCAGTCCCTCCCCCCTTTCTCGACTTAGTTTCTCAATCCGTAGGTCGGGATATGGGATCTTTTCCCCAACTGTGCAATCAAGAAGGGCGCTTTTTTCAACCGTGGCTGGACGCGCTACGACCGCCTTTCCCCTCCTTTCCCGTCCTGCGAAAGGACTGCTCAATTTTCCATGCAGCGAGCGCGTTTCGTGATCGAAGCAAATCTTTCCTTTCTCCCCTCTTCTTTTTGGCGAACCCATCGAGCACAGAGAATTCCCGCACCCCCTTTCTTTTTCTCTTTCCGGGCGGGGGAACTCTCCTCCCCACGAGTGGATAGGAGGGCCTCCCCCCTTTTTCCATGGGGGATGGTTTTCCCTTTTTTCCTCCATTTCACGCGCTTCTGTTCGCATATTGAGGGCGGAACCTTTTTGTTGTCAGCATCATGTCATCAAGGAAGTCATTCTTTCTTTTCCCTTTTTGGGTCGAAGCACCTCCCTTTTTTGTTGTTGTTAACTTCTTTCCCCATTTCTTGCTCGAGTTTTCCTCAAGACCGCATCGGATCGACTGTGCTTTTCTTTTCCCCTCTGATTGGGGATAAGGGCCTTGTTGCTTCGCTGCAATCAGCGGGAAAAACTTTTTTTTTTTTTCTTTTTCTCGGTTTCGCATTTCCTCGGAAAGAAGCACGCTTCCAACACGAAACGCCTGCCCCTTGTGAAGTTGAACCCCCTCCCTTTCTTGATTTGTTGAATTCCCCCAAAAGGTGGAACGGTAGCGGAGATTTTCCTTTTTTTCAGCAACCATGACCCCTGATGACTTTTTTCTCTCTTTCTTTGAACCGTGTGACCAATAAAGGAGGCCGCTCCTCTTCCTTTACTGTTTTTCTACCTGGTCACTTGACCATTGAGGTTTTCCCCCCCTTCCCACGGGATTCCCTTGCAGAACTTACTTTTCCTTTTTTCCCTCGCGAGATCGCCCGTCGTGAGGGCACTCGTTCCCCTTATCTTTCTTCCATTCCCCACGAGCTCTGACGTGTCCCCTTCCGACATGAGAGGCGAAGCAAGGTAAGGTGTTCTCCTCTTTGGGTGAAGTAGGGAAAGGACGGCCGAGATCTTGCGGTCGGAACACTATCCCCTTTTCCCCCCCCCTTCCCCCCTCCTCCCGAGAATACTTTTTTAGATTATTAGAGGATTTCCTCGAGGCTCCTTCTTGTGCCAGGATGCAAGCCATCGTCCTTCTTCATTCGTAGATCGGGAACCTCGGTCCTCGCCCCCTTTTCCTTTCCTCTTCTTCTTGACTGAATTTTCTAGCGTTGAAGCGTTCGATCCAGCTCGGTATTAGCCGTTTGATTTTTCCCTTCCTTTGTCTCGGAGACGAGGGTATTGAATTCACCTTTTTCCCTTCCATTCGGGACATTCCCATGCGGCTTTCCTTTTCATTTTTTTTTCTCTTTTTTTTCCTCGCCACGTATAGACTCCTTTGTTGTTTGTAGGCATCTCTCTATTGTAATCATCCTCTTTTTACAACAACAACGTTCAGCTGTTCCAAAACTTTTTTCCTTTTTCTTGATCCACGGACATCGGATTCGTCCGTTGGATTTTTTTCTTTCTCTCGAGCGCCTGTTTTTTTCTACCCTCTCTTCTGGCTCCACGGCAATACATTTCTTCTCTTTTTTCTGAACGTGCTCTACCAATACTCCCCTTCTCTCTTGAGGATCCAATGTTTCCGCTCTACGAATTCGATTGCCACGAGGGCATCAACGCTCTTCTTTTCCGAGAAGGACGCGGAGGAAGACGCGTCCTTCCTCTGCCGCCGTTAGATGGCCCCTTCCTCTTTTTTGGGGGCCGGCTTCCTTTTTCCGCCGCAAAGATAGACAAGGGTCCTCTCTTCCCCCAAAGCGGTGAGGGCAACAACTGTCCTTTCTTTTCTCAGTCGGAAGGTGGTCCGAATTCTCTCGGCGTCCTGTGTCGGCGGCGTCTTTCTTTCCCTTCCAGAGTGCCCTCAGGAAGGCGCGATTTACTTTCCTCGGGAAGTTTTGCGAAGGGATTTTTTCTTCCTTTTCAAGGGCATTTTGTCCCTCCCCTTTCAACTCGCGGCGATTGCATCGATTTTTTTTCCCCAGGTTCCATACGGATCGGTGGACCTTTTTCCCCCACAAGTATCGGGGCATGGTGGCCTCCATCCTCCCTCCCCTTTCTGACCCCCATCTGACCTCCTTATGTCTATACTCTCTTGTTAAACTTCACGCCTATTCTTCCTTTTCGTTTTGGATAATGCTCCCCCGGTCTCCTTCGAAATGTTATGCGGCCAGGCTTATGCAGCGAACGCGACAACGAGATTTTCATCTGTGAGAGAATTCCAGCGTCAGCTCCCTCCTTTCTCTTCTTCCTGCGCCGCCCTTTCGCGTTTACACGCGGCAATCTTTCCTGGGTACCGGCTGATAAGTCCTTGATGACATTTTTTTTCTTCAAGATCCCTCTCCCCCTCTCTCCATTTCCCTGCGTGTGCCCCCCCGCAAGCCAACAGCGGCAATCCTCTCCCCATCCTTTTTTTGAGTGATGATAAGAAGCGAGACCATCTTTTTCCCTCTCTCCGTTCGCAACCTTGACAACTCCTCCTCCCCTATAACTAAACGCTTTTTTTCAACGATTCGAAAGTTGTACGTCGCTTGCCTCTTTTTTTGTTCTATGGTGGAGGTGCGGTAGGAGCTCGTCCTCCTCCCCTTCGAATATAAAGAAATTAGTGACCTTTTTTTTCCTTTCCCCCTCCCTCCTCTTGATGAATCCTCTTTTTACGCTGGTCACCTAAGGCGACTTTCCCTTTTTTTCAGAAGCCTGGGCACCGGTTTTTTTTTTTTCCCCCTGCCACCGCATGCTGTTTTTTTTTTTTTCCCCCCCCCTTTCCCTTCCTTCCCCCATTTTCCTTTTTGCCTACTGACATAATTCTTCCCGTGTGCGAGGCACTCAAAGTCCCAATTCTCCCTTTGTTGCGGTGAGCACTTCTTTGCTCGCGCCCTTCTATAGGGTGTTGCGAGAGGCGCCCTTTTCTTTTTAGAGTGCAGTTAGTGTGTCCCCCCTCTATCCGCGAATTGGAAGGCCTCTCTTCCCCTTCAGTCTTCAATGGTAAAGGCATGCCTCTCTTGTCGGGAGAGGGGAAGCTGAGTCGATTGGCACTCCCTCCCTTCCAGTCTTTTCCAACGCGCTTGACCGTCGGCTTTCCCTCGCCGGGGAGTCAAACATTCTTCAATTTTTCTGTCCTGAATTGCACACCGAAAAAGTGGTTTTTTTTTTTTCTTCCCCCGTGCTTCCCCGATGGCCGTCGCCCCTGAAAACTGAATGAAACGGACAGGTTTTGAGGACGGTAGCGTCTTCCCCCCCCTTTCCCCTTAGCGCATCTTTCCTTCGTAGGGGAGGTCAATTTCTTCCGAACGCAAACGCTTCTTTTTATCCTCGCCAGTGATTTTCCCTTCTCCTCTGTTTTCCTCTGCGGTCATCTTTTCCCCGCCGGGCTCAACAAGTAATAGGTGGGCTCCAACGCGGTGTTCGTGGACTTCTATGTATATCTCTCTTTTATCCTCCGCCGTGTTGTGTTCTCTCTCTTCTCTCTGCGAACGAACAAACGCTTTTTTTTTTTAATGCGCCCACCGGATCCTTTTCTCCCCCCCCCTCTCGTCTTTTCCCTGTAGCTTGAAAAGTCCACCCTTTCAGCTCAAGGGAGAGGACTGGCCTTTTTGCGTTCGGAAATGTCCACGCCCCTTTTTCCCCTAGTTGTTAATCTAACGCCATGAATGGCCCTTTTTTTTCCGTCGACAACGGCCTTCCCCTTTTTCTTTCCCTCCCTCGCCGCTTTTGCAGCACTCCTTAAATGAGCCACGAACGCACACCCCTTCTTTTTTTCGCCGCCCCCCCACCTTTTTCCCTCTTTGGTAATCCTTCCCCCCGGAGCGGTCGTAACCCTTCTTTCTAGAAAGCATGGACCTTTTTCGAGGCCAAATCAGTACTCCACTCTCTTCTTCCCCTCTCCTTTCCCCCCAACTAGTGACATGCGTTTTTCTTTCCAGTTGCTGCACGTTCTAGACACCGGGTTTGCCACATTTCCCGTCCCGTTCGCATCTCCTCTTTAAGGAGGAGGGATGCGCTTTTACCCTCTTAATTCTCACCGCAACAATTCCTTTCTTTTTCTGACGTAGTCCCCTCCTTGACATGGGCCATTATGTCAGTTTTTTTTTTCTTCAATGGGAGGATAGCGGACCTCTTTTTTTCGGGGGTGCGGATTTTTCTTTTTCCACCACGCAGTTTTGGCCACAGAGAGACTAGTTCTTTTTCTTTCATCAATCGTAGGTCCGGATATGCGACTTAGAAGGTGGCTTGCTTTTCCCCCCCTTCTCTAATCGCCCTTTCCTGGTCCCCTTACGACCGCAACCTCACAATAGGCTTCCTTTTCTTGGCAAGCGAACGGAACTTTCTCTTTTCTGCGTTTCGTGATCGAGCAAAATCTCGGATTTTTTCTTTCCCTTTGTTTGTCCATCCCCCCCCCCCCCCCGAGAACATCTACTTCCGGTTTTCACGCAAGACGGCGGGGGAATAGCTTCCCCCTTCCGCGGTTGGCTTGCATTTTTTGAGCATTTTTATTCACGGCGATTCTTTCCAGGTACACGCTACGCCTCCTTAATAATCTTTTTCTCTTTTTGGTTCATGCTTCCTCATCGCCGGTAACGTTTTTTTCCCTCACAGCAGATTGCCGCGTTCCCCCTCCAAGAGGAAGCGCGGCTCGACCTTTCTTTTTGCCATTTGATTTCCTTTGCTTGACGTGACGCTGTGGAATTTTCTCTTTCCGACCGTTAAAGCTCGTTTCTTCTCAGCGATCTTATCAAATACCCTCTTCTCCTGACCTCCCTTTTCCGACGCAGTTGCGAGTGGTTACCGATTCTCCCCGATATCATAGGCGTGAAGTGACCCCTTTTTCCTGGCTTTGTTGCAAAGGGCCGTATACGTCTCTTTTTTCCCCTTCCCTCTCCCTCTGAGTACCTGGGCCTTCCCCCTTTTGTGGACATGATAGACAGCCAGTCTTCTCTGATCAATAAGGAGCAGCCATGGCCAGTGCCTCCTTTTTCCCCCCCCCGACTCTTTTTCGGATGCTCGGACAAGAATGGTCACTTTTTTTTCCTGATGAATGCCCTTCTTTTTCCTTCGCAGAACTTCCAGAGGCCCTTTTTTCCCCCTTTTCGTTTGTTCTTCTTGTCGTGCCAGCGCCGCCGACACCAGGCCGGCTTCTTTGTCGAGTTAGACCCCCCTTTTTTCTTCTGCAAGTCCGAGTGGGCAGTGGTGCCCCCCTTTTTTTCCTTTTTCTCGCCCCGTGATCTTTTTTCGGAAAACCTCTCCACCATAATCGGCCCTTTCCTGTCTTTGTTTCCCAGGCGAACGGAGATCCTCCTTTCCTGCCTCCTTCTTTCCAAGCCATCGGAGGTGATGCCCCTCTCCCCTTCTTTAGATCGGACCCTCGGTCCTAGCCCTTTTTTTCCCTACCGTCGGATCATTGACGGTTGACTTTTTCTTTTTTTTTCCTTTTCGATCCTCCGGTTAGACCCCTCTTTTTTTTTAATTATTGGTCTCGAACGGACGAGGTATTTCCTTCCATTGCGGGACATTCCATGCGGACGCCCTCCCTCTTGCAGCGCACGTTAGCGGGTTTTGGAAACAGTGAACGTTTTCTCCTTCTATGGCCCACACACCTTGTACGTGGCGCTGCTCACCGAGGATGATCCAAGACCCCCTCTTCTTTCCCTGGAATGTCCCGCGCAATGGAAGGAGAGCCGCGCTTCCTTTTCGGCCAAAGAATTTCAAACGTGAGACATTCTTTTTTTCCTTTTGCTTCGTTTGCCTACAATCACCGTCAAGGATCGACTTTTTCCTCGAAATTCCAATGGCGAGGACTTTTTTTTTAGCCACGAGGGCAATCAAGCGATTTTTTTTTTATTTGTGTGCCAGCGATTTAATTTTTTCAGTCGTCTTTTTTTTTCGCTGGCAATTATTTTCTTCTTTTGCGAGGAGGGTGAGAGGTTCCGCCCCTTTCTCCTCCTTTCCTCGTCAGTTACCCGCCGTTTCACCACGGCCACTAGGACTTTCTTTTTCCCTAAAACTAGGAAACCCCCTTCTCCCCCTTTTCCGCGGCCCTGGTGTCGGCGCTCTTTTTCTTTTTACGGTCCCCCGTTTTGTATCGGAAGTTATGCGAAGGGATTGTCTTCACCCGAATGGTCCAGGGACCATTCTTGTCCGCTCTCAACTCGCGGCGACTGCCCTCTTCTCTTTTTCCTTTTCCACTTTTTTTCTTCATGTCAAAAAAGGATCGGGGACATTCCCTCGCAATAGCCGATACGTTCCTTTGCGACAAATCTTTTCAAATCCGAATTATGTCCCCTTCTCGGGTTACATTCTCGGGCAGAGTTCGTGTTGGATCCTTTAGCAAGCGGTTCTTCGAGGCCCTCGATTTTTCCCCCTTTTCTTTCTTTCTTTTTTTTCTTCCCCGCGAACGAGCTGACGGTTTTTTCTTCTCACTGTGAGAGAAATTCCAGCGTCAGCGCACGTTTTCCTTGCGTTTGCAAAGCAACCTTTTTTCTCTTCGTCCTGTTTTTTCCTCCCAAAGGACTTCAGTGACGGCTTCTTTCTGATGGACCAACCTCTTTCCACGCAATAGCGACATCTTTTTCCCTTCCTTTTTTAATGCCGTTTCTCCCCATGCAATCTTCTATCCAATTTTCCCCGCCGTATGCGTGATGATAAAAGCGAGACCCTTTTTTTTTTTTCTGGTTTAGCCCCATTTTTTGAATGCGTCGTCCCTTTCCCCTTCCCCGACTCGGCGAATTGCGCAGAGCACCCTTGCCATTGGACTATGCAGCCTATGGTTCGTTTTTCCCCCTTTTTTTCTTTTTCCCCTTCACCTACCCTTCCTTCTCTCACAGTTTTGGACAAGGCAATCCTTCTTATGAAATTCCCGCTTTTTTTTGGCCACATAAGGCGCCTCATGCGTGTTTCTTCTCCTTTTTTCCCCCTTCCGCCTTGATCTTCCGCTATTCCTCCATTCCCCCCTCCTGAACATAATGGCAATTGTCAATGGCTTTTTTTTTCTAAACGTCCTCAACACAGAGCGCGCTTTTTCCCTTTTACTCTGCCGCGCGGCGAGCGAAGCCCTTCTTTTTTCGTGAGAGGCTTAGACGGTCAGGCGAGTGCAGTCTTCTCCTTCCCTCTTCTCCTTTTCCGTAGTGCCATTTCCCCTTGGGAATGGTAACGGCATGTAACGATTTTTTTAGTGACGCTGAGCATGCTTCCTCGGAGAGCGGAAGCGCCTCCCTTTTCTTCCTTTTTCGTATACGCTTCCGTAGCACATTCTTCAATGCTCTTCCCCCCTGGGGGGCGCCGTCCTGATTTCCCTTTTCCGGTTCGTGGCGCCCCTTTTTTCTTCCGTTCCCCCGACGAATTTTTTCCGCAATCAAAAAAAAGCGGACCCTTTCTCCTGAGGCCGTGGTCGAGCGGCCGTCCCCCTTCTTTTCCTTTTCCATCTTTTTTTTTCTTCGGAGGCGGCAATCTTCTCAAACGAGCGATCTCCCTGTTGCCCATTTTTTTTTTTGGGCGACCTGTTTCCTCTTTTCCCTACACGGCCGACGGGCTCACCCTTCAAGCACTCGCAAACGCCACCTCCTTTTTCTCCCTTTTTTTTTTTGGCCCGTATTTTTTTTTTGTTGTTGAGAGAGATACTCCTTTATCACGAAAACGCGTTTCTTTGTGCTTGAATGGCGCCACCTTTTTTTTTTTTCCCCCCCCCTCCTTTCCTTTCCCTCCCCTTGACGTCGCAACACGTTTCTTTTGGCGAGTCCGTTTCCTCGATTCGTTGCGTTCTTTTCCCACGACCCTTTCCCCGAAGACTTTGCGTAATAAGAGGGTCCCCTTGGAATGGCACGCGTTTTTTCTGGCCACCTTCTCTTTTTTTTGATTGCGGACTTTAGTTGCAGCCTCGGGCCAATACTTTTTCCCCTTTCTTGTTTTTTTCCCCCCCACATGGCCGCTTTCAGATGTGAGAAGGCCTTCCCTCGTCGGTCGTTCTTCCCCCCCCTTTCCGCTTTGCTCTGGAAGGAGCTTTGCGAGAGGGGCAGATCAGGTCAACTCTCCGTCCCTTGGTTTCCGCCGGTTACCATTCCTTTGAGGCACGGCCCACTTCTTCGCGGGATAGCAAGCTTTTTCCTTTTTCCCTTGCGCCTTTTGACTCTCAACACTATCGCGAAGGCGGGTCTTTGCCAACTCGATAATTTCATCACTTACCGCGCTTTTTTTTTTGAGTGTTTCCTTTTTTCCCCCCTTGACAGGCCATTATGTCAGCTCTTTTCATGGTGAGGATAGCGGCCACTTTGTCACAGGAGGTTTCCTTTTTTTTTTTCCGGGCCAGGCTCTGCTCACCAAACTCCTTCTGGGGACCAGCGTCGGCCACCTCTTTCCCGAGTCATCCCCTTTTTTCCTTTTTGCCTTTTTTCATTTTTTTTTCCACATAATTGAGCTTTCAAACTGGCTGGGACGGCGCTCTTTCTGCTGGACAGATCCAATGGCGCTTTGCCCCTCCTGGCCCTTCCGCCCTTCTTTTTCTTTCCTCCGAGCGAGTTGTCGTTGATCTTTCCGAACGGCATTCATCGTAGTTGGCCAAAGGTTGTTCCCCCCCCCCCTCTCCAACCGGTGCCCCTTCCCCGCAGAAGGCGGGGGAATAGCCTCTTCTTTATGATTTTGGCTGGCATGGGGGCTTTTCCTCCCCCGCGGTCATTCAGTACCCTTTCGGCGGACCGAGCGGAGGTTGTACAGCATCATTCCCTCCCTTTTCTTTCCTTCTGTTCCCCCCATCTGCGAGTGGAACGTTCGCGGCTTTTTTTCAAAAGCAGAACCGCCTCCTTTTTTTCTCACACTTCTTGCTTTTTTCCCTTCCCTTGCGCGTTCGCTGCAATAGAGATCCCGGCGCTACCGAATAACATTTTTTTCCTAAGCGCTTGCGAGTGTTACCGCCCCCCCCCCCCTCCCGATTCTATTCTTGTTGAACCCGAAATAAGTCAGTTTTGTAGTAGATTTTCCCCAAGGGCCGTAAGTCAGAAATTGTTCTTTTCCTTGCGCGATTAGCTTCTGATGGAGGAAACCATGCCCCCTTCCCCCTCTTTTTTCCTCCTTTCTCCTTATGACTCTTTTCCCGCCCTTGGCTCATGAGATGCCTTTTTTTTTATGTTCAAGAGCAGAGGGATGCTTTGGACCATGAGGCGTGAATGACACTTCCTTCTCCCTCCTCCTTCTTCCTTTGAAAAAATTAGCGAGATCGCGCTTTCTGGTCGTGCCCGCGCCGCCGGCACCAGGGCCTTTCTTTCTCTTTGCGGGATTCTTTTTTTTTCTCCCCCAGTCTAGTTTTGACGTAGGTAAATGAGCCGATCCCGTGCTATCTTTGCGGCGGTTCGGAAAACCCTCTTTCTCTCGGCCTGGACGTTACCGCCTTCCCCTCTTTCCGTCCTTAGTTCTGAGCTTTTTCCTTCAGCAGCTCGGCAAGGATTCTTTTTCAGCGAATTCGGAGATCGGACCTCGTTTCTTTCCGTCCATACCGTCGGTCTGACGGGAATTGGTTCTTTCTTTCTTTTCTTCGACAGTTCTTTTCCTCCCCTGTTGTCTCACGTTTTGAAGTTCTTTTCTAGACTTTCGCACGCGCGGCTATCCCCCTTCCATTGCTTCCCCGGAAGATCCGAGTGTCGTGGATCTTCTTCTCTTTTTCCCCCTTTTTGTTGTAATCCACTTTTCTCTGAGATGGGCCTTACAACAACAACGTCAGTTTTTTCTCCGAGATGATCCACGACACTGGATGTCCGTTGGATGTTTCCCCCCCCCCTGCAATGGGAAGGAGAGCCGCGCGGGCGTTTTTTTCTTTCCCTTCTCTTGAGAGACTTTCCCGGCGAATACCGAGCTGATACTCCTTTCCTATGATATAACAATTCACAGGCAAGGAGTCGACGTTTTTCCCAATGGCGAGGACAGAGGGTCCGATCACGAATTTTTTCCTCCTTTTTTTTCTTCTGCGTGAGTCAGTGATTTTTTTCCTTTCTCTCGAGTGAGCGCCGTTCGAGGAACCTTTTTGACAGAGGTGCGAGGTTTTCCAGATAGCACGTGCGATCTCGCGTCATTCCTTTTTTTTTGCAGGTTTTCATGTAGGAAGTTGGTCCTCTCTTCCTGCTTCGTGGGCTCCGACGGCCTGGGGTCGGCGGATTTCGAGTGAACTAACGGGACGCGCTTCTCTTTTTCCTTTTTTTCTAGTGTTTCAGGAATTTCCGTTCCCCAGTGGACAATTATGGTAAGAGACATCCCTCCCCCTCCTGGGCGAATTGATCGCATGAGCCAGGGCGGCTCCTCCTCCTCTCCGGGACGTCCTTTTCAAAAAGTAATCGGCGGCATGGTTGCTCTTTCTCTCAATAGCCGATACCGTTCCTTTGCGACCCCCAGTTGCAACAAATAGACTTCTTCTTTTTTCAACCTTCTTTTTTCCCTCCGTTTCGTGTGGATAATGCGCCTTTTTCTTCGAGGCCCTCGCGGTCAATCTTTGATAAGATGGCTTCTTTTTTTCTGCATCTTTTTTCGCCTTTGAGGAAAATTTCCAGCGTCCTCCTTCGAAGCCGATGCTTTTTTTTCTCAGGGTTTTTCCGCGATTCCGCGTTGTTCTTTTTTCCTGCTGTGCTTCGACCCAAACATTTTTTTGATGAAGTCCTTGATTTTTTTTTCCCCCCTCCAAGAACTTTCTTTCAATAGGCGACAGAGTCTTTTTTTTCTTTTTTTCTTGAGAGGTTTTTCCAATTCCACAAGCACCCTACACCAAACCCCCTTGCAGAAGATATTAAACGCCCTTCCTTTTCCCCCTTTCTCATAGATTTTCGATGGTTTTTTCCTGACTCCTTGCTGAATGCCGTCGTCTTCTTCCCCCGCGACTCGGAGGATTGCTTTCTAAGTGTAAGTTAGCTTGCCTCTGTCCTTTTTTTCTTTTTTTTTTCTCGAGTCCTTTTTTCCCCGACAATGTTTCGATATACCGCACTTCTTTCCTGCAAGCCACTGCTAAGTGCATCCCTTTTTTAATATTCCCCGCTAAGTCGCCTCTTTTTTTTTTTCTTCATGCCTCCCTTTTTTTTCGGGGGACCAGTCCGCACCTTCTTCTTCTATGGCCGCCTAATCCTTCCCCAGCTCTTGAGCCTACTGAATTTTCCCATGCTTTTTCGATACTCCGTCCTAACACACAGACGGTCGTTTGGTGAGAATTATCGAGTTTTTCCCTGCGCAGCCCGACCCGCTTTTTCTTTTTTTTCGATTTTTTTTTTTTTTTTCTTTTTGGGGGGGGGGGTGGCGCTCTGGCGCGTGCAGGGTAGTGGCCCCTCGCCAGCTGCTATCCTCTCCTGATCACCCCGTGCCCCGTGTCGCGCCCTGGTCCCCTTCCCCCCGGTGTTTTTTTTGAGAGTGACGCTGATTCTGCAGTACGATTCCATAGAACGCTTTTTTTTCTAATTTGCTTTTTCTGCACGCACGGACGCCTCCTCCAGAAGCCGGCCCTGCCCTTTCATTAGTAAATGGACCTCTCTTTTTTTTCGCCATTGATGAACAAAAGAAAAGGGGGGCGGTTTTCCTTTGGAAAGAAGTTTTTTTCGGAAAGAAGAATGACCTTTTCGCCATACCAAAAAAGAGAAACCTTCCTTTTTTTCACGAAAGGAGGAATTTCTCGGAAGGAAGGGACTTTTTCCCCCCCCTTTTGTGCCCCCCTTCCCCTTCCCTCGACGAGGGGAAGTCTTTTTTTGGTCAATATTCTTTTTCCCCCCCCCTCCCCTTTTTTCTTTTTTCAACTTTCCTCCTCGCTTAACACCGAGCCAATTTTCGCTGTTCAAGCGACGGTCCCTTCTCTCACACGTATGGCCTCCACTCGAAAAACGTCCACGCTTTCTTTCCTCTGGGCGGGGGCGAGTATCTCTCTCTTTTTCTAGAGATACTCGGCCACCGCCCAGCTGCTCCGCCCCCGCGTGATTTTTTTTCCTGCGCCCACCGATTACGTTTCGGGCAGTGTCGGGACTCTTGACCCGTCGCTCCCCCCCCTCCACTTTTTTTTTCGGTGTTTCAGCTTTTTTTTGATTTCCCCTTTTCCTCGCTTCGTTGGCGTTGCGGAATAAAATATTGACCCTTTCTCCCGTGCGCCCGTACTTTTTCACGCCATCATGAATGGCCATTTTTCGCACCACGGCCTCCTTTCCTTTTCGCGGCATTTGCCGCAGCACTTCCCCATAATGCGCACGCGCCTTCCCCCCGGTGTTCAATCAGACGGCTCCCTTTTTTTTTCCTAATGTGATACTTTCGTATACACTCTCTCTTTTTCCCCTCCAATTTTTTTTTCTTCTCGTCTCCGCGTTTCCTCGTACTGCCGCAGTTTGTCAACTAACCGGACCCTTTTTCCCATCTGCGTTACCCTCCTGTCATCACGTTGCTGCAACGTTCCTCCAGCGGGAGTAGGCTTCCCTCCTTGCCCTTTTCCTTCCCTTCCTCCGTTCGCTCTAGAAAACCTTTTTGGTCGGCTGCGATCGCCGCCTCTTCCTTCTTATAAACGCAAAAATTCCCTTTTTTTTTTTTTTTTTTTAGTGCTCTCACTCCCTTTCCTGCCATTATGTCAGGAGGCTCAAAGCCTTTTTCCTGGAGGATAGCGGCTTTTTTCAAAGGCGGTGAGGGGACTGGTCCCCTTTTTTCCTCCCCCCACTCATTGATTTTTTTTTTCCCTCTTCCAGGAAGCGGGAAGATTTCATCCGAGACTTAGCAGGTGGCTTGCCTTTTCCTTTTTTTCTCTATGACTTTTTTTCCCCCGTGGCTGGGACGCTCCCCCCCTGCAAACCTCACCCATAGGCTGTCGTCCAATGGCGCAGAGCCTTCCCCTTTTTTACCTTTTTTGCTAGCTTCACGATTTTTTTTCGACTGGGTATCCCCTCCCCGGAGTAGTTGTCCAAGACTCCCTCCCGAGAACATCTACTTCCCTTCCTCTGTATAGCTTCTTATCATCACGCAAGCCTTTTTCTCACCCCCCCTCTTCTGATGGCTTGCATGGGGGATTTTTCCTTTCACGCGGTCTCTTACGCTGTCGATATTGCGCTTTTTTCTTCGTTTGGACGGTTCTGTCATAAAGGACGTCCTCTTTTGGGGTCGAAAGCACAGCTCTCTGTGTTCACAAAGCTTTTTTTTCCCCTTTCTTTCTGTTTTGCCACTTTTCTTTCCCCCTCATCGGCTCGCCTGTGCTTTCCTCTCCCAGATGCTTGGGATCCTTTCTTCCTGATCGTTGCGCGTTCCTCCCTTCCCCCCTCAGGCGCCTCCTCTAGGGCCCTAGCAGAAGCCGCTTTTTCCCTGCCGTATTCCAACACGCACCTTTAGGCGTGAAGTTGAACCCGACATAATTCCTCTTTCTTTTTTCCTTTTTCCAGTTTTTGTCAGTTTCTTTCCCGGGTATCGGCTAGTTGCGCCGGATAGATTTTTTTCCCCTCTACTTTTGACATGATAGACAGCCCTCTCTTCCCCGTGCTGATCAATAAAGGAGCCCTCCTTTCTTCAGCGGTAGCCGTCCTTGAACCATGCGGTGTGAATGACAAGGCCTCCCCCCGATTCACTTCGCAGAACTTCCTCTTTCTTCGAGCCGTTCAGTGAGGGTCCCTTTTTTTTTTCTTTTTTTTTGAGCCGGTTTTTTTTCGGCCGAGTTCGGACCAACTTCCGAAATCTTCCTAAGTGGGCCGCTGGTGCCCGCACCTCTTTCTCTTGAAGAAGAGATAGCAACTTTTTCTTTCCATTTCTCCCTTTGCCCCACCTCGGCCGCTTCTGAAAATAATTGCCAGCGAACGGCGCCTTTCTTTTCCTAAGAGGATTGCTTTTCCAGTTCTCCTTTTCCCTGAGGGCAAGAGAATTCCGTTAGATTTTCCCTTGGAATTGCCGTGTCAATGGCTTAGTCCCATCCTTTCTTTTAGAGAGCGTATCCCTTTCGACCTTTCCCGTGGTCTCGGATTTTCGTTTTAACCCTTGGTCTCGACGAAGAGGGTTATTGCCCTTCCCCCCTTCGCGGGGAACATTCCCATGCGGACGCCCCCCTTCTTTGTGTGGATATTCGGTGAGCAGGCGTCCCCTCCCTTTTCTTTTCCTGTGAAGTTTTTTTT
>Ga0179593_1524032_pt1 | contig 14953 bp, 21 predicted proteins | sample CZODoug2_1_08_16_FD_185931 | JGI IMG/M metagenome (GOLD analysis project Ga0179593, IMG submission 185931) | Vadose zone soil fungal communities from Angelo Coast Range Reserve, California, USA - CZODoug2_1_08_16fungal (PacBio error correction) | ecosystem: Environmental > Terrestrial > Soil >... | reverse complement strand
TGTCCCGGCATTTTCTGCACGAGCACCTTGCGAGCTCGCCGCGCTACGACCCGACGCTACGATCTCCAGTTTCTTCTTCCGCACTGAGGGCTATCTCGTTTTTGATTTGCCGCTCTCAATCATGAGAACTTTCTCTCGTCCCTCCTTCTTCCTGCACCTTCTATAACCTCTCTTTCCGGTGGGGGTTGGTGTTTTTGGGGGGATGAAAGAGCTCTTTTTAATCTACCCCCTTTTTTTCTTCCCCCCTGGCCCCCACCCTCTTCCTTCGATTTTTCAGGACTCTTCTTCCCTTCGCGAGAGTTTCAGCAGGCGTTTTTTGCCCTTAAAAGTCTTTTCGGCCTTCCCCTCCTCCTCACGTTACTCCTTCTTTCTTTTTTCCTCTTTTCTTAACTTCTGATGCGAGCCGGAAGTCCCCCAAAGACGGCGGAGTTTGAGTTATAAAATGAGCTACCCAATTCCCCCTCTGTCTCGCTCGAGACCCCCCTGACCTCTTTTTCTCAGTCAAATACGAGCGTAGCCCCTCGATCACCCGCTGTTGTTTTTTTCTACCTGAAGCACCCCTCAGACCTTCTCCCCCCAGTAATCATCTCCATCCTCCACTCCGATTAAGAGCACCCCCCCTTGCCTTGCCATCGCCAGTTCCCCTGCACAAGGGTAGTAACCCCCCCCCTCCAGTACCAGGATTCTCGAATTCTATCTTCACTCTAGAATTGCGCTCTTCTGTCTCGGCTTCCCTAATTTCAGGTTCCTTCCCCCGTTTTCCCCGTTTCTTTTTCGCGGAGCCTCGAAATTGACGTCCCCTTCCACTCTTTTTTTACGTTTTCGGGGAAAATTTTTCTCGCAACTTTGGCGAAGCCTTCACCCTAAAACCTTGTCGGCTTTATTCTCTCTTTTCCTTTCCCTTGGTATATTCTTTCATATTAAACCCATCGCGCCTTGCGCGAAACTCCGCCCTAAAATGCCCCCTTAACTGAGTTTACCTCAGAGACGACCCCAAACTTTAATCCGTCCTTCTTCCCGCGTCTCCCCCCACGGACAGAGGATAATGAAGAAGCGGACCCTTCTCGAAAAGACCAAGAGAGCTCGACCTCCCCCTTCTCTCGATGCTTTTGTTCCCGCGCGAAAGACATTGAGAAGTCCGCAGTGTTTGGGGCTCCAGCCCTTTCTTCCCCTCCTTACTCGGATTTTCAATCGTGAACTTTCGGCAGACCTGCCATTGTAAGAATATCGATAGCCGCATCTTGATTGGCACAGCTTCTCGTTTTCTTTACCGTTTTTTTTTTCGCGGTTTTTCCTTCTGTCCCCCTCCTCCCTACAGAAGAGATTCTTCAGATTTCATATTTGCCCCCTTAGACACTTGACTGGGTTTCTAGAGGACTCAGGTATCCGATATACCTTACTATGCCCTTTTCCCCTCCTTCCCCTTGGGTCTCTTGAATGTTCCCCGATCCTAGGACGAACCGGGTCCAAGATCCAATCTTTCTGCGACCCATTCGTTACCGTCACTTTTTTTTGACGACGGACACCGTAAAGATTCCCCCCTCTCTTCGCCCCACACCCAAAGCGTCGAGCAAGATATCTATGATGACGCCTGTCAAGACAATTTTTAAATCCCCTCCGTTTTGTGTTTTTTTTTTTTTCTCGTTTTTTTCTTGATATTATAGCGCTGCTAGTATACTCCTCGTAGATGTTGCCTCCTTCTGTTTCAGTTTTTTTTTAGCTCGGCCGATCCCCAGCCAACTTTTTTTTTTCATATCACCCCCTCTTTTTCGCATGCGAATCTTGTGTCGTTCGAGCCCCGGTTCGCAGATCAGAGTTCCCCCTCTTCTCATGTGCCCCGCTAATCCACGTTTTTTGCCCGTATTACTTGCCTGCGTAGGGACCCTGGAACCTTTCAGAATTCTCTACGGACGAGCGTCTAAAGCCAAATCGTTCTTGCCACGGTTTTTGGAGGAAATTCTCTTTCTTCATCTGTTTCATCCTGCTTCTATGACTCTTCCCTTGCAAGAAGCTTTTCTCTGACTCGAGATAAATACTCCTTTATGCCTAGACCCCAACCTCTGTCTCTTCAATTTCACTCCTTTACCTCCCTCGGTCCCAGACAACTTCGCCACCTTTCATTCAGATCACCTGAACTATTTTCTTAGGGCGTCCAAGATTTCACTGTCTACTCCATGACGGGGGACCTATCTATATCACGCCTTCCCCCCACTCAACTACTAGTCAATGTTCATGAAGCTAGTGAATGACGATCTTTGCGGGAAGCGAGCGAAATATGGCCTTGCTTCCTTTTGCGGCGGCAGCCGGAGGATGCTTTTTTTTTTTTTTCTTTCAGTTCCCAACTTTCCCTTTTTCCCCCCCGCTAATTCGATTCCTGTGTGTAAGCTTTCCTCCCTTCTGATATGAGGATCGACCCCGTCCGCGTTTCCCCCTCTCGCTGAAAGCCGCACGAATTTCTCCTGGAGTTCCTTTCATTAATTTCTTCTCTTCCGTTGCCTAGACTCTTCCTTCTTACCGCGCATCTGTAGCGGTGAAGAGAACCCCCTTTTCATATAGCGAGAGAGAAACACCGTCTCTTCTAGATATTTCTATATCTTTTCATTCGTCAGCCGATCTCCTATGCGCCCCTCTCCATTCAGATTCTCGTCCAGTTTCGCTGTAATAGAAATCGCCTATCTGCCTTCTTCCTTTTATTTTTTCTCTCCTCGCCAACCTCGTGGGCTTGCCTTCCTCTCATGGAAAGCTTCTTCGCCGGCGAAGATTTGCAGATTATCGCCCATCCCGGAGTTTTCTATCTCTTTTTTCCTCCAGAACTCTCCTCTTTGGATAGATTTATTTATCAGCGTCACCCTTTGTTGTATGTCTCGTCTGAATTCCCTCTTCTAGTCTCCCCCGTCCCTCGCCCAGCTGCCGCGCCTCGGCGACCGACTTTCGCCGACGCTACTCATTTTTTCCAACTACTTTAAATTCGCTCTGAACTTGCCTGGAGCCGTCTTCAATGTTCCTGTTACCTGCCGAGATTTCGGCTGGCGCGCGCAAAGTTTCCCAGCCCAGAGTCTTTCATTTTAGCTCGTCCTTCCTTCCCATTGCACTTCGCGTCCTTTCTCTCGCGTTTCTTCCTTTGGCGCGGAAATCCAGCCTGCCTCTACTGGCCAGAAGCAAGTCCCCCTCATCAGGGTTGTTTCCTCCCACGATCCACGCTTCATTTGAGACTCTCGCAGGGCGATAGTTCCTCTCGTAGTGTCGGAGCGTTTTGTTTATTTCCTCTCTTCCATCCTTTCGAAGTTTCTTTCCGACCTCTTGCTCTGTGAGGTCGGCGCGTGCACGATTTAATAACATCTTCTATGTATATTTAAACACTTCACGTATTGCTTTTTTCGGAAGATGCCCCCCCCCTGTTTAAAGACCTTTCCTCCTTTCTTTTTTCTTTGTGGTTCCCTCCCCTTCCTTTTGATGCCGCTCAGGTACGAAATCCCCCCGCCTTCCCACTGCAAATCCATATTTTCCTCAACCCCCCATTCTTAATGGTCTTTTCCGCACCATTATCCCCCCCCCAGCTCTCTGAACCCACAGACACACGCCAGAGCCGATCGATCAGTCGCATTTTCATTTTTCTTCCATACTTCTCCCCCGAATTTTCCCCTCTTTCTTTTTAAAACCCTGGCTTCCATTCTGAGTTGTCCGTTGCGGGCTTTAGCTGATCGCGAGCATACCTTTATCTTCTCCCTAATAAAGTTTTGAACCCTCGCTTCTTTTGGGTTTTTGGTGTTTTTTTTGTTTTTTTTTTTTCTTTTTTCTGACGACGCATATTTCTCGCGGCCGCCCGGACCCCGCAAGTCTCCCCCCTTCTGGATCTCTTTCCGAGGTTTGGAGAACCTCTTCCTGGCGACGTGCTGACCCGTCCTTTTTTTTACAGGCGTATCTTTCCCCCGGCGATCCCAGCTAATTCCCTGCTTCTTCCTTTTCTCAAGAAGTTCCCTCTTCCTCGGCGAAGCGGGTACGCCAGCAGGATCTTTTAGACGGCACGATCGATATTGCACGTCTTCTACCTTGAGACTTTCCTCATTAGTCGAGATCCTTTTCTGCACCATAGGAACCCAGATCAATCTTTGCAATGGCTGACGCTTCCGATGGCCAACCATGAACAGACCCCGCGAAGCATCCGATCTTTTTATTTTTTTTCCCTTCCTGTCGATTTCCGGGATTTAGTTCCCCCTCCCTTCCGACTTGACGTCCGGACACGCCCCGCTAGTACCGCTTAGGTATGCCGACATTTTTTCACCCCTCCTTTTTCTCTCTTTTTCCCGTATAGTTCTTACACCCTTTCTGCCTGCGCAGGGCGCCTGTATAACCCCTCCCTCTCCTATAACATCAAGCAGGACACAAGGGACAAACTTGACACTCTCTTTCCCGTCTCCTCGTAAACCTTCTTGTCGTATTCCCACGCAGAAAGTATACTCGAAAGGCGCACCGTAATTCCCCCTCGAAGCCGTGAACCGTGATGCGTTTACTCCCCTTATCCCAGCGTTTTCTGCAGATCTTAACGCGCCTTGAGAAGATTGAATCGCAGCGGATTCAGAGGGGGTCAGTAAAAACCCCATTCTGCTCAATAGTCTTATTCTCCCCTTCGAGTCAAGCCGCGTAGGCATTGCCCTTCGTGAGAGTCTTTTCAGGAATTAGGACCCCCATTTTCTTTTTTTCCCTCCCTTCCAAACCTGGACTTCCCCCCAATCCCCCCCCAACCCCCCCCCCAAATTTTTTTTCCACAAATTTTCCCCACTCCCCCCATCTTTTTTCCCCCTCGAGCTCGACCATTTTCTTCTGAGCTGTCCCTTTTTGTCGCCAATATTTTCCAGGATTCCAGACGCGATTTTCTTTAATATATTTCGTTTGAATAATTTTTTCCCCGCGTCCCCTTTTATTCTTCCTTTTTTTAGATCCTCTTCATTTAAATTTTTTGTTCTGATCGTTTTCTCTTCGCTAAAAATTCCTGCGCACAAAAAGTTTCCTCCCCGAAACCCTTTCCGCCTAAAAATTCCAACCCCCCCCCTCTCACCTACCACCCCTCACTCAGACCCCTCCGGCGACGCGGTTCACCTTGCCCCGACCTCCTAAAGTTCAGTGCATTCCTCCCCGGTCCATCCCGCTCCCCCTCAGCGATCCTTTTTTTTTCTCCTCATCCTTCACAGCTTTTTTTCTGACTTTTTTCTTTGTGTTTCGAACGACCCTGCACGCCCGAGACCAGCTCCTTCCCCCTTTTTTTCAGTCTCCTCCCTTCCTTTCGCGTTTTCCGCTCTCCGTCAAGAGTGACCCCGAACGAAACGCAGGGAGCCCCTGAGGTTACGACCGTTGACTTGATCCCTTCAGCTCTTTACCCACCATTAGAACTTTTGCTTGACTGTTTTATTAGCTTCGGAAGAAGGGTCTTTTCAGGATCAACTTACCTTTTTTTTCATTACTTCCTCACTCATATATCACCCTTTCACCCCCCGCCCCACCCGCGCACATCGAGGGGAGCTGGTGGTCGCCTCCCCCCCCCCCAACTACCTCTCTCCCCCCCCCATTCCTCCAGTTCCCCCCAACACGACCGAGTAATTCCTGATCTCGCAGGGGAAAAGGATAACACCCTCTTCCCAGCTCCGACCGCACATCTTGGATACCCGAAAGCCTTTTTTCACTCTGTACCCTACCGAGAAAAGATCCGATGGCCTAGCTTATGAGTCCCTACCTCTTCCCCTGCCCCAGAGTTTTTTTTCCTTAGCAGCTTGAAGCATCTTGATCTGCATTCCCCCTTCTTTGCAGGTATGCTTTCAGGACTTTTCCCGAAGCGGTTGCCGCCCCTTCCTTGCTTCCAATATAGATGCGGACCATAATTCTTGCAGGTTTCTGCCAATTGCGCTTTCTTATCACGCTTCGTTGAGCTCTGGATCTCCTTTCGTATTTTTTTGTTTTTCTCTCCTTGCCGATTCCTTCTAAAATGCTACTCGCCTGCATAGCGAATCAGTTAATGTCGTAACCGAGCCGCAATACCCTCTCCCGACTTTTTTCGTAATTTCCTGTATTGTAGGGCCCCGACGAAAGAAGAGCTTTTCCGAAGTTGCAACTTTCCATTTCCCCCTACTCTCTCTTCCTTTGCAATTTCCCGGGACCCCTGCGGAACATAGCTCTAGCCGAATAATCTTTACCACCCAATGATACACCAAACCTCCCTTTTTCACATTTTCCTCCCCCTGAAATCTCCCTAAAAGGTTGTGACCTTCGCCTAATGATTTCCCGACCTTTGACCATTGCGGAGCTTAATCCTTCCCCCTTTACCTTCTTTTTTTTTGGGCCTCTCGCCCCTCCCTTTTTTTTTAAAATTGCGGCGAACTTTTCCATGAGACACGCCTCCCTGCGGTTATTGGCGGCTTTACCCATTCTCTGGCTTTTTTTTTCTTGATTTTTTTCCTCTTGACTCTGGAGCGCGGGGCGGGCATTGAAAGGTTCCAATCAACCCTTTTCTGACTTTTCTTCACTTTTTCTTTCTTCACATTAACCCCCCCCTCCAGTCCCCTAGCTTATTCGCTTCCGAATCCGGCGCCGACAGACTCAATTCTGAAGGACAATTTCCATAGGAGGCCCCCCCCCCGCTTTGTTTTCGACTTCCCCTCTTTTGTCAGTTCCTTTTTTCTTATTAGACATATAGACCCCTGACGTAGACGGCGTCGGCGCGCTGATCGCTCCTTTTTTTGGACACAACGGCAGATCGAGCGCGCTTTCTTTTCTTTCTATTCCTCTTTTTTTCGAAACCCTTCCTCCTTGCGACATCCCCTCTTTTTTTTTTTCTTTTGAGGAGATGTCTGTCGAAGAGCAGAGTCCATAGCGTCTATCGGCCGCACTGAGCGCTCCAAGATGCCCCCCCCTTCGATTTTTTTTTTGATCACTTTCCGAAGCTCTGCCCGTGACGACTATTTCCTCCCTCCCTCGTTGCGAGAACATTTGCCCCTCTGACGATCCGGAGACCCTTTCCTCGTCTTTGATAGTTTGCAGAAGTCTTTTTTTTTTTTCGTTCCTCCTCTCTGCTCTTTTTTTTGATCGTCTGACCATTTTTCTCTTCAGGCTATCTCGGCTCCGTACGCTAGTATCGATGAGAGGCGCGAGTCAAGACTTCCGACCACTACTATGTAGCCGTTTGACTTTTTTACCTTCCCCTTGCTTTCCTTCTCCCCCCCCTCTTTCTGATTGTTTTCTTTTTATTTTTTCCATTTCGAGCGTACGCTGATGCGAATCAGACGCAGCTCGTCGACCTGAAGAATCCCTTTGCAAGAACTGACAGAGCATCCTTTTTTTCCGTCAGCCGCAAGAAGATCTCGACCTCCCCCAGCTTCATTTCCTTTTGGCGAGTCCTAAGAGGGCGGCGTCCCCAGCTCGCTTTCTTCTTTTTGCACCCCTTCGATGCCCCGTCTCTAGTTTTCCCCGATTCCTGCATCCCCGATTCTTTTCTATAGCCCGACCTATCGCACAAATCCCTTTCGGCGAAGAGATGTTTTGAGCGCTAATTGCGCGTCTACTTCCCAAACTTTTTTTTTTTTTTTTTTTTTTTTTTTTTTTTTTTAGGAAATATGAAAAAACCTCCCATGTGAGACGAAATGCGCGTTCCAGGTGTTTTCCTTTTTCTTTTTCTTTTACCCCCCCCCCCCCCCCCTGCGAGTCTTTTTTTTTTTCCCACTGCCCAGCAAGCCCCCTCCCGCCCTAATAGCGACTTTATTGGACTGGACGGAAGAAATTATTTTCTTCAGCTTTGAGAGAATCTTGACACAGCACCAGCCTGCCTTTTTATTTGCATTTCCCCTCCCCCCCCCTCCCAAATTCCCCCCTTTTCCGAAGTTTCCGAATGCGCTTTTTTTTTTTTCCCAGAATTTTCCATTTCTTACTAGACGCCCGCGACCGGTTGGGCCATTTCTTTTTGATGATTTGGTGTCTTTCGAGGTTAGCAGCTTTCCACTTTAGAGCGACAATCAGCTACGAGAATTCCGTCTTTATTAAAGAAGCCATTTTTCCCCCATGTACTGGGCTTTCCCTTCCTCCCTTTTTCCGGTACTCCCCCTCCTCTTTCCGCCGGATCCGTCCAGCCACACCACAGTACATGGAACTCGAGGCCGGAACGAACCGAGCCTTTTCTAAAAAACAGGGTTTTTCCACTAGAAGCCTTCCTGTCTTTTTTCAATCGGCGGACCTTTTTCGATTTGGCCGATTGGTAAACCTTCCTCAGCCGATAGCATATCGGGTGCGAGCTAAAAATTCGTTTCCCTTTCCTCCCAGCTTCCCTAACGTCCCCCCCCCCCCTTCCTCAAATTTGAGGGGTGTTTTTGGGGGGTTTGATGAAGACGCCGGCAATAGAGACTTCATTCCCAACAGTGCTGCAGCATTCTTCCTTCTTCTCTTCCTCTTCCCCCTTCTTTCTTTCCCTTTTCTTTTTTGCGCGTAGACCCCCGTAAGCAGTAGTACTCCTTTTCCCGAATAGCGACTAAACCCTCTTTTTCCTCTCTCCGGGCTTTATCCACCCCCACTCCGCCAGCCGTCTGCGGCGCGCGCGTTCCCCCAACCGCCTCTTCCCCCTCTTGCCTGGCACCCTCCCCTCTGAAGACGCGCTCGTCACCACCGAGCGGCCAGCGTCAACCGCCTTCCCTTTTGTTTTTCTTCAATCCCCTTCTTGGTCTCGGCGCTTCCTTTTTCCCTCCGCAGATGCGCAGCATCCTTAAACTTCAGTCACTTTCGGAGCTCCCCTTCTTTTTTTGGTCTCCCACAAGCAACCCGGCCGGAGAGACAAGAGGCTTCCCTTTAGCAGTTTCCCTCAATTCTTTTCTCCCCTCGAGGTTTGTTCGTTTTTTTCCACTTTTTCCGAGTCGCGGCCGTTTCCTCTTTCGGAGTTTTTTCTCGGATTTAGGTCTTTCTTCTCCCCCCGGTTAACCGCAATCTCATTTCAGCCGCGCGGTTTGTTGCCATGGGTAGTTGCCAAATTGTTTCCAAACTTTTCCTCCTACCCAACCCCCCCAAAACCCACCATTTTCTTACGTCAGATATCCTCTCATTTCTCGATCCCCCTCTTTATCGGGGGCAGGTATTTTTTTCTCTATCACCCCCTTCCACAAGTTGCCCGAGACAAAATTTTCCGAATAACATGGAATAAACTTCTGCTAAGTAATTCCAAGACTACTTTTTAGAAGATTCTTTCATGCTTTGAAAACGTTTCCTTTTTTTTTCTCTTTTTCCGAGTCTCGTCTGCAGCGGATGTCAGGATAGAGCGCATATGATTTTAGTACCCCTAGCGACCCCTTGCCCTCCCCCCGTGTTTTTTTTTCCCGACCGGACCCCCTCCTGCGATTTGCAGAAATAAGGTTCTTAAGACTGCCGACTTTGAATCTCCCCCCTCCTTTTTCTTCGATTTTTTTTTCCTCCCCAGCCGTTCTTTCCTTTTGTTTTCAGCGTGCTCGACCGTTGGACTTCGCTTCTCGGAAGATTTATGAGGGCGTTTCCTCCCCTAGCGCGACTGGTTATTAGTTGGTTCCCTCCTAGTCAAGTTTTTCTGCCTCTCTGAGCAAAGTATAGACAGACCTTTGATGAGCGAACCTCTTTTTTTTTCGTCCAGGATCGCAAGTCAGCAAGTTGAGCGACGATCCTGTTCCCCCTGCACCCTGTCTCCTTTTTTGCTCCTAAGGACCGTCGAGCATGATCTCTCTTATCTTGGGATCGACCGTTCTTTCTGGTTTTTCCATGCCTTCCCCCGTTTTTTTTAAGCCATCTTTTTTTTTCTCCTTTTTATAGAAAGTTTTCTTTTTTCGTGCCATGAAGCCCTGAAGGCGTTGTTAAGTTGTTTTCCGCGTGCCCTCTTTGTTTTACTCTGCTTTTTTTTCCCCTTTCCCCCTCCCCCTGGTTTCATAAATTTTCTAGTTCTTTTTTTTTTGCAGACGGTTTCTCAGAGAGTGTCCCAGCCAGATTTATAGGTGCATTTTATCACCACCCCCAATCTTCCTTTCCCAAGTAGAATTCTTGCTCCTTCTCTGAAAGACGCTGTTCTCTTTCGAGAAGGCGTGGAGCGAGTCTAACGTTTTTATCCGGGAAGCGCGTTCTCGTCCCCTTTCTCTTTTTAATAATCCTTCCCCGCTGATTCTCTGGTTCATTCCTCTTCGCGTGACTATGAATAGGATACTTCTCTTCAAGCAAATTGCCCCACTAATTTCATTTCCTCCCATTGCCAGCGATTACTAACATCTTCTTCGACTTTTCTTTCGGTGCGAGCGTACCGAGATTCTCCTGAGACTCCTCGCGGGGACCTTTTTGAGACAATGCCGCAATAATGGCGTCCCCCCCCACTATTTTCTCCCCGCCCTTTGCTTTCTTGGGTAGGCGCATGGCCTTGCGCGGAGGGAGCGGGGATGTGGAATCCGGACGTTTTATTTTTCCCCGGATGGCCGTCTTTTTCTTAGCTGTCCCATTCCCCCCATTCTCCCTGCATCCAGGCAGTGCGTCACTAGGCACCCAATTGAGGTTGTACGGGTGGCTTTTCAATCGAGATTATGCTTTTGTTTGCTCTTTTTCCTCTCCCCATTTCCTTTTTTCTTTCTCTTGATTTCTTCGCCCAGCTTCTTGCCCTCAAATCAGCACGGCCCCCCTCGTCTCCCCCTTTGACTCTCCCGAGTTATGACGGCTTTTTGAGATCCATCGCCGCTAGATTCATAGCCTCGATTTCCCCCCCCAATAGCGCAAGTTCTTTGACTCAACCCTGGCAGAGGTCATTTTTTTTTTCTCTATTTCTCCCCCTTCCCCCAATGTTCCTCCCTCCTAGCGACTTTTTGACAGTTTCTTTGTAGAAGTAGGTTCGCCGCACAGCAACTTGTCCCCTCAGAGTATATAGGTTTTTCTCCTTACCTTCTGGCTTGCCTGATCTCCCCAAATCTCGTCTCTCGTTTTCTTTCTTTTTCCGAATTTTCCGGTCAGGAGTTTTGCCGATGACCGCAAGCGATGCATGGAACATCTTGACCGCGCCGCCTTTCTCGTAGCGAAAAGTCCTGTGAACGATGTTTAATTTTTTTTCTCCGAAGCCTCCTCTCATCTCAGATTTTTTTTTTTTTTAGATTCCGGAAAGCAGAAGCTTCCTCCGCCCCTCGCAGTCTACGACGTCGTTCTGCCTATCTCTCGGAGCGGTCCCTGCTTTTGCTACCATTAGCAGGCATAAGTCTTTTTTCCTCCTTCCCCCTTCTCCAATTACCCCTCTCGCAGATTTGATTGACGTTTCACTCGCGCCCCTTCTTATAAGATGTCGGCGAATATCGGAGGCTCTCTTTTCAAGACCCCTGTACGAGCTGTAATTCTCCCATTCGCCTCGCAGTCTCGCCCTTTTTCCAAAGAACTCTCCCCGACGCCACAGTTCTTCTTCAGGTGTCTTTTGCCTGATCATCTGCGCTGTGCAGAAGCGTCTCTCAAGTGATATCGCTTTTTCGACGGATTTTTCGATGCCATCGCGGTCCTTTTGTACTCATCAGATCGACCCCCCTGGTTCTGAAATTCCTTCCTCTGAGGGCTTTTTTTACGAGAGCGGCTCTTTTCCAATCTATGGTAGAAATCTGAACCAAAGTCCATTTACTTTTGTCACGTCACGACCCCCCCCAGACGGAGTCCATGGTCGAATGGTTTTTTTTGCATTTCCCTTTTTTACCCCCTCAATCTCTCCTAAACGCTCAAGCTTTTTTTTTTCTTTCCGAACCCCCACCGCCAGGAGCGGGCCCCCCCCCCCCTCTGCCTCCTGCTTCTTCATAGATACTTTTAGCGGCGAGGCCGCCATTATTTTCCGTCAGTGCGCCTAGTTCGCAGCCTTCTACAGGATTCCTTCCTCTTCCTGCCCGCAATCCCCTTTCCCCCCCCCTGTAAACAGCTTTCTCGAGCTGGCTCTTTTCAATGGATCTTTGGATGTCGTGGGCAAGTTTTGGCGCCGGAGAGTTGCCCGCTCTGACTTATCGATGCCCAGTTCCCCCCCCATCTTAAGAGTCCTCGCCATTCATATTCCCCTTGTAGAATATGCGAGCTGTTGAACGCGCCCGACTCCCGGTCTCCCTTCCCCCGTTCGATGCGCATTTAACCGTTTTGCCAATTCTCCAGTCGGTTTTCGAGTCCGAGAGCCTGGGCTTTCTTTGAAGCATATGAAGCGAAGATGGTTTCTCTACCTTCCTGAGCCTTTTACCTGCCGTTCCCCTCAGTCCTTCGGGAAACCGGGTACGCAAAGATGATTCGAAGGGACCCGATCGTCTCTGCGTCCAGATATTGCGCTTTTTCTGCTTCCCCCTCTTCTAAGATATTGCGCTGCGGCCAGCTGCGCGTGTCCTCACCCCACCCTTTTGCGGACCGGCGACGTTCTTTTGTTTTTTTATCTCTTCTTTTCCCATTCTTTTTCCTTGTGCTAGCCCTTTGCCTGATCTTTTCCTTTCCCCGACGTCTTTTGTCGCCCTTCCCATCTACATCCCCCTGCCATTTTATTCTGATGATTCCTTATATGAGGCCTGCCCCCCCCCCCCCCGCCGTTCGCGATTTCACCCCGAACTTTTTCCTTTCCCCTCATCTCTGAGAGAGTTCCTTCCCACCTGCCCACTTTGGACAGTTTTCCTGCGCATTGCCCCCCCCCTCCATGAAGAAGCCCCCTGTCCCCACAACTAACCCTCGAGGCTCCGCTAGGGCCGCCAAGGCTTGCGCTGCCACAGCCTTTCAGTGCAGACAGTGTTTTCCCTTCCCCAGTTTTCCCCTTGAGTTTTCCCCCCCCCACGGCAGGGTTTTCCCTTTTTTTTCTCTTTTCGCAGACATTCGGCCTTGATCTTCCTGCGTAGCGTAGAATGTTTTCAGATTCCTCTTTTCCTTTTTTTTTCCGAGCCCGGTAATTTTCTTTCATGTCCCTTCGCTCTTAGGTTTCGGATTCTCCAGTTTAAGGCACGGACAAGGGTGCGGCAGAAATTGTGATATTTTTCCCCTTTCCTGCACCGAGCTCTCTTTCCCCATTCCTCTTTTTTTTTTTGATTTTTTTCTAACTGCCCCCCTTCGCATAAAAATTTCGCATAAGATTGACGAAAAATCGCTCTGCCGAACGTTTTTTACTTTTTTACTTTTTCCTCCCCTCTCCCCCAAGTCAGAATTTAGTTTTTTTCCCCACGCGCCGACGGCTCCTTCTGACACCTCTTTTTCCCAGGCCCCCCAACCCGCGCCACGCTCCAGCATCCTAATTCGGGAGGTTTTACTGATGCAGCCCTGCTCAAGCGCTTTTTCTCTTGCGCTCCCCGCCTATTGTTGCTCCGTTATTTGCGATCTACTAGGTTTCCTCAGAGTAAGTTTCCTCCCCCGGCTGAGCTCCCCTCCTGCCCGAGTCCTCTTCGAATAGAGATCCCTGCAGACCTTCTTCGTTGGGATTTTTCCCGCACGCTTTTTTTTCGTCGTACTACCTTTTTGGTTTTCACTTCGTATCGGTGGCTAATTCGCCCGCATTGGCTAACCTTCTCTTTCTTTTTTCTCTTCTTGAGCGCCCTTTTTTCTATCCTACACGTTTACCTCCATCCATTTCGTTTGTGGTCACCGAGTTTCATCTAGAAACCCTGAGTTTTTTGCGAGACTCCTCCGTAGCTTCTTATTACTTTTTCAAGACTTCGCAAGGCCCCCCCGCAGTTTCCCCAGATTTCCCCTCCTGGCGAGAAGATCGATTTTTTTCTGTATCCATCTTGACCCAATCGTGCCACTTCCGCCTCCCTCCAGAATTTGTTATTTTCCTATGTCTGCCTTAGCCGTTCTCTTCATTCCTCGACCTCAAGTCTTTGTTAGTAACGTCGTAGAGAGCCAACCCCGTGCACCCCTCTCAGCCCACAATCTGGCGATAAAACTCTCTTTCACCGATGCCCTTTCTGTTTTTTTTTTTCGTCTTATCTCCCTTTTTTTTTGATAGGTTCTCCCTTAATGCCAGATGACTTTCCGAGGCCCCAGGCCTCTTTGCCTCCCGTTTCCCCCAACTTATGATGCCTCCTTTTCGCATACACTCGCCGCCATCTGTCCCTTTGTTACCTTATAGTTTTTACCCGGCGCTTTTTTTTTCAGTCTTCTCCGTTATATATTCGACTATCGCCTCGCTTTCTTTTTGTTCTACCGGCACGTACGTCCCGCATTGTATCCCGCCCCCTGCACCCCTCACTGCCCGTCGACATGGCCTTGGTTCCAGACGACATTCTAACAGGAGTTTCGCCCTAATGACTCTTTTCTGCATTTGGAGGCCCTTGCCATTGAGGGTCGATCTTTGACCAGATTCGTATCCCTTCGCTGAAAAATAATGGCCCTGCCAGCACCTGCCATATCCCCCTCATCCCTTCGGGCAGATATGATGGTAGTCTTGTCGTTTTCGCTTCGTTGTCCACTTTCGGAAGATAGCTGGGTTTTAGGCGGATTGAAGGGGAACACTCCCCCCCCTCCTCCGTGAAAGTTTTCCGACCATTATTTTTTGTTTCAGCCCCCTATATTATATTAGAGCCTTTATCCTCCTTCCGTACTGAGATAGTTTCAGGAAAGTGCCGTGAGAGTCTTGCCCTTCCTCTTTTATTCTTCTCTTCACGGCCGAACCGCTCACAGACCTTTCGCCATTTGTTTTCGCGCAGCGTTCCCCTTGCCGACTTTGACACCCCTCGGCGATATGAACCTTACGTTATCTCTTCATCTCGGAAGCGATCTTCGCAAATGAACAAAGTAGTCCGCGCGATTGAATTGCCGCGCAGAGCCTTACTTTCGAAGCCCTCCCCCCTTTTTTCTGAGGCGTCCTCTCGCGAAGATGTTCCTTTTTTTGCATGACAACTGGGCGCGAATGCTGTGAGGTTTTTTCCCTGCGAGCCGCAAGACGATTATACATTCTTGACCGCACGTCTCGTCGCTCTTGCCTTTGCGCTGCAGATTTTCCTTA
>Ga0179593_1292090_pt1 | contig 14953 bp, 9 predicted proteins | sample CZODoug2_1_08_16_FD_185931 | JGI IMG/M metagenome (GOLD analysis project Ga0179593, IMG submission 185931) | Vadose zone soil fungal communities from Angelo Coast Range Reserve, California, USA - CZODoug2_1_08_16fungal (PacBio error correction) | ecosystem: Environmental > Terrestrial > Soil >... | reverse complement strand
GCACTGGAAATCTTTCTTCTGTGCGCTCACTAAGGACCCCCAAGGGAACTATAGAGGCCCCCTTAACCGCACAGAGGCTCGAATAAAACCGTCTCAGACCCACTAATTTCCCGTTCCCCCCCTCACATCACAGAAGCCACGCATTCTCTGTCGATACTTCGGCTCACCATATCGTTTAATTGCACCAACCTTTCTATGGCGTCTCAACTGCGGTGTCTAAGTTTTTTCCGTAGCTTCGGGTTACGACTCTTACGCCTTAATCGCCCCCATCCAAAATCAAGACGGTCCGAGCGGCCGATGCTCTGACATTAGATGGTCTGCGAAATTACATTGTCCGCTTGCTCAGGTGAGATATTTACTTCTCGGCCACTTTCTGTCTACAGAAGAGCGATGCTTTTTAAGGGGCGAGAGCAGCGCTAAACGTAGAACCAGGAATGCCATGGCGTTTGGGGTTTAAGAAAACTACTGGGGTAAAGAGATCGGTTCAGGAAGTTCTCTGAGCCACCAGCGAAGACCTACTGAGAGCAAATTGACCCCCACCGGAAGGGCAGCAGGCCAGACGCACAAAGCAACCGGTGCGCGACAATCGAATCTCCCCATGTTTGATGGGACCCCACCAGGTTTTTCTAATCTGGATCATTTTTTGAGCGGGAAAGAATGAGACTCGTCCCACCTTTAGTTCTCTTCCACAAAGCGCTGGGGGTATATGGGCCGAGGCCTCGTGCCATGCCGTTAGTACCTCCCGCTGTGCCCCCCTTAACATGATTTGATCGTGAGCTCAGGATGCGGCGGTCATTACTGAAGTATTGTACCGCAGCTAAACCGCTTGCCAACTTGCACGGGCGCTGTTCTGTCCTTGCTTGCGCTAGATATGCTCGGCACACAACCTTGAGAGCGGAATAGCTCCGCAGCTAAGGGCTTTGGTTTTTAGCAATCCCGTTGTATCCGATTGAGCTCCGTGAGGCGTTTCAACCTGGATCCCCGCTCGTTTCGCTCTGCGCGAGGGAACTTCTCCCTGATGATTTTGATTCTCCGCAATTCCACATCTTTGCACCACAATTACTTTAACCTCGGGACCTTCCCGGTCGATTTCAGTCAATCGATGATTCTACGCAGCAACGACTTGCTTGACCCAGCCCACCTACTAGAATGCTTACGGAAAGTCGATGTTGCAGTTCGGGTGGTATTTTCTGCCGGATCCTGTCCGCATCTGAGCGCAAGCACCTTCCTCCGAACGCCTGACACACATTCCTGACCTCCTCCGCCGGACTATTTGGCTGACCTGGAGCAAATGTTCTCCATAAATCGCATTCCGAGAAGGGATACGGGGACATATGAAGACCCTCAATCTCTTAGCTCTTCGCTCCCCTGCTCCGGCATGCGGGGCTCCCCTGGCGGCTTTGTGGACAAACGGTTACAAAATATTTTATCATATCCTTGTTGTTGTGCGTAGACTCTTACAGCAGACCTGTGACGTCGCCTCTCATTCGAGAACAGCTGCCCTATCGCGAGCCTGTCCAGGGTGGTCGTCAGAGAAGGATGTCTTCCATCTGGCCTTCGAAGCTCACCGGCGTTTGATACCTCGCAGGGTCCCCCTTTCCAATATTCCTTGAAGCGGTTGAGCCTTTTCGGTGTCTTTTTCTTGGAGCGGTGATTGCTCTTGCTCGAGGCGGTACGGGATCCCCGCGAAATTAAGCCCCCTTTTTTTGAAACTGAGCATTCTCCGGCATTAGCGCTCTTTTGCTGAGGCCTCCTTCTTCATCTTCGCAACAGCCTGCGAGACTGGTTCCCTTCAGCGCTGACCGCCCAGATCGCTGTCTCGGTCTTTTGTGCAAGCGGTGGACATTTCTTAGTCTGGCCTTCCTCCAGGTATACAAGTTTTACCGGCGAAATCAGGCTGCGCTTCTTATTCTCCAGGTTTTTTTCGTCCCTGTCTCTACCTGTCCACCTATTGAGAACCGCCATCGATCTGTTTTCTTATCTCTGCTTTACCTCTCGATTGGTTGCCGCAGGCTGATCGCACGCCCAGTTAACTGCGCGGCGCAGAGTGTATTGTTAAAGTGAGCGTCCTCGGCTTCAGAATGACTTCCTTACCCCATTTTCGGCTCCTCATCAGACTTATTCCAGGGCCGATAGCGGTAATACTCCTGAGTCCCCCTATGAACATAAGGAACCTGTCTCCTTTCCCTTTAGAACGGTCTCGGGCGTTTTTTACCTCGGGTCCTGAGTGTTTTCTTGACGCTGCCATTTCCAAACTTCGCAATCAGAAAACAACCCTGTGCCACAGCCTTTATGCGGATTCGCTCTTACCCGGGTTTCTCTTCCCTGAGGACTTCTGCCCTTGGAAAGCAGCTTTTTTTTCGCTTGCTTTTGGTCCTACCGTCCTGCAACCCCAGGCGCGATTGCAATGTGAAAACCGGGCCATGCTTGTCACTCGCTGAGCTCTGACCTAAACAGCCCGCTCGGCGGCTTTCGCCCTTCTTCAAGTTCCTCTCGACCCCCCCTTATGCGCCCCTGATACTCATCGGGATACCCTTTGTTCCGCTAGCTCCTGCAAGGAATCGTCGCTTGTCCCCTTGGAAGTGTGCTTGGCTTTTTGACTTGCTCCTCGTTTCGTACCCCGAATAAGTTGACTGCCCTTCAAGACACGCCCCTTTCTGGAGAGAACACGTTGAGTGCCTATTCTGTTCTGATCGAAGGTCGCCGCAAGAGGCGGAGTAGTTGATTTTAGGTATACGCCTCAAATGATGTTGATAGGTTTACTGGGCTTGCATGCTCGTATTTTAGAGCCGTTGCTGATTCGTGTAGTTCATGGTGTTCTGATAGCTCGTCGAAAAAGAGGTTCTCTCACTTGCATGACCGTGGCCTTATGGTTTAACGTTCCAGGGCCGGCTGTCCCGATGTAGTTGGTTTAGCATAGATAACCCCCCAGCCGTGGATGTTTTTTTCTGGCCTCGTTCCGGCGATTACAAGACTATGGTCTTTCACTTGCGTTCACAATGTCCTATACTTAGAATCCGAAATAATAATAATCTTTCCACCTGTCAGAATGACACGTACAGTTGAATGTCGAACCTCCTAGTTATCCGTTTCACCTCCAAATTTGTGTCCTGGAGCATATTTTTTGAGGTAGATGAGCGAAGAGTTGGTAGTCCTATGTCTCTCAGCCTTCCGTCCTCTTTTTTCTCCCTTTTGACTTCTCGAGCCGTCCTTCTTCTCATGGGTTTCCCCCTCCGGGCACAGCCCCAGTTCATTGAAGAATGCGCCCTTGTAGGGCGTTTTCTTTTCTACTTCTGTTCGTAGGGACCTCCCCTCTCTGTGGTAGGGTCTTATTCATGGGAATTCTCCGGACCTACCGCCTTCGTTTTTCTTCGGTTTTTTCTTGACTGCGCTTTCCCACGATCCTCCCTGGACCGGCTTGAGAAGTGGTCGATTTTCTAATGTGCCGTCCCTCTTCTTATGAACCCTGAGCTTGAGACTGTACCCACCGATTTCTTCAGTGTGGCGTTTTCGGCGCCGACCCCAGTACGGCTTGACCTTTTGAACTTGGGCGGATGAAACGGCGCGCGCCAGTCCGAGATACCCTTCGGGACGTTTGTGAGACTTTAGGCCCTATGTTTTTCCATTTGCACTAATCTGCAATCTGCCAGAATACCAAGTTTGACCCCAAGACCGCAGTGACCAGAAGAATGGACACTGCGTACCCTGTGCACCTATAGCGTTACTGGAGTACCCCCCCAATGTTCCGGTATTCAATTCGGAATGGCCCCATCCGATTGTAAACTTCCCCTCGGACGGAAGCTCACCTTGGAGATGGTCCTGGTGAAACTCCCTTTCCGAATATCATTCTCGCCTGCTTCCAAACCTGTAGCTTGAGTCTTACTTTTTCCTCGTAAATGAGATCCTGCCATTACTTTTGCCCCCCGACTTCATTCAATCCCATTTGCCGCAAGGGTTGTCCTATATTTGGAACAACTTCGCGCCTAGCAATCGATTGCCCCTTTATCCAGACGGCATCCATTGAATTCTCCCTCCTTGGGACGATATCTTTCCCTACTCCTCCGTTGTTTGAGTCTTTCCACTTCCTTAGGAGGGCGATTCCCCAACTGTGTGTCCTTCCCCCTTCTTTCTCCAACTATGTGCTCCGCCTGCCGCTGAAGACGTGTTAAAGTTTTCTATGCCCTGTTCATGCAGGAAAATCTGCGCAAGAACTTCGCGGGTCCAAATTTCCCTACCTATCGCTATGTACCATAGATAGTCCAAGTTTGACTCAGCTTCCAGGAGACAGCTCAAATCTTGCTCTTTTACCTTATTTGCCCCACGGCTGTTCTCACAGTACCATCAGCCACAATTTTTCCGTCTCAGTACTTAGCGTAGTCATTCCGACCCCTTTGTGTACCAACTCCTGGGGCCATTTGCGGGCGTCCAAACTCCGACAATTAAACGCTTATGCACATTCTTATAAGATGATTTTCCATTCCTTCCGCCCTGCTGTTTAGAGTTTAGTCGCTCTGTAGCTCTGGCCACAGACCACCTTATTGCCGTGTGTCGCCCTCAGCACGACCGGCAGCGTTGCTCGAACGCTATGAATCCAACGAGAGGCCACGTCACTCTCCCCTGTTTGTGTCTCCTGCACGACACATCCCAGTTGGAGACTCTTTTTGGGCTTACCGTTCCCTGCCGCTAAGGGTTCTCAGATCGTTGTTGTCTTCTCACGAGCCCCCTAGAACGTAATGGTCCGGGCTGCTCTCTTGGAGCCTATCCATCGCCCAAGTTTCCATAAACCCGCGCCCCCTCAGATGCGTTCGTCCGCAGTCTCCCCGGGCCAGAATCTCGTACAACTTTAGGAGGGGCCTTACGAACCTACAAAGGCTACCCCGCAAAAATCAGCGTCCCTCCTCATGTTCGCTAGCCAGTTTGGAGGCATGCCTGTTCACTTCAGGTTGACCCCCAAGTTCCCCCTCTGGTATAGTATTATCGCTGGCCAAGGTACCACTCTTCTCCAGAGTACCCTTACGAACCCCGGCAACTCTGTCGCGCACTACATCCCAGACAAGAGCTCAAGGCCTACGCAGTTTCCGGCTGCTGAAAACGGCGCTCAGTAGGCAACGTTGGGCTCACAACACTGGAGGGCTTTTCGTTGCACGCTGGTGGGGGAACGTTCCTCCCACCCTTTTTGACATACTAATGAAGAACCCTCTGGTCTGATACAGGTTAGATGACCGCGTTCCGGCCACCCCTCCAATGCGAGCATTGGCCTCGCTTCGAGTCTCCCTCGCCCCAAACTCATCGGGATTTTCCTAGCCAAGGACGTGCCGTCACAGCCGCCATGGCGACAGTATCCTCTTTGCGGTTTCCTCGCGCTCTATCCTTGCCCCCCAAGGAACCTGAGCAATTCCACTTCCGACACCGTCTTTCGCCTACCAATCCCTTCTGCCGAACAGCTTGCTTCGTCTTCACTAACCCCACTCCCCAGTTTACGCCGTCTCGGTCGGTTCGAATTCATTCCTACGACCTTACACACGCGCCAGTTCGCGCCTCAAGGCGTTTCTGAAACGTGGACGATGAGAGTTCCCCCGAAACGATTCAGCCTTAATGCTGACGCCATACACTTCCCAGAAGGGTACTCGCGTGCCGTTGCCACGGCGCTCTTCGCGTTCTCCAAAGGAGTTGCCAGAGTCTCAGGGCCTTTACGTCTGATTTCCTGCGAGCGCCACGTATATTAAAGACAGAATAGAGGCTGTTAAGGTGTATCTTAGTGCATGCTAACGTAGAAATGACCTCCTTTCGGCTTGTTGACCCCAATGCATCTCGCTTTTGAAGGAAGCGGAAAACGCGAACGTATAGAGCCCCCACTGACACATCGTTTGAAGATAATGCAGACGATTCCGCTTATCGCGACGACTACCCCCCTTCGAACCTTTTTGGGCACCATCGCTGTACGATTTGAGAGGGAAAGTCGTCCATAGCCCCGCGTTCCACCTCTCTGGACCAGTTATAAAACCAAGGCCTTTGTCTGGCGGGAGGCTGCCTCGGACCCATCCTTATGAATCTCTCCAATGGTACCCCCTGGATTATTCTGCAGAGACGATATTTAATCGGTTTAATGAAGTCATTCTTGCGACCCCGCATGGTAGATTTCACCCTGTCCACGGTTCTCCGCTACTTGTTCCCCCTCTTAGAGCCTGCCCCCCACAACGATTCGAGGAGATTCACGACTGGATCTCCGCCCCCGCATCCTTTTTTCAGTATAATTTTAATAAGAGAGGTCGTCTTTGCTTACGACCCCCCTTTATCTTTTCCATGCGAAGGCTGCCGTTGCTGAAACTACTACCTGCTGGTTTCTCCGACTTTTCCAACCTCGTTGGTCAACCGACCTCTTCCTGCTTTCGAGGCTCACTTCCGGCCCCGCGTATCGATGCTTTTTGCCAGCTATCATCCGACGCGAGGACAGAACTGACTTCCTGCAGGAAGTCGCTCTCATTTCGATCTATTTGATCCTCCTCCTAGAGCAGCTCCCCCTCCAACTGCCGCACCTCTGCAACTCTGAAGCGCCGCGGCCGAATATTCTGGCTGACTCGTCTGTCACCCCAATCCTGAGGTGAGAGAATCCCTCCATTAGAGAAGTCCCAGTGGTACGTGGTTTTCGGCTCTGTCCGAACGAATCGTCCCTGCATTTTCTGGCAAACTTAGGTCGAGTGGATCGCTCAAATTGAGTCCGGTTTTAAACCCCAAATCAATATCTTTTCCTCTTTTTTTTTTTCCCCCGTTTGGTTGTTGTTGATCGGCGATTATCGGTTTACAGTAAATGTTTAGCGCGCAAGCTCGTGCGATCTCTTTTGCCGAAGGCGCGTCTTTCTTCGGGGTCGCGAAATGCTTGATTCGCGATGATCTTGTGTCCCGCTCAACGGCATTGCTCATAAGAGGTCCTCAGATTATTCCGAATCCGGTCCGTTTATGGACAGTTTCGTTTAGATAGGTGTTTTCCTTGCGCTGATCGTAGGCGACGATTCTACGCGAATAAAGCCCACCGGAGGAACGATTATCCCCAGTAGCGGTTTTTTTCTGAACCCTCGGATATATAGTATGTCCCCCTCAGACGAGACTTTGTCTTAAAGGCAGTTTCTCCCTAGACCCCGCATCTCCTCTCGTTTCGCGGTAGTTGGCATTGTGTTTGAAGTCGTTAGAGGTCATAAAACACATTAGTCAGTTTCCTTTACGGATTGTCGGATGCGCTTCTTAGATGTTTGTCCTCCCGTATACTACCCGCATGCTCCCCGCAAATTGCTGAGGATTGATTCGGAGCCTATCCTCCTTTCTTTTTTTGTTTTTTCGAGCTCGAGCGACGCCTAAACATCTCGGAATGCCTTTTTTCCCCCGCTGGCCCTTAGAGGCGGGACTAATGAAGTCTTTACTAACAGTTCATTCGGGAAGATTTTTTTTTTTCGAATTTCCCCCAGTTTTTTACTTAGAGCGCCCTGGTCACAGACAATGCTTTTTCCGATGGCCAGTTCCTGCCCGCCTTTTTTCTGGTTTGCGACGGCCTCGAGTTTTCCGCGGTTCGGAGACGGACGGGCCAGCACCCTGCCAGTTAGAAACCCCACAAGAACAGGGTTCAGACCTTCGTCTTCTAGCCCTCTCCCTGTGGGACGTCCGGTCCGTGCAGAACAGCCTGTCCAGTTGCAGTCTCGCTTCTCCGTTTGTCGCCCCGACCAACCCGCCCCGCGATTGCCCATGGGAGGCCCACCAAACCCGGTCCAGGGTCTGTTCATAGCGGCCATGAATTAATCCTTCGCCGGCTGTTGTCTACTTAGACAGGAAATTCGCCTTCGCCCCTCTCTCCTCTGGTTCGATACCCTTTTCTCCAGATAGCGAACGACCGTACTTGATGCCATTTTGCCGTGTCTGCCCTTCTGAGCCTGGACTGCGGCCTCCTTTAGTTCTCTACTTACTTCATCCCGCCCTTGTTTTTTTAGCCCCGCGCCCTCTCGTTTTTCATGCGATATTTTTCTTCGATTCGTGAACCGAGCGAAGGCTTGGGCTTGATTGATATTGCAGCGAAAATGTTTTTCGGTCCCTAGGGGTATCTGTTCTCGCTAGGTGTCGAATGTACGTGCAGCTTTAAATAGTGTCCGTTTGCCCGTGATGGCCCGCTAAATTCCGCTGCAGTCGTTTCCCGAGGATGGTACCTTCACCGTCCCAGTTCTAGGACGAGTCCCGCTGATGTGTAGAGTCGCTCTCCTATTACCATTCCACCAGCGCGAGGGGATTGTTGCCTGCAAACCCCGTGCCGACGACGTCCGTACGACCAGGGTTGCTCCCTTCTTTTTCTTAAAGTACAACTTCCCCGTCCTTTCAGTCCGTGGCATCCTAACCGCTTGCCGTGACCGCATTTCCAGTTTACCTTTCGCACCCTTTTTCCCCGACGTAGTTCCGTTGCACCCTCGATTGCGAGTTTCTTTGGTAGCGCTCGTTCGCAGCCCACCCCGTAGTGTAGTGCCCCTTTTTTGATCTGAGCCGAAAGGTTCGCGGCTCATTAGTGTCGCCCTTGTCCCCCCCCCCCTCGTGACGAGATCGCGATTGGTTACCTGGGGGAAGACTTTTCTCCCTCCACGGTATCAGCTGCCCACATTGTGAGGGAGTTTCTTGATCTCCTTTTTGGTTCTGGTCCCTTCGAGCCCCTCATATTACTTTTGTTTCGGAAGATGGATTAAGGCCGCAGCTGAGGTGGAGAGTGGATCTTGCATTGGTCCCTTGTCAATGCCCTTTACGGCCCCAGGACCTTGGCTTGACGGCTAAGTGGTCGAGTGAGAAGTTTTTCCGCACTATCCTTAGACCTATCGGCGACCACCAGAGTGATAACAAGTGATGATTTTCCTTTTCCTTCTACCACCTCGGTTACCTCCGCTTTGGCTTGACCCGGAGAATTTCCTAAGAGAAGATATTAACGCTTTTGCTGATGACAGGCTGTCCTGATTCCATCCGGTTTTTCCCGTTTGCCATCAGCGCAAGCGACGACTAAACCTCCCCCCCAGTGCGACAGTGAATGGGACAAGAATCTCCACCATGTGCAATAGCCATTTAGCGTCTCCTGGAATCCACGAAATGCCCCCCGGATTTTCCACGATTTTCTTGTAAGAACCGACTCTGTATGTTCCCTTACTTAGTAAGTGCCCAGCAAACTAGACCAGGTACTTTCGGAACCGTCCGTGGCCGACCGATTCGAACGCCTGCAAGATCTTTCCATGAGCAAAACCTGAAAGCTTCTCCTACATGAGGGTAGAGAGAGATTTTCTTCCATTACTTTTGCCCCTCTCTGTCATTCTTTCTCCCCCGATAATCGCTGCCCAGGTCGCAGGAATAGAGGCGTAACCGTGCTGCTTTTAGTCGATTGAAAATATCCCCCTCCGGCCTTCTCCCTGGAACTCCCTCCTGATTTTCATTGTAAAACGATCTCTCTATGTTATACTTTTGTCTTTCTCCTGTTCCAATAACGTCCGGCCGTACTGACTGGATGTGAGACTTTAGTGCATCCCGACCGGCTGCATGCCGGCGAGTTTGATAGTCTTCTCCCTGCTCACTGCCTTGGATCATGCTTCCAGCAAGACTGCATGCGGTTGCAACCGGGTCTTTCCCATAAACCGTCTTTTTCCTCCTACAAGGAAATACCTTACCTTTTTTTTCCGCAGGACTCTTCAGCCTTTCTCCCGGTCTTTTCACAACGGACCTTCCTCCCTTAACCCTCGTCGCACCAGTTTATTCAGTTACCAAGACAAATTTTACAGACTGTTGGACAAATAAGGTTGAACATTGCTTTGCGTCCAGCTAAGGCTCCCAAGTAACGATAATGCAAAGGGTGTGTCGGCTATAAATTCGAGATGCCCTGTTATTGTTTCTTTTTTTTTCTTTCTCTATGGACTGTTCCCCCACCCTTGTGTGAACCTTATTTTTAGTGAGCATCTTTCGCCTATCGTAGATCACCCTGAATCCCAGGTTTCCTGCCCAACCTCTTGCCCCCTTCCCTCAACGTGGGTCTGACAAAGCCACATCCATAATTTGGAGCCCTCGGTTTTTCTCGCCCTCAGGGTCTAAGATGTGCCGGCCTTTCCTCAATCCCGAACAATAACGTCCGGCCACTGGTCGGCGGGTTTCAATTGCCTTCTTCCCCCCCCCGTCACTATAAACCGCACGCCGCTTCTTCCCCCCCGTAATTCGCCCCCCGTCCTAAACACCATCTCTTGAGGTTCGACTCCAAAGTACACGGAGATTCAAATCATTGCCCTCAAATGTCGCCACTCTATGCTCAGTTTTGAGGAACTTCTGTCCGTCAGGGACCAAGTCGGGTCGGGCCCAGTTTTGAATCTTCTCGCGCGGCCAAGGGAGCCTCGACGCCGTGGTCCCCAGAGACGGCCCCCCCCCCTTACGCACCCATCCCCCCCTCTCTAAAGAGCTAAAGGAAGCCCCCTTTCGGTTTTTAACCTTACTCCGTCGTGAACCCTGTTGCGTTCTAACACCCCCCTTTCGTGCTTTTCTACGGCAGCTTGAGGTTTTGCAAGGGTAATTCCCGAGTGTACAGTTTACATTCAGCCCTTACGCACCCCCACCGTCTTTTTTCCTTCTCAGTCGCCCGTACAACTTCTTTTCACCACCTAACATAGATTTGGGAATCCTCAGTAGACTCGCACCCCATCGATCTTCCTAGTCGTGCCCTTGCTCCCCCCCCCGTGCACGGGCCCCCGTTCGACACGTGTCAGTTGACCTCTTTTGCGACCCTTCGCTTTATCAGCCAACCATTACACTATCAGTGCACTTCCGACACCCCTTGCGAAATCCCCACATTGTCCGACCCGCAGTTTGACGCGTACTATAAAATACTCCCCTTCCGAAATAGCTTTAGCGGGACTTCGCCCCTCCCCCCCTCTCCTTTCACCACGAGCATGGCGGCGCAGACAAGGTGCAAGGTGCCGCGATGAGTCCCGGCCCCCGACACAGGAATCCTTCATTTTTTTGCTACCTCTCCACTTCCAGACAGGCGTCCCAGTTGTGTTTTTTTTTTTTGATTCAGACCTGGGCCTTCCTCCCTAGCCGAAAGGTACGGTGCCCTAGGAGTTACTTTTGCGAATTCTTTTAATGCCGAGCGAATTTACTTCCGGTAAACTCGCGAGGTTTTTAATTGTGTTACGCCTCCTAACAGCGCCAATGAACCGGCTGACTTTTTTGTTGCATAACCACCTTGTAATCGAGATGTTTCATGTGCCTTTCTCCCACCTCCCTAATCCCCGGTCTTTCGAGACCCTGACAAGTTTTTAATGGGCCAGTCTCCGGCCCTCTCCTAGGTTGTATTTAATCGAGCCCCCAATTCGACCCTTTTTCGGGCCCTGTGTTACGGAATCTTTCTCGTTGAGGGGCTTTCAATCTCTTAGTCCATCGAGGGCCCCCTTTTCATAACCAGGCCCTGGCGGGTCAGGTGGGCAGAGTCCTGCCACTCAGTATGAGCCCGCGCTCGTTGCCCTGTGGAACATGCGATGATTCTTTCTCCCCCCTCCGGACCCTGCCGTGTTCAGGTAATGCCGTCTTTTAGTCTATCCTCTTCCCGCACGTAGTACGCCGCGTTCTGTAGGGCCGTTTAATTGAGCGGTTCTACAAGCTAGGCTATTCGCGACTTTCTTCCGAAATCAGGGAGGGCCGGTTTTTTCCATGCGGTGATCCCGCGGGCTATCCTGGAGGAAGAATTGATACGCCTGAGCCTCTGCCCGGCTACGGTCAAAACTTACTAACTGCTTTGGGAGTGATTTTGCCATACCACTCCTTTCCCCCCCCCCCCCCCAAGATTGCACAACTACCTAGTCCACTCCGAGGATATGTTACGAGGCTCCATGAAATTGTAAGACCCCGCTCAGTCGAATTTGATCGGTCAGAACCCAAGAATTCTCCTGCATTCGATTCAGTTCCTGTGTCTTCTTCCTCGGATCCTTTCCGCTCGAGACAGATCACCCCGAAGAAAGAATGCAAGCCAGACTGACGCGCCGCTTCCTTCAGATTGCTTGTTCGAGCCGAGCCTGTGGCCCGCACCTGCCTCATCGAGGCCTCCCATCTCAGGCGGCTCTGACGTTGACCCCGAATGCTAGATGCGCTCTTTTTAAATCGCGTCTTCGCCTGCGCGTTCGCGTCTCACATTTTCTTGAAACCGTCTGTACACAGGGCTTTAGTTTCTCCAGTGGTTGTTTGGTGAGAGGAGGTATCTGTTTCCAGCAGATGTCGCTTCGAGCGTGCCGACGGCCAGTTTGCCACAAGCGATTCGAGATTCTAGGGTTCGAGATGATACTATGCTGTGTTAGGCGTTCCTCCCCTTCATTTGCTCCTCAGCGGTTACTGATATTTCCGTCCCGGCTTAAGATTGGAGTGACACTGAGTTGATGAGATTTTCTCCCGCTGCTCGCTTCCCTGGCCCGCGGAGACGCGAATCCAGAAACTTGAACTGTCGCCCTGCGTAGGGCTCGTAGTTCTTTTCCAGTCGACAGTCGGATTATCTTCCTCACGAAAGCATCATTCCTGTTTCTTCCAGGCAGTGCTCCTCCGAGTAATCCCGATGTTTTTCGGTAGTGCCCGGACGATGCCATACCCCCCCTTTAAGGTTATTTTCCGTTTCTCTCTTGCGGTGCGCCTTGGTTGATACAGTTTTCCCCGTATATCCTCTCCCTGGAATTCAACCGCCACTCCCTGCTTTTTTTCTGGATCCCCTATGAGTATCCTCTCGGTTTTCAGACATCCGAGTTCCCGCCCTACCAGCACGCCCTTTCTCTACCTTTTGCATTTAACGATTTTTTACTGACATCGTTACGTTTGCTGAATGGGACAATTTAACTCGGGCATCCTTCGTTTCCCTTCCCATCATGAATCTTCAGGTCACTCTCTTAGGTGAATACTGCGGGCCCAGTCGGCTCCTTGCCCCTCCTGAAAGAATAAGGGGCGGTGTAGTACACGGGCCCTCAATTGGTACGCGTCTTGACTGCTTGTCCCCCTAACCCCTATTCGTCCCCCTTTTTCCGAAAAAGGTTCGATCGAGGATAGAGAGCTTTTTCCTACTTCAGGCCGCTTTGCAAGTAGGACCCCGTTGATCTATTTCTCTTCTGGCGGGTAGAGCCTGCAACCATTAGGCACGTTGCGGCACAAACGAAAGTCGGTTTTCCCCTTCTCGCTGCTCTCCCCCCCCCCCCTTAACCGCTCCCCGGTGAAAATACCCCAGTTTCCTTCAGGGACCCCTACTTCCGAATCTCCCCCCTCGGGCACCGCCCTTTTGACTAAAGTAGGCTGCCCGTCTCCACGTCGAGGATTCTGTCAAGTGGAGCTTGCTGAGCATGTCCGGCTTGGCTCGTTTTTCTCATGACTTCCACATTCACGTCCCCTCATTTGAGGCTTTTTGTCCTGCGCTCCTTTGAGATGAGGCGGACCGATTATTCCGGTCGTTTACTGATGTGAAGGGATCAACGTCTTGTTTCGTCCATTAGCTTTTTGGTTAAGTGGCCGTTTCTTTGCTAGACAGTTGAATTTATACCAGAAATCGTTTGGTGGGATTATGCAGCCGCCTCGACCTTGAAACCCACGAGGTCTATCCCAGGAGCCAGCAATTAGGATGAGCCCTGCCCTTCCCGGGCTTAGGCGCTTCCGATGATTAATTTTTCTTATCGTGAATTACCATTCACCACCCGTTTCTTTGTTGAGGAACTCCCGGCCTTTTGATAAGGTAGTCCGACCATCTTGGGCTTCCCTTTCTTTGAGTAAAGTCCCTCGCTATTCAAGTGACTCCTTTTCAGCTTTTCAAGTAGCACATTTCCCTTTCCCCCCCTGGTTGTTATCCCGTCGCACCGTTTGCAAGAAGTAGATCCTTTTGCCTCAAGTCACCCCGTTTATGGACTGGATTCTCTTTACGATTTTTTGGTCTGCGCCGACGATTTTTTAGTCGATCTGGACCGACAAGATTTGGGTCACGTTGTTCGCCCCTTTTCAGAGTTACCTAAGATGCGAGCATTGCCCTTCGGTCAAACCTGTTATTCCAACACCTTTCTCCTGTCGGCCTTACTTTATGGGATGTCATTTTTGGATTGTTGTCGAGCTTCCCTGTTCCCCGTTTTTTCGCGACGGTGAGTGTAGGGACCCAGTTTCCCGGCACCTCATGCTGGGCTTTGTTAATTGTTGGATGCTGGCCATGATGCCAGTCTCCGCCCCGGATTGCTGTGCCTTTATCCTTTGGTAATTTAGAAGTCTTTGAATTTTCTCCCCCCCTGTCTTTGTGAGCCCCCGCCAGGGAAGCCAGTGATGGTCCGTGGCGTTTCTTACCCACGGGAGTGGTTTTGCCCTCTTGTTGCTTCAAACCGGCGTTTTCAGCGCGAAGCTATTCCTGCGGAGGTCGTCCAGTCGCACGTCCGGTTTTTTTTCCCCAGTTTTGAAATCCCTCCGCCCAAGCGAGTCCCTCACATCCCCTAGCAGTTGAGAAATGTTAGAACGTCATAGTATCCACCCCCTGTCACTTTAGGCGTTGGACTCCCCTAGCTTGGCATCCCCTCCCAATGTCACCACGATTGTCCGGAGGCCTCCTGATTGTACTGTAAACGAGTTGAACGTGTACTAGCCCCTTGCTATGCTTAATGAGGAAAAGTCCGTGGTTTTTGCCTGACCGGTTATTATTGAGTGCGTTCCTCTGCGGCCAAACGTACTATTGGTTGGTAGTCTCCCTCGTAGCCCGCGCGATTATTTTATTGTCCAAATTCCCTTGGTGTCCTTTTTTTGATTCTTTCGCAATACGCCAATCCTGATGCCACCGTTGCTTCCTGAATAGCCGTTTGACCCCACAACGGCGAGGTCATGTCGAGCCCCTCGCTTTTCCCCCCCCCTTTGCACAAGGACTTTATCTCACACCCTTTTTTTATCCCTCCTGACATTTTTTTTTCAACCT
>Ga0179593_1651222_pt1 | contig 14954 bp, 13 predicted proteins | sample CZODoug2_1_08_16_FD_185931 | JGI IMG/M metagenome (GOLD analysis project Ga0179593, IMG submission 185931) | Vadose zone soil fungal communities from Angelo Coast Range Reserve, California, USA - CZODoug2_1_08_16fungal (PacBio error correction) | ecosystem: Environmental > Terrestrial > Soil >... | reverse complement strand
AATCCTGATTTTGCACCTCTGGCCGGATTTTCCTAGACGTCCCCACGTGAGGCTCACCTTCGCGATTTTAAGGATTTAGAGGCAGCGTACCCCTGGCACCAGTTCTCCCTTCCGGCCGTTGAGTGAGCACTGGCTCCTTGATCCTTTTCGGATTTTTCTGCCTGGAAACTGGTGCGGGCGGCCCATTTTTTCCCTTCCGCCATGGAAGGGGAGGCCCCGTTTTTTCTTTTTTTTAAGCGTGCCGGGAATGAAGCCCCGTCTTCCCTCCGTGTCGCTTACTCCCCCCTTCGGGGCACCCCCCCGGCGACGCCATTTACTAGAACTGACCGTGCACTGTTTCTTTCCTCCCCTTTTCCTTCGGCGGTCTGTCGCTATCTGTCTGCCGGTTTTGTTTTTTTTTAGTGTTCATGCGCAACTCAGCCGGAGGTTGAATTACTTTGCGGAGTCCTTCCCCCTCTGTAAATTATTTTCCCGCCGCGAAAGGTCTTCGGGCCCTTCTTGCGGACCGGAGGGTAGCCGTTGATTTTTTTTTTTCTTTCCCATTTAAGACAATTCCACCCCCCCCCCACGGCCTTCGCTTTTTTTTTTTTTGAGTTATTCTTCCGAAGGAGGGTTCAAGGACCTCGATCTCCCGCATAGTCTTGGCACGGCCGGTGTTTTCGCGAAAGATTTTTTCACTTTTCCGTGTGCCCTTTTTTTTCCCTTCCCAGGTTCCGCGCGGAGGCACAGCGCTGGAGGGCTTTGTTAGGCACCTGACATCGCCGTTTCCTACGCCTTTTCTTTTGCGGTAGCCGCAGCAGCCTGTGTCTCATGTTTTCTTTTGTATTATGGAGTGGTTTGGCCTTCTGGACCCTGCTTTTGGACGTTTTTCGTTTTCCTTCTCAGCGTTGGACTGCCCTATTCTTTGCCTTCCTTCTGCGTTTGCACCTCCTCAAGATCCTGTTTTTTTCCACCGTGGCCTCGTCCTCCTTCGGTAATAGAGTCTGCCGCCTGACCCGGTCATCTCCTTTTCAGCTAATGGTTGACACGGTTTTACCTTGCGGGTGCTGGGCGCACATCAGCCCTACTTGTATTCGCTGGGCCTGGCCCTATTTCTTTTTGACTTTCGTTGCCTCCCCTTCCCCCCCTTTTGCGTTGCAGATGGATCACTTCTGCCCGCTGTTTTCTTCTTCCCCTTTGTTTTTGGCCCGCGTCTTCGAGCTGACCTTCCCTTATTTCCGTCCGCTTCTTCTTTCGGAGCAGGTCGCCCGGGCGGGCCAGCCGATGGCGCCCCTGTCTTTTGCGATCCTAGGCCAAGTACGGTCAGGGTAGCTGGCGGAGCAGACGGCCTTCCAGCTTTTTTTTTTTCCCGCGGGAAGAAGTTTTCCCCCTTGTGTCCTTTCGACGCTTTCCCCCAGGAACTTGGGATCCTTGTCCCGTGCGGAGTTGCTGACCCACCCCTTTCTCTTACACGGGACGCTCCCCTTGCTCCCCTTTTTCGCTGTTCCTGTGCCGGGCCCTCCTTCATCGATCGTGGTAGTAGACGCTTTCCTGATCGGCCCGATCGACTACTATCGCGCAGACGGCACGGTTCTCTTTTTTTTTCGCCAGTTCCGTTCATTTTCCCCATTTGACATTACCCTCCTTTTTTTAAGACCGGGGCCCCCGATGATTGGCATTCCTTTCCCCTTCACTCCGTTTTTGTTGGGCTTCTTTTCAGGGCCCCCCCAGGGTTTCTCATGTCCCGTCTCTGGTTCAGATGACGGGTGGCAACGTTGTACTTTGCGACGTCCAGCCGGGACCCATTTTCTGGTGCGGCGCTCCTTTTCCGGGAGGAAGATTCAGGCAGGAGGCTTCTGATCTTTGCACGCGGTTTTCCCTTTTTTCAAGGAGCCGCGAGATACGTCGCCCTCCCACTCCCAAGGTGGAGGGAGTTCTTTTCAGTTTTCTCCCCGTAGGGACAGGCCAGGATCGAGTAATTCCAATGTGGACCGGAAGTATCCTTATCCCATCCGGGAAAGTAAACTTGGAAGCCCCCCCGGACCCCTTTCCGGGGGGTCTCCCCCGCCCCGCACGGCCTGGGTTTACGGCGGTGGCCGTTGATTTTGCGGAGACCAAGGATTTCGTCAGTTTCAGGTCGACCTCCTCGGCGCTGCCTGTGTGGCCGTTTCCTTTTCGGTCATTATCGAAGAATTGGCGTTCTTGTTCCTTCGGCAGGGGCCCGGTCAGCGCCCGCCTGCGGGGGGGTCACTTCCTCCCTTCAGGCAGCTGTCTTCATTCCCCCAGCTTTTTTTTCTGATGTGGAGTCTTCGCTCCCACCCGATTCAAAGGGTACCCCTTGTAACCAGGAGCTGTTACCGTTTCTGTTCCTGTGTTCCCTTTTCCTTGGTCCTCCGCTGACTGAGCTCCAATTCCTTCACAGGCTCATTTTTTTCAGTAGACAGGCTTTGCTTTTCGGTTCCTTTTTACCGTCGCCCCGGCAGGCGACGCGGGTTTTCCTCGACGTCTCCAGGTTCCTGTTGTCCCTTAGGACACAGACCCTGCCGATCTTCCTTACACCATTTCAACCAGTCCGTTTCTCTGTCGGAAGCCGGTTAGCCGTAGTTTTTGGCTTTTTCTATCCGCCACGGAGTTTTTTCCCGTCGCGTCCCTGGTGATCCCCCGATCTTTGCAACAGATTGATCATCCGCCAGGGCCGATGTGGTCGCGCGTCACGCTCGCTTTTTCCCGACTGCGAAGATACTCTCCCTGCCCTTCGGGCTTTCCTTGGTGACTCCCAGTGTCCAGCGGTACCTTTCCAAATCACCGGCTTGCACGATACCTGTCCGGCGTCCACTCCTTTTTTTGCTCTGGTAGCTCCGCCCCGTCACTTTCCGGCCTAGAACGGCTTCCCTTAGTGCGAAGGCCACGGGGGACTGCGAACACTCCCCCCTTCAGGTAGCGCAGCGTTTTCCGTTTTTAGTTTGATTTTTTTAATCAGGGCGCTTTTGCCCCTTTCAGGTTCCCCCGTCACTTTCCCTTTCGGTAGCCTTGTTTTCCCTTTTTCGAAAGGTGGATTGTGCATCGACGTCGCCTCTCGTCCGGCAGACTTCTTTTTTCTCGGGAACCAGAGTGCCTCTCTTGCTTTGGCCTTTCCGCGCCCCGGGGCCGGGCGCTTTGTGCCCTCACTTCCTTCCTCCCCCTAAGGGCCCCGGATTTTCACTTTTTTACCCCCTGTCGCTCACTTTAAGTTGTAGTAGTCTGGTAATTGTGCAAGGGGGTGTCCCCTCCCTTTACCCAGCACGTGTCTCGTTTAGCCCGTTTTGATTAGCATCGAGTGGGGCCCGTTTTTGATCCGAGTGGCTCTCCTTTCTTCCCGATGCCGGATGATTTTTTGTGTTAGAGAGATCATCCTTTCTCCTTTTTTCCCACGCTTCCTTTCTGCTTGCTTCTCCCCCGCAGGTACGTGCCCCACGTCACGTGTTTTTTTCGGAGGCGGGACGCGCCAGGTTTCCACCCCCGGCACCCCCTCTTTGCCCTCCCGCGTCGCTTTTTGAGTGAGCCGCTGTCCTGTTTATCCCCTTTCGATTTTGCTTTCCTGCGAAAGTTTTCTCGGCCCTGCTCCGGCCTTTCTCCGTCACCCTTGGACGGGGAGTCCCCTTTTTGCCTTGTGAAATGCGGACATCGGTGTGTCCCCTCCTGACCTCTTCTCTTGCGAACGCCCTTTTCTTCGACTTAATGCGTGCACCGTGCGTACCCGGGGCGGCTTCCTGTCGCGGCGCATCCTCGCCGTTTTTTTTAGCGTCCTGGCGACACCCTCGCCCGTTTCTTGACCGCCGAGTCGGGCGGATCTTGCCACAACCCGTTCCCTTGATTTTTTGACAGTGATCGGGCCCCGCTCACCTGGATCGGAACGTTATCGGTCTTTTCATGGTTAACCGGGCGCAGGTCTCCGTTTTGGATAGGGGGCTTTCCCCTTTGGTAAAGCGAAGTCTGGAGCGATTTACCGAACTCGCTGGCGTGCCGTTGGCGATAAGCTGTTGCATTTGTAGTGTTACCTGTCGCGCGGGCCTTTTACTCCTTTGGGTGTTCGCACGCCTCCGCTCCAGGATTACGCTACGGACCGCCTTTGCTCGCCTTCGCCGCACCCCCCTTTTTTTTTCCTGGTGATTTTCAAACTGGTAGCCTTTTTTGGGGCGTGGCCGACGGCCCGCCTGACCCCCCCGTTCCTGGAAGTCGTCGCGTTTTTCAGACCGCCTTTCCTGCACGACAATGGCAGGAATGGTTCATACTACAGCTTCCTGGTTTTTTCGCCCATGGTGGACTCCCCGATCACCTTTTTTTTTCGAGCAGCCCGCGGCTCCGCGCCTTCACCGTCCCATCCAGCTTAAAAAGGGTACCTTTCCTTTTTTTTTTATTTCTCCCATACCTTCCCTGTCTTCGTGGGCTCTTGCACGCTCGCCCTTTCCCGGCCCTTTCACCGGTTTAGGCGACCGCTTCCCCCTCTTTCCCTGTTGGCAGTTTTTTTTTTCAGCGCTCTTTCTTCGATCGAGCCCCTGATCCGGCCGGCCGCGCATTCTTCTTGCGGGCCAGCCTGTTTTTTAGCCTTCTCGACCCTGGCCTTTCCCGCCGACTGGGGACCAGGTCAGGCGGAGCGACGACACAGTTTTCCCGCCGTTAAATCCCCCTTCAGCAGGGGTCCGGTTTTCGGTTGTCTCTTTCCTTTTCCGTCCAGGAGAGGACGTGCCGCCGTTTGCGAGTTGCTGACCGCACATGCACCCCGCCAAACGTGAAGAGCACTGTTCCCCTTTCTGCGATTCTCCCTCAGTTGGAGCTGACACGGAGCGCGGGTCTCTTCTCTGATATTGCCCAGGCCTATTTGCACTACTGTTTCCGTCCACGTTTCCTCTCCCCTCCTTGTTACTTTTTCCGGGGCAAAAATCCAGCTTTTTCCTCTTTTTCGACCGCCGCATGATCTAGTGTCAGAAATATATCTCTCCTCGTTTTGTATTCGGTCAGTGGACCTTTTTTTCCTCAGCGGACGGTATGCAGTCTACTGGGCCCAGTTCAACCTTTGACCGTTTTTCAAGTATTTTCCTGTCTTTTTTTTCGGCGAGTCCCTTTGATAGTCTTTAAGATCCCTTGAACGCTTTGCGATTCACCACCATCGATCGCTTTGGTAAGTCGCCAGAGTTTCAGAGAACTTTTTTCCATGCCCCAGTTTTGTTGCGCCCGGTACTCTCATCCGTGCTGGGTCCCACACTTCCCAAGCGGTCAAGGATTCTCCTCCCTGGTCTTTGAAATGGTATTCGGCAGAAGACTACACAGCGCACTTTTTAGGATGCCTCCGTACCCCCTCTCCCTCTTTGTACTTGAAGTTCTAACTGACGGCCCCCGGGCTAAACGTACGGCGGTCCCCCCTTGAGGTTATTATTCTCCCCGGATCGGCCTCTTCTTCCGGTCTACCTAGAAGGCCGCTGCGAGGCCTTCTTCGGGGGACTTGGCGGTCCCCGCCCTGAGCTCGGACCTTATTCTTCATTATCTTTGGCCGGTTGATTCCAGAACACCAACTCCTCGGGGGGGACGGCCCTTTCCCGCGGAACGCCAGTCAGTCAACGCTCTCAAGCTGCCCCGCTATGTGTCAGGGAGATACGCACCCGCTCGGTTCCCGACCCCGGTGTACCGGAGCTGGCCAGGGATCGTTTTTTGTCCTGGATTCTCCCTGCTGACGCACCGGTCCTTCCCCGAGGCCAAAGGGGCGTCCTTTTTGCCTGATTTGACCAGGTGTCCCATTTAAGTAGAATACTGGGTTTTCCTTCTCTTTCCCTCTCCTCCCAAGGCCGGGCGGGTTTCATTTTTTTTTTCTCGTCACCGACCCTGCCCCCTCTTCGCAAAAACGTTCCCCCCCCACCGTACAACCCACCTTCTCCTTCCGAAGTCTCTAGTCTGATTGCTTGATTGTTTTAGGCGTACTCTTGAGTGAGGTTCTATATTTTTCAACTTGGCCCCTACCAGCGTTGCCCCTTTCCCACTTCCCTTTCCAGGACGTTCGGTGAGTCCATGACCCCCTCCTTGCGGACGATCCTCTCCCATTGCCTCCTCTCCCTTTCTATAACACGGTCTTCGCCCTTGTTCGCTAATCCCTGGCCTTCCGATCAAAGTCCGGCCCAGTTAACACAGCTGGGAAGACCTTACCTGGGTCAAGGCCACCTCCCTGCCGAGTCCGACCAGGCACCCTGCTTCACACGTTTTTTCATAGCGTCAGTTCAAGGAACTCCCGTCCCCTGTAATACCTGGAGAAAAGTGCACCGGTTAAGTTTTTCCTTCAACAACTGTTCTTTGCCAGACTCCTCAGGCGGATGTCTCTCTTCGTATCCGATGTCCTGCAGTTCCGGTCTGCTTGGAACCTTCTTTCCCCCCTCAGAAGTTCTCTTCATGATATGGGCCTTCTTTTTTGCCGCCACAGTTTCAAGGATCCCTCCTCGTGTTCGATTCCCCTTTAGGCTCTCCCCGCCGCGTTTTCCACGTTTTATTTTCTTGTTTTCCCGGGGGGATTTTCTGCTGTCCTCACCAGCACGTGATCGTGTGAAGCTTTTATTTTTTCCTTCCATTTTTTTCGAGGGATCCTTCGCTCTTTTGAGACGCCAGTTCCCCGATGCGTGTCTGATCTTTCCTCCTCCGTGTTGTTGTGAAGGGGTTGCATGAACTTTTCAGCCAATCGAGTCCCGCTTTTTCCTTTCCTCTGCTCCCCCTCTTTCCCCCCTCTCAAGGGATGGCCTAAGGAGGGCTTCACTCTGCCCCTCGTCACCCCAGGGAACCCTACTACACTTTACGCTTTTTTGCTCGGTGGATCCGGTGTCTGATTTTTTTTTTTTTTCTGGTCAAGACTTCCAGTCTCATGACCTTCACCTTCCTTCGTGAGGCGTTTCCGGGCAGCATTTTTCTGCCGAGGGCGACCGTGGCGATTATTTCCACTTCGTGAGTTGCCCTTTCCTCCTTTTATTTACTTCCGGTACAGTGTTCCGTTTTTTCCCCCGTCCTCTGTCCTCCGCGCCTGTCTCTGCGCTATCTGTCCTTGGCTTTAGCACCTCGTGCTGGCGTCCTATTTTCGAGTTATGCCTCTCGGTGGTCTCTTTTTCCCCCCCTCTGGTAAACCTTATGTGGCCTTCTTCCCATTTTATAGTTTGCCGCCCCGGCCGTTGATTAGCGGAACGTAGTGGGTTTCGATTGGGTGGTTTTTTTCTCCAAGTTTGTGGTTATATAGCCGCTGACCATGTGCCATCGTGTCTGCCTGTTCTTTGGGCCCGGCGAATTTTCTTTGTTCAGCGACCTCCACATGACACCATCCACTTCGACCCCGCCTTCCCCCCTCACTTCTGCCGGCCTTTAATGGTGGTCTCTAAAGCTTGCTCAGTTTGCTTCCGAGGCTATACAAGGGTGTTTCTCTGCAGCCCTCGGAGGGCGTAGAACCTGTAATGCAGACTTTGTCCTCATGAGATCCTTCTAAGAAGCCCCTCCCCCTCTTTTTCTTCCAATGGTGGAGGACTTCTGGTTTGGAAGGCAAGTGTCACCTACTTGTCCTTTCTGCGAAGTCCGCGGGGCCGTCCCTTCCCACCTTGCGAATGAGTGAAAAGGTAACCACTAGACAACTTAATGCTGCTCTTTTGTAATACCCCTTCCTGCATTCTCTCATTCTCTTATCCGCGCTTTCCCCTCCCCCCCTTCTCTCAAAATTTTTCTTGAAAGTCCGAGGGTGATGGTTATTTTCCCCCCACTTGCAGAATTGTCTTTCAGATGGAATAGTGGCCTGTCTTCAGCGCCGTTCGCTTTTCTTTTCTGGCCCATCCCCCAGGGAGAGACAGCCCTTACCCCTCCTTTCTTCCCGGTTCAGGGGACGTTTAAGATAGTCTCTAACTAAGGATCCCGTTGAGCGCGTGATCTCGTCTAGATTAGTTTCCATCCTGATTCCCCCCGCATGGCCGGAGGAACTATTTCTTTGCCTCGGGGCACTTTTTTGGATGATTGAAAGCCCTAACGTTCGTTGCTGGTTTGGACCTGGAAGACGCGTTTTTTCCGGAGGTTCGCACGAGGGCACTGTTCCGACATCCCCATGTCCCTTTTGAGGAGTTTTACAGCACATGCTTCCCGCTCCCTTTACGAGGAACCGTTCAGCAGGCTAGTCAACGGAGGCAATCTATATTTTGTTCTTCTACTTCCTGTATCTTCATGAACCCCCTTATAGACAAATGTGATAGCACGTAACTAGGTCTAACACTGTACGGTTCCCTTTTTAACCAGGCCGAGCCGTTTCTGTTCAGGGGGCAAGATGATCTATCCACATATCTAATTTTAATAATAATCCGTTTTGCGGATATAATCTTTTTACCGGCCTGCCCTGACGTTTTTCCCTTTGAAATCCAATTTTTCCGCTTGGCAGGAAGTATTCAACGGCCCCCTTTGACCCTAGTGACCACCCCTTTCCCCTGATGAGGAGGTTTCGTATTTGATGTAAGTTCTAAGGTACTTCTCTTCACTCTCCTGCTCCTTCAGAAGGAAAAGAGCCGGCTAGAAATGAAGAGTTTCCGTTTCTATGCGGTTGGTAAGAATTCTGCTCTCACCTACGAAAGAGGGACCGCTTGGCCCAAGAGTCCATGGCGGGCCACTTTAAGAGTCCTCGTCCAACTAAGGGGACCGGTCCCTTCGTTGTTCCACAGAGAACATGGTACGTTTTCCTGTCTTGACTCTTGTTACCCCTTCAGGGTTAAAAGTTCTGAGTGAGTTGTCTCTCCCCGCGTTCAAATGTTGAGTCCCTCCGGATGTCCCTCAAGGGCTCCGCTTCGCAGGCTCCGGATATTTTCCTGGTAAGTCCAAGACTAGCGGGCCAGTCTGGTCACTCATGGCCGAGGGCTTCAGCCTGTCTACCGGGGTGGCTTCCCCCCGACACCTCTCCGGTGCACTTCGGCCCAATTCCCGCGTAGGTCCCCCCACTCTTACATCTCCTCCATGGCTTTTTATTTCTTAACTCACCCGTTCGGTTTAGTTACACCTTGTCCTTTTGCCCCTAGGAGGAGTGCGGCCTCGCTCTTCTACTCCTCTCTGAAACTTGGGCGAGCCCTTTGGCGATGTCACCGGTCAATCTGAAATCCCTTCCTCCCCCTAGGTTATTTTTCTCGATTCCCTTTAACTTCTTTCTTGCAGGGGGTCTCCAACGCCCTCCAGCTGCCCCCCCCCCCTTCCCTTTTTCACCATTTGCTTCTCTTCGCCTTCCGACCGCTTCTGGTTCTTTTGCGACCAGCCCCTCCCCCCCTGGCCCTCGAGGCCCTGGTGAGAGCTCCTTAACTATGATGTTTGCCAACAGACTCCCCTTTTTGCGGTCTCTAAGACTTCCGCTGAACCCTTGCCCTTCCCCAAGAGGTCCATCCCTCGAGGACATCGGTGATCCCTGGTAAGCTAAGCCTTTTCCGATTTAACCGGCAGCGTTTTTTTGATAAAATGTACCGTTTTCTCACCCCCGTTGGGTTAAGCTAGCCATTTGATAGCGTTCCTTCCCCCCACCTTCGATTTTTTTTTCCTTCAAGCCCTGTGCGAACACGGCTTTCCGTCCAGCGAATTCCCCCGCCGACCCGCCCCTTCATACGGGCTCCCCCCGTGCCGCGTAGGAATTATAAGAACATGGTGTCGCCGGGTTTCCTTCTTCTGTCGTAAGACCCCGATTTTAAGTAGGAAAGGCTCCTCGTCATAGTTGCCCCGTTCCTTATTTGGCTTCTTTAGCCATGGTCCCCTTTTTCTTGAGTGCATCACACCACTTCTTCTCCTCCATACTGGCAAGGATTTACCCCCCCGGGATCCATTGCCGCAACTCCTTCTTGCTTTTCTGGTTTCCCGGGGGTGCCTTTTTGATATTCCCTCCCCTCCCTTTCACATCCGTGATAGTGGTTCTCCTTGACTGCGGTGTGAGAATAAGTCGTGGGTTTCTAGCCGTAGATGTTTTTTTATCTCTTATTTCCTCCGCCTTCCTTTTTTTGGTTCTCTCCTCTCCAAGGCACCCTCGGAAATGGCGCCGACACTCGCGTTCCCCCCTCTCAAGCGACACTTATGCTCACCCCTCATCGCTTACCTTCCTTAGTTGCTTCTTCTCGCAACCCATGGAAACTGACCAGCCCTCACAAACGTGGACTTTTTTTGAGTTTTTCCTGTGTTCCGTTTTCTCCCCCGTTTTGAACGATAGGGATGCATGGACTTTTTTCGAACGACGGTTCCCATGTGCCTCCCACTCCTTTTTTTTATTTCAATGATTTTTTACAGAGGGGAAGCTTGCCCTTAGAGTCTGACAGTGGCGACTCCCCCCTCCCTTTTCAGGCTGTTTCCCCTGCTACGCCATTTTCTTCTTTATTTTGCACGGCCCCATTCGGGCTTTTTACTGTCGAGAGATCGTCGGAACCGCCTTTTCTCACCGTCGTCATTCTCCTCTCCGCGTCGAGGGCATTGACTCGCTTTCTTCTTTGCGTGAGCTTGAAAAACTTTCCTGGACTCCCGACAGGTGATCTCTTCGGTCCTCTCGTTTGGAACGTTAGGGCGTTTCTTTTGTATTTCCTGGCTGCAGTGTATCGCGCTTGGGGAGATGTATTTCAGCGTGGTTCCTTTAAGTTTCTCGAGTCCCGCCCTTTTCACGGCGGTGGTTATTCCCCTCCGTGGACTCGGTGGCCCCCCCCAAAGTTCGGGGAGTTTCCAGCCTCTTCCCCTCTCAACCCACGGATATAAGAATACCGTTTTCCTCCGTCCTGTGATGGTACTGTGGGACGCCGTGGCGTCGGTGGCCAGGCATTTACCTCCCTGCTGCCTTACAGTTTTCCCCTTCCAGTCCGTAGTGTCATGAAAGAGGTCCCCAGGACTGGTGACACCGGGACTCCCCCCAGCCCCAACCCTTCAGCTCGTTAATGCATCACGACAGGCATAGCGCACCCTTGATAGCCTACCGTGTACGATCGTTGGGACCCAGGGGTACTCCCGGTTATCGGGTTGCTTCTAGCTCCGAATTGATTAGGAGGTGAATGTTTCATGACTCCTGTGGTCGCCGTTAACCTCTGCTGCTGCTATAACATTTGAGCGCCCTTTTCTTTTGAAAGGTCCCCAGGGGGATTTAAGATCTACCCCCCCACAATAAGACCCCCTAAGAATCGAGCTCGTAGAAATGGATTTTCCCTGACCGGAAGAAAGCCCTGCCCCTTAAAGCATGAAAGCTAAACTTTCGTAAGCGTGATAGAAGCCCTGCAAATTCACTTTTCTGGTCCCAAGAGGAAGACTTTACTTGACCTCGTAGCCCAGACGGGAGCACTATGTAATTTAAGGGCTATTTCAAGATGCTTGCTGCAACAAATAACGCACTAAACCCCCCGGTTTCCGCCATTCTCTGCGCGAGATTTCCCTTTGCAGCCGGTCGTCGCGATTTTAGGTCTTTTTTATTATTCCCCCGAGATCTTACCCTCCGCCGCTCCTTCCAAGGTTTAATGTTCAGCAGGCCCGGACGCGGCACAATCTGGACATGGGGTAAGAACGGGCCTAGCTCTTTTTTTTGGTCCGAAATCTAGATACACCGCCTCCTTTTTTTTTATGAAGAGATGACTGTGACTTCTGTCCTTTCCCATGGCCCGTTGACATCAGTCCCGGACTGGGTTTAGTTCTCTTTCCCCTTTTGAATGAGGAATCGTCTAGGAACTTTTCCTTGCGCTTTGGAGTCTTCCTCGTTCCCGGCATCGGAGGATACCCTCTAGACCTCGTGGGAAGCAGGGCAAGGAGCCCCCCTTAGCGCTGTTCAGGACTTTTTCTTATTTAAGGCCAGTTTGGTAAGCGGCCCGACTTTTTTTCGCCTGCAATTTACTCCCTTCTCCTGGGGAATCTATTGCTCGCGGCAACCCTACCCCGGCCTGAACGGAGGCAGTTGGTCCCCCCGAGCCAGGGTTGTTATTACTCCAACGACCGACCAGCTTCCGCTTCTGGCCCGTGAGGCCCCTCTTACCCTTTCTTTGGCCACCTCCCGGGCGACCTCGCCGGCTCCTTCCCGTACGGACCGGTTTTTTTTATCCCCTGAAGTCCTCCCCCCGGACGTTACAACCTGTTTTTTTTCTTGCATCTCTTTTTTCCGGTCTGCCAGCCCACGCCCCTTCCGGTCTCGAAAGGCGTTTCAGATCCCAATGCCCTGTATTCCCTATGCACTCCAGTCCGGCGTTCTGATGCGTTCCCCGCCTGGGTAGTCCCCCTTTTGTCCAGGATATTTAGTTGACTGGTCTTTGAGCGGGAGGCGAGTCTTTAGACTTCCAACAGGTGGAGAGTCGAGTGTTTTCTTCCCCCCCCCCCCCGGATTTCTTTTCCATTTACAGTTTTCAAATGCCAGTTTTTTGCCTCGTGCAGGCCGTTTAGCGTCCCCGGCAGCGGTCGGTTCCCTTGGTTTTTTCCAAATTCCGCACTCGGTTTACACTCCCCCCCCCCAGGCACTTTGGCTGCGGCGGAGCCTCAGTCGTAGCAGGGCTACGTTCTCTCGCGACAGCAATTCCTTCCACTCGCGTCTGTCCACCTGGTTCGAGCGGCACTCCCGAGTTCATCCGCCGGTGCCTTGACGATTCTCCGGATCGTGAAGTTTCACTCCTCTGACGTCTTTTTTGATCCTCTCCCCGGCGCGAGGACACTGCTGCCCGTTTTCCATCTCGTGCTACCGCCTACCCGGTTTTTATAATCCGGCCTTTTGCACCTCTTCGAATTCACAGGGTGGCAAGCTCATCCCGTTTTCCCTTCCAGATATTCCTCGAAATTGTCGTCTGTTGAGAAAGGCGGTCCGGCCCCTCAGACGGATCCCCATTTTTTCATCTAAAGGTTCGTATTATTTTATAGTTGAATAAGGCTCCCTTTCAACCTTTTCCCTCAAATTTCTTTTTCTCGGGTGCCAAGCCTCCCAACGTTTTCTTTCGCGCCCACTTTCGCTCTCCCGCAGTTTCCATTTCTTCCCGGAAACTTTCGTTGAATCGCCAGGCATGTGAGCCCTTCATTCCTCTTTAGGCCCTGAAAGGAAAACCAGTTCGGCAACATCGGATCCAACCGTTTTGAGCTCCCCTCCTCGGCAGTTTTTCTTTTATTGGTTGCCAGGGGGTGCTCTGTCTTTCTTTCCAACGCTTCCCCAGATTCCTTTCATTAGAAGAGGACCTTTGGTGTCCGCCTCCCGTGGCCTTCAGATTTCGGTATTCCTCCTTCGAGTGTCTCTCCTTCTTCCCCCGTATGTTCTTACTCTTTTACTAATTGTCTCTGTATCATCACCCCCTATTCCATTTCCAATATTCTTCCTCTAATTAGACTGAACCTTTATCCACGTCAGCCGCTTCTCCCCCGTCTTCCCTTCTCGGGTTCCTTTTTTTGACGAGACTCGCAAAAAAAATTGCACCATTGACCTTCCCCCCCCTGGACGTGCTCCTTCGTGTCGCTATTTACCGGTTTGCCAGCTTCTTTATTCTGGCCCTGGTTGAGGGCACTCCTCTGATTCTTCTCAGCGACAACTTCATACTGGTCTGGTTACGATTCAGCTTTCTATGCCCTTCCATGAGTAGCTTTCGCGTTAGACACCTCCCGTTTTCCCCTGATCCCTGCTTTTTCCTCTGTTTCAAGTAATTCGCTGCCTTCCCTGGTTCACGGGGCTTTTGTTAGCTGAGTCCTATGTCGGACGGCGCCGCAGGTTTCCTGCTGAAAATAATCCCGTCTGGCCTTGAAGCGAGCTGACTGATTTTGATTTTCCCCATCTTGTTCAAATTTCTCCTAGGTTTGACCGCGACGGGTAGAGTTAGCGGGTAGAATCTGTCCACCCTGAGAGCACCCCGTTTAGGACGTCCTTTTCAGGAGGTGAACGTTTCTTCCCTTTATAGGAGGCGGCGGGGTCAGCGATTGCTCCCTACCTAGTACTTCCCTTCGGTGGCCAGATCAAGCTGTGGCATCCTTTAGTGCCTAACTTTTCTTAGGCCCCCCCTCCCAGGATTTTTTGTCGAACGTGAACATCGCCCCCTGATTCTGCATCCTCTCTCCGGTTTGACTCAGCCGCCGTTCTTTTTTAGGCTTTTTTTCCAGTCGTTTTCCCTTTTTGTTTTTTTTTATTTTGCCTCCCCTTTTTCCCCCGACAGCTGGGACGTCTGTCTAGTTGGGTCTTCAAGGGCGCAATTTCTGACTTTTTGTAACTGTCTCCGGCCCCCATGCGGAGGCTCCACTTTTGTCGGAAGAAACGAGCGCATAGCGCAGGCCGCGTACTCTTTTTAACCTCACCGTGCCATTTTATGTTACCACTGTATTCAGTTTGTGTGAGGGAGCGCCGACAAATCCGCGCCTCGTATTTCCCCAGCGGGAATCGTGGATAGCTGCTGATGTTGGACGCGTTAACCGCCGCTTTCGTGGATAAAATTGAGCTGACTCCGGCCAGTTTTTGTTTTGCTTTCGCTAGATCCTATGACCCAATCCGGCGGCCTTCCGCGACCGGCCTCGACATTAGTTAGAGCATCCTGGCCGCCTCATTTTTCGCTTTTTGCTCCCCCATGGCGGCCGCATTTCCCCTCCTTTCCGTGTAGTGATGAAGAAGGTAAGTAAACACATGTGCTTTTTCCCCGCTGGTCCCCGTCTTTTTCCTTGAAGTTTTTTCTGGCATTCAAGGGAGCGCGCCGCTTCCCCATGTTAGGAGTTGATCCCATCCCTTCCCCTCGCTATTCCACTTGTTAGTGAAGCCTTTCCCTTTCGCGAAGTGGATGCAACAAGTAGGCCCTGTTAGTTTTTCACTCTCTTTTCCATAGTGAGGACTATCGACCCCTTCACGTTCCCATCGGTTATGAGCTTCTTCCCTCGATTTTTAAAACACTCAGCGAAAGTTGTATGTACTTTTACTTCATGCCGAGTAAAAGAAATCCTTTACTTTTCTTAATACCCTAAGTTGATTAGTGACTCTCGGTTTACCTTTGTAAGATCTGGCGTTCTTC
>Ga0179593_1628956_pt1 | contig 14954 bp, 19 predicted proteins | sample CZODoug2_1_08_16_FD_185931 | JGI IMG/M metagenome (GOLD analysis project Ga0179593, IMG submission 185931) | Vadose zone soil fungal communities from Angelo Coast Range Reserve, California, USA - CZODoug2_1_08_16fungal (PacBio error correction) | ecosystem: Environmental > Terrestrial > Soil >... | reverse complement strand
CTGTAGAAAAAGGAGGTCAGCGCACGTCGTGATTCCCTGGTGTGAGTTCTACGGCCGCGATTCCTTATCCCGGGTCTAGCTAGCTACTCGACTCTGGGGCAGCGATCCCCTAGATCCACAGCGAACTTTTTCGGTTCTGATTTTCCCTTGGATTGCGTCGAGACCCTCGCTTTCTTCCCTGCGGGCAAGATCGCTTCAGGCATACTGGGAAATTTCTTCCCCCGTACGACCTCTGTAACAACTATTGCCGAGTGACTTCCTTCCCCTTCGGCTTAATCCTTGTGAGAGATCTTTTTTTTTTTCTTTACAGAGTGATTCTTTTTCGTATGTATTATGTCGAGTCTTCTTAGGATCCTTTTCTTTCTCCTCGCTCGATGATTTCTTCCCTTTTTTCACAGGTATCCCCAGTACGATCCAATTCTTAGGGCATAGTCTCTTTCCTGTCTTTGGGGTCATACACGGGTTTCTTCCTTCCAAAGCGAATAGGCCTTTTCGATAATATGGTTTTTTGAGTAGTGGGCTTGCACGGTGGTTTTCCCCGATGACCGGTGCTTTCTTCCCTGGCCGAGATATCTTTCTGAGGACGGGCTTTTGGCTGTCACGGCTTGGCGCACCCCTGGCTCCAGAGATACGCCCTTCCACGCACATTTCCCCCCCTCCCCCGATGGACCTTGTTTTCTTTTTTTCGACGTTTTTGCGCCGCCGCTACTTTCTTCTTGCCACTTCGTACGACAGGTCTTCGAGGTTCAAGGGCCGTTCCCGTGCCTTTCCTTAGCCCGGTCAAGGCCAACTTTTCTTTTCGCGTCTCGCTCGACGCGTCCTTTTCCCCTTCCCGGCTCTGATCGCGTTTTTTGTTTCCGGGGAGTCTTTTTTGTTCCCCCCCTAGAAGATTCCTGAGTAAGTTTAGCCTTTTCCAGCACTCCTCCCTCTGGCTCCTGTGACGGGGATGAAGGCACCCCTTCCCGTAAGAGGTTGAGTCCGGCTTTCCCGCCCCTTTATCATCCCTGCCCGACGGGGCAGTGGTGACGCCTCGTTCCTTCCCAGTGGTGACGCCTCGCGTGTTTTTCGCAGAGGCGCCCATGACGGGGTGATCCGGCCTTTTTTCCCTTATCAGCCGGATTGTGACCTCCTCTTGGGGTCGTCGGGATTGAGATTCTGGGTAGGCCTTCTCTGAGACGAGCAGGTTTCTTTTTTTTTGATGGGCCGCAGGCTCCTTGCCAGTATTTTTTTCCCAACGTCAGACCCCCTTTCCTCCAGCGAGGAGTCGACGGTTCTCTCCTGCAGAAGGCCGTTGGTTCCTTTTCCGACGGAGTGCGTTTCCTTTGCCCTTTATCTGAAGACCTCTCTTTGGTCGGTGCCGTTTTTTCCATCGGCGGTCACGGTCTCCGGTAGAGAAGGTGCGCTTCTTTCTTCAGGCCGTTGTCGGTCTTTTCTCTTTCGAGCGTTCCCGCAGGCCGGAGCTTTCCTTAGGGCGCGCCCCCCCGATTATTCTTCCTCGGCAGTCTTTTCCCCTCCCCTTCCGGAGGCAGGAAGCGTTTTTTTTCCCGCGTCCATCCAGTCGTCGCTTTTCTCAGCGGCTTCGGTGAGCTCTTCGAGATTTATTCCTTTTCCCCATCCGAAGCAGCACCTTTTCTTTTTCTTCTGAGCACCCGTTTTCGCGACCGCGCTCCCCTCCAACGCTCGACCTTCGACGGGATCTTTTTTTGCGTTTCGTTGATGATGGTTCCCCGTGAACCCCCTGTGTGCGGTTTTTTCCTTCCCGGTGTTGGATCCCGTAGTAGTCCGAGGATTTTTTTTTGTCCGCAGACCTCCGGATTCGTTTTTCTCCCTGTAGAAATTGCAACTCGACACCTTCCTTCCTAGGCGGAGTAGAAGGCCTCCTTTGCACTCGTTTCGCGCACGACGTAATCGACCCCCCCTGTCAGGCCGGTAGCGGGGGCTTTCGGGAACCGTGAACGTGGTTTCGTTTCCGTAGAGAAATATTCTCGATGCACTCCAAACAAATAGAGTCGGTCTCTTTCCCTTCGAGCCCAGCCCCCTCCGCCTAGTTGATTCTTTTCTTTTCCCTCGCGTAGAGCTGTTGCGAGTATCGTCGGCTCTTTCTGACAGTACGCGTCTTCCCAGTCATTTCTGTCTTTTCCTCCTCCCGCGGGAACTTTTTTTCACCCTACCACGTGGGTTTAACTCCTTTGTTGTTGAAGAGAGAACCCAATTCTTCTCCCAAGTTCCGCAGGCCGGATTCCCTCCTTTCCTGTGCCCCTTCGCGCCGTTCCCTCACCGCGCCGACTCCTCCTCCACCCTCTCGCCGCTTCATCCACGATTCCTCCCCTCGCGAGAATCGACCGGTCTACGAGTGTTTCTTTTTTTACCGCCACTCCGACAAAAGCGCTCGTAAGTGAACGGGTTTCCTCCGATAAAGGGCCGTCTGAGGCTCGCCCGACTCCGCTTTGCGCTCCCTTCCCGGCGGTTTACTCCGCCTTCCGGTGTAGAGGGACTTTCTCGAGATAAGAGAGGTCTGACGTCCCTTCCTCCGACTATCCCACTACTAAGGTGATCACAGCGCTTTTCCTTTCCACCTGGTCAGGGGGAAAAATCCTCATCGATACAGGATAAAGTAGAAGTCGATCACTCCTCGAGAGCGAGCCCTTCTTGTGCGGACGTTGGTTTCTTCCTCCGGACAAGGTGCTTTTTTTTCATTTCTCCCTATGATCCCCTCGACGAGGAAGTGTTAGAGTTCAAGAGGAGGCGTTTCCCCTCCCCCAGTTACGCTAGTTGAGTGCGTAGAAACCTCCTTCCCCTACATTCATACGATCGTGGCGAGCTCCTTTCGGACTACGAAGGCCCTTTTAAGACTTTCCTTTTCCGATCTCCCCTCTCACTTCCGCGGGCCTGGATCCTTTTCTCCAAGTAGAAGACCGAGCCCCCTTCGTGAAGCGGGGAGGAGGATCTTCACCCCCCCTTCCCCCCCCTACGCTTGCAGCTTTCTTTCTCCGGTCAAGGTCCCCCGACAGACGCGACGCCTTCTGAGGGCAAACGGCCTCCCGCGCCTAACCGGCGACCCCCGCTTGTAGTACCCGGGTCGACGTGATTCTCTGTCTTTCCTTTCGGCCGGCTGCCCTTTTTCGACAAAAATGATCTTCCTTTTTTCGTTAACCGCGCCGGCCCCTCTCGCGATGTCTTCGCGAAGACGCCCCTTCCTCGGAGGGAGTCCCAATGATAAAGGAGTCTCCCCCCCCTAACGGATACGAGTAATGGAGCCGCTCCTCTCCCAGGGGGATCTCCCCCCCACTTCTCAGGGAAGCTCTTTTCACCCCTGGCCCGGCGAGGAGAACCATTTTGCAAGCAGAGGCCCCCAAGGAGTAAGTCTGGCGCTTCCCCTACCGCGCCGTAGCCCCGAACCCTCCCGCCTCCCTATACGAGCCCCTTTTGCTGGAAGGTCGAACCCTCAGCGGCGGGAGATTCGAACTTTCCCGCGAGCTCCTCGGCTTTCCCCATCGCAACGCGCTTCTCGGCCGCGCTTTTTCCAAAGAGCGACCTCCTTTTTTCCTCCCCCACCGGTGGCCTTCCCTTTTTTTCTTCCGCGGGAGGAACGTTTTTTTTCCCGAGACCGGAAATCCCCTTCCATAGTTTGCCGTAGCGCTTCCCCCTCCCCTTCGGACCATTCCCTGTCCTCGTGTTGGGCGTCCCCCTTTTTGAACGATTTGGCGTAGCTTGGAGCATTTTTGCCAGCCGTGCAGGCCATCCGCAGCCTTGGAAGTTCTTTCTCCCCTTCGGAGGGAAGAAGGTAATTCGCCTTAGCCACGGAACCGCCCTACGAACTTCCCTTCTACTGGCTTAGGGAACCGAGCATCCCCCTCCCCCACTACTCCACTCGAGAGGAACGCTTCCTTTAACACCCTGTCCCTTTGATGCTCCTCGTCTTTTTCCTTTTTTCCCCCGGGAAAATATGACGACCTCTTTCAGCGAGACGGAATCCTATTACATAGCAATACAGGTGGGCTCTTCCCCTCCTGTAAGGAATCGTCCTTTTTAGGCCCTCCTTCACAAGGGGATCTCTTTCTGCTTGCGACCGGGCAGTACCTTCGTCCGGGTACGGGACTTCGACATGTTTCCAGAGATCTGCCCCTCCCCCCTTTTTCCTTCGACCTGATTGGTCTCCCTTCCCCAATCCATGATCCCCCTTTCTCCCTCCCTTCGTAGGATCATCGCGGCCTCGGACCTTTCCTTTTAGAGGAGCTAACTGACCCTTGGTCTGGTAGTAGAACCCTTCCCCTCGTACCCCCCACGCCGCCGTTCCTTTTCCCGACGTGGGTCCCAGACAGTGTCAGGATCCCCGTTGTGGTTGTTGAGAGAGATCCCTTCCCCCGTCTTGTACTTCCCCCCCCTCGGTAGGCCTCGGCCCCCTTCTTCCTGGAGTTATACGCCCTCCGGCCGGGTCGAGATGACGTCCCATAATCTTTAGTCTTTTCCCTGGCCCGCGATGATCTTTCTCTCCTATCGGCGACTCGGTGATGCCTTCTTTCTCCCCTCGAGGTTTTTCCTCTGGAGCAAGAATCGCCGGGCTTTTCCTTCCTAATGTGTCCATGTGAAGGCCCGGCCCTCCATAACAACTTTATTTTCCCCCCCCCTGCGTAGAAGGAAGGACAGGAGCTTTCGAGATATGAGAGGGCCGCTTTCCCCTCGTGAATTCGACCCCCTCTCCGTATGGAATGTCGAGTCCCTCACCTACCCCCCTTCTTGGAAGAACGACGAGCTCGAGGAGGGTCGGGTCAGTATTTCTCTTCCCCCTTAACCGATTTCTCAGATCTATTTTTTCCCTTTCTCCGATTCGCGAGTTTCCCTGTGAGGAGGGGTCCCCCCTTTTTTTTCCTCGAGCGACCTTTCGATCATCTGGGGCAGGGCTTTTTTTCCCTTCTGGCAATTTTCTAAAGTCGCCCTCGAGGAAAAGACGTTAATGTCAACGATTCTAATTACCCCTCCTCTTCTTCGTGGCTTGACGCCCCCCTTTCCGTGCTGCTACAGATAAGCAATTTTTCCCAGCCCATCCCCAAAGGATCCTGGGGTTAGCATTTCTGACGTCAGCCTTTCCTCCACAGATGGTCCCCTTTTTTCTTCCCGGTGTCGAGGTCCTTGCATAGGAAGTACTTTGAGAAAGGTCCATTCCCCACCCTTTGCGATCTCCTCCCCTCCTCTCTGTTGGACCCTAAGCGGAATGGCAATTCTTTTTTTTTCTGCTCTAGGAGATCTTTCCTTTTGCCGCCTGCTGATCCGTTTCTCCTTTTCCCAAGCACCTCCTTCTCTGCTTCGATTCGGGCTCTGTGACGGCGAGTAGTGCTAGCAGCTTTCACTCCTTTTCCATCCCCCTTTGTCTTGCGGACACTTTTTTACGAATAGAGACTGATCTTTTTCCCTGGAGGAAGTGGGTGACCCCGAGGTTGATATCGGAGACTCCGCTCCTGAAGCTTTATTCCCGTTACTCAAAGCAGGGATCCTTTTTCCCAGAATGAGTAAGGTGGTAGTAGAGAGCGCCCCTCTAGCATATTCGTGCCCGGGCTGTTGACGAAGCTTCAGAGAAGTCGGCGCCCCCTTTCGGGAAGATTCGACTGCCTCCAGTCATCGTCATACACTTTTCTTTGGTCCTCCAGCGACTTTGAGCGAGGAGAGCCTTTTTCCGTGGAAGAAAGGGGAGTTTTCCTTCTGCGCGGTCGTTTATACAGGAGGAGAGAGCTGCTCCTTTGGTGTTCCATACGGCCGGCCTTCCCCTTTGTACGCGCCGAAGTCTCCTTCTTTTTTCAGCGACTTTGCGAGAGTCGGTGTCTGAGTGGTCGTGCTCGGCTTTCCGAGCGCTTCAAGTGCAGTTCTCGTCTCCGCCGTAGGTCCTTTTGCGAGAGCAACATTCACGGGGTTCTGATTCAATTTGTCGTCGTGTCGCGCACCCCCCCTCTGATCTTGGAAGCGGGCATTGGTCTCCCTCAAGTCGTCAGAGATAGAAACCCCCCCTCTTTTTGAGATTTTCGGGAGATGAGGGGCGTTTTCCCGGAAGATTCCCTCCCCTTCTCTGAGCCCAGGAAGCACCCCTTGTCGAAGCTTCTTTAGGAGAGACTTCGTCAACCTTTCCCCTTACGTCGGTGTTCCCTGCGCCCGTTGAGGAGTTTTCCCCTTTTTTTGTTCCCTTCCGTGTGCGGGGTAGGCGACGCGACTTTTCTTCCAGTCTGTGTCTCTCTTGCGTCGGAGTAGGCTTCCTCTTGTCGATCGACTTGAGTAGAAACCCCGGTGAGTACGGGTAATCGTTATTCTCAGGCGTTCCCGCGGCATATCTCCTGTATTCCGTATAGACGATGTATAGATTTTTTTTTTTTCCGCCAGCTCCCCCGATACCGCGAGGGTTTTCGAGATTTCTAGAGCATATTCTCGCAGTGCGTCTGACCCAATAGTAGTCAGGTAAGAGTGTCGCCGAAAGTCGCCGGGCCGAGTTGATCGTTCTTTTCCTTTTCCCCTCGTCGAGCGTGGTTTTTCTAGTCGGCGCGGTTTCTTCCGTAAGAGATTTCCTTCAGTCTTTATCTGTTACTAGCCTCTGGTCCCTTGAGGGCGCGCCCTTCCCTCAAACTACGTAAGTTCTAAGTTGTTGTGGTTGATATCCTTTCAGGAGGTTTCGGAAGAGCGCCCCCCCTTTTCCCCCTCAGGCTTGCTTTTTCTTCCTTTGCCGCGAGTACTTCCTCACCCTTTACGAGAATCCACGATGATTCCCTCGATGGCGGCAGGAGGAATCCACTTTTAGGAGATCCCAGACCGCTCCGATTGGTTTTTGTACTCCCTTCCCCCCTCTCCTGCAAAATCGTACGTGCACGGGTTCCTTTCCCTTCGAGCCCGCCCCTGTCCTGTCGGTCGAGGCTCTGCTCTTCGCGACCTGCGCGATTTCGAGGAAGGAAGACCCGCCGTTTTGCAAGTTCTACTGCTTTTTTCTTTCTAGCGAGAGTTTTCCTTTTCCCCCCTTCGTCCGACGACAGACCTTCCCCCTTCATCTTTCTCACCGAGCGAGGGTCCCTTTTCAACGGGGTTCATTTTTTTCCCACGTGTCCTCCCCGAACCTCCCTCCCCCTTCCCGAAGTAGCTCTCCACCTCCTCTCCGTCTTCTTTTGAGTAGGGTCTCGACGTCTTTTTTTCCCGCCCTCATGCCGACGCCCCTCCCCCTCAGCATGAGTGTTCGATTTTTCTTATGATGGACTTTTTCCATGCCCGCGTACTGCTTTTTCTCCTCCCCGAAGGACGAGTTTCTCCTAGTGGCGGTTCCCCTATTCGGCCTAAGCAGGATATCATCCTTCTGGACGCGCTAGGGAAGCCGACCTTTTTCCCGGCGGCCCTGCTCCCCTTTCGCGACAGAAGCTCTTTTCTCTCCTAAGCGTCTTTGCGGCTTCTTCACCAAAGGCCCCCCCCTCCCCTTTTGTCGTCCGGCCAAGGATTCTTTTCCCTTAGGAGAACTAACTGGCTGCCTTTTCTTTCCGCCAGCGCATCACCGCCCTATCCTTCTGTGCTTAACCCTGCGGTCGACTGATGACTATTTCCCCTTCCGGTCGGCCGCGGCTTCCCCCGCTCGGATTTCTCTCGGCACCGCCTTTTGCTGGGTGGGGGGCCAGATCGCCCTTGTCTTTCCCCTCCTGACCCCTTTTTCCTTTGCGGCGGGACTTTTCAAAAAGGAAGCTTCCCCGGGTCTTTCCTGAAAGGCCTTCTCCTTAATTCGGCCTCTGATCCAGGGCCGCGCCCTTTTCCCTCTACAGGGCAGACGAGGCTTCTTTTGAGGAGTCACCACTGCTTCCATTCCCTCGAGTCCTCTCCTTGCCGAACCCTTCTCCTAGTCAACTCCCCCGAGCCCGAAAGAGATCGATAGATTAGGTGCGGAATCCTCCCTGGACATTGCCGCGGCGAGGTTCGGAACCCTTTTTTCCTCGTAGCTAATCGGCGATCTCCCGTCATAGAATGGTCCTCGAGTCGAGCGTGCCAACCTGCGACCTCTCTCCTTCCGCGCCACCGGGTGGCCTTGACCGGGCTTTCCCGCGAGGCACGGCGGAGTTATTTCGAGAAACGGATTTTCGAATTTGTCTTTCGTTGCCTTCCTCTTTTCTCTCCAGCAGGAGACCCCCCCTCCGGTCCTCGCAGGCGTTTTGGAACGAGTTGGCGTTCTTTTTTGAGATTCAGTCCCTTCCAGCTGGGTTGAGCAAGCCTTCTTTTCCCAGTCCTTCGGGGAAGTCCCCGGCTTCAGCTAACCTTACGATTTTGGCGTCGCCGACCTTGCCTCAGCAACTTCCCTGAACCAAGGATTTTTTTTTGCCGATGAGCTCTTCCATGCTCCATCCCCCTTTGCATGACACCCCCCCCGAGAGGAGGAAGGATTCCCTTTTTCTCCGGTGAAGGGGAGACCGTTGTCATTCACCATCTGACTACCTCATCGATCTCTGCGGCTTCCCCCCCTCTATTCATCGAGGGACTTCCCCATTGTGCGAAGTCAAGCCCTCCCTAGGCCAGAGCTTCACAATTTTCTTCGGGCCTTCCTTTTTCCTTCGGAGACCCTTTCCTTAGTTGGTTACTAGTGTCTTCTCCATGTCACAGTAGGCCTTCCCCCGAGTCGTACGACCTCGGTTGGGGTGGTTTTGTGGGTGTGTGGGTCTCGACGCCTTTCTTCCCTCTTTCTCCTCTGTCGGAGTGGATACTGACCGCAGACGAGGAGGCGATTTGCTTGCGCGGGTATGCGTAGATATTTCCCCGCCGCACCCCCTCCTCCTCACGTGCGGCCTTTTTTTCCCGCCACAGTGTCGGGATCCTTTGTTGTTGTTGAGAGTGACACTGGAAACGGTTTCTTTTTTTGGTACGGTCCCTTCCCTTTCTTCTCCGCCCGTCTGCGTCTCTGGCGAGTTCTACCCCCGCGCCCTCGCCGAACCTTTCTCAAAGCATCTCGACAATCATCTTTCTGGTCTTGCCAGACGATGTCCTCTCCCCCGCGTACGATCCCTTCTGATCATGGATTGAGTCTTTCTCTCCCCCCGAAGCGGGCACCTCAGTTTGACTTTCCTTCCCTATGGGACATGTCGAAGTCTTCCCCTAGTACCACACAGGTCTTTTTTTTTCCGGACCGAGAACGGCATCCTTTTTTTTTCTAGCCTCTGGTAGGGCCGATTTTCCTTTACCGCGTGACTTGGCACCATTTATGAAGGTCGAGGTCCCTTCCTGAAGAAAGCCGAGATACGTCTTTTCAGATTTTCATTTCACCCCCCCTTTTCACACGGACCGTCCTCTTAGCTTCGTCTCGCAATTTTCCCCTTGTCCTCTCGATTCTTCACGGTGTTGATGATCGGCTCGGAAGGCACGACCTACTCGCGTCATGTTTTCGTAGGCTTCCTTGTCCCTGTGGTTCGAGACGCTTCTTTTTGAGGATGAAAGTCCTTTCCGTAACGACGAGGACTTTGTTCTTTGGAAGACCTTCTTTCCTTTCCCCCCTCTTGTTAGTGCTGATCATTCCCCCCAAAGGAGTTACCATCAGACCAACTTGAGTACCGGGCTGGGGTCGGCCTTCTTTAAGCGCTACGGCAACGATTTTCCGAAGAAAGGGAGTTCCGTCTCTTGTCAAGGGAGTAAGCCGCCGGTTCCCTCCCATCCACACGAGCCCGCCGGTCCCTTTCCCCCCCTTTTTTTCCTCTGTCGTCTCTCGTTGGACCCCGCTGAAGATCTTTCTTTCTGCTGGGCGGTCGCTCTGGATCTCTTCTTTGTTATACCCCCTCGCCCTCCCTGATGAGTCTCTGCACCGAATCGATCTGGTCTTCCTTTTTTGAAGGGCTGACGCACCTTTTCGGACTTCTGATTCCGGGTTTCTGTCCCGGGGTCGTTCTTGGCCCCTGGGAAGTCGGGGAAGACTCGCAGATTTTTTTTTCCTTTTCGCGCCCTGGAGCCTTGAAGCATCAGCGGCCCCTTAAATAGCAGAGGAGATTCTCTATGACGTATCCTGTAGGGTTACCGACCCTTTCTTGTCTTTTTCCCTTCCCGCCCCTCATGAGTAGGGGGTAGTCTTTTTCTCCGAAGATAGAGAACCCCCCTCTTTTCCTCAGTTGACTCCGCGCTCGATCGCGCGATTTCTGTTTGTGCGAACCCGTTGGGTTTCGGAAGAACGGCCAAGAATCCCGGCGGGTTACCTCATTCGTATGCGATGTGTCTCGCGCGGCGAGCAGCAATAGGCCGTTGGACCTTTTCCCTTTCGCCGACGGCGTAGTTTTCTCCCTCGCCGGAAGAAGAAGCTTTCTCGGAGTCGGTGCCTTTTTTAAGGCATCAACCCTTCGGCGTCACGGCTCTCCTTCTTCTGGTCCTCGAAGGCCCCCGGTGGCCAGGCAGCGTTTCTTTCGAGTAACGAGAGGCGTCGTTTCCTGTCGTAGTCTCCCCGCCGTAGGCTCTTCGGAGTCTCTTTGGCTGTCGCCATTTCCTGATCCCCCGTTCTGTGCGATTCTTCAGCGAGCAGGGACTTTCCGCGCAGCGTCTCGATTTCTAAAAAGACTTCCCCCTTCTTCGTGGTGCTTTTTTCTTTGGGGGGTGGGGGGGGCGCTTTTCGTTAAGCAGAGATCCTCCTCTCCCCGGAGCAACAGCTTTTTTCGATCTCCTTTTTTTTCGAGCCTTCGAACGATCGACTGGAGGTTTTTGCCGTTTCAAAGGGGAGGATGTTCCCCTTTCAAAACCGTCCTTTTTCCCCTACTCACGAAGTTTTTGTGATCCAGTAATATGCGCGGCTTTCCTAGAAACCTCGTGTCTCGTCGATCGGACCCGCAGCTCCCCCTTTTTCCCCCCCCCCCTTGGAGTCGGCCTTCTTCTCGGCGGCATCGAGCAGGTCTTCTTACTAGACGATTGTTTTCTGACGACCTCCCCGGTAGCGGTTCCTTCTTCACCCGTGCACGTACGAGCTTTGTAGAGCTATTCTCGTGTGTGAAGTTCTTTTTTTTTTTTGCGGTACAACCCCTTTGCGCGAAGCAGCCGCCTTTCTTCTTTTGCAGCAGGCCGCAATCTTTCCTGAGTTAGGTGGTGTATTCTTTTTTCGTCGGCTTGCGGACGATACGCGCCTTTTCTGGTCATCGCTGCGGGGAACTTTTCCGCTGCCAAATCTTTCGTGGGTTCATCGATATCTTTTTCCTCTTTTCCTTTGTTTTTTCTATAGGCAACCCACTTCTTTTTTTTTCGCCAAGTTCAAGCAGGCGATGACCTCTTTCGTACGTCCGCAAACCGCGCCGACCTTTGACTCGTCCAGATCCCCCCGTCTCCGACCTCTCTTCCTTCCCCCGATCAAACTCCCTTTTTTTTTCGGGGGGGGGAGCTCTCCCGAGTGGTTGGTACCCCCCTTTCGTCAGCTGACCCCTGCCCGCGCTCTGAACTGCCTTTTTTCTGTTTCCCTCGTTACCGGAGAGACCCCTTCTGACACGTCGAGGACGTATTTTTCTCGATGAAAGGGCGGCTTTTTCTTCTCAGGATGGCTCCTTCGAAGGTGTCGAGGGCCCTCGCTCTTCTACGAGATTTCGAGTTTTCCTTTTTTAAGAACATAGATCTTCGGGAAATTAGACGACACTCCAGTGTTAAGGAAAATATACACTTTTAACCTTTCCACCTTCATGGCTACACGTAGGATCCTCAAGTATAGAATCCTTATAGAAGAGGGTGCGTAAGCGGTGATGACGACGGCTGGAAAGAAATCATTTCCCGAAGACGAGGAAGTGTTCTCGCTATCCGTCTTTCTTACGCGGGTGCTAGGCCCCCTTTCCCCTTTGCCTAGCGGAGTTCTTTTCCTTCCCCTCAGATAGTGGGAGAGCCATAACTACGCGGTCTTTCCCGCGTGGCTTTCTTTCCGCGCTCGTGAAGTCTCTCCTTTTCCCCCTTTTTTTGCCTGGCTCAACGCCCTAACGTTTGTCGAATTCTTCTTCTTACCGTGCCGCATGAGTGCGCGGCTCTTCAACAACGGGCCCCGCCTCCTCTTCGTCCTTGCTCAAGGGATATATTCTTTCCCCGAACTCCTTTCCTGCATGCGGCTCGCCGCGTCTCTCCTCTAGCTGGTGTCCCCGCGGCGACCCTTTTCGGACGATTTTTTCTTTGGTTCCCATCCCCCCAACCTGCTCGGCGGCTCACAGCGACGGCCTTTCTTCGCGTTTATCTCCCCCCCCCCGGTTTTTTCCCCCCCCGAGATTTCTGCGGGAGGTAAAAAGCCGTTCCTGCGTCTTTTAACCTTACCGGATTCCTCTTTCCCTCCCAGCTTCGCCTCTGCTCAAGGGTTTCCCAACAATGAATACCCAAGAGGCTTCCCCCATGCTCCATTTCCCTCTCTTCAACTTGATCCAGTGGAATCTCACGAGGAAGGGCCGGAGGAAGGAGGACTTGAGAACGCAAGAGTCCATGCTTAACCCTCTCGGTAAAATTTCCTCAATCATCGCCTACCACTCCACCCAGAGCCGGGAGGGACGGCCGAACCAAAGGACCAGAAGTCTAGACCTGGAAAAACGTCAGAGAGCTCATAGCTCCAGACCATCCTACGCTCGATAAGAGAGCCTCTTTAGAGTCCCCAAGTTTCCCTACCTTTGGCGCCAAACGGTGGTTCTGGGCTCGTGTAGCTCTGAAAGGCGTCCGGAACTTTCCCGGACCCCGGAAAATCTTTTTAGTCGAAGTGGCCTCCGTAGCGATTCTCCCCTCCGTGACCCCCAGCAAGGCTTCCCTTTTTTTTTTTTCCCGGGGAGGGCCCCTTTCCCGGAGCAAGCAAGTACTTTGGGGCGAACAGACGTGAGGAACTTCTTCCCCCCGGCGGGACAGTCTCTCCTGCACGGCGGCTTCCCTGTCCTTCGACTTGAGAGTTTCCCCTCCGAACGACGCCCCCTAGGATCGAAGCCTCTGACGCGCTTCCCGTCCTTCCCCGATCCTCAACCAGTGGAGACCCCCCCCCTACGAGGAACGCGAGTGGTTTCTCCCCTAATTCTCGTCGTCCTGGGCTCGTTGTCCCCCCTCCCCTTGGAGAAATCTTCTTTTCTTTCCTCGAGACGGACTCTCCCCGACATTCATCGCCATACATTGGGGCCGACTACTCTTTAAGACACGTTCCCTCCTTCAGAGACGTCTCCTTTCTCCTTCTTTTTGGGTCCTGGCCGGAGACTCGTTCCCCCCCCCTCCTAGGTCGTAAGGGTAAGGGCCTGCGCCATGTTTATATTAGCAGAGTCGTTCCCCTCGAGGGTCTCCTCAATCCCCCCTTTCTCCAAAGAGTAGCCTCTCTTCTTTTTTTCCCTTCTTCATTCGAGTTTCTCCCGATGAGGTAGAGGAGCTTTTTTCTTGTCGAGGGTCTGGTCTTCCCTCGCCTACCCCCTCTTCTGGGGTTTTTTTTTTCTTCGTGATAAAGCCCCAGACACAGGTAAGGGATCCCATACGTTGTTGTTGTTGCTCGATCCCTGAACCCCCTCGGGTATGGTCCTCCCCTTTCCTCCGGCAGAACTCTTTTGGGTCGGAGAGTTCCTCAGAGACAGTGTCTTATGAAGTTACCTCATTTTCTTCTCCCGAGGAAGCCTTCCCCGCGAAAGATCGGAGACTATTGCGTAGAGAACCCTCACGAGGTCTCCCCTCCGGGGCACCGATTCCCGGGATGAAGGCCTATTTTTTTTCCTCTGAATGGCAAAGAGCTTTTCCAAACCTCTGTACGGCGAGTCTGCGGCCCGGACCCCTGACCCGTTATACTCCTTGTTTTAGCCTCTGGTTTTCCATTTTCCCTTTTTTGCCAATGTATTGGCGAGGCCTGCGATTTCCGTCCTTCTTTTTTCCTCCCGCCGATCTCTTTGAGGGTCCTTTTATCTCCCTTTTCTTCCCCGTCACCGACCCTTTTTCCTCCTTGGAATAATTAAGCTCTGTTTCCTACGCGAGCTTTTCTTTCTTTGGTTTCATACACGTGTTGATGCCGGTTCCCTTTTTTCTCATAGGCAGGCACTTCTGGGGAATTTTTTATTGGGCCCCCCTTTCAAGGTGTTCTTCCCCATTCAGTGAGACGCTTCCGGGAAAGCTCCCCCCTACCCCCTCTTTAGTTTCGTGGTCCCGTCACTTTTTCCCCAAGCGTTACGTGCTGCTCCCAGTAGGGTTTCCCCCCTCACCTGGTACAAGCCCCCCGTTTTTCCTTGAATGGGTTTTTTGTACGGAAACTATTCCCCCTCCTCCTGGTAGATCCCCTTTCCTACATCCCTTTGCCTACGCAGTTTCCTCTACCCCCCTCCCTTTCCAGGACAAAGTTGCGGGCGAAGATCTTCTGTGGAAGATCGAGATTCTCCCCTTTCCATGCGATGATTCTCGTTAGGCGTTCTTCCTCCGACTGCTGCTCGGATTCCTTTTTCCCCCTTTCGCCGACTCCTTCGACTTAAAGTCCCTATATGGGATAGAGCTCTCCGGTTTTGTGAGGTCTCAATCGTGAGTGACCCCTTCCTTCGGTTGATTCTTTGGGCAATAGCGGACCTTTCCACTTTTTTCTTCCTTCCCCTTTAGCAGTGTGCTCTCTCCCCCGGACATGGAGATTGTTTTTCTCTTCCCTGGAGCAGATTTTTTTTACTGAGAGGATTTCTGGGATAAGAAGGATGTTACCGACCTCAACGCATGAGTCTTTTTTGGGTCGAGAAGACGCTTTTCTTTGAGATTTTGGAAGAAGCGACTCTCTCTCTCGCAGTGATTCCCGTGGTATGGGACTCGTCCGACTCTCCTTTTCGTCATCACGACGAAAGCTTTTATCCTTCGGAGAGCAGGTGAGCGAGGTCTTCCCGCAGGCCGTTGGAACCTCCCCTATCTTTCGACGAATTCTTCTTCATGGATTTTCTGAAGAACGAGCTGCCGGTGACGGTTTTTTTTTCGCATCAGATCTACTTTTAGTAACGGAAGAGCTAGGAGCTATCCGGTGCTTCTCGTAGTCCCTTTTCCCGAGTGGT
>Ga0179593_1463559_pt1 | contig 14954 bp, 16 predicted proteins | sample CZODoug2_1_08_16_FD_185931 | JGI IMG/M metagenome (GOLD analysis project Ga0179593, IMG submission 185931) | Vadose zone soil fungal communities from Angelo Coast Range Reserve, California, USA - CZODoug2_1_08_16fungal (PacBio error correction) | ecosystem: Environmental > Terrestrial > Soil >... | reverse complement strand
GCGTTGAGTTTCCTGAGTACTGTTGGAAGGATGTTTTAGAACTTTCCTTTCTCTCTTTCCATCCTCAGGTCATTGCCTCGCCTACCCCAAGACGTATGCGAGAGTTTAGTTCTATATCTTTCCGTTGTATCTTGATGATGTCAATCAGCTGCGCCCGAGACAAAAGGAGTTGAGTCTAAGGACGAAGACCTTTCCCAAAAGAAAGGGCCCTTTCATTTAATCTCAAGCCAGTCTCCCTAACCCACAGATTTTTTAGTCTTCCAACGCGTCTCCGCCCCAACCTTAGATGAGGTGCCTTACGTATGCACCCCTAATCGGCTTCCAGGAGGCGCGGGAGACGTCTAAGTCTGTCGTCCCCTTCAACACCGCAACAATTTGTCAGGGTGTGGCCACCCAATTGAAGCTGTGGTTCTTCTACGATTTGACCCCTGTCACCCATGTTCTTCCTTTGTTGAGATCCGAGGAATGGTAAAGATTTCGTAGCCCCAGACCAACTCTGTGTCAGGGCTCGCGCCTTCCACCTAGAGTCTTTCTTTTCCTCACGAATTTTCCACTTCACCACCCCGTGGGTTACACCACCATTGCGCCCCTCCCTATTTCTTGCGCGCGACCTCCGAGTCCGTAGGATCGGTCCCCTTACACCAGAAAAAATGACCGTACACTTCCCCAGCGGTCCCCGTGGTTTAATTGTTTACACAATCTATTTACCCACCATTCCTCAGCCAAAAAAACATCACCAAACCCCACTACCGCCCAACTAAATTTTAAAACAACCCCACAGAAGGTCCTGTAAATAGATCTGTACCGCCGGCTCCCCTACACCAGCCCGTCCAGTGGGGTTTCGGAGACCTTAACGAATGCTATTACTGTCCCCCCGCCGCCAGATTATTTTTTTTTTTATTGAAAACCATCGGACAGACGAGGGTGAAGCCGTCGTGGATGAGGTCGATTTTCTCCTCATGGCAGGTTAGGTTGTTGTTTTTTAGACCTTTCTTTTACAGCGATCTCCTTTTTTCCCCAAAATTAGATGCTGCGGTAGGGTTTTTTCCTTGGTAGAAGTCTGATTTCCCTGCTGCCGTCTGCCCTTGAAGACTACCACGTCTTTCACAAATGGAAAAGCCAATTTTTAAACTTCCGTTCTATTACCCCCACGAGACGCACCACCCCAGGCCTGCCCTTCGCTTTCAGGCTCCGAGAATCTCTTCAGCGTTTCCCTTTTCCTTGGGATTCTCCGTGGTGTTTGCGTATTTTCCTTTTAAGGTCTGGACACAGACAGAGGGAGTTCTTTTTTTTCGCCCACCGTCCCCGCAAAACAATTGTTTTGATGTAATGGCTTACTGTCTCCGCTCCGGGAAGTCTTTCCATTCCAGACGGGCCCGGCCACCAGTTCATAGCGCCAGCTAATGTACCAAATTCTTCCTAGCCGGCTCTGGCTATGCTTGCCCTTGGTGCAGTCCAAGCCGGGTGTGGAGATAGCATGTGTGTGGACTAGATGAATAGACCTGTTAGTTCGCTTGAGTCTCAAGTTGATATTCACCTCGTGTCTTTCTGGGCGCTTGTCTTCTTGTACTTTTTCCAGCATCTTTAACTTGCTTTCCCCAGAGACCCCTGCGTCTTGTTATTTTGTTGAATTGCTTTTATGTGTCAGTGGTGTGTTGTGCGCAGCGCCCTTTTTCTGAACGGACGCCTCTAACTCTTCCTCCTACAACGGCGCGTAATCCCAAAAAGGGCCTTGTCTCTTTCCTTTTACAAAACTTATTCCCTCTCCTTCCCATGATTACCCCCTCCCTCCGATTAGAAATGTTCAAAAATTCGTTCCAGCCCTCCCGTATCTCCCAGTACGGCGCCCGTAACGGCTCGAACATTTTTTTTGCGATGTCATTCTTGTCTGACCCCATTGGCGCTCCTCACTTGTTACGCCTTCTTTTTTTTACCGTTATGGCCCAGCGTCAAGATTCCGATGCCTTCTTCCGTGTCCCCCCAACACTCTCCTTTGCCCCCGTGTCAAATGACGCAGTTTAAAAACCATAACCCACCAAAATCCCCAATCTTTGCCCCCCAACCGCGCTTACGAACGGTCTTTATTGCCCCAAAAGTTTTATCTTAATTTGACTTAGGCCACTCCGTACTTTTGGTGTGATTTCACCGCGATGTCCCCTGCACTCCTTTCCACATTCACGCCCCCAGACGCTCTGTTATGGTGGTCCGCTTTTCCATGCGCATGTCCCACATCGGATTGTTGCGACCCACATATTCCTTTCTGACGTGCCGACGCTCCGCCTTTTCTTTTCAGTCCTTTGTGTTTTCTATTCAGCTTACGAACATGTGTTCGACCCCTGTGTTGGGTCTCAACGCGTCCCTTCCTGTCTCCACCTCCCCCCCAAAAAAACCCGGTGGGTGTTACATCCGTGTCCCCTTTCTAGGATTCCCATTTCCCCCCATTGCACACGCCTCGCTTTTCTTCGGAACAACCTGCATTTTACGGGGAACCCCTGAGTTTGCGTCTAGGATTTTGGCGGGGGCACCTTTTTTTTTTCACTTATGGGGAGCGGGGTCCCCTTGTGGGGGGTGTTTCTTTCTCCCTGCGTTTTTGTTGGTGGTCTGTCGTGGGGGCATGTTGTTTTCTTCATCAGGGGGAGACAGTCTAAACCGAACAGCCCCCATCGGGCGCACACCTTCCCCCCAGACCCACACACCATCACCTACAACTATGGAGGAATGGTCCTTTTTTTTTCTTTAGTCTTTAATCTGTAAATATGTCATACCGTTAGCCTTACTTTCCCCCCAGAAACAGACCATGGAACCACTCTCAAAACCCGTTGTTCCCCCCCTTTTTGTTCTTTTTTCAAACCCCTTTTTTTTTTTTTTTTCTTTCCCTCGTGCATTCCCCACCCCTTACACATGTCAATCCTCCTTCTTTTCTAGTTGAATCCATTCCACCCTCCCTCCTAGCCTTGTGGCAGGTCCCCGGGCAACCGATCCCTTCCCCAGCGGGACCCTCGTGCCATTTGCGACCCCCCGCTTCCCCCCCCTTACCGGGTCCGTTTACTTTTTGCCTGGATACTTTCCACTGCCTCCCCCCCTTTAAGCCTTACGACTTCTTGTGTGACGGCGACTCGCGAGAGGGGCGTGTGGGCCCATCCCCACTTTCCCATGGAACTCTCCCGCCGCCCTGATTAGCCAGTTTCCCAGGGGTTTACACCACTTTTCCATTAGAACACACCCCGACTTCCCCATACACTACTCCTAACCAACGGGGCCACACGCGCACTCATCGCCCCACACCCCCCCCCTTCTAGTCCTTTTTCTCCCTGCCTCCTCCTGATGCCTAGAGTTGGCCTTGAAACCACGTGACCACCAGCCTTCAGTCCCCTCTCCTCTTATTTTTATCTCCCTGGATTTTAATTTCTGGTTACTTTTTATTGCGTATCGTGTTTTTTTGTTCCGTTTGCGTACCGCCGCTTCATTCCCTGTCGAGACCTACTCGTTTTTTTCTCCCCAACCGGCGTGTCTCCTGCGTAAGGAACACCTCAGTCTGCCTGGTGTCGAGCCTCCTATGCCTCCCCCCACGACGCCCCGCCTCACAATATCTAAATCATGTTTGTCAGTGTTTTTTTTAGGGGCGGTCCCCCTCTCACCTCTGAGCCTTTTCTCCTTCATCGTTCCCGAAGGGATCCCCCCCTTCTGGTCGATGTATTTAGCAGACCCCCCTCGCCCTTCCTTTAGATGCTCCCGGGCCGAGAAGGTCACTCTATTCCTTTCCCCGCCCTAGTGCTCATAAACGGCTATCGTATATAACCGCCCGAGGTCCGGCGTCCCCGCCTTCCTGAACGAATCCATCTTTCACCTCCCCTTTTTGTTTGCGAGATACCATGTCTCTCCGTCCCGTCCCCCCGGCCCTTCTTCGCCCCTTCCCTTTCCTTTTCTAATCGTCTCTCCGTATCCTTTTTTCCCCTGATCCCCCCCCCGGTGCCGACTCAGCCGACTCCTTTTTTCCCTCTCGCCGAAGCCCTTTCTCTTTTTTACTGGCACTAGACAGCTAACAGGCTTTTTGAAGGCGCGCCACCGCATGCCGTCGCCCCTCTGTCCTGATTTGAGTTCCCCTCTTGCGAATATGTTAGTGACCTGTCCTCCCCCTGAAGGTGCTTCCTGGCGTCTTTCCAGTCCTTCGACCTCTTCCGTCCGGCGTCCTTCAGCCCCGGTCTTGCCCTTTTTTCTCCCAAAGTTTCCTCTCTCCCTGCCTTCCGCTTACAATTTATTTTCCTCCTGCCCACCCCTGCTCCCGCATCTAACGACCCTCATTGCAGACCCGAACTCCCTGTTCCTCCTTCCCGTTTATATCACCATGCTTGTTCATCATTAGTCTAGATGTCCGGCCATTCCGCTCGCCCTCAGTCTTTCTCCCAGAAACTCCTCCCCCAACTGGGTTCTGGTTACTTTGTCTTTTCCCCTTTTTCGTGGCTTATTCCTTGATTTTTGTCTGTTTAGTGCGCGAAAAAACTGAAACCCCCCGCAGTCACCCCGCTACTCCCGTCAAGTGAGCCGACGAATTTGCCCAATCCTAGAACAGGAAAAAGTCCGGTTTTTCTTCCCTCCAGTTCCGGTAAAGGACTGACTTCGGTGCGGCGATTTACGTTCAGTATTTCCCCCCAACCCCCAGCCCCCCCCCAATTTTGGGGTCTCCCGCAAGTCTGCGATCTATCCCCGTGGCCCTCTCGAACCCAGCCGAGAAAAGCGCCGTTCATTTGCTGGTTTAGATGCACGTAGCTTTGGCAGCCCTTTGGGTTGTTGCACTCCCACGTCATGACAAACACTTTTTTTGTTTTTTTTTTGATCTGCATTAGCCGACGCAACCCATAACGTAACTCTGCAGTCCCTTTCGCCACACCTCTTCCACATAAAATAATCAGACCCTTAAGTCCCCTTTCCTTTACACCAACTGCCCCCTACTAGTCCACGTCTGCACCTCGAGGGGTTGTCAAAAAAAACAATGTGACGGTTGTTTTTTCGGTTCGGTCCAGCCCTCCCCCCAGCATAGCCTACGAAGAAGAAAAAAAAAAACACCACCCCAGGTTAGGGGCCGAAATCCAACTAGGTGAACAGGGAACAAAAACCTCATGCTTGGAGGGTTTTTTTTAGGGCATGGGGGTTTTTTCCGTTTCTCTGCGTTTTTTGTTTTTTGGGAGCGGGGGTGCTTATTCCTTATTTTTGGGGATCGTCATCAGTGTCGTTTGTGCTGTTTAGCTTGCTTGTCGTCTGACGCACTTGATCCTTTAGGCTGTTGGTGATGGTATTACATGTAACACCATGAAGCAGCCGCGTCTCTCGCGGCACCCTGGTTTCCGCACGGTGTGTGGTTTTTAGCTTCTTTTTTTTAGTTTTGTGTTATTTCATCCCCAAGCAACTGCACCACTCACCGCCCTCTGATAGCGCCTATAAGTATCCACAGCCACTGCGATACCACTTTCATGATGGCCCGCACTACCAAAAACATTGTTTCCCTACCTCCTCTTTTTTTCACGCCGTTTTCCCACGTGCCACCCCGGCCGCCTCCTGTCCCCACATGGTAAGTCAGTTGTTGTGTTTCTGATTTTTGTTTATTCTTTGTTTTATTGTTGATTCCCCCGCTGGTGTAGGCTGCCTGGGTTGTGCTACCCTTCCTTAAGAAGAATCTTTGGAACTCCCCCCTCTCTTCACCATCCAGCTCGTACTTTTTTTTCCACTCTAGCTGTTATCTCTCCTTCTTCCAAGAAGATCGAAAGGGATTCGTTAGCTTTTCTTTCCGAGTTCGCTTCTCGGGCGAGGATGTTCTCCTTTTTTCCCCCATTCGCCTCTCTTCCTGTGGACCCTGTGTTTGGTCCCCCTTCTGTTTTTATGGGTTTTGAGTTTTTTTGCGCAGAGGTGTATGAGGGTTACGTGGGCGACGCACCCTTCCCTTGGTTTTCCCCCAGGTGTTATACGGATTCCTTCACGGAGAATGTCAGTATGGTGGGATCTGCTCGGCCCTCTTCGGGGGCACACGCTGGGGGTGGTGCGGCGGCGCGGCGGCTGTCCAAAGAACTTATACCCTTGATTTTCTCCCGCTCGCGTTCGAGGTTTTGGAAGTGGCGAGAGGTGCTCCCTCATGCCCACTGAGCAAAGCCCTCGCCGCGGTGCCCCCTGACCCCCTTGTTTTGAGTTTCCCTCCCTTGGTCGTTTTTAATGTTTTTTTTTGTTTTTTTTTCCCGTTTCGCCGTGAACTATAGATCTCCAACTTTCCCCCCCCCCCCCGCCACCCCTCCCCACGCAACCCACAGCGTATCTTTCCGACTTGCTGCCTTGACATTTTGGCGTTTCCCTCTCCCCCATCGTTCAAATGCAACCACATGACCTGACCGTCCAGCGTGCCTGCCCCTCTGACTTCCATCCAACCTTTTCGGGTATGATCCACTGGGTTCCTCAATCGGACCATCTTTTTATCGGGTTGTATGCCCTTTTTTTCCCACCGCTCCACACCCCCCACATGCTCCCTCTTCGACGGCCTGGCCAAGTTTCCTCCGCCTCTTCCGGTTCTTTTCTTTCCCTCCTGCACAACAAAGAGCCACGCCTCCCCCCCTTGGCACCCAAGCCGATGGAATTTTCGTTCACTCGTCACCTTTCGTACCCAACAATGGAAGGAATAAGGGGCCTCTTCAGTGTCGTCCCTGGCCTTCGCTCTCCGCATTCGGTGCTCTGCATCGACAGTCCCAGGTTGTATTGCTTTTTTTGTGTTTTTGTTTTCACCGCCGCCCTTCTCCAGCTCAGCATTTTCCAAGGACGCTGCTTCGAATCCGTAATTTCTATTTGACTATTCAGATTTTTTTTTGGCTCCTCTGGTGTTCCCCTCTCTTGGCGGCCATCCTAGGTTTTGCCCTTTGACCGTGACTGATAATGTGTAGTTTGTTTTCTTTGGCACCCCCTCGGGACCTGTCCGCGGTGTTTTTAAGATGGGATACGTGAGACGACACGTACCTCTCACGGCCCCTCCTCCTCCCCCCCTCGCGTGCTCTCAGGAATGTGTCGCTTCTTTTTCGTGCAACCTCAACTTCCTTTGCCCGAGCGATTTTGCCCGACTCCACCCTGCTGCCCGCCGTCGATCTCTACTTACATCCACCCGCAGCCTTGTTTGGTTTCCCTTAAAGTACTTATGACCTCAATGCTACCCCCCCCCCCCCCCCCCCCGTTGGTTTTTTTTTTTTTTTTTTTTGTGTCCGTTTTCTTTACCACCCTAGAGCCCTGTTCTGGTGATCGCTTAACGTGAATCACTGCTTATCTCTCTTCCTGGCACACCCCCGCCATCGCACCTTTTCCCCCACGTTTACCTTCCCCACACCCTGTCGATTAGATCGTACTGCCCACTAATCTTGGTTGCCTAAGTCCCTCTTCCCACATAGTTTTTGAGCTTTCTTTGTTTCCTTCTGACCCGCTCTTTGTTCTGCTTCCTGAGGGCGTATGAAATCCGCACATGATTCTGGAGGATGATGCTGGTCATACTGAACTCCGACCGACCCCTGCCTACCACTGGGTCTGTCTCCTAGGCGGTCAAAAGTATACCTTGAGGGTCCACTACGTTGCCTCCTTCTAGATTTAATACTTATTCTTTCCCGCCCCGCCCCCCACGACTCTCCCCCCCGACCTCTTCTCCTCACCAGAACTTCATTGGGTCCCCATATACCCTCTTCCCCACACCCGCACCTTAGATCCTTCCACCCGTTTTCCTTGTTGAGATAATCCTGTCGGACTGTGCCCCCTGGTCATATGTTCGAATGGCTTGTTCGACCGTCCTCCCCTGTCAACCCTAAGAAATTTTCCTGATCGCGTTACCCCCCCCCCACTACCGACTATTCCCCACCTCCATAGTGATTGAAATGATGACCTGACTCAAGGGATTATGTTCCCCAACCCCCCGGGAGGGCGGGTTTGTGTGTGGGGTTTTGGTGGTGTGGGGTGGGTGTCACTTGTTTTGGGTGGGGGGGGGTGGGGCGTGTGTTGGTTTGGGGGGTTTTTCCGCCCCCCCCCCCCGCCCTCCGGGGTTTATTTTTTTGGGCCCAAAAAACACCCCCCTTTGGAGCTCCAAACCAAACCTGTTCCCCCCCCCCTATTGGGTTGGGGGGGGGGTTCATTTGTAGCTGTGAGCTGAGAGTCCTAACCCTTCCACTGTGCCACCGGGGGGACCCTGTCACACCCCTTCTGCCAAGTTTTTGTTTCATTTTATTAACAACGACCAAACGCTCCCTCGCAAAAATGGGCGCTCCTTGGGCGTTCGATGCCTACCACCTTCGACTCAATCCTCAAACCCCTTACTTCTCTTCCCTAGACAAGCAGACCGACGCAAAAAGATCGGGCTTCCTCGACTCCGCCACAAGATATGCAGTCGTGCGGATTGATACGGAGCATGCGTATTTGTTTCCACGCACTCCCATTCACGTCGTCTCCGCCATAGCTGTTTTTCGATCCCACGTCTCTTCCTGGCCTTCTGGTGACTCGCTCGACCAGTGAAGCGAGACTTTAAACCCTCGGTATGAAGAACGCTCCCCTTTTGCCTTCCCCCGTTGGGCTTCCCTCCTCTTTCACGGTTATATGTGGTGTCTTTTTTTTTGTTGGGGTTCATGTGCTGATTTGCATTTGTGTCGGGTTTCCTCTCTTGGACGAGTGGTTGGAGTGTTTCTGGGGATTGCCAGCCAACCAACAACTCCTCCACGCAGGTGGCGAGGTTTTTTTTCGGCGCGTGGGGTTTTGAGGACCACCCATTCCCCCTGAAACCCCCTAATTCCCCACACACAACCCAACGAGACCTTCCCTGAACCCCCCCCGCCCAGGACATTCAATTCATCCATGATTCCACAGGGCGCCCCAATGAAGAGGAATTGGCGGCGGCTCGACCCCGACAAGCGGGGGTTTTTCCACCAGAATTAAAAAGAGGACCTTATGGGCAAGGTCTGCTTTTAATTATAGTCAAACCACGGATAACACGCGTCGATGTCCGTCATCCTCCACAAAAGCTTTTACCGTATTTTCCTGAGGAGCAAGCAACCCTGCATTCAAACTCGCGACTGCAACTTTTTTCAACTGACCAACCTGAAACGTCCCCGAAACACCTCTTCGACCCACACTTCTGACGAGTGTATCTTCCCTTGTGTTTCTTTTTTTGCGATGGGGCGCACCCTTTCCTCCTCCACAGTGTTGTGCTTCTGTCTCGCCACTAGTTTGTCACGTTGTAAGTTGTTTTAAGCCCTCCTCCTTCTGACCTCCCGTTTACATTATTCCTTTTTTTTGCGACGTTATTTTTTTTTGGGGCGGAGTGCTCCTGGGGTTTTTTCCCCGCGCCCCTTTTTCCCCCCCCCGCGCTGGCAGCCACATGCACCGAGTCGCCGCCCCTCCGCCCTCTGACACTTCTCACGTAAAACACCCACACGCACTTGGTTGTTTTCCCCCCTTTTGCGGGGATTTATTTCGTAACTTGTTTTTTTTTTGTGTGTGGATGGGGTATGTTTGTTGTACTTTCTGGCAGAGCGTCTTGTCCATGACTCGGTTGGGGTTTGTTTATTTTGTTGGGAAGGCCTGTCTCCTTTACCCTTTGTAATTAACCAATCTCTTCATTTTCTCCCTGCCCTCACAATACAAGGCACCAGAGAACGCTATTCCTTTATATTCGGGGAAGTTGCCTACGCTTCGCGGTTGTTTTTCGGGCCCTGGATTTTTCTTACCCTATTCCTTTCTGAGTCTTGGTCTTCCGCGACCTGACACCCCGCTTTTTTGTTTTGTGGAGTGTGTTTTGTGTTTTTTTGGTGTTTGTGTTTTTTTTTGTTTTTGTTGTCAGGTCGTTGGATTTCTCCAAGCAAACAAGGGGTGAGCCACCACCCCATTGCCTCGCTAAAAAACCCCCGCGCCCTTTTCGTTTTATTGGTTTTATGGCCTTTATCCTGATTTGCTGGGTTCTGTTTCTGGCCCTGTTTTTGTGTTTTTTTTTTGTGTTTTTTTTTTTGTATGTCCCCCCCCCCCCCGATTTTTCATTTCTTCCTTTTTTTTTGTTTTTTTGTGTATCCGACTGGGTATGTGTCGCCCGACGGCAAGAACCCTACCCAATATCACTAGCACATTTTTCCCTAGCAATTCCCGAGTGTTGGCGGTAGTAATCACTCTCCGTCTATTTACGTTGATGCCCATGTTTCTCTTTTTTTTCTCCCCAGCCCACTCGAGACCCGAATTTTCAAAACGATTTCCTCCTCACCCGGAGTTTCCCGTTGGTATCTCCTCAATCCCCCTCTAACCGGAAGTTTTCCCGTGCTTCGCCGCTTTTTTTTTTTTCTGTGTGTGTTTACCAATGTTATTTTGGGGTGTGATGTAGGGTGGGGTTGTATTGACATCTGAAGCCCCCCTTCTTCCCCCCCAGCTCCTTGCCTATTGTGAACCCCGACTGGGCGAGTCGGGACTCGTCCAGGCCATACCGTACAGATACTCGCACCCCCCCATTAAGTAACGTGTCAACCGCTTTCACCTTCCTCCCACTCGTGCAACCTCTCTCTGACCCCTCCAGCCACCTATGTCACTCTCCCGAGAGTCTTTTGCACAAGGTCTCATAGTCATTGATTCCTTTCATGTAGATGTCCCACTTGGACGCCTGCACGAAGGGTCGTCAACCCTCCGCCCCCGCATCGCCATCCCGGTTTTTCTTAGGGACCAGTCGTTTTTTCGCATCTGCCCTTTCGTCGGCCCACGAGGCGATCCGGTCGTCGCATCCCTTCATGACAAGCAATAAGCAGACATGAGATTTTCGATTCCCGGATTCCGACTTCCGTCCTTCTTGACAGTTTCTGATTGCCTTCCACTCTTGTGCACACTGGGCAATCAACTGGTCCTATGAGAGGGTGTCTCCACACCCGGATGATCCAGACCCCTACTTTGATTTACCCGACCTACTTTTAATCACATTCCCCCAATCTATGAGCCCTTCAGTGGAGGTGATGATGTCTCTGTCAATTTACTGATCTGCGAGCCTCGGTTGAGTCTCCCGCATACGTTTCTTGTCCGTTATAAATAAACCACAATGTACTCCCCCTTAAACCCGAGAACAGCCACTGACTCCCTTTTTTCTTCTTCGTTTTGCGGCCTTCACACTCCCGACCCCATAGCCGTTGACCCCCCGAATTTTTGCACCCAAAGATAAAAGTATTATTTCCATTCTTTTTGCTTCTCCTGCCATGCCCTTCACCTTCGATAGATGCCCCCCACCTTTGTTAGAGGCTGGGGTGCATTGTCGCCTTTCTTTGTTTTGACAAAGTTTTTTTTCAGATAGTCCTTATCTGTGAGGTAGATTCCTGCTTCCTCTCGATGGCATTCCCTATCCCGAAGTATTCCAACATCCTTTTGACGTTTCTCCGAGCACTCCTTCCCCCTTTCCTGATTTTAGTTTCCTCCCCGGTTCCCGTACCCCTTTGAAGAGTGAATAACGGTTCGGCATTGCGTTCCTTCTCTCCGAGTTGTGGGAGAAGGGCGTCTGCCTGTCTCCGTTCCCGCTTGGTTTCACTAACCACTCCAGAATTGCGCCTCCACTCATCGCTTCCGGGATTCTCGTTCCCATCTTTTTGTTAAGACTTCATTTTTTTTGACGGTTTCAGACTCCAAAATCCTTTTCTATAGACCAGAGAAAGGGCTTTCCCTGGCTGCGCCCCTGACTGAAAATATGGCTGCTAAGCCTGGGCTTTCCTACGCCGCTTATCTCAAGTTCCCCCAGAGGTCCGGGCTCACTCTTCTTTGACATACTCAGACTTTTTTTTCTGTTTAGATCAACCCCTCGCCGGATTGGATTGAGGTCTCACTCTTTTTTTCGTTTAGTAGATTATTTGCTTCCCCCCATTGATTTCTTTCATCAGTCTCCGTCGCTTGACCTCCCTCCTCTCCTTCGGTTTTTTCATTAGAACTATACACTTAAATGGTAGGAGCTTATGGCCAGCATTTTTTGTCCCTTCTCGTCCACCGACCTTAGGACGATTTTCCCTACGTATCTCCATAATTAGGGTCCTGGGTCCGGCAAGACTCTTTTACCTCTACCCACTGCGCACGCCGGCTTCCTCTCCCCCTTCGACCCCTTCCACTAGAGATCTCTGCCGCGTCCAACCAGGTATGAGACGTGCCCCGATACTCAAGCCCCCCCTCACCTACTTTGATTTAACGGAACATACTTCTTTTCTTCTCCATGATTTCTCCTAATTCTATGTAAGGCAACCAGATCGCATCCCAGGACAGCAAATCCTATACTTTCTTGGCCTATCCCGGCCTGTTCCTGGTCTTCCTCGAATTGGTCCTCAGAAGTCTACTAAAAGGACCAGCTCTAACACCGGCCAAATATGGCTTTCTTTCTCCATCCCTTCCTTTCCGGTAAATGCTGCTTCTTTCCCAGTATCAAGAAGCTGTGGCCCCTTTTGTCCAAGGAGTGGGTTTTAAGATTGATGATCTCTGTGTGAGTCTTTTTTACGATTCCGGGCGTCAGGGGTGCCTTTCCCGCTCCTCGCACCGATAACGTCCCTTGAAAATGATCTAGTGGTGAAGTGAGCATGGGCTCACCTCTCCCCTTCAGATTGGACAAATCCTACCGCCCCTCTCTCAGCAGAGAGGGGGTTTTGTGACTTCCGAGCTTTTCCACATCTCGATGGTTTTTAAAAATGCCAGCACACAGCAAGGCCGCCCCTACCCGGCTGCCGATCCCAACCTACATCATCGAAACCAACAGTGTATTTTCTAAGATCCAACCCTAAACTAACACCCTAGCCAGGCATTTCATCCCTGGTTAACACTCAGACGCGTAAACAGTATGACCCATACTCACTCCTTTCCCAGTGCACGTCACACAAAAATCGTCATGCCAACCCGAAAGAACTCGCCCCCGTCCCCCTATCTACTCGAATAAGTTACATCCAACACCCGGAACGACTCTCAGCGCAGCATGAACAACAGTCTAAAACTGGACTCAAGATCGATTCTTACGGCAGCTCAGTCCCAGGTGATCCCGCTCATATATTCGAAAACATTTTTCAGTCCAATAAGCCGTTCCGGCTAGTTCTTTCCGTCATTGAATTGTCAGTTGACCGTCATAGGATCATCGTGTTTCCCTCTTTACCCGCCCCGACCGGTCCATCGGAGATCCACCTCTTTTCCATCTCATTTCGTTTTTTTTTTTTTCGATGATGATCCCAGAAGCCCCGCAGTTTTGAATCTGAGCCCCCGTTCTTCCGTTTCTGGATTTTTTTTTTTGTTTGGCTCTTTTTTTTCACGGTCGATCTGTACATGGGGGCCTCATGGAAGGAGGTCCTTAAGTCCTCTTGGTACTGCCACGGGCCCCCTGTTTTTTTTCCAAATGGGAGTCCCCTCAATGCGATATCTAGCGACCCACAGGCGAGAGCAAAAAACACCACCGTCTATGGGGGGCCACTCCCCCAAGCAGATCACCCTCCCCCTCTCCCTTCGGGGGTGGGCCCATGTTGGAAGCTTAGAGCTGAAGAACATACATAATTACCCTCCACCTGATTCTTGTGTTTTTTTCACCCTAAGTTTCAACCCCATCAAACAGGCCCCAGCCCACATTCCCTAAGGCAGATTTTCGTACCCAAATCCCTCATCCGCCAAAAGCTGGGACTCCCCATGTCCGGCATACCCCTCCCCCAAGCCTCTTCCCCACCTGGCCGCCCTTTACTAGGAGCTGAGGAATCAATATGTTGGCCAAGTCAGTTTTTTTTTTTTCTTTACGACCGACGAAAGACTAAGTCACACCTACAACAATTACACAGATGCATCTCTCCCGATGACCCCGGGATCAAACCCACCCGAAGGACCAGTCGCCAAACAAGAGTCCTTACCTTACCATACTCCCAGCCCACCCCCCCTGCCAGTTTATCAAAATTCCAGTTCCCCGCCGGACAGTGATTAGTATATTTTCACTATTCTGAGTTTAGCACTCCGCTGGCCCGATCGAATTTTCCATATTTTCCTTTGAAGTCCCGAATTACCGTGTGAGCTGTGGTCCCTTTTCCTTACCCCCGAGCTCAAAATTCTTCTTACCCTCTACCCCCCTCCTCCCATGAATTTTTGAGAGATAATGTACAGCGCCATGTTAACACAGGATGCTTATTCCTCAGCCTCCCCTCCTTGCCAGTCTCCCCTGTGCGCCCCGTATATTTTTTTCCAGACCCTACTCCATTTTGTGCCTGGAACTTCATTCTACGTTCGGTGGTTCCAAACCAGCGAGACCGCGCGTACATTACAAAAGCGCACACGCGGGTAAGTTTCACCGATGACGTGTCGAAAGACTAATCCTTTTCACCCCTCCCTTCTTTCCGGGTGGAGGGCGTCGTTTCCACCGGAGACTCTGTCCCCCGATTCGACCTCTGCGTTGTTTCCTCATTCTTTTCTTGCCACCTTTGTTACTTTCACGATTTGGTCAGACACGTGACTGTCCGCGCCCTGCCCACACGTTCTGTTTCGACCTCCCTTCCGTCCTCGTAAGTTTGATAGCTAGTCTTTTTGCAAAAGTTTTTTGTCGGCAATGCCACAGCCCTCCTTGTTCCGATTTCCACTTTTTGTGTTTTCCGAATTTTTTTTATCCTGTTCGTGTTCACCAATAGTGGTTTTTTTCCAACCCAACACAACAACCAACCCCCCTCGTTTCCGACATATCTCTTTGGGAGGCTTGATTTTGGGCTATGCCTTAGAACCCTGCTTGCTGCCTTCTTTTTCTACCAGCTTTTTTCTATGTCCCTTGGATGGCCGCCTCATCCTCCCAAACAACTATTACAGGCCGCTAGCGCCCCAATGAAAGCTCCTTATTCTTTATCCTCCGTCTCTCAGGCCCCTTTCTGATGGCTTCTATTATCTCAAGGTTCATTTCTTCTTTCCAGAGTTTACCAACATAGAAACAGCGACCCCCAAATGCAGCCGCATCT
>Ga0179593_1818524_pt1 | contig 14955 bp, 13 predicted proteins | sample CZODoug2_1_08_16_FD_185931 | JGI IMG/M metagenome (GOLD analysis project Ga0179593, IMG submission 185931) | Vadose zone soil fungal communities from Angelo Coast Range Reserve, California, USA - CZODoug2_1_08_16fungal (PacBio error correction) | ecosystem: Environmental > Terrestrial > Soil >... | reverse complement strand
CACCTTCCGGTTCTCGGCCTACTTTCCTTTCAGTAAACGTCTGTTCCTTCCCTTCACCGATTGGCCTTTTCTTCCCCCCGATTTACTTTCTTTTTCTCGAACGGAGTTCTTTTTCAACGCCGCTCTTTCGTTCCCAGTCTACCTCTCTTTCGGCTTACTATTCGGAGCTAACTTCTTTCCCTTTATCATAGATGAGACTGGTTCCCTACCCCACGCACACATTGTTTTGCCGTGACGCTTTTTTCTTTTGACTTTTTCAGAAACATCGCGCGCTAGAAGGAGCTGGGTCCCCCGCCGACTATTTTCATCCGAGCCAAGCTACTCATAGAGGACTGATCGCACTAGGGTTTTCAGGCGTGCCTATTTCCAGGTTAGTTACCTCACCCCGAGAACGCACGATCGGGATGTGTCATCCTACGATCACGCCTTCTTTACTTGATTTCTCTTAGAACCGAATTTCTTGGCAGACTGTCTAGATGGTCCCCCTTTTTTTTCCTTTCGTTGGAAGTCTTGACTAGTGTCCTGTCTAGGCCTTCCTCGCTTCGCTGCTCTCCCGCTGTCCCTCTTTCCTTCCCTCCATTGCAGGACAGACGAACGAGTGTTTTTCCTCCTCCTTCCGTGGTGTGTTGCTCTTAGCTGTTAAGGCCGTCCCCCCCAGCGTAAGCGTGACTTCCTTTTCTCCTATCGGCTTGCAGTCGCTTACGAGCCCCTCTCTCCTTAAAGAAGTGCAGCACGTGGTTTCCTCCTTACAGTCGCAACCCTTTTTTTTCTCCCTGGCGTGAAGATTTTTTTTTTACGGTCATCACTACTACGCCTGAGGTTCTACCGCTCCCTCCCCTCTAGCGCGACTAACTTTTCGTAGAAGATTTTCTTCAAGAACTTTTTTTCAACGTCACTCCAACCCCGGCGATTGAGATCTAAGGAAGAGGTAAAGAACTCTTTCCTCGATGAAAGGGATTCTCTTTTTGCCGTTACGTTTCATTCCTTGTCCCCATTATATTCTCAGTCATCATTTCCTTTCGAGTAAGGCGCCCAGAATGAAAGGTCCTTTCTTTGAGAGCCAGCGTCTTGACGTTGTATCCTAGACTCCGCCCCCAAGTGAGATACGCCTCGTTCTCCCGTCACACGATTTTCTTGACGATTCTCCCTTCTCGGCTGTTTCCCCTTCGGGCCCTAAGTTTTATCTCGCTTTCCCTCCATTTTTAATAGTAAGAGCCTTTTCGTCGCCGGCTGAGCAGCGCCCTTTTTTTTGCGACTCTTCTTATTCCTCTCCTTCAGAACCTTCCTCCGCCGCCTCTTAAAGATACGAGATATAGACATAGGTGTCTTCTCTTTCCGAGTCTCCGTTTCTCGATTCCTTTTCTGAAGGTTTCCTGATCAATTTTTTTTTGCGGTCGCGCCCTCATGGTCAACGGCGCGCGAAACAGGTTCTTTTCACAGCTTAAGTCTTTGTACTAGCGGAACGATGGGGACCCAGTTTTTCTCTTTTCCGGCCTGTCGAGAGGACCCCGGTGCAATTCTTCTTTTCCCCCTCCATGAGTCTAGAGCACGACTCACCAGAAAGATGCCTGCTTCAGGCGGAGCGTTTTTCCTCTCGATAGGGACTTCCTCTGAGAGTCCTTCTTGCAGAAGAGCCGCTTTCCACTTCGACCGGTCATATGGATCCCGAGCGCCCTCCCCCCTCTGAAGATCTCTAAGATCTCTCCTCCTTTACTATTCAAGACGAGTCGATTAAAAGATTAACGACGAAGACTCATCCAGTCTTTCGGCTTCTAGTACAACCGTGAGCTTGAGAGAAGCTCTCTCCTTCATATAAAGTTGGAGAGCGACAGTAATACCCTCCTTTCCCCCCTCTTTCACGAGGACCCTTTTTAACAGGTTCGAGAGTCCTGGTTTTTTGTCGGGATTTGCTGCGCTGATTTTTTATTCCGGAAGAAGAGTACTGCACGATGGCGAAAGTGTTAGGTTTTTTCTTCCCGATTTTTTTTTCCCGACCCGAGGCTCTCCTCCGGGTCTTATCCACGATCTTCCTTCCTTTCTGAGAAAGCGGATCGCGTCCATCGTCTTTTCCTCTTTTTTTCAGACGAAGGACCTGCTTTTTTTTTTGTCGCACTTTGTCATCGTCGACCCCCTCCTCACGCGCTCGTGACGGTCGTGCGACTCTCTAATTAGTCACTCTCCGCGGCGCCCAAGAGATCCTCGATTTTTTTTTTTTGTTATTTTTGGTAGACCTAGGCGGCTATTTTCCTTGCGTCTGACTAAGCGGAGTCTCCTCGGAGGCTGCCCTTTTTTTCTTAAGTTTTTCTCGACGATCTCGTTCTTCCCACATGATCTACCCGAGGAGACTCCCCCTTCCTCGTCCCTCCTTCAATGAGATTTTTCCTCCGTAGATCCACAACGGAGATTCTTATTTCGATCGTAGGCTCTCAGTCGTCTTCTGACACTTCTTAGAGAGAGTCCTTTCCCCCGCCACCCGGGCCTTCCCCAGCGATTTCGCTTGTCGGTCCTCGAAGGTCGCCCTCCGGCATGTCGCTTTCCAGTAGACGTAATGCCGCGTACTTGTGTTATTCCGTACTTACCTTTGTGGCAATGTAGACGATGTCCTGCCGCCCCTCCGAGTAGCTTTTCGTCCCGTCGCCCGTTTTTTCCCACAAATCCGGTGAGATCTTTTCCTCAGTTTTTGCCGCTTGGAAGCCGAACACCTCTTCCGCGTGACGTAGAATCACGCGATACCTTGAAGTGAAGATTTAGTCGGGTTTGTTTTTTTTCTTTAGACGTTATGCAGTCTTCGGGAGCCTTCGGGCCTCCGCCTGGGGCAAATGAATAAGAAGTCGACGGTCCGGTTCCCTGCACGGGCTCGACGAGTTTCCTTAAGCCGAACGCGAGGCAAGTCTGCCGGCTTTTAGGTGTTCTCTGAGTAAGCGTATTTTCACTGTCGCCGAAAGGATTTTTCCTCCTGAGTTCTCTCGAGCGGAACGCTAGGACGGCTCCTTGGAAGGAAAGTACGTGCCATTTTTCTCTTGCGGCGAGTCCTGTCAGCCTGCTATTTCGCGGTCGAATCTTTCTTGTCCCTTTTTTATGCTCGTTCATGCCCTCTCCTTTTTCACTATCTGAGTCGACACTCCCGGCCAGTAGTTTCGTCGTTTAGAACTTTCTTTCTTGGATCCGACGTTTCCTTTAATGCAGCCTCGCGCGTGTCCCCTCCTCCCGCCTCGAGTGGTTTTTCCGGCTCGCTTTTGCCCGAGTCGTGTGACGCCAGTTCCAATTCCCCCTACGACGCTCCTTAGGTGCAGATTCCTTTCTGATTTTCCTACTTCCGTTTGGCGGATTCTTGGACCCCTATAGGAAGAGGACCCTAAATTCCGCTGAGGGAGCCAGTTAGGACCTTGCGTTTTCCAGATTTCGGCTGCGCCTGCGAATCTCTTTAGACAGCTGGAGTTACCTAGAGATGTTTTTGAGGAATGTTCTTTTTTAGAAAGCTCCGCTCTTCAACGCCCGAGATTTTCTGTTTTCTACTGGTTTCTACTGGTGTATCGACCTTTTTTTTCCTTGAGTGGATCGTTCGTTCCGACCAACCCCCAACCGATGCTAAGTCGATTATGCAGGCTCGGCAAGTTCTAGCCCCTCCCACAGTTGCCTGCGTCGTTTCTTACAGGAAACGCTCCTCCCTTTCTCGCTGAGGATCCTTTCTTCCCTGCAAGTCCCTTTTCTTCTCTGCTGACACTACGCTTCTTGCCGACGCCCGTATCTTCCTTCTGGGGCGCCCGAGTTACTCGAGCGCGCGGCTTCCCTTCGTCAGCGTCCCTTGCCGACCGCTCCGAATGGGCTCAATCCACTGACTGCGCTTTTGCCGGATTGCCGAAGCATTTCTTCGCCCTCCCCCCCCACGCCTTTTTTTCAGGCAGCTTCACGGCTCTACGCTCCCGCCTGAGGTTTTTTTTTCCGGCGCAACGGCTTTCTTCCCCCTTAGATTCACAGGATTGTTGTCGCCGTCGGTCCGTTGCGATTTTAGCCTTTTCCCCGCCGCGCGACGCGTTCCAGGTCTCCCCGCAGAATGGATACATGAGCCATTTCTATCTTCGACAGTCTTCCCCGGTACGGCGGATTCTCGGGACTTCAATCCGCGACTTACTTTCCCTGCCCTCGGCTCGCTCCCTGTGCGGGCGGTGCTCTCCTGGCCTGCTGATTTACGATGCTTCCCTTCTTCGTATTTCTCGACGAGACGTCTTCGGCGTCAGAGCCACGCGCCGGGCTCGCTATATCTTGGCACTGCACTGACGTTCTTTCTCTTCCTGAAAGGAAGAGGCCTTATTACTTGCGCGGATCTTGTAGCAGTTTTCGGCGCGGATCGCGCTGACACCTTTCGATCGCCCCTCGATAGTAGTCCTCTCTTTGCACCACGCAGTGAACGGTTTGATAGCCAATACTGCGTCCTTTTGTGACGCCACGGCTTTGCCTTTGTTTTGGTGATAATATTCGGCCGCGATTCGCACGGAAGTCCTCTCGAGTGAGGATTTCTTTTTCCACCACAGAACTTTTTTGACGATTGGATGGTCTCGCACGTTTCGTTTCTCCCTTCTTGTGAATTCTTTAGCACGATTTCGGAGAAGCGCAGGTTTTTTACCCTCAATTCGAGGACTCCCTGTGACGAGGATTTCCCTCAGAAGTGAATGTGATTCCCCTACAGAGATCTCCCTCCTTATTCGTTGGAGGTAGTATTCTCATTGGAACTTCTGAGAATGACGCTCTATCAAAAGGAAGTGAGAATTCTTCAAACCCGAAGAGAAGAAGCCCCTTATGGAATTCTAGGTCGTCGCTGATGACTGCTCCCCCTTTATTAGTGCAAGGCTTGTCTCCTTTTTTACCAGTGGAAGATCATCGCTCACAGTCGCGCCTCTTTAGTCGGTTTTTTTTTTAGTTTTCGTGAATTCTCTTGTAGTATTAGGATTGCGATGCGCGGCCTGCAGGAAGTTCCTCTCCTGGTGTTTGTCTTTTAATGATTTTTTTTTCCTTAGCAGCGCGTTAGCTAGGAGCTTCGTCGTGCACGAGATTTCCCCTCTCCCGCTTTATTTCCTTTCATTCAGGCGCCGTTTCTCCCCTTGTTCTTTGTTCTGCTTCGCCCTCTTTTGATGCTGAAAGGGCAGTGCCTCGGCCCTGGCCCCCCTTCGATGATTGGCGTCCTCCCCCCTCCCTCGCACGCTCTTTCTTAGAGGCTGCGAGGGAATGACGCTTCTCTCCTCATTTTTCAGCGATTCCCCTGCTTTCTTTTTCGTGAGCAGACCGTCCCCTCCCGGGTTCTTTTTTGCATCTCTCGTCCCCCCCCCCCGCTGCGCACCTTTCATGACTACACGACCCCTCTTCGATATCGACCTGCGGTTTTTTCTTCTTTTCGAGTAGTCGTTTCTCGACGTCCTTCTCCTTCGAACCTGTCCTCTCCTGGCGATGATAGCATGCTCCTCCCATTTTCTCTTTTGACGTCCCCACTCTTTCGCCTCGTCGGGGATCTTGTCTTTTCAACCGCTAAAGGGATCGGTCTCTTTTATAGTCCTTTTGCCCGCATAGTGTCTGAGTGAGGAGCTCACTGCTTTCCTTCGGCCTCTAATGCAGCCAGTGTACCCCCGTCGCTCAATACACGCACTCTTCTTCATTATTCCTTTTTTTTTCATCAGGGGGACGCTGCTGCCTTTTCCCTCATGCTTTCTCTCGAGAGCAGCTGCCCCCTCCACGCCAGATGACGCGCGGCAAGTTTACCTCTTCCCTGAAGTTCTGTTTTTCTGATCGACTTTTCTTTGCTCGTTTAGAGCTGAGTAGGGGGCAGTCTTCAGAATTTCCTCCGAGGCGATTTTCTTCGGCTCTCGTCTTTGGACCCCCTCCCTCTCGTAGAGACAGCAGCAGGCGATGTTTGTAACGTTTCTTTCTCCAAGGCCTGCTTCTTTCGCCGATTTCACGTTTGCCGTCTTTCCGAAGGTTCTCGCTTTTTGAGGAAAGTAGGAAGATTTCGCGCGGTTCCTCTTCTCTTGTGAGCTTCCCTCCCTCTGGACGCTCGTCGTCTTCGCCTTTTTTTGTTCAGTATTCCCCTAGAGGACATGACAGCGACGAGGGTCCTCCTCCTAACTAAGTTTGCTCTCTCTATCACCTTCTTCCTTTTTTTTTTCTACTGGACGGATCCTTTTAAAGGACTCCCTTAGTTTTCTCGTTCTCTAAGGAGGCACCCTCTCGCGAGAGTCCTATCTAACGGGGGTCAAAAGCGATCCCTTCCCCCCGGAGCAATTCTGTTGGGGGTTATTGTGGGGTGGGTTTGTGTGTGCTTGTTTCTTTTCCTAAGGAGGTAGACGTCCTTCTAAGTGACGACATCGAATCTTCGTCTCGACGATCTATAAAACCTTCGCGATCCTTCGTCGCCTTTTCCGAGCAGAAGAAGGTGCTGATCTTGCAGCGAAAAACTCTTCCTCCCGATAGCTCTCTTCAGAGCGTCCATCCTCAGCCCCCGCGTTTTGATGCTCGGATGTTCCCTAGCGAGAGAGGCCCCCTCATTCTGCGCGCGATGTTTCTTTTTTCCCCCTTTCAGAGCGAAAACAGTTTTACCCAAGGTATGTTTCTCGAGAGAGGGTTTCCAGATGAGGAATGACGAAGACCCCCGATGAGAGCAGATCTTCAAATTTTTTCGCCATAGTAACTCCTGCCCCCCCTTTAAGAAGGGCCTTCAATTCTTTGTGACCGAAAGCTTTTTTTCCGCTTTAGTTACGCTTGCTCATCGGGAATCGTTTGCCATTCGCACGTCGCCCCTCTCCCCTCGCCTTCGTCGGAACTTATCTTTTTTCCTTGAAACGACGAAGCCCATTCTTAGCCCTCTTCAGTTTTTCGAGTTCCTTCGGTGGGAGTGTCGCTTTCTGCAACGGGAGGAGGACCTCTCCTTTTTTTCGCACACCTTTTCTCGACGGTAGCGCCACTCGTGAAGAACTCCTTCTCTCTAGAACTCCCCCCGTCTCCCCCTATCGTGGACGCCTCTCCTCTTTTCAGGTAAAGATCTCTTCGACCGGCAAGCGCCCCCCTTTTTTTTTGTGCCCTTAAGCCTCCCGCTGCGCGTCTCTCGAAACATCTCTTTTCCCCAGCCGAGACTTTTTTTTCTGATTCTAGCTAGGAAGGCTTTTTTCCTCCTTCGATGCAGGGAATCTTTCTGAGAGCCGTTCCGCTCGACTGTAAGAGCCGTCGATCATCCACAAGAGAAACTTTTCCCCGCAGTAGGAGCGGATTGAGTCGCAGGCAAGGGCCCTTAAGAGAAGCCTCCCTTTCCACGATAACTTTTCCGCTCGTCTCTCGCCTGAGCGCTGGAGGATACCAACGCGACTGAAATTTCTCTTTTCGCGTGCCGGTCTTTTTCTTTCAGATTCGACGTAATCTTTCCTTCCCTCACGTCCCCTTCCCCCTCATGCTTCCAAAGGTTAGAGATGAGGCGCGTCGTTTCCTCTCCTGGCTCACGGCCGTGTGCTTCCTTCTGGCCGCTTTTTACATGGACGACGGCGAACTTTCCCGCTGCGTGTTTTTGTAGATCAGCCTCGCGGCACGCCGCGGCCCTTCTTCGCGCCCCCCCTCCGAGATCTTTTCCCGAGGCGAAAACCTCTTTTCGGAATTTTTTCGATATCGAAGCTTTTCAGAGTAGAGCCCCCTTTCTCATGAGAAGGTCGGGCGGGATCCCCTTAAGCAGGTCTCGAATCTTCTTTCAAGAGGATCACTGCAGCCCCGGAAGTCCCACGAGCTTCTTCTCTTCAGGATGTGTTAGTCCCTTTTCAGTGTTCGGTTTCGTGGGATAGCGAGGTGCCCTCAGAGAGGTTCAGTTCTGACGAACCTCTTCTCGGCTCTCCATCCGTTCTCACAATGAGTCCCCTTCCGGTTCGCAGTACTCATTTAATGTTTTCTTTTTTTTAAGCCGCGGGTCCTCCCTCTTCTAGATAAGACTCTTGACTTTCGGACGACGCTAGTTCTTTCTTCGAGTAACCCTTCTCGAGTCTTTCGAAGCTCTCTGAGATCCTTCACCCAAGAGAGTAATAAGCCCAAGCGCGTCGTAGGTGCCGAGGTTAAGAGCCATCCCCCTCCTCGCGGATGTCTCTTTAGACGATCTCGAGACTCAGCGTCGATGTTCTCGCGTTATTCCATCGTACAGCTCTCCTCTGGCTAATGGAGCTATTTCGCGAGTGAATTTCTCGTTCTTGAAAGTCGCCGGCCGACTTTCACAAACTTTATTTAGAAGTCGTCTCTTTTGGAGAAGAGGCATCCTAAAAAATACTTGACTTCTTATACACGAGATAGTCCCTCCTACTGTGAGGTCTCTTCTACTCGTCTTAGAAGAGCCTCCTTCCGCGGTATTTCTCAAATGATTTTCAATAAGGTCATAGACCCCTTTCCTGCGCAGGCCTCGACGCGGGTAAGAAGCCGGAACCGTCGACTCCCTGGATTCGACTTTCCTCGGAGCTCCCCCTTCTTACGAGATTCCCTACGTTCGGAAGAACACCTTTCTTTGAGATTCGACAGATCGCTTTGATTAAAGTAAGCCATAAGAGCGTCTATTCCTTTAAGAAGCCCTCTTCGAGTCTGGTTTTCCCCTCGGCCCGAGCTGGCCATTTCTCTGACGCGGGCACTTTTAAGGGAAGGCTAAGATTAATTCGCAACTTCTATCAGATCCCATCACCCCCCCGGAGAGAAACCCCTCCCCTCCGCCGTCCTTTCGTACTCCCTTTCTCTTCCCCCCCGAATCTCGAGGGACGATGTCTTCGTAGTCCCTTTTCTTGGCGAGCTTACTCCCGACGAAGGAGAGCGCTGCCGCGAGACCTTTCCCCCGCCCTCCTTTTTTCTACGAGCCCTATTCCTTTATATGCGTTCCTTCCTAACACCGACGAAGAAGCGCCTCTCCTTCCTATCAGACTCTAGAGATCTTCTTTCCTCCAGTGTTGTTGTTGAGTCTTTTTTCCCCTTTCACACGATCTTCCTATCGTAGAGTCCCTGCGCTTCTTAGCCTGGAACCTTTCGAGAAGAGCTTAATCCGAACCTCCAAGATAGATTCCGTTAGAGGAAAGTTCGGAAGCTTTGACTTATTCTCTAGAGATATCTGCCTCCATTAAGTGAGTTGTACGAATCCTTTCGTCCCTTATCGGTGTGGTTTCTTCCTTATTTATGGGATTTCTTCAGGAGTGTTTGGCTTTTTAGGTAGACCGCACGTAAATCAAGTTAACCCTTTTTTCGTCTTTATTCGGACGACTGCTGTCGAATTTTTCCGCTTTCTTTTCGGGTCGTCCATCCTTTCTTCTCTTCGCCTCATTTCTCTTGAACAGGTACGCTCCTCCCCTCCTCCCTTTCTTTCGAGAATTTTCGCAGTTTGTCTCCCCCTCTGTTTTAAATTTAGCTCGCCGAGGCTGCTTTGTGCCCCTAGTTTTACGCCTTTTTTTCGTTCCTCGATCGCGCAGTTTTAATTTTCCCCCGCGTCGTCTCTTCCGCCGACCGTCGAGGGACCTTCTTCATGGCCCGCTTTTAAGGGCCCACTACTGATCTGAGGATTGTCCGAGAGATGAGACCCACCGACGCGGAGGTTACTTATTATTTTTTTTTTTTTTACGCTTACTTCCCGTACGTCCCCTGTTTTTCTAATCGGCTCACACCCTGCTTTCCCTTTCTCACCGATACGTGATTAACAGGATGTTTCTTCTGGAGGCCTTTTTCCCCTCAGGACAAGACCCCATTTCCCTCAGAGGAGTTCCTTTTCCCAGCGACATCTTCCTTCTCTCGCTTATCTACCAAGGAAGCGAGCCCTTTCCTTGATTCTTATTCGATCTCTTGATCATCCGCCTCTCGGACAATTCTTCTTCCGCCTCGTACTCGATTTTACTAAGCTCTTTTTCCTTTCTTTTTTGGGAGGCATAAGCTCCTGTGTCTGGCTGAATTCATAGAGCGTAGTCATTTTCTTTTTACTATGCCTACTCGAGTCTTTTGACGGCAGTTCTGGACTTAAATTCGCTTCGCTGCCCAGGTGCTAGTTTCTCCACATGGCCTCCGCGAGTTCACGTACTTCTTTATTTCCCTTCCTCGAAGGATCGCGTTCTGGAGAGCCCGCACTTTACTCTCTTTTTTCAGATTCCTTCTGACAGCCCTTTCGTCCGCCTACGCGCTTCCCCCCCTTGCCCGCCCAAGCACGGCGTTCTCTCCTGAAGCTCTTAGCCCCTTCCCGCTCCCTCGTTGACTAGCTTTTCTCTTTTCCGGTTCTTCCCCTCTTATACGCTTTTCGATTTCTTTTTTCTTTCCTCTTGAAGTTGTCGTGACTCCCTCCAAAGCACTCTCCTCTTTCGATGTCGTCATTCTGGCAGGAGTATTCGAGCGTTTTCCCGACCCTTTTCCCTCTTCTTCCGATGTTTCGCCGACTTTAAGAAGAAGGGCTCCCTCTCCCGACTTCTCTTCTTCTTGGAAGAGGTTGCCAGCCTTTTTTCCTTGAAGCTCAGGCTCCTCCCGGGAAGACATATTCTTTCCAGAGTTTTTTTTCCCCTCGGACAAGAGGTTCATTCCACGCGATTTGTGTCATCACAACGGCCTTTTCTTCCAACCAGAAGATTCCCAGGAATGTCTTTCCTTTCTTCTAGGTCGTCTTTCTCATTTCAGCGTTTCTTTTAGAGGCGTGCTCCTTTTTTTGTCGCCTCTTTCCTTGGACCTCCCCCATAGAAGACAAATTTTCCCAGTTGTAGTCCTCTCCGTCGGTAGGGTTTAGGGAAGAGAGGTCTCTTTTTTCTATGGTTAGAGAACGATGATCCATTTATTCTCTTTCAGCTTCTTTATACTTCTCTCGGCGTTTCTTCCCCTATCTCCCCTTGAGAGATCTTCGTCTCTTAAGATGTGATATAAGTGCCTAATCCAAAGCCTTTTTGGAGAGCACGTTCTCGTGTCCCTGCGAGCCTTTTTCTTTCTAGAGAGAAGACGTTTTCTGCCCCGAACTCTATTCTCCTTTTCTTTCGTGAGGTGCCGTTTTTTCTTTCCGATTTTCAACTCCTCTCTTCCTGAAGGGTTTTCTCTGTTTAGCGTCGTCTGCAGAGGTGATGAACGTTTTTCCTACAGCGACACTTCCCCCTGTGGCTTCTCTGCTCTGCAGATGATCTGTCCTCTCCCTCGCGTTTCATCCGCGAAACGCCATATGTCGTAGACTTATCTGTTGGACTTGGAGTCTGACGCTTTTTTCTCTTCGTTTTCCTTTTCGCCTGATAGAGTAGGAGTAATCGCTAGTGCTCTATCTTCTAGTGGAACCTTCAAGCTTTTCTTTTTTTTCCCCCCCCCCCTATTTTACCTGCAAGCGTTTTTTTTCTCAGTCTCCTCTACGGTAAAAGACGATATTTCTCGCCTCCTTTTATAGGAAAGTTTCGTTATCTGAAAGAATAGTCGTCCTATTCTTAGATAACTGATGTTATCTTCTTGAGAGCCTCTATTTAGCATTCTCAGATGGTACTTTCCTTCCACCCACGACCCTTCCTTTTCTTTTGGCTTTCTCTTCGCTCCCTTTTTAAGGAGAAGAAAATCGCGCTTTTCCGAGCCGTCCATCCGATCTGGAACGTCACTTTTTCACTTTTTTCCCCTCTCCTCCGTAAAAGATCCCTAGGCTTATTCTCGCGTCATTCTTTTGAGTAGTAGTGTTCGTCTCCGGTGATCGGCTTTTATTCTTGCCGACCCTTTTAGTCTTTCGAGAGGTTTTAGGAGATTGGACGCAGCATCATCTGATTTTCTTCAATTTATAGTGCATTTTTTTCCTTTCTTAGCGGACCCTTCCTTCAAGACTTTCTCCTTTTTAAGGTATAGATGGGAACCCTTGGCAATGTTAATCTTATAGCGAGCGGTGCTCGTTTAGCAGGAGTTCCCCCCCCCCTTCCAGCTCTCTTTTCCTTAAGCTTCTTTTCCCCTGTCCCCTCGGGAGGGAATGAAAGCGAACGTAGTTCATCCCATCCCCGTTTTTTGATTCTTGCTGTCAGCCGTCGCTTCTATACTTTTTTCCAGCTTTCCTCGTGAAGACGGTTTTTTCCCTTTTTGCGATTCCCCATCACTCGCCTCTTTTCGAAGTGCCCCCTGGTAAGCCTCTTCCCCCTGCAATGATGTCTATCGTCTTTTTCCTTCCATCAGGAGTTAGACTCAAGAACCTTTACGGCTCTGCGGAGTATCGGCTTAGAGAACATTCCCTCTTTTGAGCGCGACTTTTGGTAGATTCGCCGCGGTCTTTTGCAGCTTTCCCGGCACGCCGACCCGAACCGAACTCCCCCTTTCGTCGTTCGACCTGCGAGCGTACCTTTCTCTTTCCGAGATTTCCTCGGGTTCCCGATGATAGAGAGTGCCCATTTCTCTTTTTTATCTATTTTTGGAGCCGTCCCTCCTCGTTTCGTCACGAGCGAAAACCAGAATGCCCGGCACCATGTAGTTTTTTTTCCCACGTGTTTTTTATCTGAAGTTCTGAGACCGCCGCGAACATTTTTTTTTTCTCTCACTAACCTCTTCTTTTCCCTTCCGATCCCTCCGTTCTCCCCCTTGAACGAAAGATCTCCGGTCGAGACGGATCCTTCGAAAATCGTGGGGAATAGTCTTTCGTAAACTTCGCGGTTAGCATCGCCGTCCCTTTTAGCAGACGCCGATCGGAGGGAGATCTTTCCCCGACTCCTTCCCCTTTTCGACCGAAGAAGACGCTTTACATTCTATTTCTTTTGGTCGCGGATCTGCCCCCTGTCGCAGTTTCTTCTTTCACGTGAAGCATCGGTTCTTCTTGCATGGTTTCTTTTGGTAGAGCACGACGTTTCCCCCTCCGGCGCGCTCTTCCCCCGGCGGCCTTCTCAAGCGCTCTTGGCACTTTCCGCGACGAGCAGAGACTTTCCCGAGTCCCTCCCTCAGAGATACGCGGAGTCTTCCCCTTCCGAATCACGTTTGCTTGTTCGCACCCTCCGCCTTCTACGGCGCGAAGCGGCGCCGTCTCCTCTAGGTTCAGATTCCTTTTTTTTTTTTTTTCTTTCTTGCATCGTGCCGACGAGCCCTCTCCTCGCGACTTTTTCCTCCAGGTCAGCTTTTTTTTCCCGATTCTCGACACAAGGATGAAGCTCCCTGTTGGCGTTTTTTTTTTTGCTTTCAGAGGCACGCCGAGTCCTCGCGCTTCCACGATTTTTTTTTTCCGCGTCTTCCTAGCGGGACTTGCCGGCTCTGCCACGGCAGGCGCGTCTCCAAGGCGCGCTCTTCAGATCTCCTTTCTACCCCTCTCTGGAGATCGCCGTCCCCCCGTCAGAATTTTTCGGACGAACAGGTCGATCTCGTCGGGTTGAAGCGAATCCTCCTTCCGGGTGTTTGTCTTCCCTTTTTTCCTTTTGTTCCTGTTCGTACGACTGGACTCTTCCCTCTTTTAGCCTGCACCTTTTTTTCTGCCCGTAGTTTTTCGAAGGAAGAGGTCCTCCCCCTTCCAGCTGCTTAGTCAAGTCTTTTTTACGATTTTTTCCCCCTTACCGCTCGCCTCGCGCCGCCCCCGCGGCCTCACTCTTTTCTAACCTTCACGATCAGAAGCCGGCCGCGTCTCCTGCGCCCCGCCAAGCGTCCTTTTTTTTGGATCTCCATTCCTCCGCATTCCTTTTTCCCGCCGTAGCCCGCCGAGGATACCCTGTTCCTCCCTTCCCTGTTATAAACCGAGCGTCCGTGTTTTAGGGGTCTCTCCTCAGGCGTCGCGCGACGTTTCTTATTTCGTTCGCGCTTCGTCCTTCCTCTCTTTCTCGACGGCGTTCTTTTCAGTTTTTTTTCTGCCGCATCCGTCCCCCCCCAAGTGATCGCAAATCACCCTTTTCCCCCTTCCTCGGATCGTCCATGTAATTTTTTTTCCCACCGTCGTGCGGCCGTTTTCCGCCTCTACAAATGCTGCGGTTTACGGATCGACTTCGTCTTCCCTCCCCCCCCCCGGTTTTTTTTTTCCCCTAGACGACGCGCTTTCGGCGCAAGCTTTTCTTTTTTCGAGATTTCCCCGAGCGTACCGACGCAACAGAGCTTCCCGTCTTTCTCCTCTTGGTCCTAGGGTGCATACTCGACTCTTTAGCGATGTCGCGATCGCTCATCGTAGATGCCTTTCCAGGTTTAGTCTCTCGGCCTTTTCTCTCGTACCGCCCCCCTTGATCAGTAGCCTTTTAGAGCTCTTTACTCCTCTGACGCGCTCCTTCGGCAGACCGTCGCCCGCTCCCCCCTTCTCCAACCTTTGTATCCCCCCTATCGCCGTAGTTGCCCGCGCCGTTTCGGATTTGGGAAGCAGACTTTCTTCTCGAGGTATACGTCACGCTACTCGCCGTGAAGATGCAGGAACCTCTTTTAGTGTGTTTGTCGATCGCGCTTCTTCTCTAGCTAATTGGGCAGCTTTTCTCCTTCTTCCACTCGCCTCCTTTACGTAATCTCCTTTCCCTTTCTAGACGAGGACGTAATTGAATCCTCGCCTAGATTTTAGCGCGAACGGTCTTTGGCCTTTGTCGAAGCTCCTGAGGAGCTCCAGCTCCTCCTTAAAAGAAGACTCCCTTCAGATTAGCCGCAGCTCTGGAGAGCGCCTCTTCTTTTCTTTGTTTTTTTGTTCCCATGTCCCCCTTATGGGGACTTTCCCCCGAGAGGACGTCCTAGGAAGACGCTATTCCTCTGCGGCGCGCGCTGATGCATTCCTTTGAAGAGGTAGCAATTTCTTCGTCATGTACGCCCGACAAGGCGCTTCTTTCCCGAGCATTCAGACGGCCAGATAGACGCCCTTTCTTCGCTTCGATAAAAATTGATCTCGGTACGACTCTCGACGAATTCCGCTGATATCGGCAGAGAGCCGCTCGAACGCCTCCAAGGTTTTTTGGCTGTAGATCCCCCCCTTCTGGCTCGCTTTCAGTCGTGACCCCCCCCTAGCGAAGACGCGAAGGTTATCGACTTCCCAGCTTCAGATTCTTTTTGAGA
>Ga0179593_1508376_pt1 | contig 14955 bp, 13 predicted proteins | sample CZODoug2_1_08_16_FD_185931 | JGI IMG/M metagenome (GOLD analysis project Ga0179593, IMG submission 185931) | Vadose zone soil fungal communities from Angelo Coast Range Reserve, California, USA - CZODoug2_1_08_16fungal (PacBio error correction) | ecosystem: Environmental > Terrestrial > Soil >... | reverse complement strand
GGCCCCGAACTCTCGTGAAGCGACAAGGACTGGAGATCACGTCCCCTATTAGATCCAGGACAGTCCTCGATTACCTCCCTCCCCCCCCTCTCTGCAGAATGATGGAGAGAGCCCTCTCTCTCTTTCCCTTGAATGTTACAAGCTCTGTCTTGCCGATCCTAGATCTCCCCTCTCCTGTTTTTTTTTTAGTCTAAGATTTTTATCGGAACGGCCCTCGCTGGACCCTCTCTCATGCTGTTTTTAGCTCAGCTTGCGCCCGAATTGTCCCTCACCCTCCCTCTCTTTCCTATATGTGTCCTTTTGAGGGAAGCGATTCTCTGGATCGCCCCATTGACAGGCTCTCCTCCTTCCTTCGCCTTCGGCAAGGCGATCTGCTTGTACACCCCCTCTTTCCTTCTTTTTTTGAGAGGGTCTTTTTTCTCGCCCACCGTTGCGGTTATCATTCGACCATTCTCGCCGTTTCCCTTTTTCTCTTCCGAAACGGTCTGCCCCCAAAAATGACTTCGTCTTCCCTCCCCCCCCCGACTGAGTGGCCAGGTGCGACGTTCCTTCTTTTTTTGGAGATCTGCGTGCGAAATATTGACCAGCCCTATCTTACAGAGGGTGGTTTGCTCAAGGCAAACTTTCAGTGCCGACAGAGGATCTTCCAGGAAGGTACTTCCTATACGGGAACTTTCAACAGCATAAACACCTTCTCTTTATTGAGAGCCCCCACTTCTTCGATCTTTACAGGTAAGTAACGCAACCTCTCTCTCTTCTGTTTTCCTTAATAGATGCGTCCCCTCTCTTCTATCCCTATTGTATTGCACACACCTAAACTCCTTTTTTCAGTTGCGGGTAATCGTGCCTCTATTTTGAATCTGCTTTTTTCAACGAGCTCTGTAAAATCCCATCCCCACCATGAATCCTTAAGTTGCTCCTCACTAATAGAGTCAGATTCCACTTTTCCTTTCTCCAGGAGCCTAAGTGGCTAGGTGCGGGGAAGTAATGACTTTTCCTCCTGTCGTAGGGATTTTCCTCACTCCTCCTGTGCGGACTTGTTGGCGGCGTTTTTTCTCCTCGTATGATCACCACGCAGTAGAGGGACTGAGACTCTTTTTCCCCCTCCCCTCCTTTCCGAGTGTGTGTTTTAGTGTTCTTTTCACCTGCTTGTTTGTTTTTTTTTTCGCGAAGAATATCCTCCGCTCTTAACCTTCTTTCTAACTAGTAGGCGAGTCTCCCCGGGTCACGCCCGAGTAGCCAGCCCTCATGAACTCTACCTCCTCTTTATCTGACGGACCTGGAAAATAAGATAGTATTGGATGGCTTCTGACTGCTTCCCCCTCTCCCTAGGTTGAAGCGCACCACCGTGTCGCCTCTCCTCCTGACGTCCTATTCGGCCTCCCGAGACCCAAACGGTAGAGAATCTCCCGTCTCCCCTTAGCCCGCGCTCTGCAGACTTTTCTTCCCCTTTTTTCCTTTCGCAGTCGGATCTTTTACCAGTCGGATATTCTGTCCTGACCGCACCCCTTCTTACCAGGCCGAGCAGTCGCATCCCTTCGGTGGCTTCTTTTTCCTGACTGCTCTAGTAGAGTTTTTTTGAAGCCATTTTTTTGAACTGTTCCTTTTCTGCCCCTTCAGAATTTAATCCTATTCTTAAAGGTGATATAGGGCCTATCTCTCTTCTTCCCCTCTACCTTTCTTCCTGTTTCTTCCCAGATGGTCAACGCTCCCCTCCCCTCCCCCTCCTAGGCACGTGTTTCGGTTTCCCATGGCGCGTTCCGTTCGATCAGGTTAACTATATGATATTTTTTGTTGTTGAGGTGCCCACCTATATGATCCGCAGCCCCTTGTCTCCAGGGCTCTTTTTCTTTATTGTGACTACTTCATGGCAAATGCGAGTCGTTTTTCTGAGTCCCGTTTTTGTCACTCCCCTCTTCATACTTAGTGAGGTTACCCCAGCGTTCCCCCAGTCTCCCCACATTCCTTTCTGCCTAGACAGGAGGCGCGCCCCTCCGCCGGAGGTACTTCGGCACGCTGCCCGTGTAACATAGGAGCTTCTCTCTCCAGACGGATCACACCTCCCCAAAAATTTGCTTTCTAATTCTCCTTTATCCCGGATCAATAGGCTTAGAGAGCACTTTTGGGGACAGTTGCCTCATTACGCCCGACCTTTTTTTTAGAAGTATGCCGGCCGATATTCTTTTTCCCCTGGGTTTTCTCCCCCCTACTTCCAACAAGAGGCGTACCTCGCCAGCAGATGGAAGTCCCTTCTCTTTCTTTCCCACTTCTCCTGATCAGAGCTTAATTTACGTCCCCCTCCCCCCCTGATCGATTCTAGGCACGGTTTCTTCCCAAGCCCCTCCGAGAGTGCTTAGCGACTACTTTGTTTCGCCTCCTTTGGGCCCACCAAACGCGTGCGAGAGGTATGCGAAAATTTTTTTTCTCCCTTTGACTAATTCGCAAGACGACTTTTTTTTGCAACCCTTTTCAGGAGAAAGAGGGGACTCCCTTCCCTATGTTTCCCCCGGCTTCCCGTGGGATTTCTCTGTCGTTTTGCCGGTGCCTAACTTTTCGCCTCCAAAGGAGTGCTCACAACTTTTACCCTCCATTTTTCCCCCTTGTTACACTTCCTCCCCCTCCCGGTTAGCCACTCAGCGCATGTCTCCCCAAAGTCAATTTATTATGCCCAGTTCCCCCTAATTGATTGTCCCCAGATGAGTAGGTGTGTTTGTCCCCGCCATGTTTCTCTCTTTTTCTGAATACCTTCCTTTCTTCTTCTTTCTGCATCGGGAGGTACCGAAGCCTGCGTTCTCCCAAATTCCTTTTTTTCTATCGTGGCTATAGATGCCCACGTTGGGAATCGAACACAATTCAGACGCTCGGTCCTTCTCCCAGGCCTTTTCCCCCCTCCTTTCCATCTCCCTTTCCGGATTCCTGGCTATCGCGATACCTCGATTCCTTTTTTCTAACAGATAGCTATCACCTCACTCCCCTTTTTTTCTAGCTGGAACCTCGTGCCAATGAGATCGGATGACGCAAATGGCTTCTTTTTGTTCGTTTTTCCCTCCTTGCCTTCCCAATGAGGAGACTCCTCTTTTTTTGAAGTCCCCCCCGCCAATTGGTCCCATCCTCATAGATCAATCTATCTCTATGGCACTCCCTTTTTTTGTAAACAAATTCCCAGCATCAGCAATACCCGTGCAGGGTTTTCGATGCCTTTCTTTTTACGACCCCCGACTCCTTCCAATATGACCTAGGCCCGAGAACCCCCACTCCCTTCCTCCCAGTCTAAAGTTTCCGTTTCTCGTTGAGGGTTTCTCTTCTCCCACCGCGAAGGTGTTTTTTGGATTTTCCCCCCCCACTGGACCCCTGTCTGTTGAAATTGGTTTCGCGATCGTGGCGCATCCTCTTTAGTTACCACAACACACTCCCTCCCCTTTTGACACCCCTTCTCTTATTGATTCTCATCATTCATGACATTTTATTTTCAAATTCTGCCCTCTCCCCGCCCGTTTTTTTCCCTTTTTGATCCCCCCCCACGGTTTCGCTCACTGTTTAGATTTATTCCTCCCCTCTGTTCGGCTCACCCCCCCCTTCCTTTGAATACTGACTGTCCTTCAGACCTCTTTTCAGGTCGGTTGCTGATCACCTTTTTTTCGCCCGAGCATCGACTTCTTTGATTAGAAAGAGATAAGGTTTCACGCTCTACTGTTGACATCCCCTTCCCTCCCTCTTTTACCGGCATAGACGGCAAACGAGTTCCTTCCCCTTTCAGCCAGAAGGGGGCGCGTTTGCATACTTCCTTTCTATTCTTCAATGACTGTCGCGGAGGAATCCCCTGTTTCACCATCACCGGAACTTTCTATGCCGAGGGTTCTTCTGCTCCCCTCTTGCGACACCTTTCAATGGGAGGTGGAGTTGTGCTCCTTCCCTTCGACTCGCTTCCCGGGCGCCGCCCTCCCCCCCCAGAATATGCCGCGGACGACGTCGTAGCCATGTTCAGCTCTTTTTTCTCTTTGGTGCTCTCTCCTCCCCCCCCCCCGTGTTTTCAATGACGACTACGCATGTGGCAACAATCGACTACTTTCCTTTTCCGAAATGAGGCCTACCCGTGCATCTCTATTGTCCCCTTCACCCCCCCCCCCCCACATTTTTTTACGGATCGCCGGACAGTGGTGACGACACTGTCTTTAGTGTTGTTGCACTTGATTTTGAGCTTGACCCCCTTCCCTTTCAGCCCTGAATTATTCCTTTCATGCCACATACGCGGGGACATCATTTCTATCAGCCTGGCATCCGTTTCCCCTTCTTTTCTTCCACAGGAGTTACCCTTCTGCAAGTTCCAGTTTCCTGGCCCGCTCCCCCCTCTCAATACTCACTAAAGGTCCGTCCCCCTCATAGACCTACTACATAAGCGGGCTTCTTCGGAATTCTTGGGTACTCCTCATTCTTTCCTAACGGAGAGGGCCCCGAGGACGACGTCCCCACGATAGGTTTCTTTTACCATAAAGAAGTTATTTGCTCTCCCCCCTGCTATTGTGCTTTCGGAATCTTCCCCCTTCTTACGTTCCCTGTTTTCAGCCCTTCGAAGTTTCCGGACTTTACTCTTCTCGGAATCCTCTCTTCCCTTTCCCACCCCTACTTTTTATAGTCTTTTGACCGGCGTCTGCCCCTCTTTTTCTCTGGCTGTGATAATATGTTACTCAGCCCATTGTGAAGAGCCCCTTGATCAGAGTTTCCGATTTTTTTTCGAGATACTTTATGTTTCACTTTCCTCCCCTCCCCGCACAACCTCTTCCCTTCTCTTTGTTTTTCCTGGGAGTCGAGAGTGAGTCCTTCTTTTTTCCCTGCCTAGACCTCGCCCCCCCCTCCTATGACCCCCCCCCCCCCGAACGTCTCTTCCGTGAGAGAATGGCACCGGTGACCCCGTGGACCCCATCAAATCTTCTTTTTCTCCATTCCCTAAGTCTTTTCGGTTCCGATTACTTTTTCCTTTAATAATTCCAGGCACGTTTTGCGTTTTTCTTAGAGGGCTCTATGCGCGTGTTAAGACCATGGCCGGTCCTGTCCCATACCTTCGTGCCCGGTCTATTTCTCACATTGTTTTCATCAATGTGGACCCCTTTCGCAACTATGCTGACCCCTTTCTCTTGAGAACCCCCCCCTCTTTTTTCTGCTTGGGGTGTTGACCTATATGTATGAAAGGAGTCTCTCCTCCGCCTCCTGAACCCTCCTTGATTCCCTTCATTTTTAAGGAGCTAAACCACTGGTTTCCCCTTCAGGTCTGTTCCTTATTCGAAATCTGGTTTGTGTGGTGGGAAGATTTCTAACTTTCCCCCCCCCTCTCCCCAGAGGATCAGATGGCGGATGTCCTTGGCCTCTTATTCCTGCGAATGACTCTGATATGTTTTTGCAGAACCATCGTCGACTGTTTTGTCCTTTTCCTCTCCCTGTTAGTCGCTTTCCGGAGCCCCCGCGCACTGTTTCTGTTTTCATCTCACAACCTACGGTCCATTTTTTCTCCTATCGCAGATAGATAACCCGTCCCGATCTCTTCCCCGGACATGCTCGCGCCTCCTGCCGACCATTATCTTTCTATGTCTTTTTTTTTCGTCCCCAGCTGTTCTCCTTAGATCGGGCTTTCGTTGGAAGGACTTGTTAATGATTGTCTCCCGTTTTGTTGAGGGAGCTGAGAGGCCTCTCTCTGGACTTGCCCTCCTGCGTGAGCGTCCTCTGCGTCGTTCCGAGACTCAGAGAAGGACGATCTTTGGGAGGACGCGATGCTGTCGTTTCTCCCCTAGACTTTGCACGTTTTCCAGGCTGACTCCTCTTTTTGATTCAAAGAGGCTGTGCTTCTTTTGATCTCCTCTTTCTTTGTTCTCTCCCCCCCTTCCAGCGTGACGCGTGCCCCTTCCTCTTTCTCTTTTCTGAAATTTTCGCCCGCCTTGGACCTTTTTCCTTCCAGCACCCTATGGGTATAAGGCGCCCTCCTCTTCAGACTATCTTTATGTACTTTGACGCGTTTCCCCCCCCCTTTAAGTCTGGTTAGAGTTGCGGAGAGACGCCTGTTTTTAGAACAAAGTATCGGTGCCAGCGGTTTTTTTAGCTCATCCCCCCCCCCACTTCCGAGCTCGTTTCAGGGCCGTTCCCCTGTACGACTACGGCCGTTTTCCCCTCTCCAATCTTTGCGGCGTACGAAGCCCAATATGACGGTGGTTTGTGCGTCCCCTCCCCCCTCCAGATTATCCGGCCGAATAGCCAATATCTGGCAAGATGTCTTCCCCCAATGCTCATCCCGGTGCAGCGCTTTGATTATTCTCCCGTAAAGATAGGCTCTTTTCCCCAAGCAGTCTGACGCCCTCCCCCAAACAGCCAAATGACTTTTGTTCTTCTCGTTTCTCCGTCCTCAGAGCCCATTCCCCAACAGCGGCAGCGCTGAGACTTCCCTCTTCTGTTCCCTTTCTTGGGCCCGGTGGATGATGAGCCTTTTTTGTTTTAGGTAACCGCAAGGGTTTGGTCGTTCCCATAACATTTGTTTTTTTGTCGTCTCTTTCCTCTCCCTGGACAAAGAACTTTCCCCCTTCCTTCCCCCTGATAGCCCAGGCCTCTGACTTTGGGGCTTTTTTGGAGCTTTTAGCGTGTAAATCGACTTCCTCCCTCGCCTCGGTTCTCTCTGCACCCGAATAGGAGAGCCCTTGGCTCACCGACCCCTTCTCCCGAAAGCCATTCCCTCACTGAGCTCCCCTTCCTCTTCCGTGGGTTCCACCTCTTCCGAGGCTTCCTGGACCCAGAGTCACCCTTTTTCGTTGTTGAAGCCCTCCCCAATCTTAGTCTACAGAACTTGATTTCTCCCTTCTGGACCCCCGAAAACAACATAGTTCGAGTCTAGATCCCGTCCATTTTTTTCCTTGTATCCATCCGCTTGATGTCCTCCCCCTTCTTTCATACTGACTGATTGCAATTGTAATTTCCAAGTTGTCCCCGGATGGATCGGCGGATCATTTCTTTACTCTCCCTTTCTTCTTCTAGGACCGCCATGTAGCGGTTTATCTCCCCTATTTTTTCCCCGGAACAGCATTTTTTCCTATCTTTCATTTAACCTTACTCTTATAGTGACGAGCGATCTGTATTCAGGTTCCTCACCCCTCTCCTTAGTTAAAGCTCTGGGCCCTAGACCGGGCCCTCCCCTCCTTGTCCCCTTCCCCCCAGGGATTTCTCCGGAAGGGGATGGGATTTTTGTGGTGTTTAATGAATAGATGTTTCACCGGGCGCCTGCCTTTCCTTCAAGTCTCCTTGAGGATTCCTCAATCTCTTATATTAAGGCATTGAGCTTTTTTTTTTTCTTCCCTTTTGGATACTCTGCGATCCTTCTCCCAGGACCAACTCCCTGAAGAAAAAGACGTTCTCCATTTATCTTTTTCAGCTGGTCCTTTCTTGGACGGGGTCCGGACACCCTCTAGGATAGTCGAACAACAAATTGCTTTTCCTCTCTTTTCCCTCGCCCTTATTTTTGACTTCGCCTTACCTGGGTCCCCTTGCATGGACGGCCCTTCCCGACTCGTCGCGGAAAGGGTAGCAAGAAATTTTCCCCCCCCCGCTGTGCCTAGTCCCAGTTGGCTTTTCCCTTCTCCAGAGTCCTAGAGCCTTACGGCAACCTTATCGGCTGTTTAGCATGGCTCTTTTTTCGTTGCCTCTTCTTCCCCCGACGCCTTTATGCCCGGGGCTACTAGTCCCCTAGTGGGCAAGAAGTAGATCCTTTTCGACCGTTCACTCCTCCAACCTTTGGAGCGAAGTTTCAGACCTGCGGCCTCTGGCGACATTGCCCGTTGTAGTCCTTCCCTCCTAGTTTCTTCTCATCCAATCCTAGCCGTTGGTTTTTTTTTTGCTTTTTGACAAGGGGATTGGCCTTTCCCCTTCCGAAGAGTGCACGCGCTCCCCATGCACACTTCCTTCACCTTTGTTCCCTCCCCCTCCTACGGCAGCGCAATAAAGTACCTCCTCCCACGGTCCTTCCCTAATGAATTTTTCCCTATTGTTTCCAGGCTCTTTCTTGAGAACCTCTTCAACCCGCTTTGATTCGATGAGTGTCCTTTTGGTCTTTTCACCTCCCCTTATCTAGTCTCCATCGCGTATTCTTCTCTTCCTGATAGGGGGGGTCCCCTTCCGGAGAAATCCCCCTCCATTTTGGTTCTATGAATATCGAGTTTGAGTTTTCTTCTTTTTCCTTTCTCTCTCCGTCCTCTTTCCCCCCCTAAGCCAGCTCCCTAAGGTTTTCCCTTTCCCTCCCTCCCAAAGGCCCCTCATGCAATCGACTCTTTTCCTTTCTTCCCTCTTTTTCTATTTGTGATCGTCGACCTCGCTTTCTTCCCCGATGCGATCGGAGGTGCTCTGCGATTAGCCCCTTCCTTCTTTCTTTTATTCCGTTGGGGACCATTTCCGGGCCTGTTTCTCTCTTCCCTTTGTGAATCCAAACGAAAACTCGCCTCTCTTCCCCTCCCTCCCGGCTTCTCCCTCAGTTAAACTCAATGCGGGGTCCCATGCCCCCTCCCCTTTTCCTATTCCTTCCCTTTCTGCGCTACTCTTACACGTACTAACTCCTCCTTTCCCGTCATATTGCGTCTCTGCGGTTCATAACTTCTCTGTGTTGATGGGGCGAAGCTAGTGTTTGATCGGCCGCTTTTTGGGTGGCTCCCCCCACTTTTAAATTGTTGCTGTGCGCCGCCTTCCCTTTTTGTGGCTTGCTACCGCGCTGTCAGAGCAGCCCCTCCCCTACCGCAGTTTCCCAAAAACGGCTGGAATTTTTCCCATTTTTTCCCATTCATGACCCTTTAGCAAATTTCCCTCTCCTGAAGACGGTATTTCCCCTTCACGGCCACCCTTTTTTCAATTTTTTCGCTGATCGGTGCAACAAGATCTGACCAACCGCCTATTCCTTTTCTTCCTTCACAGCGACGAAGTCTTATACCCTCGGTTCTTTTTTAACCGTAATCTCCTGCGGGCCCCCTTTGGACTTCGACAAGAGCTCCTTTCTCCCCGAAACAGCCCCCCCTCCCTCTCTTCTTAATGAACGGTCAAACAGCCCCGGCTTTTTGATGCCGAACTTTTCCCGAGACGTTGGAACCTCCCTAGAATTAAAGGGAATGTGTCTTTCTCCTTTCAATGCATTTCCAATTCTCCTCCTCTTCCCGAGTGTCGAGGATCCTCTGACCCTGTTAATCCCCCTTAATGCTTTTGGATCTTTTGTTTTTCGAGGAGTCTAGGTAATCGCCCTTCTTTTCTTTCCTCCCAATCTTTCCCCCTCTCAATGATAAGACCTTCCCTCCTCCTTTCCAGCGTGTCAAGCTTTTTTCCCCTCCCTTACAGAGCTCATTCCCTCTCCACAACCGACTCCCGACCCTTCCTGTTTCTTCCCTCTACCCTCCTATGTTATCCCTCAAGGTTTTCCCTTCTACCTGGAGACTTAGTGTACAACCCACCCCCCATACTTGTTTCCGGCACGTGGACAGACCACTTTTTGGGAGGTGGTCCCTATTCCTTGGCTTCCGTTCTTGCACTTCTCTTTCCCTCCGAATAGGTTCTATGCATCCTCTAGACCCGACCTCTCCTGATGTAATTATTGTAGGTTTTTTTTCCCTGTCCTGAACCCGGGCCAGGTCCCCTTACTGAGCTAAACCTACCTCCCCCTGTTATGATCCCTATTCCCCATGAATTTACCTTTCAGCTGCGGTTTTGGGAGAATATGGAGTCTCCCCCCTTGTTCCGCGTTTCTTCCTCTGATTCCGGCTCCCTACCCTCCCTCTTGTCCCCCAATTGACCGACGGGCTCGCTCTGGACCCGTTGCCTTTTTTTTTTTTTTCTCGACCCTGAGGACCTGAACGCTTCATTCGCTTTCTTGATGGTTTCACCTCCCCGAGAGAGATAGATCCCTTTTTGCTTTCCGCCTTCCTTTTCCTCCTTCCCTCTCCCTTTCTCTTGCGCATCGAGGTTTCATGCTGGCCGGGGCCCATTCTTTCTATGTAATACAGTCCTTTCCGCAGGCATGGCCCTCTTCAGATACCTATGTCCACTCTCCAAGCCCCCCCTCACATTCCGGTTCCCTGTCTGTCCGGAATTGCTTCTTTCCTGATCCGACTTGTGATGACCAATTGATGTTCTTCGACCCAGGAGCCTTTCCCCTAATTCTCATAGAGTCCCAGCCCCAGGGCTATCGCTTCTGAGGATCTACATTTCCTCTCCCGTTTTTCGGCCTCCCACTAGGGTGATTTGTCGTCCTTCGCTTTTCACTCCTCTCCCCCTCTGGTACGGCATCACTCCCCTCTCCCCCCCTAGATCTGATTCTCAATAGTGTCCTTGGCATGCGGAGGATTAAGTGCTTTCCTTCCACACCTCCCTCTGCCCTTTTTTAGCGACAAGAAGTGTTTTCTGTTTACCCTTTCTTTCTCCTGTCTGACCCGCCAACGCCTCCTTCTTTTTGGTGAACCTCTTTCCGCGGTATTGCCAACTTTTGTGCGTTCTAGAATTTCCCCCTCCCTAACATGCTCGAGCGGGCGATTTTCTCTTCTGTAACGCGGGGATTTTACCTACGCCCACACGACACCACATATTGTCCTTCTCCAAGGTTTCCCTCTTCCCTTTTTTATTCTATTTAAGTTCGTACGCGGGGTTCTCCTACCCCCCCATTTTACATTTTGAAGAACGATCTCTGATCTTGGCCTAAGGATCGCATACCCGTCCATTTTTATTCTCGACCCCTCCCTGAATAGAGTCTCCGCAGACCCTGAAGGTTCTCATTTATCCTTCGAGTTTCTAGTTGCTAGGAATTATGATCTCATATATATCTCCCTTACCGTTGTTTTTTCTCTTCGAGTGATGGGGAAGGCCCCCTCTTCTCCTTTGAGGTCAGCCTAGAGAGATCGTCTCCCGAGAAGGCAGCCTACTTGCATATTGTTCTCTTATTCTTAAGAGATGATGTCCCCTTCTTTCTAGAATCTTTACCTAGACATTTTCCAGAGAGCCCTTAAATTTGTGTAACCCACTATTCTTGTTGATCGGGGTTTAGGCCTTCTTCGATCTATCCGTGATTACCGTTTTTCTCTGACTTGAAAAGTGCACGCCCGTCCCTTATAGGTACTTCCAAATGGAACTTTTTCACTATTCCTGCCCGCGGAAGCCTCGGAAAAGTCTCCTCTCCCCGATCTTAGTTAGAGTTGTTTCCTTCTCTACAGAGGGAAACCCCCCTTTCCATCCCCCCTAGAGGACCAAGAGGTGGGGTGAGATCCCCTTTCCCCCACGAGAAATTTTAAAAGGAGGAATCAGATATTCACCTCTTTCACATTCTCCACACAGTTTTCTTGTAGGCGAGAAACGTCCTCCTTGAGTTGTGTCTCCAGAAGCGTAGTCTTGCTGAAAATAGGTTTCACGAATATAACCCCCCCGAATTGTTTATCCTACACGGTATTCAGAGCTTCAATTACAGAGATGGCCTTACACCGAGTCTTTCGCACAAGAATACCCACACCGACAACCAGGTTATCTTTCCCCCCCTTTCGAACAGGAAAGGTTCCTAGCCCTCTTCTCTATCCTTTCTTTTTTCCTGTGACGGTCTCCTCCGAGGGTCGAGGATATCAGTTTCTTTGAAGTTGTTGGAGCCGCGTCGTTTTCTGGGCACCCCATCCAGTAGAATTACTTTCTTCCTTAACATGGGAACTACAATTTCGTTTGGTGCACTTGTTCTTTTCCGCCTTGCAACAATCCATTGGACTGATGAGAACGGATCTTTGGCGGACTTATTCTTTCTTTTCTCCAAGTCGTCGAGCGTACGGCCCCCGACACTTTCTCCTCATTTTCCCCCGAACCTCTTATGTTTGCCTATGATCTCTTCGACACCCACCTTAGAAGTCCTATGGCCGCGCCCCGTCCTTGTGAAGACGACCCCCCTTCTTTCCCTACTCGAAGGCGCGTCTACTTCTTCCCAACAACATAGTCGCTCCTTGGCCCTGAGCTTCAGAAAGGATCCCAGTCTACCTTCTTTGGCCGTCGTGTACCTGACCAGTCCCCCTGATTCCAGATGATGCTCCCCCTTCTTGGTTTTAGCCCCTCGCGAGAAGGTGCGTGTCATGGCGACTTTTTCTTTTTTGAAGCCCGATGCAAGTTGCCTTGCCGCGTCATTCCATCTGATGGAAACGTCTTTCCCTGAGTGAGCCTTCTTTTCCCCCCCCGATATCCCCTGTTTAGCTCGACCTCTCCTCCCCTTAGATTGGGTACCTCTCCAACCTCCGCAACCCACCTTCAGCGTTTCCTTTTCACTTTGTGCGCAGCAGGACACCCCCCCCTTCCAATTATGGGATTTTGTATGTCCCCCCTCTCTTTTAATTGACTTCCTCTGCCTTGGGGTTGCGTTCCCTTTTAGCTTCTGGCATGACCCTTTTTTTTTCCTTTTCTTTTTTCCCTGTTTTTTGTCGCGATCCTTTTTTCGTACTCTTAACCGCTTACTTATAGAAAATCATACCTTCTCTATTCGTGAGCCGAATGAGTCTGGTGAGGTGGACCTGGTCGTGATAGGAACTGAGAGCCCCCTCCCCCCCCCCTCTCCCCGGCGTTCGTCCTTTTTCCTTCTATAGCCTCGGCATGGCATTTCCTTCCGTTGAAGAACAACAGGGGTCAGCAAGTAAAGTCTAGCGCGTGCTTTCCCCTTCGTCTCCCCCCCCTTGGCGGTTGTCCCCCTCCCCTCCCCGATTGCCAGAGCTTCGAGCTTGTTGCTAGAAGAGTCAGGGAGGCCACATTCACTATCGTGAAGCCCCTCCTCTACTGAGCAGCGCTTCCGATTTCAATCTTTCCTTCTCTTTTTGGCGAGCATTTGACGATGTTCTTTCCCCCTCCACCAGTGGCTTTTCGAAGCAGAGCCCAACTTCCCCCTCTTCTCCCCCCCGTGCGAATTTCCGGCAGTTTCCTGAGACTATAACTTCCTGCGGAACCGGATTTCTTCGATCTTCCGAGTGGCTTCCCTGCCATGGCGGAACTCTTCACGAAGCAAACCACGAGCGAAACAAGCCCCACTCCCTTCCATTTGTCAAAGAGATGCCCCCCGGGGGGCCCCTTTTGATCCTATCCTCAGCGCTTTTCGCGTTCCTTCCATCCCCACCCACCTATTCAGGCCGGCAGACCCCATTTGAATATCCGTAGTCCGCAGTTTACGATGAGGTGTCCCCTCCTTCTGTCTACACTCCCCTTCCCCCCCCTTCATAGATTGCTTGCGGAATTTTGCCATAGGGTTTTTCCCTTCCGAGGTCGACCCTCACGTCTACTTTTTTCAAGTTGTCCGTTGATCTGCAACGCTACCGCTGCATTTGCCAAGGCATGTGAAGGACCTTCTTTTCCCCCTTTTCCCCGTTCTTTTCCCCGGATGATCTTTCTTTTCGTTTTTTCAACCTCCCCCTCCTTCCTACTCTTTTTACCTTCGAGCTTGGCCCAGCGCGATATCCTTGAGACCGATGATCTTCCCTGGCGATAGCCCATAGCTCTGTTATTCCGGGGATTTCCTTTATCGGATTAGAAGTTAGGAAGATCCCTCTTCCCCCGTCCCAGAGCTAATAAAAGACTTACCCTCTTTTTCCTTGTTTGGCTACCCGGGCCCTCCCTCTTGAAAATGTTCCGCCCCCCCTCCCTTTTTTGCCGTTAAAGCCGGCTTCTTTCCCCAGTTCCCCCTTCCCCCATCTCCACCAATCGACCTCGGATAAACCTTCCTCCGGAATCCTAATTTTTTTCCCAGTTCGCGTATTTTTTCCCTCTTGATTGGGCTTTTCTTTACCCAAACAGTGCCAGCCCTTTTGTACACCTGGTTCCTCCCCCTCCTTCCCTGTCGGGAGAACCGCGCGTTCTTCCCTCCCCTTCCCCTTTTAACCTGCCCCGTCACCCTTAGGATTATTTTTTCATCCGCTTCGGGATCCCCAATCTCGCCGGCTCTTTTTTTTTTCCTTCCTTAGTAGAACACGGTTTCTACTGTTCATTCCCTTTCTTCAAGTTCGCTAGCAACTTATAAGTGTGTCGGAATCTCCCGACGACGGCGGTGAATTAGCCCTTTTTTTTTCTCCTTTTTTCGGGAGCTAATGAGAATGCTCCCGCGCCTATAACCGCTCCCTGGACCCTCCCCCGTCCTGCTTCTCGAAGGCAATCTTTTTCTGGGTGACATGCAGCTGTGAAGCGGTACCGTTTTTTCTCTCCCTACTTGTTTTCCCCCTCCCTGTGGGGAAGGAATTTTTGTCAACTGTGCAATCGCCTCCCTATTATTTCCTCCTTCTTTGGGTCAGCCATAGGCGAGCGCCTACGTGTTCGGCGTTTGACCTCCATATTTATGTCCGCGAAGCCTTTACGTTCCCCTCCCCTTTTTTTCGAGTCTATTTTTCTTGTTCTTTTGCTCACTTTTTAGCGACCTCCCCAAGCAGTGTGACCTAGACCTTTTTGTCCCATGCTATTGAATTCCTCTTCTTCGAATTTCATACCTTCCTGAAATTCACATCAAACAATCCCACCCTTTGAGATCAGCTCACGCTCGTTTCCCTCAACCGGTGAGGTGTTTGACCGTATTCCTTTTTGTATCTCGTACAAACTCTTTCCTCTTGAGAGGCCTTTCTTCCCCCTTCCTGGGCTCCTCAAGCAGCAAAGTAATCCTATGCACGTCGGCCCCCCTGTCCCTCCCTTTCCAATTCCTTAGAGCTCAAGCTATACTCTTCCCCCTTGATTCCAAATCGACAAATGAATACACTTTTTTTAGAAGGTTTTCTGCGTTCTGTTTGAATTTCAACTGCGATCTCTTGACGTTAGGCGGCATCCCTCTCTCTTTATCCCAATTGCACGGGCTAGGGATCCTTTTTCCCGCCTCCATATTACCAGATGCAGGCTGAAGAACCTTTCTCCTATGTGATTACCCGCTAGGTACTTGTCTCCCCCCTTTAAATTTCTACTATCTCCACCAGA
>Ga0179593_1342755_pt1 | contig 14955 bp, 18 predicted proteins | sample CZODoug2_1_08_16_FD_185931 | JGI IMG/M metagenome (GOLD analysis project Ga0179593, IMG submission 185931) | Vadose zone soil fungal communities from Angelo Coast Range Reserve, California, USA - CZODoug2_1_08_16fungal (PacBio error correction) | ecosystem: Environmental > Terrestrial > Soil >... | reverse complement strand
TCCGGACAAGTGCCTTGTCCCCCTTTTGACAACATGCATTGACGTTGGCCCCTCCTCTTCTCCCGCTGTCCCTGACAATTTAAGTGAGACCTTCTCAATGTTTTTGGTTTCCTTCTCCCTAGAGGAATTGCCTCGAATCCCCTCCTCGAGTATATTCCTTTGAAGCCCTCGAATTTTTCTCATCCCCCCCCTTCTTCCCGACCCTCTTTATTCGACCCCTTTTTCCCTGATTCGGAACTCTTTCCCTTCCCCCATCGTCGTTTGATGCAGGTTTCCCTACGATTGCTTGAGTGAGGCAGTTCTTCAAGTCCCATATCTCTTTGCAGCGACGGTTGCCCCTCACTCTTCCTTTAGTCTTTCCCTGTGCGGACGCCTTCAAGAATACGAGATTCCCTGTCATTCCTGAGGTAAGCGTCCCCGGCGCGGCTTGGATTTTTTGGGTCCCCTTCAGACCTGTTCCCTCGAGATGCGCCGCAGGGTGTCTTCACATTTCCTTCTAAATTGTCTTTCTCCTCAGCGAATGTTGAGCCCCACTTTCACCCCACAGTTTTTTCCTGCTCATTGATGACCGTTTCGCAATTCCAACCTCAATTCTTAGATTTTTTTTTGGTGGATTTAGAATTGTTCTTCAGTTTTTTTTCCTCTTTCGTGGCGATCTTGGTTACTCTTTTCTTTCTTGTTGAGCGATCTACTTTTTCCCAAGTTGTTTGAGCCCTTCTAGCTCCCCCCCTTTAAAGCCCCTTCTTCTCTAGAACGACGTCCCCCGTACACCCCTCCTCCTTCCCCCTTCCTTCCTCCCCCCAGTCGCCAAAATCGACGAAACGTTTTTTTTTCCTGCAAGTGAAATAAACCTTCATTATGCTGACGCTTAACGGTGTTCCGAGTCTTCCTTTAACACGCTCGCGACCAACTCTTTCCATTTAACTGCCAATCAGACCCTTTCGAGTACCACCGTGAGACCACAGCCAAGTGTCTCAAGTCAGTTCAGATTCCCCCCCCACAGGTATCGTCACTCGCCATGGCGGTCCCTGCTCCTCCTTCCTCGTATTCTTGCCTGCGCCGACGTCCTTCCTTTTCCTCCCCTGACTTCTTTCTCAGCCCATCGTTTCTTTTTGATTTATCACTTCTCTCTTTCATTAAGCCCCTTAGTCTGCATATGAGCGGATTCGCCATCCCATCTTCCCTCCTCTTTCTCGATATAGCGCCTTTATTTCCGTATTTTCCTCCCCCCCCTTATTTCGAATAGAGGTTTTACTGCAGCCGTTTCGATCACAGCAGCCCTGTAGTTCCCTTCCAGACTCTAGCCTCTTTTTTTTAGTCTCCAAGTCGCGCAGGCATCCTTTCTCAATCCCCGCCCTGACCCGCTTTTCGCCTTGAGCCGGAGCACGACTTTTTCCTTCAGAGTTCTGCCCCTTTACTTCCTCATTTTTTAAAACACCCCCACTGCCGGTTTAACCCACCTTCCCAAGTCCTTGTAGAGTTTTCCTTAAGAGTGTCGAGTGCCACCGTTCCCCCGCCTCCCCCCATACTTTCGCTGATAAAGTTACGGTCGTTCTCTCCCCTTTCTGATGAGAGATTTCATGTTTCCAAACACTCCTAACTCATTGATAGACATAATCTTCGAATTGCCAAAACACGATTCCGCGTCAGCCCTTTTTCTCCTACCCCCCCCCCAGTCTCGTCAGTCGTACCTGATTTTTTTTTTCTTCCCACAAAGGCAACTTTTTCCTTCTCCCGTCTCGTCGACCTCAAGCGGGGACCCTTCTTTTCCCCGTTTTTACTTATTCACGTTTCTTTCTATATTTTTCCTTTAGGAATTTTCTTTGCGGCAGTCCTAGTCCCTTTTTTTGGCGTTTCTTCTCCTTTCCGGGTTTTTTTTTAGGTTTTTATCGAAATACCGGAGCCTTCGAGACCCTCCCCCAAAAGGACTCTCCCTTCTGCACGTTTTTCTGAGACGTTCCCCCTTTACAAGTTGGATGAGTGAATTTTCGAGCATACGATGTTTCTATCCTCCTGCACCTCCCTCCCTCGTCACTTAGTTCGAGATGCCCCAAGCTCTGTGGTCTTCCCCTTTTCCTCCTCAACCCCCTGTCCGCCCATAGATGTGATGTCCTTCTCCTCTCTCCTACGGATTCTTCCCCCTTCCTCTCCTATGGTATGTGATCGCCAGAAGTCTTCTCTCAGTCCTCCAGCAGGTTGATAACTAGAACCTTTCTTTTTTCATTTTTTCCCTTTCCTGATCTTTCCGATGCGCCTGTTTCCTTTGTACGAGGTTTCCCCCTTTTTTCCCCTGAAAACCTGGCGTTCTCTGTCCCATTCCCACAATGTTTATCCTTTTTTCCGTTCCTCCATGGATGCTGTGGAAACCCAGTATTTCGTGCTCCCCCCAAAATTAGGCGATGCTACGTGGTCACTCCTCTATCTTCGTCGCACCTCTTTTAAGTTGTCGAACCCCACTCTTTTGAAATTTAAGATTCCTCTCTGACCCCCAGCTACGATAGTTCCCAAATGCATCTTTTTTCGTCACTCCTTCCCCCCCCCTTCCCCTTTTGTTGGGACAGCTCACGCAGCATCAACCCCTCTTTGGGTGACCCGATTCCTTCTGACTGTAGAACAAGTCCCTTCCCAATCCCCCCTATTCGGTCCCCCCCGCTCTGTTTTGACCTTCTAGTGCTCGCGCCCCATCCTGAGGCAGAAACCCTCTGAGAAACTCCCTTTGTCGAGCTGGCGGAATTCATCCCCTTCCCCTTGTAAAGACTCCATAGCGCGGTGCTAGCTTCCCTTACCCTCCTGGGATCACGGTAGCTGCCCTTGATCGTCTCCCCTCTTACCACCTACGCGCCACCAAAGTTGCGCTTCACCACCCCAGCTTGAAGATGGTTTCCCCCAATTCCCCCCACATACCCAAACACAGAACAGGCTCTAAAGCAAGATCTTTTTGCGTCGGGCACCGTTTGCCCCCGCCGCCCCTGTTTCAGTAGTCAGGGAGTAATACAGTTTAATGTAAACCTCCCCCTTCCTCCCTCTTTTTTTACATCTCCCTTGAGCCGCTTCAGATCGAAGTTTTGATCGCCTCCTTCTTTCCACTCCCTCCCAGCCCTCTTTCCGGGGTTGGTTGAAGGTAAGGAATGACATGACCCCTCTTTCTCTTTGAGTTCTTTCTCCCCCCTAAATCCAATCTCCCTTTCTTCCTTCATTCTCCCTTTTCCCCTCATTGCCTCTTCCCCGGTGAGATTTTTTTCAACTGTTTTCCCATTCCCATCTTCCCATTGGGAGTATTTCGCTTTCCTTCCCATCAATCCGATTTTTAAGTAGACCGACCTTTTCCGCGTTCAAGCAACAGCCAGTCATTGTTTCTCCGCTTAGGTTATCTCTCTTCCCTTTAGACTTACTCTTTTTCGCCTTTTGGTCCTCAGAAACTTTGTCATCAACTTTTTCCCCGACTGATAAGCATCCTTTGTCCCCCCTTTTGACTCTTTTTCCCCGCCAATCGCTTTTTTTTCTCTTGTCCCAACCGTGAAGAGTTGTTAACTCCGCTTCTTGTTATCTCAAGGTGGTCTTTTGTTCGGAGCAGAAGCGGTACTTCCCTTTTACACCTTTCTTTAATGACGCCTCCGCTTTTCTCCCCCCCCCCCTTGTGCCCCCAACTAATCTGCTAAGGTCGTTCTTCGCTTCTTCTGTTTCTGATCTTTTCATTCTGCCGATATGAAAGCCGAGTTCTTTCCCTTACTTCCCCTTTTGTCCCCACCGCACCGCGAAATCTTTTCCATTTTTTGAACCCCGACCCCCCCCAGGAGTCTGGTTTACCTTTCTGATGATTCCCCTTTGAATTTTTACCCTTGACGGCCCCTTTTCCACTTGATCGATTTTTCGTGCGTCAAGGCTTCTGTTCCCCCCTAGGGTTGATTGCTTGCTTTGCTGTTTTTTTTCCCTTTTTCCCCATTTCCCAAATACCCCCATGCCACATTCCCCGCTTTCCGTTTTGCTTTTTTTATGAACCTGGCCAAGAAAAGCGTTTCCCCGCACCGTTCTTCTTTATCAACCCCTCGACCTTCCTTTTTCCTTGGGCAGCTTTAGGAAATCCCCCCCCTTCCCTTAGCACCTGGTTAGCGTTTTGGCCGTTTTACCCCCCCCTTGCAATTCTTCCCCCTAGACTTTGAGATCTCAAGGGTGTTATGGTTTGTTTTCCCCCTGTTGCCACCTCTTCGTTTCCCAAGACCCCCCCCCCCTTGCGTCTGGGTTTAAATTTTTAAAGTTCGCCCCTGTTCCCAACCCCAGATGATTTTACCCTACCTAACTTCCTTCTGGCATCTCTTTTTCTCCCTCTAAGTTTTTTTTTTTATGCGAGGGACTGCATTTTTCCCCCGTGGCCACTTCTGACCTGAACCCCCTTTTTTTCCCCCATACTCTTTATGCCTCCCTTTCTTTCCCATCTTTCAAAAGAAAAGAACCTCCCACCCTCTAACGACTCCTATTTTTTCGGTGATACTTTCAAAGGGTTCCTCCACTCCTCTCCTTTCTACACACTTTTCTGTTGCTTCTCCTCCCTTCACCTCATGATAGCTTTCCATACAGTTCGGCAGGTTTTTTCCACTGCTTCCCCCTCTTCGGGTGACTTTTTTTGAATGCCAGAAATCCTTTGATGATGTGCCTTTTTTGTGGCCTTTTTTCCCCGCTTTCACCACCCCCCCGCCCCTCCTCCCAATAATCTTGGCCTCGTCCAACTATTCTCCCTGTCCTTGAACCCTCCAACCCTTCCTATCATTTCGTTTTTCCAAGCGAGTGGACAGAATCCAGGTACTCTTGCTTGATCCTTCTAACTTGACCCTTGATTTCACTCCCGCAGGCGATGTGTCTTTTTTTTTTTCCCATTGCTCTCTGCAGTTTTTTATTAGTTGTATACAAGTTCCGCCCCCCCCGTGATTTTTTTATCCTCGGACGAAACTATCTCTGACCCGCACTCCCCCTCTTCACATGACCCCGGAATTACCCCGATGTCCTTCCGGCTTTGATTTCTTCCCTCCCCTTTTTTTCCCCTTTTGCAACTTTCTGTCGCGGCGTTTTGTCCTTCCCCCCCTTTTTTTCTGCTGCCTCGCTTCGACCCTTTCTTGTCATTACGCCTTCAGGACCCCCTTTCGGGCTCCCTATAACCACCGCGATGTTGCTTTTATCCCCCCTTCCTTTTGTCTCGGTTCGCTCAACTGGGCTTCGCCTTCTCCTCTGACCGATACCGAACCCTGCGTTTCTCTCATCCCTTCCCCCCCTGAAACTCCTTCGATATGTTTACTGCGTTTCCCGCCAATGTCCTTTGATTTTTCCGGCGCCCGCGCCATTCTTCTCCCGGTTCGCCCTTTCTTTTCCAGTCCCTTTTTTTCGTCCCTTTTTCTGTCCGGCCCCCCCTGAGTCCACCCTTTTTCTTAATAAACGAGTGCATCTCTTTCAGTTTTTCTCCCCCCTCACTTTTCTTCTTAGCACTATCTCGCTCTTTTCCTCCCAGTTCTTTAGCCACCCTGCACGACTCTTCCTGTATTTCATTCTTTTCGGCGACGACTGCGATTTCCTTCTCCTTAAAAAGTCTGTCCATTTCGATTTCCTTTTGACTTCTCCCTTTTCCACTTCCTGGCAGCCTTCCGGCTCTGCCAAACTGTGAAGTTCGTAACCCCCCTCCGCGGTTCAGGGCCAGGTTTCTTGTTTGATTTTTGCCCTTGACTGCGTCCCTCGTCGAATCGTTCCCTGGCGCTTTGTCTCTCCTTTCTTTTCATCGAGCTAAAGGGACCTACGCTGACATTGAACACTTTGTATAATGGTAATTCCTTCGAAGGGCGCTTTTCTTTTCCTTTTTATGAATCTAGCGCTCTGGCGCTCTTTTCCTGCCTTTTTCGTATCTTTTGTACCGAGAGGTTGGCCACTTTTCGCTTTTTGGGTTGAATCTCGGTTGCTTTGTTTTTTTTATTTTCGTTCCGGGCTTTTAAGATAATCCCCCCCTCCGTTTTCCTTGGACCTTCGGTCGGCGTCCCCCTTTCCCCTCCACCAATTCCCTGCTTTGTGGCATGCGCCCCACTCCGTCCTCTTTTTTGTTAACTCTCCGGTGCTGATGGATCCGAGGTATCAACCTATCTTTCTTTTTTTTTCTTCTTGTTGAATGCACTTGCCACGCTATTTGAAGATACATCTTACCCCTTTTCTAAGAGTACTGCTTTTGCCAATCCTTTGCCACCCCTTTTTATACATTTCGGCCCCGAGCACGTCGGCATTTGTTTCATGTATCACAGCCCTGGCCTGGTTTTTGTCTTCCAAATCGTAACCAAGATTTTCATCCTTCAGCTTGCGAACATGAATGTCACAGGTTTTATCGGATCTCTTCTCTCCGGAATACGCTTCCCCGATAACCTTACTGTCGGCGAAGACCCAGGTGCTTGTGGACTCTCCTCCCTCCTTCGTCTAGACCTGCTTCCCCTACATATGGTTTCGGAGACGGAATTTTTCCCTGTGGACCCTTATACCTTTGGGTTCTAACTCAGACTGACTTCTCCTCTTCCACCGATTTTTTCTTTCCTTTGCCATGCGGATGCGCTGGCGCCCCCTTTCCACTGCTCCTTTCGCTCGCGAATCCGTCTTAGCGGATCTTCCTTTGTTTTTCTCCTATCAGGATCTTGCGATAATGCCCGACAAGAATTTTCTTCCATCTCCGACCCCCCACCTTTTACGTGACTCTTTCCTCCAGATTCCCAAGGGCACATTCTACCTCGGACCCCCCCCTTTTTCGATCGTTTACGAAACATCCTGCCACACAGATCCTCGCGTGCTGTCGCACCTCTCCTTTTTCCCCTGTCGTCAATGTATTTTTGGGATCTTCAATTATCAGAATTGACTCAGATTTTGTGGCAACTGCTGCCGCTCAGCGGAGGGTTTTTTGAGTCAATTTCTAACCTCTTCTCGTTAGTTTCGTGGAGGATTTTTCTTACCCCCTTTCCACTGCGTTAGTCCTTCTCTGAGCATTACATTTCTTTTCCTCCTTCATCGCCGAGGGGTGATCGGGCGATTCGTTTTCCTACCCCTTGATGCGGCCGACAATCTCTTTCTTTCCCCGTTTACAAATTATTCGTTGTTAAAGCGAGTCGACTCCGCTTGCCTTCCAAGTTCCTTTCTCCCTGTTCATTCTTTTTGCGTATTGGAGGGGAGTTCTCTCCCTTTTTCCCCTTGCCCATACCCCCCCAACGACATGAGTCTTCCGTTCTTTTTAGTCCCCAGCGATTCATGTATATCATTCTGTCTCCCGATATTCTTTCCGCTTTGAGGAAAATCCCCCCATCACCTCCTTTTTCTTGATCAGGTGTGCAACTGCTTTCTGTGGAATCCCTTTCTGCCTTTCGCTGGCTGAAGTAAAACTCTATTCTTTTTCCTCGTTTCGCAGCGTGACTCGGTCCGTAGTACTTATTTCTTTTCCTCCATGTTGTCTTTAAGAAATACGAGCGCTTCAAGAGCTTTCATCTCATTTCCCCCTCTCATGCGAGGTTGGAGACTACCCTTTTCCTTCTAACTTGCGACAGAAAGTTTGGTCCTTGTTTTCATGCATTGCCCTTTGTTCTTTTGACCCTTCTCTTTGCTGTTTATTCTTTTCTCCCCCCCCCCTGGCCCCCCCAGGAGACACCCTTGTCAGTTCCTTTTTCCCTTTCTCCTAAAGATGTGATGTCCCCTTTCAGTTTCACCAAAAGCCTTCTTCTTCCCTTGATTTTTCTGCCCTCAAGTCGTTCTCTTGTGTGTGACCGGTGAAGTTCGGGACCTTGTCTTCTGTTGAGGGTTGCATCCCCAATCTTTTTTCACTCTCGTTGGTTTTGTTTGCGCTATTCCTATTCACCCCCCCGCAATAGTTACAATCTCGCACCCCCGCCACCGTCAAACCTTTCGCCTTCTGTCCCTCCCCTTCGCAAAATGATAAGGTTTGTCTTTGCCCATTCCCCCAAACATTTTTTCCCTAGATGTACCCTGCTCCACTTTTTTCTCCTGCAAGGCGGTTGTTCGCAACCTTGATTTCGCTACCGTATTTTTTCCCTGTGAAATTCAAAATTCCCTCCTTCCACCTGCTTCGGCATGCGCTTCTTCAGCCCCTTTCTTCCTCGGCCACCAGGTATCGGGCTCAAGATCCCTCCATCTTTCTCCCCCTCTGATGCTCCTTCTCTACTCCTGTCTGAAGAAATTTAGGACCAGGATATTCCGCAGCCTGTCATCTTCAAGCTTACCTCCATTCTCTGATCTCTTTTAATCAGCCATTTTCTTCCTCCCTTATTTCCCCCCTTCCGAGGTTGCCTCATTAATAACACTCCCTATATAAGTGCGGTTCCGCCTCCTTTTCCCTCTAATCCAGATTCTTTCTTTTTTCCGTTCTGCCCTCCCCCCTTTCCTGCTCCACTTTCCTTTCTCGACTTTCCACCAACCAATCGGGTCTTCCCTTTTCCAGACGCGGTCTATGAGTCCCCCCCTCACCCCCCCCTAACCTCCGTCCTTTCGCCTTGAGACGGCGAGAAGTTTCCTCCCCCGTTCAGGAGGACCTCCCAAGTTTCTAGGTTTTCCCGGACATCCCCCCTCGGAAAATTCCAGCGTGTCAGTCCCTGACCTCTCCCCCCCCCTTAACCCTCGAGCTTTCCACCGAGTCCTTTTTTTTTTTCTTTCTCCCGCAAATACCCTTCGCTGTGGGCCCCTTCCCTCATAACCTACCTATCGATCCCCCCCCCCCCTCTTTTACTGGAGCCGGCATTTGCCCCCACCCCACAAACACCAATTCTTTGTTTCCAGTCGAATAGTTTCTCTCCCCCCCACCTCCCCTTTCTCGGATCCACAGGTCGGTGCGCGGGCCCCCCTTTTTGCCTTTCCAATTGATTTTTCTTCACTCTCTAGTGTGTTTTTCCTGTCTCGGTTGCAGTAGGATTTTGCACATTTTGAGGATTTTTGACTTTTCATTTTTGCGTCGGCGTCGACTTTCTTTTTTTTTTCGTCAAGCCTCTTGCCCGGCTCCTTCGAGATCCCCACTCTCTTACCCTCTATCATCCAGACCCAGATAACGATCACCAGGTTGCCCCTCGCATTCTCTTAATTTTCTCCTTCATTTGCGCCTGCGCTCCCCCCCTCTTCTTCTTTCCTGACCCCCAGTTGGCCTTTGACTTCTTCCCCTCAAAGAGATTTCTTGAAGAGCGCGTGCGACCTCCTCTCCCCCCAAACCTTGTTTTCTTCGAATCCTTTTTTACTGTGACGCGGTTACCATCCTCTCCTCCTTCAGACGGGATAAACTCTAAATCTTGTTCCATTCCTCAGCTTTTTCCCATTTTGAGATGGGTACTCTGGTACGCGTTTCCCCTTAGGGAGTGGTCCATCCCCCCCCCCCTCCTATCCCTGGATTTCTCTTTGCACTGCGACGGATTCCCAGTTTTTAAACCCCGTTCTTGCTTCTTGAATTCCAAACCCGATGTTTCTCCACTTCCCTTCCTGATTTTGGACTTCCTTGGTTATCTGGCCAATTTATATTGCCACTTCTTTATACCTCTCTCCCAAACTTTTCTTCAGGCCCCTTCGTTCCCCAGACCTCCTTCCCTTTTTTCTTATTCACTTCCAAAAAGTCCGTCTTTGTCTGACTGCGCCAACTCTCTGTCAAAAGATCCTGTAGGCTTTCCCTCCCTTCAAGTCTCTCCCCCTCCCATAGGCCCACCACCGTTCTCCTTTTGTTGTTACCTTTTTTATTAGCTATTGGCCCAGCCGTTCTCAGGAACCCCTCTCGACCCTGAGGGGCAGCCATTTCGGCGGCGGTTCCTCCCCAATTGTGCCACTCTCCAGCAGCAAATAGCCCCGAGTCCCTGCCTCCAATGAGACACAATTTCCCCGGTAGCGACTCTTCACCCCCTCCTTAACCCATACGCTCCCCCCTTCTCTCAATGAAACCGTTTACTCGAGTGGCCGGCCAAGTCCCATCCACAAGACATCCCTCCTGCTTAGACAGAATTTGGGTGGATACCCTGACCCTTTTTTATTGACCAGCGGTTCCGTCTTCTTACTTCATCCTCTTGTTCCCCCCCCACTGGATCGGCCATGGACAGCTTTTCTCTCCTTCTTCACTCTCTATATTCCCTTTCCCGATTTTTTAAGCAGTATCCCCTCGCCCTAGAAATCCGTAAGTTGGTTACAGAACTGTCCTCCAGAATCTCCTTCTACTAAAATTCCCCCAACAAGACTTACCCTACCCCCCAGACTGCCTCTTCGTTCATTCAGAGATTTTCCCGCCATGGTACTATCCGTTTTTTATGAACGCAAGTCCCCTTTTTTTCCCCCCCCCCAGATAACTTTCCTTTCCTCTTCCTCCTTTTCGATTCAACCTTTCCCTTGACGATTTGGGCGTAAGGACCCGCAATTGTCCTCCGGCCTCCCCCTCTCTCCCTCGTGCCGAGTTGGCTTAGATCTCTTCGAACTCCCCCTTTGCTCCTTTGACAGTCTTCGCCGTTCCTCTGAAGTTCAAAGTTGAGATATCCACCCCTTCCCTTCCTAAGTCAACCTTCTTTTCGGGTGAGGTACCGCAATCCGATCCTCGCTTTGTGCTTCCCTTGACTCCTTGGTCTCAATTTTCTGCCTTTGCTTTCCTTTTTCCTTCAAAGTAGTTTTGCATTCTTCGGTCATGACAATCTTAAACACCCCCGCGACTTGACGACATCGCAGCCTCACCCCCTATGTGAAATTTTCTTGCTTCCCCCTTGCCTTTTTTTACGAAGTCGCTTCTTCCTTTTCTCTGTGTAATTTTCGCCCATTAAAGACCTCTATTAAAGGAGGAATCGGTGTTACCCCCCCGCTCCCCCCCCCCCTCCCCCCCTCCTTGTAACAGCCAGACTTTTCCCCGCCTTCTACATATCTTAAGCTTCCGGGAGACCTTCTCGGAGGCAAGTTGCTCGATCTCCCCCTGTTGATTATGATACCTTGAGGAGTCAACTCGGTTTTTCCCGCCACTTCTTTTTTATTTTTTTCCTCCTCTTCCCGTCCGGGAATCTAGGGACCTCCTGTCTTTTTCTTTTCTTTGAGGTTGTTGTTTTGTCGGGGTGTCTTCCCCCCCCACACCCTGCCGGTCGTGGCTGGTTTGCTTTGAAACCCCTTTCCCTTCACTCCCAGAGTTTTCCAGTTGGAAACCCGACCGTGCTGGCTTGCTTTCTCTTCTCTTTCCTGGTCTATGTAGTTGTACTTCAGGCAAGAAGCCATGTTTCTGCTCAATGAGAGAAGGAAATGTTTTTCCCTTTCCTGAAATTAAGTCCAGACTGTGATTTTCCCCTTCCCTTTTTTTCTGTTTCGTTATGCTTTTCTTTCTTAAAATTATGTGGAAAGACCCTTGCACGCCAGATAAATTCTTGTTTTGCACAACTATGATACGAATATTTAACCTCTGGCCTACTCTCTTTCCTCCCTCCCCAGTGTTGTGTTTTCTCGATCTTCTTCCTTTTCTTCTTTAATCGTGGCCACCCATGAGCCCCCCTTTCCCCTTCCAACCTAAGATTTGGCTGAGAGGCCACATAAATCGCCCTCCACTACACAACCCTTACGAATTAATTTTGTGATTTGTTTTCTTTTAAATTTTTTCCCCCCGTGGAAACCCCCTAGAGTGCGGCGAACATTGGCGCCTTTGACCTTTAATAAGTGACAGTTCCGCATCCCTCTTTTGCGCCAGCTTCGTTTGCCTTTCATACACCTCTTTCCCGAAACAGGGTTGGTCCCTGACCTCCTCAGGCGGCCCAGTTGTGATGTGCATTTTGGTTTTTTGAATGGCTTTTCTCACCCGCTGTTTCCCACAACCCCGCCCGCAAGCATACTCCCTTGAAGAGGTGGTCTACTTCTCCAATCCGAGACTGAACCGAGTTTCTCCCCCCCTCTATTATTTTCTCTCCCCCCCCTGATCTTCTTTTTTTCGTCGCTATCCTCCCCTGAATCTTTATCCACAGCGCGCTATGTTTTGCGTCCTTGGTGACCTTTCTGGTCTTTCTGAGGAGCTTTTTTCCAACCCTGTTACGCGCTCGGCTGTTCATCTCCCCCCAATTGAATCTTATCCAATCCTTCCGAGACTCGTCAACCTGTACCTTTTTTTTCATTTCCATATGTTTATGTGATTGCGTGGATGTAGGCAAGTTGAATTTTGTCACCTTTTTTTCCCGCCTGAGTCTTTCCTCAGCGAACACGAAGTTCCGAACCCCATTCCTCTCGTTAGACCTCCCCTTTTTCTTGGCTCTCCAGGCGCCCCCCCTCTTCTTTTTTTTCCCCCTCTTAACAGGTAAATCGTTGTGGTTGAAGAGATGGGTGAGCCTTTTCCAGCCCCCCCCCTTTGTTTTAACTTTCGACTGCGCCTCGAGATCTAAGACAACCCCCCCGCGCTCCTTTTTGGAAGGACTTCTTTTTACGCCCACGCGCTGCTTTGTCCGTCCTCCGCTCCCTTTTTGTTAACCAAGTTCTCGATTTCTCCCCTTTTAGTCACACCCTCTTTTCCCCCTATTAATGCGAGGCAACAGCCCTTTTTTCACCCCTTTTTTTTCCCCAACTCCTGAGCTCTTTCTTAATGATTATTCTCCATCTCTCCTATGGAATTTTCCGTGCTTTACGGTCCTCACCTCTGTGGCCCGAAGGCTGATGGGCCAGATACTTTTCTGCGCTCCTCCTCCTAGACTTCGCTGAGCTTGAACCTTTTTTCTCCATGTTTCTATTTTGGAACCTATCATTCCCTGACTGTAATCCTGGCGTCTCTGCGGTCTTTCCCACCCCCACCGGTGCTACAGTAGCCCGCAGGCCTGGCTGGTTCCTTGCACTTTTCTCCCCTTTCCTCCAGGCGCTCTTTTTTTGCTTCAGGTATTACTTTCCTTTCGTCTGACTAAAGGGTCCAGCCCCACCTGTCCTTTACCTTCCTTTTATACCTTCATTTTGGATTACTTCTAATGCCTTCTAACTTCTCTCGGCAGCGTTTTCTTTTTTCAGAATATATGGATTCCTACCGATCTGTTGTACACCTCCCTTTCATAGTGGTTTTTTCCCTCTCTTTGATTTTTTTTCGTTCCCCTCTTCTGTTCTCCCTACCATTTCTTTTTTGTCAGCTCATAAAACTGAGTTTGATGGTTACTTCCTTACTTCTGTACCCTCCCCAATGCTTTTGTTCTGCGCCAACGGCGTTTCCATGGTGTACTTCTTCAACTGTTTATGATCTTTTCTATGACCTTAATTCAACCCTAGTTCTATTTCGTGGCGACTTCTTCCCACCAGTCTTCGTAAAGCTCCTCCAAGTATCGTCACCCGTTGCCTAGTTTCGATCTTCCCCTTCCTTACATACTTTTTTTTCTGTTAATCCAGTCGAAGGTGCACGGAGCAAGTTTTGCTTTGTTTCCTTTCCACAATGGTTTTTTTCCCGCCTTCCCCCCCTTCCCAGCTCCTTTCGGTTCTTCGACAACTTGCTCCCTACACTTGTTTCTCGTTTATCCCCCATTGTCAGAGCGCGGATTACTCCTTCATTCCGTATTCAGCGACCTCCTTTTTGGGCACGCCGAGTCGACCCCCTTCACACTTCCTTTCCTTGGTTCGCTTCTTTAGTCTCCCCCCACACCAAGTTTTCCCCTACATCAAGAGCATTGGGCCGCTAACTCCCGATGTATCGCTCCTCCACTTTCTTGAGAAGTTGCCCCTTCGGTTGCGCTGGCTAAGGCCGTCGCCCTGGTCTATTCTACTTCTTTCTCACGTCGAGGATAGAGTCTCTTCTTTTTCTTTCTCGAAGGGCGGTTTGGATAGAGATCCGCAGTTAACCCTCAAGCAAATCCTACGCCAAAGTACCGGGACGGCCGTCAAATCTGGTGAATCAACTGCAACACCCGATCTTCTGTCTTTCCCCTTCCCTACTCTAGGCCAAATCCAAGACGCCACTCTTCCCAGTAACTCGTTTTTTGAAACAGATCGGCCGGAGAACATACCTGTTTTTTCAACCCCTTTGCCTGTCCCTTATTTTTGCTTTGGTCCTAATTTTCCTGGAAATAAGCTTGAATCGGTTGTTTGGATCATTGCGCCTCTTCTTGAGGTCTTTTAGGACTTTTCCTTTCGTTTCAGGTTGTAGTGTACTCCTTTCCTTCGCCGTTCCTCGGAGGGGTGCGATCTGCTTCGGAAGGGGGTCCAAAGCTCCCCCCCTTTTCGGTACTACAAGCTATGGGATTTTCTTTTGTCAACCTTCACCCCTGATTTCAATGTTCCAAATCTCGGCGTCCTTCCTTTCTGCAAAATTCATTGAGCCGGAGGCTTCTTTCCTTTTTCTGGGTCCTTGAATTTAGATGATATTTTTCCTGTTGCCCGCCAAGCCTCGAGGTCTTCATGCGTTTTGACTTTCCCCTTTCCCCCCCCCCCCCCCCATGCGCTGTAATCTTCAGCGGCGCGCCCTCTTATTATACCGAAATAAGATTCTGGCCACTAACCGCCAATACATCGCCTTCGCAGATTTGATCCTTTCCTCCACCGAGCCTTTTTTCTTTTTTACTCTGCTCATCGGCGACGCTGGGTCCATTTTCCATGCTTTATAAGTCCTTGTCCCCCTCCGCTCTGTCGTCCAGCCTCGATCCATTACGAAATTGAGGCCTCCCCCCTTCCCCCGCCTACCTTTTAACGCCTCAGCCGCTGTTTTTCTGTCTTCTCTCCCCTCCTCCTTTTGGGTTTCCCCTTCCGAAATGTCGACCCCCGAATTGCGCTTGCTACGAATGGGACGATGCAGGACCCTGTTATTGCCCCCCACGACTTTCTTCTAGCTCGTCACCCAGGTTTTTTCAATTTGTGCATGAGAACCCTTGTACGTGCGTCAGCGATACTTGCTTCCTTTCCTTCAAAGCTTTTTGTTTTTTTTCGTCCCTGTTTAGGCGTCGGAGTTTCGCCTTTGGTTTGAATGGTTTTTCTTTTCCTCTTGTCCCCTGCGTGAGGGGT
>Ga0179593_1463635_pt1 | contig 14956 bp, 20 predicted proteins | sample CZODoug2_1_08_16_FD_185931 | JGI IMG/M metagenome (GOLD analysis project Ga0179593, IMG submission 185931) | Vadose zone soil fungal communities from Angelo Coast Range Reserve, California, USA - CZODoug2_1_08_16fungal (PacBio error correction) | ecosystem: Environmental > Terrestrial > Soil >... | reverse complement strand
ACCCCCCTTTTCGTTTGCTCGTGTTAAAAGGTTATTTTAAGTCTTCAATTGTTTTGACTACTTAAGCTTTCGGTCTTTTTTCCCTCTGGTATTTTTGAACCAGCTCGGATTCCGTTAGGTCCCCTTCCCCCTTCCCCCCCCAACCCCACTCACTTCCAAACTCGGATCATTACTGGATTAGAGCAAGTTTCTTTTTCCCTTTTTCCCTCCCTTAAGATATCGCCCTGTTGCGAGATTAGCTCCCAGTTACCTCCAATTTTCCTGCGAACTAACTTTCTTCTTTCCTTTGATCGAACTATGCCCTTGCTGGAGTGACACCCCCCCGTTTTTTCCCCCCCTTTTTATCACGGCACATTTTCCACCTTCTGGTCAGACTATCTCGTCCCCCTCGAATTTATGAGCCGCTCAGTTCAGTAACACTTTCTTTCCCCCCCCCCCCCCCCAATTTTCGCTTCTTCTGAAGGGTACTTTCCCCTATAATTTCCTTCCCGATACTGATGAGGTATGCGTTCCGGCGCCTCAATGCATGGCCGGGTAGGCCTTTCTTCTCCCAACTCTCGGAGTCAACTGCTCCCGCCCGTGGACTCAGGGATTTCTTTTTTCCTTCCCCTTCCCCCTACCAGTTTTTGCTAAGGTGTTGTGTTTCCCTTTTTTTCTCCCTTCGCGGCGCGCATTCCTTGACAGTGTTTTTGATAGCGTTCCCCCTGTCCAACCTGTCACCGGACTGGCGCTCTGACTCGGCAGTTAGGATGGTTAGAGTCGCTATCAAGCCTCCCCCAGCGGAGTGCCTTCGGTCTCTGACCGAACTTCTTCTTCGACGGAAAGACTGTAAATTTTGGTTTTATTTTTTTTGCCTTTCGATAGTTCTTTGACGTAAGATACTTCCCCACTTCCGCGCCTCCAGCATTTTTGTGTAACGTCTTACCACGAAATCCGTTTCGTTTTTACTCCTTCCCTTTTCAATGCCTGTAAACGATGGTCACCAGAAGTACCTGTGTTATTTGTTCGATTCTCCTTTCGTTTTCTTTAGCCGCTTCCTTTATGATCCCCCTTTTTTTCTGTAATTCTTTGTTGGTTGAATCGCCCATAGGCGTTTTCGAGATGTGTGATAGCATTTGTAGTCCCCTTCGTGCGATGGCCTGGTTTTTATTGAAGGTCTTGTCCACTTTCTCAGCATTGGTTCTGTAGGCTTTTTTAGAATCTACCTTCTTTTTTTGAGCGCATCGTTTATCTGTCCATTAATTGATGCAGTATCTAGTTTTTATCTTTACCTTTTGGTTTTGCCACCACCTGCCAGTCCGTCACCTGCTCTTAAGCAATCGGGTCAGTACATTATGTGGAATTGGGCAAACCGTTAGGATTTTTCTTGTTAATCGTGTTTGCTTGTTCATTCCCACGTCTACTGACGTGATTGCCTTTTAGCTTGTTTTTCACCTTCCTTTTCCCCCCCTTTCCCCTTCCCTCACGTTCGAGCGAAGTATTTTGCCCCCATGGTCTGTCCGTTCTAACGCACCTTAGCACAGAATTGAGCTTTTTTGTCCCCCCCTTACTTTCTGGATTCCGGTCTCTTGCATACTGATCCAACCCCGAAAGCGGTTCGGCGGATAGGTTGGCTTCTGACGAGGGGCGGAATCCATCTCCTTGGGTCCCTCCAGCACGATCTCTTAACATTAAGGGGTTTTTCTTTTAGGTTCTCTTCCAGCAGTTGAGGCAAACGGAACAACAAGCGTTCCCCGATTCACATTTGTCTCATTGTTTTGAACTCTTATTACATAGCAAGGACGGGCAATCCTTCCCCCCCCCCTTTGATAGGAGTTTTCTCCGTGTTTCTTTTTTTCTTCTCTCCCCTCCCACGATATTCTCCTGACCCCCGTCTACCCAACTGCTTTTTGAACTTCTGTCCAAACCTTTAATCGCCCCGCTGCGTCACCATTACGAATTATAAACTAGTTGGCGTAATTGGTTTTTGTCCACTTCCCGTCCTACGTTGCGCGACAGTTTTTTCAGTTGATTTTTTTTCCCCCATTTGATCTTCCTCATCCCTCTACTAGGGTTTTTTGAAAATCCCTTCCTATATTTTTCCCGCGTTGTTGTTGTTTTGATTCCTATCGCTTTTCCCTTTTCCCGCTAACTTCCACCCAACAGCAATTCTGGGCAAGGTCTGCCCCCTTTTCCTCCCTCACTCTCTTTTGAGTTAGGGAACGCCTACCAAATTAATTCAAGCGTGTTCTCTATTTCGGCACTAGTTGGCCCCCTCGCTCCTAGTGGCGTAGTGAGCCGACCTTTCTTTTCCCTCCTTTTGTACTCCCTTCCGACCTTTTTTCTTGTGTGTGGAAATCGCAACTGCTCCCTGCCTTACTTGCCTCGTCCTTTTTTTCCCTTTTTTCCCCCCCCCCAATTCGCCCCTGTGAATCTGCGACCGTGCCCGTGTCCTTTTTAATCGGACCTTTTCCCCGTCCTTCTGAGGAGATATTCGTTCTGTCCTATTTATGTTTCCCCAGTTCTCTCGTTTCTTACGCGTTCACCCGTTCTTTTTCGTTTTTCGTAGGTCCTTTCCCCGTTTTTTACACTCCCTTTTACCTTTTCTGGGTGATTTGAACGGGAACCCTTCCATTGAATTCTGCGTCACTCATCGAATTGTTCTCCTTTCATTGGTGATTCAATCCATCCCAAGAGCTCCCTTTTCCTCCTCCCCCCTCTATTCCCAGGGTCCGACGACTCCAGCCCATGGACTTAAGGCTTCCAACATCCTTCAAAATCTTCTCCTCTCCCTTTTACGCCATCGTTGCAACTTTTTCTGATTTTGCCCAACAAACCCCCCCCTTTTTCCTCTCCGATTCAGCCTTTCAGAAGAGTCCTGAGTCCTCCCGCGCAAACCGTACGTTGATTCTTTTAGAAACCTCCCTCCCCTCCCCTAATCCGCTGAATGGCCGGTCGAATTGACAATTCGAGGCCGAGTAAAATCCCCTTTGTCCACTTTATCTCACACTGCTAACCGCGATGTTCGATTCACCCCCTTAACACAAACGTCCCCAAAGTCCCTGCCCCATTTGAGCCTTCCCCCCCCATTCCCTTTCCCCTCCCTCCCCATACTTTGCCTGCCCCAAGCCTTTTTTTTTTTGTTTTTAGTTCCACCATAGTTTGCCTTACCTTGGGTTCGGACCCTTTTAGTTTTTGAATGGTTACCACAATTGTTTGTTTTCGTCCTGGCACATTTTCAAGAGGCCTCGTGTTTAAAAGGCCTGACCGACACCAGGACCACATAACAGCTTCATCCTAAAAGTCTTTTTTTGGGGTTCCTCGGCCGCCTCTGGTTGTCTTTTCTTGCGATTTATCCTCTACCCCCCCCCTTCTTTTAAGATGGCATCAGTGATTTTCTAAGTTATCCAGCATGCCGTCCAAGTGTTCGTTTGACGCTCCCCCACACTAACCCCCTTCGCGCATTAGTTCAGTACCCCATTTAACAAAACATGTTGCTGTGTAAGGCGTGCAGGACCCCCCCCAGCCTCCTGATCCATTCAGCACCCGGGAGTCTCCCCTTTATTTTTGCTCCGCCAATTTTTTTGCTTAAGCCTTTTCCATTTTAAGTTCTCTTGCTCCCCTTCCTTACCTCCAGTCTTCGGGCCTTCATTAGGAGTATATTCCCACATTCCATGCACGAGGCCTACTACATCATTTCTCATTTCTTTTTTCTTTCGCTCTGAGCGACTGAGCGGGATGGAATTCCTTTTGTTTCCTGCGTCTGGCGAGGTGCCGCTCCCAGAGTCCGTTCCTCTGCCCTTCTTCCTCGAGCCACCCTTTCCCCTCTCTCTAAAGTTCAGAGGTCAAGGACACCCCCCCCCGGGAGGGGTGCGAGCTGATTCCTCTGATTTCCACGGTTTTGAGTTTTTCACTTCTTTTTACCACAGAATGCTATACTCCCCGTCTTACCAAGGACCAGGAGTTGTCAACAACGGTTAGAGGTGTCCTTTGGGGCATTTTGCACGAACGTGAACCGGCACGATACGACCTTTTGACACCACCGTTTTTTTGAGAGGGAAGCTCACGTATTTCAGTGCCCCCATTGTTTCCTGAAGAACGAACCCCTTTCCCTTGACGCGACTCAGTGAATTTAAATTTTTTCCCTGATAATCCACTCTTTTTTTCCCTCCACTTGGTATTATTGCTAAAAATGCTTTAGCACCAGATTCTTCGCCCTCCTGCCTCGGTTTGCAATTTGGTTTCCTCCTTTTCGCTATGGTCGAGATTATTCTCCGGTTCGTTTTGGTCAAAACGGCGTTTGTCCCCCCCCCAACACAAAATGAACACAAATCTACCCCCAAATCTTTATGAAATATACTTCCTCCTCGTGTCCACCCTTGGTGCTGTTTAGCATTCTTTACATGGTGATGGCTAACTGTTGCAGGCGTCTCTCCCCTAGTGGTGTTTTTCTCCTTGTTTAAACTGAACTACCAAAAAAAACAAATTCCAGTTTTTCCGGCAGAGTGCGCGTGAGGATGCCCCACCTTCCTCCCATACCCCAGCAAATCGCGGCCAAGTCCCCCCGCGAAGAGAGTTAGAACACCCCCGATTAAACCCGGCTCCCTGACCTCGCATCCATTTGGATCGACATCCGGTCTTTGTCTGCGCACACTGCGACTCTACCACTCCCTCCCGTTCATGGTGTCATTTGTTCGCATCTCCCAACCCCCCCCCTCGTTTTTTGAGTATTGCGCGTACCCTTAAAACCCTTCGGTAGACTTTTCTTTTTCTGACAGTTAAAGCACTCATTTGCGGACCCTTCATTGTGGTGTTAGTCGGTTTTGCTTCTGCTGTGTTCTCTGTTCCGAGGCGATTTTTGTGTTTGAAGGGACTGAAGCATCCGTTTTTCTTCCGCCTTCCCAAAACACTTTATGTTCCCCTGGCTTCCCCCTTTAGGTACGTTCTGCATCAAGAATCTCAAGGTCAAGCCCGCCCTTGCACCGGCTTCGAGCAGACCCCCCCCTTTCCCCTCGCTGCATGGACCCTGTTTTTTTCCCCCCCCAAAAGAGGCGGACTTTTCATGCAGTTTTTGGGAAGTTCTTTTTCCCAAACCTTTCTTAGAGACAAGCCAACCGGCGAATCTCTCAATCTCCCGCGTGAGACATGCTTAGTCCCTTCGCCTAAGCCCTGTGGTTGCTCGTTTTTTGCGCATAATCTCGAAAGTTTTCGTTCTCCTTTGTACGGGAGGCCTCGTTGCATTAATCTAGTAGTCTTCGCACTCAAAGGGATTCTCTAGGAGTCCCATTCCTTTAATAGTCCTTTCGGTATCACCATTTTTTGAACCTTCTGTAGGAGTTCTTCCGTTTTCCTTGGTATGCCCAACAAAACACCCCTTTTTTTCCCCCCCTCGACTTGCAGGTGTTTAATCCCCTCTCTTTTTTCTTTATCGGTGAAATCCCGAGACTCTCGTCACTTTTTCCCCCGAGCTTTTATCCCCTTCCATTCTGCCAATTGGTTTCCTTGTCCATTACCTCCCTTACTGGAGTCCGAGACTGGCCCCTTGTTTTCTTCGCCGGAGGGCAGAGTATCCCAATTTCTCATTCCCCTCAAAGAGGTCCCTCAAGTGACCTCCCTTCAATAGAATTCTTCTCCCTCTCCCCCTACCATCCATTTCGACATGCTTCTTAGATCGGAATGTAATCTCCAGTCTAAATTTCCTTCCTTCGAGAATCTTCCGTGAGAGATGTCGCGGAGATCAATGCCTGTTTTGGTATTTTCTTTTTGTTTCTTATCGAGAAAGATTGAGGTGAACCCCTAGACTTTTCTAACGTCCCTTTTGGAGGCCTTTATTCAGTTGATCCAGCTTTACCCAGGGCGACTCACGGTGCTCTCCTCCCCCCTCTTCAACTAGAGGCGTTAATGTTTCCCATTGTTTTCTTAGCTGGTAGTCCACCTTTATTAGGCGTTGTCTCTGCTCATTGCCTGCATCGTTCGCCGGATTTCTAGTGATTCTCCCAGCACACCAAGAGATTTTTCAAGGAAGACTCTGGGAGGATTGCCTTGGACATGTTACTGATTGTTTTTTTTCGTTTAGTTCCCCCCCTTTCCCTCCCTTGAATGCCTATTCAAGGAAGTTTTTGATTCCCGGAGGCGCCTTACCTGGTTAAAACGTTCTTACCCCGAAAAGCAGGTCCCCGCTCCTCCTCCCAGCTAAAGTTCCCCTTCAACGGGCCCCCCCTCTAATCCTTTTGTCCCGGCTATGATCTTCTCTGGTCCGACTGCCCTGAGTTTCCCCCGTCATTGAATGATCCAATGGTTTCCCGGTAATGCCTTTTTTTTTGGTGGTTTACCATCCACTCGGGTTTGCTCCTAGCCTTGCCTTCGCTTTGTCCCACTTTTTCTTTTTTACCAGATTTGTGTGATTAGGTATTTTTACCGGGCCATTCTCTTGCTTCTTTCGTCTGGACGTGCTCCATTAACCTTTCCTTTTTCCGGGGGTCTCACTTCTTCTTGAGGATTCAATTTTTTGATCTAACAGTTTTGGTTTCACCACAGGTGCTTTTTCCACAACTTTATGTAGTAAACTTGTATTTCCTCAATTTTTTTTCTCTTTCATCTGATGGAATGGGCCAAAACTAGTCTTTTTGTCTCTCTTCCGCCCTTGTTTCCGCCTTCATCTCAATGACGAGAGTTGATTTCCCCTTCTTTTGTTCACCCAATGAACTTTCCCCCTCCCGTTCGCGTTCGGAATAATCGTGACCCGGTATGTTCCTGTTCGAAGAACCCTCCTCCCTACCCTCCCTGAGTTTCTTTCTTTCCTTCGATGAACTTACTAATAAACCATATTTTACATTCTTTTGTCTTCGCGTGGCTATGAGTTTTTTTCTCGTCGTTCCTTTTGCCAAATATTTTTCCCAGAAGCTATCTTTCCATAGGGCTTTTTTCTTCCCTTACCTTCCATCCTTGTTCTCGGAGGACCCAAAGGTTCGAGCTCACCCTTTTGTGGCGTATGTTTGAAGCTTCATCATCCCTCCCTTCAGTGCTTCCGTCGCTCAACTTGCTCGCCTTTGCGTGACTCCCCCTCTCCTCACAGTCCCCATTAAGGACCCTTTAAATGGTTATGCAATTCGGCCAAACGTCCTCGCACGCTGCGTCGCGTGCCTCTTTTCTACCCTGCCCCATCATATTGGAGTAATGGGAGCCAACGCTTTTTCCTTTTTTCTTTAGCCTGATCCCTTTTCCATATGGGTGACCCAGTTGCTAGACCTCTCGTCCAGCTGTGAAAAGCGCTCTCTTCTTTTTTCTTTGTTGTGTTTCCTCTCTTTTTTTCATGACGATGCCCAGCAATTCTTGTGCCCTTGTCCCCTGAAAAACCTGGTTCTCGTACTTGAGTTCAATTTTCCCCTTCCTCCTCATTCCCAAGATTTTGTCGGACATTTCCCCATAATTTTTCACGCGCTACTCTTTCCCCTCTACGTGTGGAGCCAGCATACTCATCTTTCCGGTTTTCATTTGTTTCTCTCGTTTGCATCGGAAACGCCAATCAGTTTTACCGTTTGAGCTCTTTGTCCTTGGATACTTTTTTTCCCCTTTCAAACAAACTGTTCTGCGACCGGTTCCACTGTGGCAAAAAGTCGTGAAGCTGAAATGGCCCCCGCGCCCTTGGAATTTCATCGCGTTTCCCGTTTTTCTTCTTCCCTCTTTCCTTTTTCACACCCTTTTCTTCCAACCCGAGAAGTACTCACCGCTTCGGTGGATGGCAGGAGTCTCTCCGTCCATCGCTGTCTTCCTCTCCCGTTCCCTTTTTCTTTTCTCTTGCTTGAAAGACCCAGTGTCACGAATGGTTGTCCCGTTACGACGGGAGGCAGTTCCTTTTTTTTTCTTTTCTCCCCCCCCCACGCCCCGGCCAGTTACGTCGGTGATTTTTTCTTTTACTTTTTTCCTCGACGAGAGCCTCAAAATGACTTGCGGGTTTGCCCAGATTCCCCCTCCTGTTTCCCTCGTTATCCTTCTGTTTTAGGTGCGAATTTTTCAAACTCAGATCTTGCAAAACCAAACTGTTACCAGAACTCGTTCAAAGCAGACACTCTCCCCTTCCCCTCCTTCAACTTAAGTTGAGATACGAAAGTCGCCGCAACCTGACCCCTTTCCACATCTCCTTTTTCCCTGAGCTCATTACCCGGCTGAATAGTCCCGAAGTCTTCCCTCTCCTCTCCTTCCCTTCTGATCAAAAGTTCTGATCCCCCCTTCCCAACGGCACCATTCTGCCATTGGAGCATTCAATGCGGCGAAAGATCCAACCTCTCATTCCGATCCCGTTCGCCCCAGAAGGACTTTTTTCAGTTCTGTACATGTGTTCCCCCTCTTTTACCCCAGTTTAGCTGACCCGTTTTTCTTGTTCTCCTTTGGACCCCTTCTGGGAGTTCTTTATTTGAAGTACCCCCTTCTTCCATAGTTAAGTCTTAACGGCCCGACCGACCCCCCCCCTTCCCCCGCCCTAAAAGCTCCAATTTTGGACTGGGTCTCGTGTATTGGTGGATGGCTGTTCCTATCCAACCATTTCCCCCTTCCGTTAGGACGCGTAGTTCCCCCTATACCTCCGCCGACAGTACCCCCCTTTTTTTCCCCCCTAATCTCAACCCCCTGTTCCATGGACTTCCTCTTCCTCCTTATATGACGAAGGTTTGAAACGCCCCCCCAGTTTGCCTCCTGTTCAGGCCTAGGAAGAAAGGGACCCAATTCTTTTTCTGTTCTTCCTACAACAGGTGCTTCTCAATTTTTTCTGGCCATTTTTTTAACCTTCTTTTTTACCGGCTAGAGTCTCCCATATAGTTTCATCCCCTTTCGCTGCTTAGACTGATAATACTCCGCAGAGTTCACCTCTCATTTCGAACCTTTCTTTCCCTTTCGCTTTTATCATTCTTTCCATTCGTGGGATGTACGACGATGGTCCCCATTATGGCATATGGCCGCTGTCCCTCTTCTATGAGCATAAGTTAGAAATACCTCGGTCGATACCCCCCCCACTTTTTTCCCATATCGTTCGAGAACCGTGGTATAGGGTTGTCCGCCGTCCCCCATTTTTAGTGTTTCTTTGACGAGCATCGTCACTCCCAAAGTGACGGCGTGATTTCCGATAGCTCGCTTCCAGTTCACCTTGCAAGTCTGCTTTTTCCCCCAATCCTTGCTTTTTCCCGAACTTTTTGCCCGCCTTCCCCCTAAGGTATACCTGGATTCCGACCTTTCTCCCGTTGGTTCCCCCTCCAATGTCCTCTAGAACTTTCCATTCTGATGAAGAAGATTCCCTTTCTTGCCTTTACGACTTCCAAAGATTTACGAAATTGCTCTTATTCTCCCCCTTGAGCGTTACACAGCTGCTTTTTTAGGACTAACCCCTTTTGCTCAGCTTATTGAGTGATTCTCGTTGCTTTTCTCGGAGAATCATCACTACGTTTTCCCCAAACACAAACAGAACTAACAACCTCCTCCCCCCCCTTTAGGTGACCTCCATCTATTAGACATAGTTTTGTACAAATGAGAATGAGGATCGTGTGAAGTGGTTTATTGCTACCCTTTTGCTCTTGTTGTTTCATAGAAGGTTTGCTTGAATCCGGTGTTTCCTTTGGCTCGTGAAGATGAAGATTGTTCTTGGATGACCCAACGTATTCTCCCTTAACCCACTTCACACCGCTCCGGCCATTAGAGTTGAGCAGATCTCCCACAACCCTTTACGACCGGTCAATGAACGATTGCTGAGTCTCCCCAGTTATTGCAACTTGCGACATACCCCGTCTTTAAGGTGTTTAGGGTAGATAAAATACCCCTTTTTTGTTGTGAGTTAGGCTTTTTTACCCTGACCCGTTTCTGTTAGAATTCTTTGACTACCTCTGCCCTACCCGGCGGTATTCCTTCATGTATACTTTCGTCCATGGATTTGCGTCTTTCATTGGTTTTATCTCTTTTTTGTTAGCTGCGGCTCCGCATGTTTGTCCTTCCTCCCTCGTTGGGATTCGAATGCACCCAATTATTTGTCCAGCGAATTTTTCCCAACGGCATAGAATCCCCCTTCCTCTGTCCCTTGCCGCCGGACAAGGGTCTGAGTAGCCCCCAATTGTCCCCCTTTCCTCTGACCCGTCTTTTCCATAGCTTCAAGACCCGTTTAAGATGAGTCAGTTTGTTTTTGTCACACATCCCCTCTTTTCTTACCCTCCAACTGCGAGAATCCTACTACATCGGACTTCCCCCCCATTCGGTCATCCCGCGAATCTTTTTTCCCCTGCTCTTTTTCTTTTTTATATTCGTGAATCCGTCTTACTACCGTGCACTCCTTTTAATTTCTCGTCGGCACCCTTTCGATTATCTCCTTGCGGAATTTGGCCGTACATCACGTTGGTTCGGCTCCCCCGGATTTGAGACCGCTTAGTATTCTTCCCGGTTTAACTGCCCTTTCCCAAAAACCCCCCCTTTGTAACATTTGAAGGGTTGTACTGTGAGAGAGTCTGGATCGGTTTGCCTTCATTCCTTCTCGGCACCTTTTTTGCTGTAACTCCCCCCCTTCCCAATGAGGGTTTCTTTGATCCTTCCCTTCCTAACGATCTGGGCGTGTTTCCCTCCAAATCCTGGCCCTTTTCTCAGATTCTTCGCTGAAAATAAGGCTCCTTTCCTCTGCATCCAGGCCCGACATGCCTTTTTTTATCCATTTAACATCCTCGGGTAATGTAGCTTCTTTCTCCCGACCGCGAGACTTCTTTTGTAGTTATGTTTTATTAATGAAGTTGATAGTTGAGCTTGATGTCGCGCCGGATCCTCAATGGCTTTCTTTTTCTACAATTTCTCTTCTTCCAAACAGATGGCGCATAGGAATTTTTTTCCTTCTGTCTGACTGTTCCCCCCTTTCTTTTTTGCCTTTTATTCCCCCTACCGTGGCGCCTATGGTTTCCATTTGACGCCCTTCCCTTTATCCTTATCTGCTCCCTTTTTCCTGTTTTGCCATTTGGTGATAAGTCCCCTTTAGTTTCCGTAGTTTCCTGATCTGAGCACTCCTTGGACTTTGTTTGTTTCGCCTCTTTCTATTTATGATTCTTTTCCATCCCCCCTCCCAAGGCCTCTTCCCCCCCCTCTTGCACGGATGACCCTCATTTCTGTCCTCGTTCTCATTAGCTTTGACCAGATCAGTCTTCTTCGGATCTTAGGCTGCGCTCGTCCAGTGTAACCCGTTCTTCCCAACTTACCCAAGCATGTCGTCGATCAAGCGACTTTTTCCCTTTCCAGATTTTTCCCCCCCGCGAAGTCCCGTTTTTCTGTCTTGTTTCTTACTAGTATGTTTCTTCTCCAGCTTGTGCCTCCAGTGGCAGGTAATGCCTTTTGGGTTGCGCCTTACCCAATCGGAGTTTTCTCCTCGGGTAATCTTTTTGACACTGGTGCTTGGAATGGTTTTTCCTTGTTTTATTTTTTCTCGGGCCCTTCAGCTTGCTTCTGGTTCGTCGGCTTTTAGACGTCGAATTTACGTCCCGGGCGCGGGCTCTTTTCTTCGGAGGTTCGTTTTTCGGTTTTGATCGCGTACCAGTTTTTTTGTTCCACCCCCCAAGGGTTGGTCCAACGTGTTCCCCCACCCGCGCTTTATCCCTGGGGAGCCTTCTGTGTCTATGGTTGGGTCCCACACTGACCCCCAAGTCTTTTTCTTGCTCCTAGTCGCGCTTGGGCATGATTAACCTACCTGATTTATCTTGCATTTTTCTCCTTGTTTGATTTATATGGTAATGCCTCCCTTTCCTATTACCGGAATTCGTGACCCCACCTTTTGCGTTAGAACTCCCTACCCTCCTTCAGATCTGATCTTTTCCATCCCCGGCTAGCTAGAATTAATGAGGCAAGGAGTCCTCCCCCCGGAGTTCGTTGGGATCCCTCTGGTCTCCCTGGGTTTTCTTGGACCTTCAATTAGACATAAGGTTTTTTTCTTATCTCCCATTACGCTTTTTTTCTTTCCCTTGACACTGTTCCGAGATCGCCCGGTAGGAACGGGGAACACCGGTTCGCAGTCCCCTTTTTCGAATTTTTTTTCCTCCCCTTTGAAGACTTTCGCCCAAGACCGTCTTATGCTCAACTTTTTCCTATTGAGTCCTTTCCCGAACACGCGAATCCCTCCCTTACCTGGGGCTTAAAAGAGTCTTTCTACTGGCCCCCCCCAAAGCTGACCCGGCGTGCGTGACAAAATAATTGTCTCGAGCTTTCCAGAATGGATCTTGGGCGCTTGACGCGAAATATCACCCTTTTTTGCCTTCACAGTTTTTAGGGAACTTTCCCAATGACATATGGTCGTCCCCCTTTTGCAAGCCCCCCCCCTGTCCGCTTTGAAACAGCCCCCTATATATCTCTTTCTTTGAATTTTTTTTTGTTGCGCGCATTTTTCAACGCTTGACGCGTCCCCTTCTCCCCGAACATTCATTGTTTCACTGGCCCCCTCTTCCCCACCTTGGGTTTCAACTAAGAGGTCTCGCTTTTGGTTTCCGCCCGCATCCTCCAAGCTGTGGTCGGAGTCCTTTTCCCCCCTTTTCATCTACTTTTTTGTCGCTTACGTGTGGAGTACGTTCTCTACCCCTCATTTTATTTTTTTTCATGCTTCGTTAGTTTGTCGCATTCCGGAAACACGACCCACGATTCCCCCCCCCTTTTTCTCCCCAGATTGTCCGATGGCTAGGACTGTACCCCACAACGATCAGGGGAATCTGTCCCAACCGTGGGAAAAGGGGCCTCACACAGGCTGTTTTTCATAGGAAGTCTGGCCCGTTTTCCCCAACCCGCTCGGAATTTTGGCCTAGATATTCGTTCTGTTTTAGATATGCCCGTCCGTTCCTGCAGCCCCCTCTAACTCTTAACCGCTTCTGGTTGTTTTTCCACCTTAGCCTTCCTCGCCGTCATGCACGATAGTTCACTGTTCTTTCTTGTCTTGAGTTCCTTAACCTCCCCCAGGTGTAACGACTTAATTTCGGCGAAACACTGAACTGGCAGTTCCTTTTGTATGTCACTCACGTCCAAGTCACTATGTAGTATCCCTGCCAGATGCGTCTCTGACCCAGGGGAGTTTCCCCTCAGAAAACTTGTTGCAGATTCCACCTAATTTCCTATGCTTCTTTCCCTCTCCCCTTTTGTTTCGTTGCAAATGCCGATTTGTGTAGCCACAACCCTGGTACCCTCCCCCTGTTCACACCTTCACTTACAAGACAGCCCCTGCGCCCCCCCCCTTATTTCCAGGAAACACGTTTCCCCCTACAGCAAGCTCTGGCGTACAAGCGCCAAGTACACCCCCGTCTCCCCTCAAGTGTATTCCCCCTTCCCGTCTCACTGAAATGTTCCAAAAACGCGCGGCCTGTTTCGATTTCCTCCCAACTGCAAAAAGTACTGGTCGATGGCATTCAATGCGCTCAATTAACAATCCGTCTGAAGAAGCTGATCTCCCCTCCCCCGGTGACTTCGTGTGAGTGCCCTTGAAGTCTTCCCCCCCCGTTACGACCTATGTCTGAGGACTGTTTAGTTTTTTCTTAAAGGGTCCCCCCCCCTTGTCCCGCGCGGTTGGCTCGTGTAACTGCCCTTTCTTTCAGTTCCTCCCAGTAACGACCTTAACTAACCGCATTAAAGCGTTCCCCCCAGTTTAAGTGTCCTTTCTCCCTTTTTTGGAGGTGTGATTCTCCTCTACCCGTCTTTCGAAACGATTCCGGCCGAGGTGCGCATAGACGCCCCTTTTCTTTACCTTTTGTCTGTGACTATCACCCCTGTCAACACAGGCTTCCCAGGATTCGACGATTTCAAATTTTCACCACCACTCGCCTTGTAATTGTGAGTTACTGATAGCCAAGCCGCCTTTCCATTTCCAAGAACAAACGGGCTAAAGCCTCTTGGAGACGCCCCCTCTTTCTCTACTCCCTGTTACCGTCCTTTGGCAGTAGGGCTAAGTCTCACCCCTCTAGTCCTGTTTACATATCGCACTCTATAATTCTCTTCAATTCCTTCTCGCAGTCCCCTTCCATTGTTGACCCCATTTCTGTTGTTAGTTTGAGGACTCTTCTCCTGAGTAAGTAGAGGATGGTAAGCTCTTCGTGGCACATTCATGTTCTGGGCCGCTTTTCTTTTCCCTCTTGATATGAGAATCTGTCATCTGCATCTTTAGAGACCCTTTCCTCTTCCCTTTCCCTGAGAACCGCCAGTCTCCGGAGGTTGTCGAGGGTAACGCCCTTTCTTAACCCTCCCACAGTTCATTCCTCTGTCCCTCGCCCCGCACTGGTGTCCCTCTCTCTTATTCACGCTCCAGTAATTCTCGATGAGGTCCGACCCTGCACTTCTTTTTTTCCCCACATTTTTTTTCACTTTGGGTCAGTGTAAAAGTAATACTCCCTCCTTGTGCCACCATTGAGAGCCTCGCCTCACTGATTAATTGCCAAATTTCCTCGAAGTAAATCGACCCCGGTCTTCCCTCTGTCCCCCTGTTTCTGTTGAATGATTGCGGGAACTTCTTTTCCTCCCCTTTTCCAACTTAATTGCCGCAACTTGCGAGATGTTTCACTCTCTCTCCCCCAGATTTCTTAGGCGAGGACTGATTGTCCTCCGCTCAGAGGAGTCGATTAGTCACGGTTGGCGGAGTTTTTCTCCCCCCCTGTTTTGCAAACACCCCCACTTCAAAATCGTAAACATCTGGATGACTAATCTTTTTTCCCCCCTGTGGTCCATGACGTTCTTTTGCTCTGCCCTTTGGCCGCGGGCTTGGCCTGAAGCTTCTGTTCTTCATTTGGTGACCTTCTAATTTCCCTTTTTTTGAAGTCACGATTGTTTGTTCGGATAAAAAATCTTCTTACCTTCCCCCCCTCCCACCCAGCTACGTAGAGGACCTAGCTTAACCCACCAACGCCTCTCCCTTACTTTCTCATTAGTCGCATGAGTCTTTGCTACTGGATTTTCTCGCCCTTTGGCCCATCAAGACCCTAACCGCCGCCTCATCACTCGA
>Ga0179593_1295331_pt1 | contig 14956 bp, 17 predicted proteins | sample CZODoug2_1_08_16_FD_185931 | JGI IMG/M metagenome (GOLD analysis project Ga0179593, IMG submission 185931) | Vadose zone soil fungal communities from Angelo Coast Range Reserve, California, USA - CZODoug2_1_08_16fungal (PacBio error correction) | ecosystem: Environmental > Terrestrial > Soil >... | reverse complement strand
CTAATGCGTCGCTTGATTTCCGCGCGCCGTTGCACGTGATCCCTTCTCCTGTCATCGGTGTCCCTCTCCATGAAAAGGCCCTTTTCGGAACATTTCCTTTCGCCTCAACTCTTTCCCTTCTCCGACCTGAACAAGGCCCTTGACTATGATACGACCTTCCATACGCCCCCCGGTGCCCCCGCCTCCCCTTTTTCGTCCTCGAACCCCCCAACGTGTATTCTAGTTTGGATCGTGCGAGACCGTTTGTTTTTTGATTCGACACTCTCGCACCACCCCCCCGATTTTTTTTCCCCGGCATCTGCCTCTCCTCTGATGCCAATCCAAACCAATACAGTTAACTCACCAAGAAGACGCCTTTCAGTGGTCTTTCCAGTTAGAAGACTTGACGATGAGGGGACCTCCCCTTGCCGTTTAATACGTTTTCTTCCCCACTTCTCTAATAAGCGGATTGCTTTCGGTTTTCGCTCTACCCAAAGACCATTACGTCCCCGCTCTGCCCCTTTTGGTATTCCCTTTCAAGTTTTCCTTTTCACCATCCTGATCTATCCCAGGCTGAAAATCTCATTAAGACCTGCCTCACACTTCACCCTTTCGATTGGCAGGTCCATGTTGTCTCTTTCCTTCTTTCTTTCGGTTTTTTTTTTTTTTTTGTATTTCGCGGGTCAGTTACTAAGGCCGGGGTCGGGTTGTCCCACTTCTCTGGTCTCGTCCGCTCCAGTTGTTTACTGCGTCGGTCTTTGTCGGAATGTCTGCGCCAACCGTCTTTCCCCCCCCTTTTCACCTTCCCCCACTTGAGACCCATAGAGGATGATCTTGGACGCTCCCCGCCGGGTTTTTCCAAACCCTTTTTCTGGTCCCGGGTACCTATTTTTTTTGTTGGTCCGTGTTCCGGCCGCTTCCCTCCCCCCCCCCTGATGTCTCAGTTTTACCGAGTTGTCCAGCCGCCCTTCCACATCTCTCCAGAGGGTACGTTGCCAATTGCTTCGTGCGCATCGACTGTCAGGCACTTCCCCCCCCGTCCCCTTTGGCGTTAGTTATCTCTTGGTATCTCTTCCTTACCGCTCCCGCCCGCCAGCTCTTTTGCCATTGTCTGTTTGTTTTCTCTCCCCTGTCTCCCGAGGAACATTGGTGTTTTCCTGCAATATCATCACCGTCCCCTTGGCGGTTTTTCGACTTTACCCCTTTTCTATTGAAAAAGCCCTCATTCGGACTACCCTCCCCCCCCGATTGAGTCGCCAACTTCGGTTGGGATCCCTTCACGCCACCCCCTTCTCTACCTCCCAAGAAAACTCCTTTTCCCCGCCTATGCTTTTTTTTTCCGTCCCTCTCCCCTGTTACCTATGTTTTCACCCAATTCCCTCGTCCTCGAATTTCTGCGCGAGCTCTGGTCTTCGATGAGCAATTAAGACCCTTCCCTCCGGCCTTATAGCGTTGGGAGAACCTTGGAATCTCCCAACACGGTTCCTTCTTTATGTTCAACTGCCTTCAAACCCCGTTGCAGTTGTTGATTGACTTCTGCGTCTCTCTCCCGAAGTCTAACGATCCCCTCGTTATGTCGATAGCGTTCCCCCCGGAGACTGCACCCAAGATAGAATTAAGCCCACCAACCTTCCCAACCCTTTCTATGCCCGTGCCTTCGGGGGCTGGACACTCTCTTCCTGTTTTTTTTTCCAGTTCTGGCTTGGCATCCGTTACGATAGTTTGGCGGTCATATTTGCCTCTATGTTGTTAGATTTCATCTTCTGGCGCTCTTTTTTGGATTTCGCATTCTCCTAGTCCCATTTCAATCTTTATCTCCTCTGTTCCTGGGGGGAGTTAAGGGCACTTACATATTTCTCGCCGTTCCTTCCTGCAACCCGTGTCTGTGACATTGGGACCTTCTTTTAATTGTCACCCGGTTTTCTTCGGTCAGTGGTGCGCGCCTTTCGCCTTTCTGCTTTCTCTTCGATCTCAGTTTCTTTCTTTGTCCCGGAACCCTCTGATTGTAGCCTCCCAAATGGAGAGGTCCTGGAACCCTTGTCGGCTCTCATCAGCCAGAGTCCTTCCGTCCTATTGACGCATTCGGTCTTCCATGTCTGTTCTTTTCGCTCCCTCCAGAGGCTCGGGTCTTTTTTCCCTTCGTTTGCGGTATCTTACCGCCTGCCTTGATGGTGGGTTTGATCATTCACTTGGACCCTTCCCTCTCAGCCTGTTCGCTTTGTCGAAGAATCCGCGACACTAGTTCTCCCTTCCGAGACAGTTTGACCCCTCGTCCAGCTTTTCGGCGGCCGATATTGGCAAGCTTTTGATCCCCCCCCTATATCCTTTTCCCCTCTTCCGTGCTTTTTTATGACTTGATCTCCGACTGACCCACGATACCTCCGCCTCCCGAACATTTCCTTGATATTCGAGCGTCTTAGGCGTTAAGTGGACCGTAGCTCTTGCCCCGATTTCTGATTGACTCTTAATCTTCGCGTCATGCAAAAAAACCTATTTCTCGCCCTTTTTCCCCCATAAGCTGGCTACTGTTCCTTCCGGCCCCTACCGCCTTTTTTCCAATTTTTTGACACCGCGAGGCCCTCCTAGTGGATCCCTGTTTTTCATCCTTGCCGCACCCCCTTTCGAGAACCGATCGTCATAAGCGTTCCTCGCGTTCCTTGCTCGTTTTCCCTCAGTTTTCTCATCTGTATTCGGACATTGCATCGTCGCTGAGGTCTTCTGGACATTAGAAGGGCTTGGTTCGTCGGCGCGTCCCACAGTTTCCCTGGCCCTAGGAGTCATCTGTCCGGACTTCCAAGAGAATCATTTCCCCCCAAGTTCGTAGGGCCCTTTGCATTGCCTATATTTCGGGCCGAGACGCCCCAGGCTTGTGAACCTTACTCGGTCCCCCCTTCTTGTTTTTTCCCCATTGCTTGATTTCGCTTCGTGCTGTAAAAAGCCCTTTTCATGCCCCTCTCGCAGCGGCCTCTTTAAATGAATTCCACCTCTCTCCCCACTAACACCCCACGGAAGGAGTACGCAGCGCCCACCTGAGCCGCGCAATGCCATGTCGCGCTTTCCGACCCCCCTCCAATACAAGGAGGACCCTTGAAGGGCGGTGTGTCGTTTCTTCAACGGGCCTGCTTTTTTCCTATATCGGACTGCCGCTTTTTTTTTAAACCTTTTCACTCCCTGTTCTCCTCGCGATGCAACGGCCCCACCCCCCCAGGTCGATGTGCACCTTCCCCGTCTGTTCCCTTTCCAGCCCGCTTAGGAGGCGTGGAATTCCCTTCGGCCACTCTCCCCAGGTAGGCGCCGTTCTTGCCAATTTCTCTACTAATCTCTCTAGATACTGCCCATCTTTTCCCTTTTCGGGGAAGTGATCGGTTTGGAGTTTTCTAGAAAGGTCGCGCGCACGCATTCTTTTCCCTTGATTTTCTTTTTTGCGTAATTTTTTCTTCTTGGGTATCCTCTTCCACGACGACTTTCGGCGTCCGACCCAAGCCACCCACACCCCCCGTTTTTGCGGCGAGAACTGGATGGCTTTTTTTCGCGGCACGTCCACCCACAGTTCATCACCACCGTCCATTTTTCTTGGATCTTCTGACCAACCTACTTTGGTTTTTCACGGTTTCGCCAAACACGCTTTAGCCCGGCATTTTCTCCGTAGCTTAGGCGTCTTTCTTTAGTCGTTCTTCCCTGAGCTGTCCCGGAAGTTCGTTTTCCCCAGGGATTCCCCGTTTCGTGTCCTTTCCTCGATGAGAAAGTCATGCCGCGTCCCAGCTTTTTCTTTTCCCCCTGCTGTTTTTTTCACGGGCTTTATTACTGCCCCAACTATGTAAACAAATCTGCCATCGGGTCTAGATCGGCTACCTGTCACCTCCCCACTCGTGATTCCCAGTTCCAGGTTCCTTGGTTGACCTCTCGGCCCCAGCTAGTTCATTGGCTCAACGTTGACTGTAACCGGTTTTAGCCGATGTGAGGTCTAGTTTTTTTCTCAAATCTTTCTGCCCCCTCAAACTTGTCCGCATAGGCGCCTCGTCCCCCTTTTTTAATTTGTCCCCCAAACTGGAGGCGGGTGGAAACCGACCGGAGCCATGAAGCTCACTCCATGTGCTTTGGAGTCGTGTCGGTCGTTTTCTTTGGTGACAAGGGCGGGTCCTCTTCCTCTGTTTTGATACTATCCCTATTTGACCCCCCCCCACGCTAGCAGGCCTCTGCCCATGAAGTTTAGCTATTCCTGTCTCGCGAAAGCGTTCAGAATGTTTTGCACTCCAGCAGGTTTCGAGCTCTTGAACTCCTCAATTCGGTCCCTTCCCGTCTTCATACCTGCAAGGCCCCCCGACGGGCGATGAGGTGTGTCTTTCTGACTTTTTCTGGCGGTGAAAGAGCGCTTTCGTTGTTCTTCCTCATCCCCCCTAGTTTTCCCCTTTTTTCTTTCCTGAGTTGGGTGTGTGGGGGTTCCCTTTCCCGTGTCTCAGTTTGTGTAAAGAGCAGGTCAGTCTCCCCCCTTAAAGAGCTGCCGGCCCGTTTTTGGTTCGGTCTCCTGTTTGAAGAACCAGGCTCCCGGCGGAGCCCCCCAGCGCTCTGGGAGTAGTTTTACTCGTGGAAGAACTCTTTGGGTGTTGCATTTCGCTCCTTTCCCTAGGCTTTCAATTGCATTTTTCCAGTGTTGTTTCCCTCGATGTTTGGATGGAATTGTGGTTGCATCTCCCGATCCCTTGCACACCCTGCTGTTTTCGGGTCTGTTCTGGTCCGGCCTCCGGCGTTTGCCGAGATTTGATCGCCGACCTTATACTCTTCCTTTGGTTTTTCTGATTTGGATCCTCTTTCTTCCTTCCGCCTTCAGTAAAACGTGATTGCACTCCCCGTCCTCCCCGCCCTGCCCATACACTTTTCTTTTTCGCAAGATCCCCCGTCCTTCGGTGACGCATTCCTCCCGGCGCCCCTTCCTCTGCGCACCGGGAAACAATCCCCCTTGTGGCATTCAACCCATCTCCCGTTTCGCAGAAATTTGACCATTATTTAATGAGAAGCCTTCTCCCGCCGTCTTCCGCGGGGTCCGCTCTTTCCCCGTTCTTTTTTGCATGATCGCCCAAACCTTTTATCTGTACGGCTAGTGTCCCTTATGTGCCGTTCAGACTCTTGTAGACACTTCTATGGACGGGACGATGTTGGGATCACCCTGCATCCCGCTTCGTTTTTTCTTTCCCCCCGCCGCAAAACAAGTCCTCTGAGGACCTTAGCATCCAGCGCACCCCGTCGGTTTTTTGGGTTTTGGCTAATGCCCCAGAGAGTGGATTTGCCCCCCCTTTTTTGGCGAAGTTCGCCCCCCCCCAACCAGGTGCGTTTTGGCTCGGCGGCGCCCATTTGCATCGAATCCTGCGGATTCTCTTCTTCGCTTTGCCCCATCCTCGGTCTCACTTTTTTCCTTCCCCATTACTTCCTTTCGATTGCTGGGCCTCCAGATTGTTTTCGATCAAATAAGAAACTCTTCACGCTTATCCCCTTTGCGCACCCCGCCCAACGATCCGCCTCCCCCTACAGTTAGGTGAGTTGGTCTCCTTTCCTTTTGTCGTCAATCTCGTTTCCCCTGGTTTTTTCACCCTTTTTTTTTCTGCTCGAGCTTCCATTGCGTTTGCAGTTTTCGTTTAGACACGGATTCCCTTTTAACCCTGTGGAAGGACCATCTCCTGGTCTTTACGCGTCTGCCCGTTCCCAACATTTACGGGCGTGTTTCCTATGTCGGAGCGCTTTGGTCAAGGAAGACCGTCTTACATCTGAACCCGTCTACCAGTTTGAGAGAGTTTTTCAGCCCCCTGCCGTTTTCATTTTTTTTTTTTAGCCAAGTCCATGATGGCCGCGTGCCATTTTGTTTTGGGGGGCCCCAGTGTAGCATTTCCTACGTTTGGGGTTCCCCTGATTCACCGGGATCCATGGAGGCATCGAAGCTGTGTAGAGTCTGCCTTCATCATTCCCCCTCCCCTCCCTGTCCGACCCTTTTTTATTTGATGTCGACTTTGACCGTCGAACTCCTAAAAGAGTCAGGTTTTTAAATATCCCTAGAAATTGGCTCTTTTTCATTCCCTATGGATGGGCCTCCCCCAAGCATTAACCATTGTTGCACATCTTGCCTCCCATGATTTGCGTCGAACCTCTCCTAGGTTTTTCCGTCCGCATCCCCGCACGGCCACCAACTCGATCGACGTCCCTCCGTGTTGCAGGTTGCCCAGCCCAACTTCCTTTCGACGCTCTCTTCGATGGAATTCCACAAGGCCGACGCTCAGTTTCTACGTCGGTTTGCGGATCGGACGTCCATGTTTCCTGACAGGACGCCAGGAAATTATAAGTTGGGAAATGGGAATCCGGGCAACCACCAGCTCCCCTAGACGGCTTTGCGGTTTTTCAACGCGGTTTTGTAAGGCCCTTTATTTCATTGATCTTCTGCGTCCCTCCTCATTCGGATGGGCCCTCAAGCGCCTCTGCAGCTTCCCCTCAGTAAGTGCGTGCGCAGACTCACATCCCTCCTTGCACTCCTTTCTTCCCCTGTGCTTGACCCCCTTTTTCTCTATTTCTGCTCATTTGATTCGCGTCTCTTTGGCCAGGTTCTGTATAGATCTCGATTCCTTCCGATTGGTTCCGCCCAGGGAGCTACGGCTGTACCGCGGCTGCTCTAGTTGGCCTTTTCGCGTTACCCTTAGGTTTTAGACGGCACTACATATTTATCTTAGGCCACCTCCTCTTTGAGAACTTTTTTGTCTGCTTCTCTGTGTGCAGGCCGTCGCACCTTGATTGAGTTTCCGCTGTTGTCGCGCCAGCTCGGCTGCTTACCTGGCTCGCGTATTCTTCGCTAGCGTTCTTCATTTGAAACCTTTTCTTGCTGCCAGTGCATGGCGATTTACCTTCGCGCCCCTGACCGCTCATGAGTAACTTTTCTTTTTCCGTGGGACTCACCGGATGTAGGCATTCGGATTTTCCTTACTGGCTCGACGTCTCGTTTTCCAAAACATTTACCACCGTTTTTTTTGCCTTGAGTAGGAACAGTGTCTACGACCCCCCGCCCCAACCCGAGTCGGTTGTGCTGACCTAAAGAAATCATGGCGTGCCCAAAGCCCCACTATCTGACCCCTGGCTTCTCCCTTTTTTCTGGAGCATTGCTATTCGTGTACGGAATGGCTTACCCTTTTAAGCCGTCCCCCCCGTCTCTAGCTTTCCCCCACGACTCTTTAGGAGCCTTATGCTTTTTTGGCCAACCCCTGGCTTTCGATCAATCTTCTCTTTTTCTCTCCCTTTTTTTTCTTGATAGATTTCGATCTCAGATCCTTTTGTCCACCTGCACCAATATACTTTCAGACCAACCAGTCCGTCACCCTTTTATCCTTCCCCCCTCTCCTTCGTCGTGCATCGAACGTGCTACGGCGCTTGCCTTTTCCTCACGAAGCCCCTTGCTAGATCCCTGTGACCTTTTTGTTAGTCCGACCTCACCAGTCCCACCCTAGGGATACCCGGCGCCGCCAACTCTATGGAAAACTTGTTGCCATCGATCCCGCACTTAAGTCCCTAATGCTAATAATTCCACTCACGAGAACGTAGACCTTTAACAGCCCGCGCCGTAAGGACTCAAATCTTACTTTTGATCATATACCGATGTCGTCACATCTAGGCTCTAGGCCCCATTCCGTCAGCCCCCTTTCGGCCTTCTGAGCACACCCTGGCACCGAGTCCATCTCTCCTGTTGCCCTTCACAAGAGACTCAGTACCCTTTTCTACTCTGCGGGGCCTTTGCCGGAGGCGTCGCCTATTGTTTTCCCACTCTCATCTGCCGTGCGCTCACCAGAAAGTCGCTTTCGCCCTGCTTGTACAATCCCGTATCACTAGTTCCTACGCCCGCTCTTGGACCTTATACCTTTTCAATACTTCCCGGAGTCTGCGACCTCCGCGCCCATACACTGCTCCTTCCCTTCCCCCCTTCCCTCAGATTAATCCCACCCCACACGTCCCATTCCCTGGGGTGTAGCGTTAGTCATGGTGTCTTGTTTCTTGCGCAGTATTTGCCTGCGTTTTACCTCCTGCGGTTTTTGTTTTCCCCTATTTTATCATCGTCTTTTGTATCCACACTTTAGCTCTCTCTGTCCATCTCCCTTCACGGGACTGTTTGCTCCTCACTAGTGTCCTGCAGCCCTGAGGGGGCGTTTGTTCTTTGCCCCTTTCATTCTCCACCGATTAAGTCTGCCTCCTTTTTCACTTCCCGATCGCCAGATCAGCGTCCAATGCCTTGCCTGTTGGGGTTTTATATCCCTGCTCGTCCTGAGTTCCCTTGCGGTCCTGCTTGAGTTTTTGCTTCTTTTCCTTTGAATCTGTATCGTGGGCCTGTTGGAGATCCGCGGACTCCATCTTCGCCGCAAATCGTGGTTGTTGCGGGTTTTCAAGGAATGTCTTCGCCTGGTCCTTCCCCGACCCCAACCCCCCCCCCCGACCAAATTGTCATCCCCCCCCATAGACCCCCCTTTTACTTTTTCGGGTATGAGCCCCACCCCACTTCCTGTTCATTGGCCCCTTTTTAGGAGGCCACACATCACCCTCCCCTTGCTGGTAGCCTGCTCTGGTTTTCTTGGCCTGGGGATATGGCGTCGTCTACTTCCATACTTCCCCGACATTTTTGTGGAAACACGGGCCTTTTCGTCACTCCTTTCCTCCGCGCATTGATTCAAGCTGCTGCCGGAATTCTTCAGGACCCCGGGCTGTTGCTGGCCCACACCCTCTGTCAAAAGCCGATGAATCGGTGTTACCCTTCCCCACATGTGCTCCCTGACTCGCTAAGCCCTCTCCCCGATTGTCCCCCACCTACCTCAATTTTGGCACTTCCTGAGGTCATCCATACTGACTCGCTCGTCTTTTTGCCCTCCCTTCGATTGAAAGGGACCTCCGCGCCTGCTGAGGTATTCAAGACAGAGGGCTGTCTTGCCCCCGCCACTGCTGCGCTATAGCCTTACCCTGGTACCCCCCCCCAGGTACGATGATGATGCTTTTTCCCCACGAAGAGGGAAAGCGCTCTGCTGTTCCACTTGACACTGATGATTGGATCGTAGTCTGGGCTGGCTTGTTTGCCCCTCGTTGCCGTCCTGATTTTTTACTTACCCTTCCCCTCTCGAGACTACCCAAGAAAGACTCTCTGCTTCCTTTGCTTCCATGGGCTCTTCTTGATCGCTTTCTGTTGAAATCAGTCCTGATCTCTGGACCTTCGATTCAGTTTGCTGCCCCCTTTTTTTGAAGGCAAACTTGCCCTTTTTTGTCCCTTCCTGTGCCCCCCCGTAGCTGTCAAGTTTGGTCTTTTATCCCCTTTAACCCCTGACATCCTTCGCTTTGGTGCGGGATCTCTTTTTTTTTCGCGGTTTCACTCCTACTCTTTGGATGCCTATCCACCCCCTCGTTTTTTCGGCCATTTACAGTGTCTAAGTTTTTCCAATCGGGCGATTTAACTTCCTGGACCCTGGCTACCCGTTTTTTTGTTCGAGATCGGCCTGAACCGCTCTCCCGCAAAAGTCCCCCCTGCGATGGTTTCTTTCTTTGGTTTCTTATATGAATTTTATCACGGCCTTAAGGTGCCATTCGCGACAGTGTTCGTGCCTTGCTCTAATTTGCATGGTTGTCCAAGCTTGTTTTTTTCTTTTCGCTGGTCGACGGTGCCGTTTCCCTCAATGACGATATTGAGACCACGCTTTTTCTTGTCGGCTTCCGCGTCGTTCCCGGTTAACCTGCGTTTCTGTAGCTGGCTTAGTTTCGCAGACCAGTTGACATCTCTCTCCTAATAATTTTCCGGTGTGTTGATAGAGATCCATGTCCCCCTTCAGCTAAGTCCTATCCTTTTCCCCCAATGCCTATTTGCCGCGACCCGATCCGCCCCTCGCTTGGTAGAAAGATAGTCATTCGTTGCACATCCCTCATAAGGCGTTACACTCTGAATCGGCGATGCACTGTCCACCCCCTTCCCCCCCTCTGAAGCAATCGAACTTAGTCCATTTTGTCACATGTTCCGTCACCTCCTTTTATTTCTGATAAGACCAGTCCCCGCACGACTCCCATGATTCCGATGTCCCCTCTCCGTCTCTCAGATCGCCCCCTCCCCACCAAGTTGTTTAGCCGTTGGTCTCTTGCCCGAGGTTAAGGTTTTCTTAAGCGCTATACATTCCTTTACAGCACCGATGTTGTGTGAATTTCATTTCCCCCGAGAGTGATTGCAAAAGCCCCATCCACATCTCAGGCAGAACCAACCGCCGTCTCCCCTCCAGGGTGTCTGCCTCCCTTAGTTACTTTCAGATCCTACTCTTTATCTTTGAATTCTTCTGATCAACCTGATCGAATTCATTATTTCTAGGGTCCCCTCCCGTTCCTACCCCCTAGGACCCTTCATGCCATTAACGGACGCTCTTTTTTTGCAGCCTTAAGGCCTCCATCACCCACCAATTCGCCCTACATTAACCATCCCTATCCCTCCCTCCCACCCTAACCCTAGGCAAGGTATTCTTGGCTCGGAGTTTTCCCAGTCATCCAGCATACCTTGTTTTTCCCAGTGGCCATCCCGGTCTTTCTCTTCTCATTACTCAGGCGGCGTTCCGTAAGCCACACCTGGTGTCAGCAACGCCTTTCTCACGGCCTATACCCCCCTTTTCATCTGACCCCGTTTTTTTACAGACCCTACTGGAGTTCCTGACTAGATGTGTCTTTCGAGCTGGTCTTTCCAGACAAGATCCCACTCCTGTCCTGTTAGATGAGCCCTTTTTACCATCTGACCCGGGAACTTAAGTAGTTCTCCTCCCAATAATACCCATCTGCATAGGTCTCAGTGTCATAGCCAAGAGTTTTTTCAAGATCGCCCCTTGGACCCCCCTTGGATCAATCCAAGTATGTGCATCGGATTTCCGGCCGCCCCAGTCGTAGCTCTCTTCCCCAGCAAGAACACCTGGGATCGGCATGGGCTGCCGCAATGTCTTAGACGGTGAATACGTGGAGCTTGAACTGACATACCGCCCACTCTCTCGACACTTCGCGAGCTGTGCGACAGCCACGAATGCATTCAACCGCCTCTACTTCTTCGGTTTTCTATTGCGGTTGCCGCGACCCCCCCCTTCTACCACCTCATGGAACATGCGGTGATTTTCGCCCCCCCTCTTTCCATCCACAAGTCACAGTGGTCCCACTTTTGGTTACCTATTTTGAGGTCAGCGCATTCATTTATCGCCCGCCCTTTCAACCCACACGATTTCGGCCTCTGCGTTTTTATAGAGCGATCTCCCCCCCTCACGCAAAACCTGATTCTGCCCGAAATAAGATGGGCGCAGCCCCATTCGTCCCTCGTCGCAGCAGACGCCCCCCCCCCCCCAGCCTTTTTTGGGTTCCTCCTCTTTTCTTTTCTCCTGTTAGAAGATCGACGCACCGTCCCCTACACCGCCGTCCCCCCGACATTATTAGCCTTTCTCATGGCTCGGTTTTCCATCTCGGACCTTCTTGCAAATTCACCCATTGCCCGATTGCCAGTTAGGCAGATGAATCGGCGTTGACATTGCCCAGTACGCTTAATTGTCGACCGACAATCTCGCTTGCATCGAATTCTAACTGAAAGCCCTTCCGTTCCGAACGCAATTGTCCCCCATTTTTCCCGTTCTCCGATAAGTTTCCGTATGTTCGCTGGTCAATCGATTATGGCCGGAACACCAGTTCTTTTCCGTACCCCTATTATCAGACGTAAGGTAGTTTTACTAGTGTTTTCTCGTCCTTTCCACGAAGGAGGCTGTCTAAGATGGTAGTTTCTGACTTCATACCTGACTTAGGTCTTTTCATCTAACCGATTAAGACGAACGAGGAATATGGTGACACATTTTTGGCATTAAGAGTCTAATGGGTTCCAACACTTTTTCGTCCGTCCTTGACATGCACAATCCTTATTTTTCTCTCACCCTGCTTTCGGATCTGTGTCAGTTTTTCAACTTGCCCTTTGCTCTCGGGGTGCCCTCTTGCAGCCGCCCCTCCCGGCAGGATACGTTCTTTCGTGCAGATAGTGCTCGTGCTGGTCTCTGACACAGAGATGGAGCGGCCCATCTTGGCTCTTCGAACGCGCTGCACTTCATGACTATCGTTCTCTTGCCGGTTCCAACGGCTGCCGATCGGAAGGTATGTTCTTGTCCTCGTCGTCAAACCCTTTACCTACTTTTCCTTTTGTATTTTTCGCGTCGGCTTTGTACCCGTCTCGCAGCTTGGTGTGTCGTTTACTCCCCTCTCTTAGAGAGGACCGTATTCGGATGAGCTCGACCCCCGGGTTTCTGACACCCTTGTTGTTCGGAAACGTCTTTGCCCTCCCCCTTCCACTCAGACCCGGTTTTGCGATACCTGACGGTTTCGTCCCTTCCGAGTCCTTTCTCCGGGATGACTAAGAGCTCTTGACTCTTGAGACCACTCTCTAGCTCTCTCCCATCACTTGTTTTTTAGATTTTTTTCGCTTTTCTACCTCCAAAGACGATTTTACCTGCTCGCCAGAAGCGGTACACCCCTTCCAGGTTCGGTCGGGCGGAGACCTTTTTTATGACCTAAAGTGTACTGCCTATGCTTGCAGTCACTCGGTCCCCCTGTTCGCTATATCAGGTGCCCAGATTTTATGTTCCGACTGGCACAAGTCAACGTTTCTTTTTCTGATGTACCCGGCTGAAGCCCCAGATTTCTCTCCCTTCGAACCTCTTTTGCCATAAGATCCTTTAACGACCTCCCTCGGAGGAAAGACTCACTTCATACTTTTGACGTAAGCGGAACAATTCCTGATTTTCCTTACCTAGCCTTTCCGTCTCCCCCTACTTCCTTTTTTTCGGCCCAGACGTAGCTGTTTTACCTCGTGCCTCCATCCGTAAGCAAGCAGCGGATGGCGGCTCAAACGGGAAACGTCGCGAAGTAGCCCCGTTGCCTTACAAAACGAGCCGACTGACCCCCGTCCTCGACCCCTTTCTTTGCATGAAACGGAGCGGCCTCCCGGTAATGAGCAGCCCCCACTTTATACTCGGAACGATTCCACCCGCCCACCAACCTAAGCTTATTGCTCGACGAGGACAAATCTCAGATTTCACTCTCTAGCTCCCTAGCGGGCCAGCATTCCAACCTCTACCCTAAAGACAGCGGCGTCCTTTTTGAGCCGGAGAGCCCCCCCGCACCTGAGAGTTCCCATCTTCTCTTGCAGTCCCCAACGATGTTAAATCCGTAGCCGTCGGGTGGATTTTTTGATTCTGCAGGCTTGCCCTTTCCCGATACTCCCCTTCACAGAATTTGCGTTCCCCCCTACCTTTCCAGGTCCTGGGCAGCGATTGCGATTCATCGTCCTCCTACCCGGAGCCCATGCAATTCCGATGGGCCATGAATCCTGCCGATTTGGGCCCCGGTGTTGCCGCTTCCCCCTTTTTCCCCCAACGATATAATGTCGGAGACGTTTTGACTTGAGGTCCAACCATTCTCCTTTTGCCCCCAAGTAGTCCTGAGGACCCTTTTTGTCATCAGCAGGCTCGCATCTCTCATTGTCCTTGTGCCACCTGTCCATCCTTCTGAATGTCGAGTGCAGCGGGTGGAGCTCCGGTCCTCTTCTCATCGTGACGTGCCCCTATTTTTGCTGCGGTCCCTCTCCAGTCATTGTCGTTGCGCGGCCCTCCACTCGGTTTCATTTTTCCCCCAAAGTAGTGACGGGGCTGTTGATCTTTTTTCCCCACCTTCCTCGTGTGAGGGCTCCTTTTGGTAGAGTGGTCCCCATCCTTTATCCTGGACCAATTCTTCTGTTGGTGGGTCGTGTCCAGACGCGTCCTTTCTCACGCCCAAAGATATTCCCCCCAGCATTGACGCCCCATTTCCCGTAAGACTGGCGCTGTTGTCTGTTTGCCGTGTCTATTTCCGCGTCATCCGCCGGCCTTGTCAGCCAGCTTCCGCGGTTGACGCTGGTCTTCTGCCCCCCCCCCTCTTCAAAACTGATGTCCATATGCTTCTTCGCCTGCTACCTGACGAACCAGCCGCGTTGGCATGGGGCTACCAAACCTTTCCTTCTGAGTGTTAGTTGCTTTTTTTTGAGCAACCGTGTTCTCTAAGTTTGACCTTTCCCGCGTATTGTCCTGCCCAGTTTAATTTTTCCCTTTCAGCCCGGTTCCTTGTGTTAGTCCTAGAACTTTTCCCGGCGCTGCCAGTTCCACCGCAAGCTAGCTGCGGGCATCGAGTCCATATGCACCCTGTTCCCCGGGACACAGCCGACTCTGTAGCGTTTCGGCTTATTTGCCCATACAGATGAAGTTCGACCCTTCAAATCCTAGCTTTGAGTAGTCGCCGGGTCGGTTGGTTTCACCTTGGCTGGGAGCCTATCTTGTTGCGTGATGTCCACATGATGCTCGCAAACAAGCTCGTACATTAATTTAGTCTGGATCGCGTACGAACATGCCTCTTCCCCGTGAGGATTTCGATTCAGTTGATAGCGTTTTTGCAAAACGCTTTCCCGGCTGGCAGTTTTCATCGTCATGTGCCTTCTGCCATTACCTGCAAGACAATTACGGCGCGCTTGTATTTGAATGAGATGTTTGTCGGTTTGTTGAAAGCATTAGTCCTTTGGCTTCCCACTCACACCCACCCTTTTTTTTTTTGGCCCCTTCTCACATTGTCCTCCGGTCAGGCACATTCGTCCGGGAGTCTCCCTTTGTCACGATCAGGATGCTACACGTTTTTTTGGCCCCTATCTGCTCAACCCGTAGCGCTTTTCACCGGCTTTTGGAGGTCCTGTTTTCGGAAGCGTGTATACGGGCGATTAAGGAATTGGATGCCATGGACGTGCTCTTTTTTGCCGCCTTGACCTTGTGGCCTGGGCCGCAGATGACGCTGTTCAGTATGCCGGGCGTCACATTGAAAGAGGATCGTTGCGTCACCTTTTTGCTTGGCGGCGCGTCGTTCCGTCACATCTAGATTGACGACAGGCTGATCCCTCAAGCGGATT
>Ga0179593_1332566_pt1 | contig 14957 bp, 20 predicted proteins | sample CZODoug2_1_08_16_FD_185931 | JGI IMG/M metagenome (GOLD analysis project Ga0179593, IMG submission 185931) | Vadose zone soil fungal communities from Angelo Coast Range Reserve, California, USA - CZODoug2_1_08_16fungal (PacBio error correction) | ecosystem: Environmental > Terrestrial > Soil >... | reverse complement strand
CCGGGCGCTTAAAACAGCCAACCCACCTAGCTTTTTCTACCTTTCGTCCAATGGAGTTTTTTGGTGGTTTTTTTTTGTCAGTGGCGACCCGTTTTCGTGCCTTGTTCAACCTTCCGGAGGGCCTGATCAACCGTGTCCCTGGTTACTACGCTTTTTTCCCCCTCACCAAGCTTGACAACGGCAGCTGTTTTTTTCCTCGGTCGGGGGGGTGGTCCTCAGCGCCTTTTTAAATTGACCCAACATCTTGTGTTGCTGGCTGTCCCAAGTTTTGTTTGGCCGAGTGCTTCCTTCTCTCTGTTTCGTGTACCTTGGTTTCGCATCCCCTTGCCTCTCCCCTGGAGCGGGTTTTTCAAAACATTCACCCCTCCGGACCCTTTTTCCTTGTCCTGATTGGGCGAACATGTGGGTTTCGTATCTTAAGGTGGGCCCTTACACTTACCAAGGGTTGCCCCTTTCTTCCCAGTCAGCCGGGCCTTGACCCCTTTGTTGCGCTTCCTCTCCCTTGTTTCGCTAAATAAAGTTTCCGTTTTCGTGCTCAAATGGATTTCCCCAACCTTCATTAATTCACTGGCAAGGACTAGTCAGGGTGTGACCAGAGTTTATACTTTGAATGGCCGTTACCCTTCCCCCCCCTTTGTTTTATACGTGCCATGTTAAGTACCCCTAGTTCCCTTTTTTTTTTAAGTGAATTGGACCAACTGTTACCCGTCAGGCCGCAAATTCCACCTTTCTTTTTCCCAAACCCCCCCCTTGGTTCTTTACCCTTACTGGATGCCCCTCCCCCCTTTCAATTTTTTTTTCCCCGCGCAGGGTTGGGGTTGGTTATCCGTCTTTTAGCTAACCCCCCCTTGACACTCTTTTTGGATCAAGTGTGAATCTCCCTGTTTGGCCCTTTCAATGACCCCCCTAGTCCTTGATTATTTTGCCACCCCAGTTCTGTACCCCTACCCCAAAAACAACGCCCCGACCTTTTTTCCCCTTTCCCATCCAAGGTCCTTAGCCTGCCTTCGTGGGCGACTGCTTGACCACTGCTTTAGACTACGCACTATCGTTGGGATCCTCGGTTGTGGTCTTTTTGCCACTTTCCCTACATAGTGGCCTAGGTTCCTTGTTTTCTTTTCCTTCCGCCTTCCCCGTACCGCGAACAAGCACCCTTGGGTCTGCCCGATTCCGGCCCCCATCATGCCGTCCCCGTCCCGTTCTTTCGTTTCAACTGAATCCTTTTTGCTGTTTGAGTTTTCGGAACGTATTTTGACGTCATCCCTCTCTGGGACCTTTCCCCCTTGCATGTGTCGGTAAAATACGGTGCTGACTCTTCGGTTTTTAAGTTGTAGCCTGCCATTTTCTTTCCCCCCGGTGATTTTTCACCGTGGGAAACCCTTTCGCTTTTCATGTTTCTTGGTGTCGCATACTAGAGAACTTGTCACCCCCCTTCATTGGTGGCTTATTTTCGTTTCTCCTCCGTTTGATGTTCTTTTTTTTCACCGTATTTTGAATCGTTTTTTCTTCCCCCTTTTCCCGCAGAACTTTCGTTCGTTGCTCGGTTTCAGTCAAAGACAACGGGGCCTGGTCTTTAAGCTGCATTCTTGGTTAGATCCGTGTTGTCTTGCGGTCTCCGAATCCTGTTGGGCCAGGCGCCAGGCTGCTTTCGTGGGTCCATGCCGCCCCCCTGCGCCTTTTGGTGGAAACATTTCCTTTTCTCATGGAGCCTGGCCCTTGGGTTTTGGCCTGCGGGCCATCAAACCCAGGTGCTGGTGGTGCCGGACGTGCCACCCCCATTTTTTCTTTGGGTCATACCTAACTTTTACTGGGCGTTTGGGGTCACGTTTCCTTTGCTGACACCCTGCCCTGTCGATCTCTCAGAGATTCGGCTTACTGTTAGGGTTTTCCCCAGTTGCTGCCTGGTCCAAGGCGTGACAAATCTTTTCCCCCCTCATTTCGCCGACGGCTGGTGGCAAGTCGTTCCCCCCTTTTTTTTTTTTATTTTGCCGACCCTGGAAGACCGATGGGTTAACATCGTTTTTGCCGGCATCGCTTCCTTTTGTCTAGTGTCATCCGAGGTGCTGAAACGCCCCTTTTCCGGTTATTCGGCCCCTGAGTTGTGCCCTTTTCTTCGCAGCGCTTTCCCTCTTGTCCTCCGCACACACAACTTAGTTCCTTTTGGGTCAACACCCTTTTCCTTGGTTTGCAGGTCCTTTCGGGAAACTGATGTCCCGGGAGGTTGTCCTTGTGGGACAGGTTAATGTTCGTGGGGCGGCGCCAACTGTTCCCTTCACTTTTTTTTCCATTTTGTCCCTTATTTTTTCCTCCCCCCCCAGACCCAACCCATCCCCTTCCCCCCTGCCATCGGATCAGTTGTGTCTCACGCAAAAGCCCTTCGATTCCGCCTGCTACCCTCACCTTGTACAAAATTCCCGCCTAGGCCAACTTCTACCTGTTTCCGTTTGGGCCGTACAAACCCCCGTCACCCCCCTGGATAAGTACTTCAAGTTTTCTCATACCCCCCACGGCCCTTTAGGAGTGTTCAGGGGCTTTTTCCCCTTTGCCCAGTGCCGTAACCCCTGGTCACCCCCCCTTTTCCCCCCCTTTCACACCTTCGGGATGCCTTTACCCCCACCGCTAATTTCCTGTTTGACCACTCTTACTTTTCCCTTTTGATTGTCAGAATTTAACCTGCGCCCTTTTGTATGACACAGGCAGTAGCGTCATTCGTAGGGTTGTTTTTTTTCTTTCCTTGCCGACCGGAACGTTGTCCGTGTGAGGTGGAGTTGGTGATTCTTGTACCCCCCCTGCTCCTTTTTTTCCTTCTTCCTGGCTAATATCCGGTCTTGACATGGAGAGTCTCCCCCCCCTTCCAAAACCAAGTCAGGCCCCCAATTGTAAAGGCAAGGCCCTCGTTCCCTCCTTTGTTTTCCCCCCCCCCCCCTTCCTGTGACCACGGGATTCACCATTGGCAGTGGTTCAGGGATGTGTTCCTTTTCATGGTGTGTGCTTGTTTCCCGTCCTTTAGTATGAGACGAAAGGCCCCCTCCTTCTTTTCCGGCCATCTGTGGTTGTGATTAATTTTTTTCCCCCCTCTTCCTTCACGCCTTACTTTTTTCCTTCCTTTCCCCTTTTCCCCCGTCGTGCACATGACTAGGATTGGTCGTTCCCGTTGATCGTTTTGCCTGTTCTGTCTGGAGGTGTTTTTATGCTGGGACTGTTGCCATCTTGACAGCTTCCCTGACCAAGTGCTTGTCAATTCCCGCATCCCCCCCCGAATATGTGGTTTATGACCCCCCCCTGGAGATGTGAATATTCCGCCCACCGCCCAGGCTGCTTCTTCTGGGTTAATTATTAAAAGTAAACCTCAACAACTTCGTTCCAGCCAGACATTTTCCACCTCCATTCGGGCTGGGCGTGTTTGGCACTTTCCCTTGCCCTCCGTGTGTGTTCCTGATTTTATTTTTCTTGCACCCCCAACAAATATTTCCCCAGGCGCGTGATTCCCACTTTATGACCCCGTATAACCCCGAGGCCAATTCCCCCCCTTTTCCTTCGCCAATCCTTAGCTTTCCGTGAAACCAATGATTCCACCACCCTCTTTTTCGTGTGTGCCAAGTTAGCAAGTTTTTTCGGAGCGGCTGATTTGTAATGGGTTATTTTGTGTTTCCTGCTCTCTTCACGAGACAGGGCGTCCTTTTTTTTTGTTTGACTTTCAGGGACACGTGGCTACAGAGTTTCCCCCGTTGAGTTTCTTATTTGTTTTTATTGATTTTGGTTTGTTAAAGTTGACTACAATCTTGCACAATGAGACTTTTGCTATTTGCCGTTCGGTAACACCCCCCTTTGACAGCACCCCCACGAATTGAGTTAAACTTGTTTTTAAAAGTCCTGGCGTAGCGTTTGCTTCAGTTCTGGGATAGGTCAGACCAGTCCCGAGTCATTTTTACCCTTCGTCTTTTTCCGAAGGAGGTTCCGGTCTCCCCGCTCCCCCTGGTTTGCCGTTTGTTACGGATTATGTCCACTTGTGTGTCCCGCGTGGTCTGCCTTTTAACCCTTTTCCTTGATTTTTCCCCCCCCGTTTTAGATCCCCACATGCGGCCTTCCAGTCTTCAGAGTTGTTTAGGCTTGTGCGTCGACAAGTACCCCCCATCCCCCAAATCAGGAGTTCGCCTTACTTTGGGTCCCCCTTTTGAGAATGGGTTCCGTTGTGGACAGGTACCCCCCTTTCCCCCCCCGTATCGTGCACTTAACTTTCCATTTTTTTCCTTTGTAAGATGATTGTCTGAGCGCCTTTTTTTCGCCAGGTTGTCACCAAATACGTGCGTTTTCTCCCCCAACAACCTGTAACACCCCCGCGGTTCCACCTCCCTGAAAACAAGTTATACCAGTTTCTTTTCCCGTTGCAAAGTCTGTCGGGTTGTTTCACTCTTCTTTTTGGGCCGGTTCTTACCCCTTTTTTTTGGTGTCCTTTCCTTTGTTTTAGTTTTAACTGAACTTTTCTCCTTCCTCCCCCCCCTCATTACCTTTTTCTTCCCTTCAGTCCCTGTATTGCCATGGATCCCGTGGATTTGTGTTAAAACTCCCCAACATGACACATTCTCAGACCTTTGGCCCTTCTGCAGGTTCCCCCAAACTCCCCCCTTTCCTCTCCTTTACGCACTCATGTGCTTTTTCTTTTTCATTTTCTCATCCCAACCAAAGTCCCCTTTTAAAGTGTTTTAAACTTGGTCCGCTTACTTTTTTTTTTTTTTTAAGCCTTCCCCGCTTTTCACTTGAGTTTTTTTGCCCGGTTCCTCTTCTTCCCTTTCCACTGGTTGGTTCCCCCCCCTCCGGTCCGTGTTTTTGTATTGCTTTTCTTAAAGTGTTTAAACCATGCGTTTTAGGGGCTTTGTGTGTTTGACAACTTTTCCCTTCATCCGAGACTGGGCGGAATTCCCTGGTCCTGTCCGTTTGACTTTTGTCTTATGAGACCGGCCTTTTTTTCACTTTTCTCCCGTTTTTTTTTTAGGCCCTCCCCCCGGACTTTTTTTGGCTGTGGATTTGTTATTTCTTTTTTTCCCCTGAAAATGACCAATGTGTCACAACACCCCCTTTTCCCTAAGGGTTGTACGAGCCCCACCCTAAATCCCACACCTCAGTAAACTCAGGGAATTCTAGTTCCAATTCTCCGTGTCATCTTCTTCACCCACTTTAGTTGGTGCCCGTTGTTGCACCAGCACCCCGTTTACCGCGACAAATTGTTGTCTTTCCTTACTATGGTCTCTTTTTGCGCCACATTTTTTCCACCTTTTGTTGACTTTTGTCTGGTAAGGGCCGCCTTTTCGCGTTAAATCAGTGTTTTTTCCTGACCCCTTGGCTCTGTTCACACCAAAGCAGCTCTCCCCCCTTCCCATGGAGGGGCACATGTGCGGGAACACCACAAATACGGTAAGAAATTTTTCCAAGCAAACGCTTCGTTCCGAAACCTATTGTCCTATGAAGGGTGCCTCTTTGGGCCCATTTCTGCGTTGGTGGATTCCACAGTACCTTAAGCATTTTTCAATTCTTTTTCTCTGCTACAGGCTTGGTGTGTTTTTTGAATTCATTTCCCCGAGCAAGTACCAGTCCGATGATATGCGCGAAACACTGTTTTTTTGTTTTTTCTCCTTGAAATTTTTGGGGCTAAGGGGTCATTTATCGGCCGGTTCTACTTTGTGATAATAGTTTGGTTATTGACCTTGTCCCAAAAGCATGCGATGAACCATCTGTTTTCCCCCCTGAACCGGAGGTCATGATATTTCTTCTCCATTACAGCACGTCAGACTCCTCTTGAATTTTTTCAAGATCCACTTTTGTCACAGACCCAGGATTATTTTTATGGCCCCAACTCCTTTCCCCGGAACCATTCTTTTGTCAGTCTCCCTTCCCCCACCTTCAAATTCTTTTCTTTTCCCCGTCGTACTAACGACACCCCCACATCCATCCCCATTGATGTTTTTTTCCCTGGTGCTCTTGTGTCTGTTTCACCTCCAATTTTAAAGGACAGCCGATTTGCCTGTCGTACGCCACGGTCGTGAGTTTTTTTTTTGTCCCCCTCCGCAGCCCTGAATGACCCCCACCCCGCCCGTCGGTCCTCCTATGTTTAATTTTATTAATATTACATCCCCAGGAATAACGACAATACGAGTGGCACTAAACTCTGCTCCACCCCTTTTTCAAGCGGAATAATTAAAAATCTTCTGCTTTTGTTTTCCCTTTACACTGGCTTCCCCCCCCTGTTGAGGATACGTCAGGTTCCACTTTTGTGGTATTTTTTCTCCATGTCCCCTGTGACCTTGACCCTTTTGGTTGTTACCTGCTGGTGTGTGGCCCCGAATCATGTCCCTCCCCTTATCTTTTGGACCTTTTTCATCAACCTACCCCCCACCCCCCCACCCCCGCTCGCGGGCTTTTTTTGGGATTCCCGTCAATCTTGGATCCCCGCGGCATTGTGGTCCGGGTTCCCTTGCTCGGTTCCCCCCCTTATGGTCAAATGGTAAAAACCATTTTCGGGATTTTCCTTTTTTCTTTTTTGAAAACAAGTCATGTTCCCCTTTCTCCAGTCTAACCTTTTCATGTTTTTTTCCACCCTTGCCTCCCCATTTTCCAGCCCCCCTTACACTCGAATAGTTTCTTTTTTTTCCCCCCCCCCACCTAGGACCATCGCGTTATTCTTTTTTGAGCTCCTTGGGCACTGTTCTCGGTGCGTGTACCACACGTTTGCCCATGGTTAATTTTTTTTCTGTGGTAGTTTCTAAGGGCCGCTTTTTCCGGCGTAAAAGTTTCCCCTCTACTTTACCCCTTGTGGCCGGGCGCCCCCCCGGATTACAACCGGTCATCAACCCCATCATCTTCCCCCTATATGTTTTGATCCCCCCACGGAAGGATTCATTTGTGCCCTGTGATTCACGGCCATCGTTTATGATATCTTCAGGGTGCACCCTCTCACAGTCCGTTCGCCCGTGGTTTTTTGACAGCCCAATGTATCCTTTTTTGTGGCTTGTAATTTAGGACCCCCTTTCAAATCTTTTCCTTTGGCTTTTTAGTAGTTTTCCGCACCGCCCCGACGTCCCCCCATGTCTGCATCTGGTCCCCACTACGTTTTTTCGTCTTCTTTTGGAGTTAAGCTACGGTTTCCCGACAAACCAACGCTTTAAGGATGTCCCTTCTTTCTTGTGTGTGTGGCGCCGTTTCCCTTATTACCTGACGGATTTTCCGGCCGTCTCCCATCCCCGTTTGTCCCTGCCCCCCCAGCCAGATTTTTCCAAAAAATTTGTCTCTTTTCTTTGACCACCGGTTCACCAACACACACTTCCCCTTTTTCAGAGATGGTCTGTTGGTTGGATTTTGTGTACCCTCGTTCTTCACCAGTGGGTGACCTGAAGGGTCATTTTTTCTTCCCCCCTTCCCCCTTAAAAGTTTTCCAAATTCGCTCAACAGTTCCCCCCCTTTGGACCATGCCCCGTTCGGGCAACGTGAAAACCTCCTTCTTGTTAAGGTTATAATGTTAGTGGGTTCTTCTTTTGCCCCTGGTCCGTCTTCTCTCTCTTTTTTTTCCTACTTTTTTTTTTTTTTTTGCGGAGAGATGGCAGTCGTTCCGATTTTTCCCACCTCCCCCGTTGAGACCCCTATACCACCAAAGTATTTTTGGTCACAGGGTTTTCAAGGTCCCTGGGACTGTTTGCCGCCCTTTAACACTCTCAATGAGGGGTTATTTTCCCTTACCAAACCCGTCCCCCCCAGGTGGTCCTACTATTTAAAAAACCGAGTGGACCTTTTTCCCCCTTAATCTTTAAGGTCGTCGTTTAACGCCTTCCCGACACCTCTGGCTTTCTGTTCTGTCCCGTTTGACTCACGTAGCGTTGCGTGTATCTGGTTCCGTTTTGGTTTCCACTTTCCACGGTTATTTGGACCGTTTCTTTCTCAACTTTGAGCGTTTTTGTAACCCCGCTCTTATCCCCCAATCCCCTTTAGTTTTTCTTGTGGTCAGATATTGTGTCCCCCCCCCCCCCCCCCCCCCCCCCCAGGGGGGGATTTGATCCTTGGTGTTACACTTCAAGCAACGGCCGAATTTTTCTTTCCTACAGGAAGACCTTGGCTCTGTTTTGTGTTGGTCCGTCCGAGACTTTGCTGTGCGGCCACATTCCCCCCCCCCAGTTTCGCTTCTTGTCAACAGGTTCCTTCAGGATGCCAGTGCCTCCTTTTCTTTTTTCACCGGAGTTGTTCTTTCTGCATGTAAACTCTTGATGCTCCCCATTGGTTGGTTTTCCCCCCTGTCCTCTTTTTTTTCCCCAAAGAGTCATTTTCCCCCACGGACCTTCGTTGGACCAGTTTTGCTTTTGCCCCCCGCTTTGACTCTTACCCATGGCGGGAGGTCGCACAAAACTACCCCCCCCCCCCTGGGATTCTTTTTTATGCTCAGACTTCCCGCATTTTCTTCTTGCTGGGCTTGTGAACCAGAACTGCCTTGAGCCCTGATTTTCCGTGGGTCCGGCACCAGCCCCTGTGGTTCTGAGCAGGAAACCAACCCCTTTCCTGTTACCGATTCAAAATCTTGCCTTCTAACCCTTTTTTTCCCCCCCCTCCCCATACACTGGATTGATCTGGTAATTTCTAGTTTCCCCCTCGTTTGATCAACGATTAATCCGGTATCCCTCGCTCCTTCGCCTTTCGCGGGTGTTTGTTTGTCTTGGCTGAACCCTTGAACGTCTAGCACGGGATTGGAGCAGTTTCACTTGTTTTCCACCCCCTTTTCACGCTGACCCCACCCAAATTGTGGCTTATTCTATGTTTTATTGTTTTTTATTTTTTCATCCTCAGACGTTTGGGACCTTTATTTTTTTCTGTTTGTGTACTCGCAATTCTGCCTTAAATAGTTCTCCAGGTAATGTCAAGAGGAGGTTGAAAGAGCTGCTCTACCCTGGTTACTTTTCTTTTTTGGCCCTTTTTCCACACTGCGGGGCCAGGACTGCTTTTTTTCCCAAAGGTTTTTGAACACTTAATTGTTCTTCTTTCCCCCCATTGCCCCCATAGCGCGTCGGTTAAACAGCACCTGTTGCTCCTGTTTGCTTGGTCTTTTTTTTTTAAGTGAGTCGAAAACCCCAAGATGATCGTGTTTTTCCACCTTCTGTTGGTCAGACCGTGGTTCCTTTTGTGGCATCCCGGTGGTACCAGTTTCCCCAATAATTCTGTGTTTTCTGTCCCCTTCGTCTGTTTCTGCCCCCCCCCCGGATGTGTTGACGGTTTATTAATAGGCAGGCGCCTTTCCCTCTGGTTCGGAGTTTGGCATCTGCACTCTCCTTTTGCACAAAGGTCTCCCCCGCACCTGAGCCGTGCCTTGTCCCTTCTTCCCTGCACAAAAAAAGTATTGGCCAGTTTTTTATTCTTTCACGTTTTTTTTGGATTTGCGCATAACCCTACGCGGGGTCTGATTTTTTCCGTCGCGCGAGACACAACCGACCCTCCCTTCTAGTGAGATTTTTTAATGGTATACCGTTTATCCTTAGCCTTTTCAACTCTTTTGTGCTGCTGGGAAAAATTCCATGTCACACCTTTGAGCATTTAGCCCTTGGCGTGCTTGCAGTCTTGTACCAGTGTGGTGTCTTTCAGAACTGGACTTTTCCTTTCGGAACCTCCCTTGTGATTCCGATCGTTGGTTCCTGATCCTCGGCTTGAACAGTAGGTGCGACCTGCCTCTTTGCCCTGATAATGACCGGTGCTGGAGTTTCCCGTCCCAGCTTTCCTTCGCAAACAAGTCGCTCGTTGGCCCCCACATGGAAACTGGCATTGGTGTTTCTGTTTCTTGGGTCCACTGCCCTGGGCCCCAAAATTTTTGCCTACTGGGGTTAGTGTTGTTTTCTTCCCAAACGCTTATTATTTCTTTTCTCCACAACAGAAGACGAGGACCACCCGCCGTGCCCCCCCCATCCGGATTTCTCGGTCCTTAAGAAGCACTTCTGTTAGCTCCTCCTTAATCCTTTCCACACAGTTTCCTAATCCTTCATGTTTCTAGCCGTCCCCCTGTGGTTCCCTCCCCCCTTTCACTTTTTTCCTCGTTTCTACCACCCCCCTTTCACAAACCCCCCGGAGTCCCCCCTTTTTCTTTTTTGTCCCATTGGCCTGGCCGACCCCTTTGCAACCCTCCCTTAATCGTTATTCTCCCCCCCCTTTGAAGTTGTTCCACTCTTCCACCTTGGCCTTTTTTTGGTAAACTTCACGCGCCATCTCCTACCATTTGCCACCCTTTAGCGTCGGACGATAGGTCTGCCTTTTCGCAGACCTTCCCCTCGGCTGCCGGGTTTTCTTGGGTCGTTTTCTTTTTACCCCCCTCGCTTAATGGCAGGCACCCGGGGTGACTGTATTTTTTTTTTTCTCGGCTGATTTTTAGTTTTGCACCAGTTATGTCGTCACTGGCATACTAACACCCCCCAACTGTTTTTCCATGCCAGTTGCCCCAACCTTGCCCTCCCATTGCGTTCAGTGGTGTGTGCCCCCCACCTAACACTTTGGACCAACGGGCTACATGATTTTCCCTTGTCATTGATGTGCCCGGCTGTTTTCGCTTTTTTGCTTCTGAGCAGTTTTTGAGGACTCACTTTTTCGCCCCCCCTTCGAATTTTCAGCAAAGGAATTAGTTGTACGACCGTGCTTTTTTCCGCTTCCCCCTTCAAATTTTTTTTTTATCGAGGCCCCTTTGTCCGTTTTTGAACCATATGTCTTTTCTTTATTACGACCCTCTGCCCTGTCTTCTCCTTTTGGCCTCCTTTCAAGCCAAGCCCATTTTTGTCGTATTTTTTTTCCTCATCCCCCACCCTTCTTGCCATATGGCATTGAGGAACCACCTTCTTTTTCATTGAGGTCCCATCGTCACTGGCCTACCTGAGTCTTTTGCTTTTTCCCTCCCGCCCCGCTCCATGGGAAATGTTTTCAACACCCTCGCCTGCGTTTTCACTCTTTTCTTTTTTTTCGGTCGTTCCTGCGGCGCCAGTGGCCTGATTGGTTCGTTGCACCCCAAACCTCACCCAGTTGTGTGCCGCGAAGACGGTTCTGTTTCCCGACTCGCAGGACCCCCCCCCGTCCCTACCCTTCCTTTCCCTTAAGCGTATACGGACCCCCCCTGTCTTAACCATCCTTTGTGACTCGTTTTTATTTTTTTTCGTATATGTTGGGAAGCAGTTTTGTCATGCCCTTTTTTTTTCCTCGTTGTTTTGAGAAACAGACCACAAGGGAACCCGGAAGGATTGGGTCTTTCTATCTGGCTATTCTTCACCCTCTATGGTTTTTTGTGTTTTTTTCAACCGATGACCGGAGGTTAAACGTCTTTGTGACTCCCAGAAAAGAAAACGCAGGAGTTTTTTTTTGCTGTTCAATAGTTTGCGCGTCTTTCGATGACTGTGCGGGGAATGAGTTTGAAGTTTTTTGTGGCACGTCGAGCGACCCAGCCATTCCATTTTTTTTGCCCTTACCTCAGAATCCCCCGTCGACCACAGTTGACGGTGGTTGTGTTACGATCCAATTCATGGCGGACGCCTGTCAAGGTAAGCACGGTGGGTTTTCGGTACGACCAAAGCATCTGTCTCCCTGTCGTCCTATTCCCCGGATCTCCCTCTCCTGTTCGTCAAGACCAGCCCGTCCAAGGCCATCCTCCCCCTTCTTCCCGTAACCCTGCTTTCGCCCGGATGGTCTTTTCCTGCCCCGGTTTTAAGGTCCTTGGACACCCTGTCTCTTTTCACGTGGACTCTTTTCTTTTTTAAAGCGTCGTGTTTTCGACGGTCTGCCTCCACCCTCCCTAACGTCAAAATCTTACCCACCCATTCCCGGAACACTCAAACCTGGCCCCCCTTTATTCCCCTTACAATTAGGTGTTTCCCAAACTTTTCCTTTTGGGTTTCCCCACAATTGGGATTCACCCTTTGTTTTACGGGAATTTGGGCCTACTTTTCCCCAATACATAATCTTCCCGCCTTTTTTTCCCAGGACTTTTGCTGGAGCTGCTGGGGGTTTACCATCCCCCACCTTGCTTCCCCGGTGAATTTGGCGTTCTTTGGTTAGCCCTTATTTTCCTGCCGCTTCCCCCTTGTCCCATGAGAGTGTGTCCCTCCAGTTAGTTTCCATCACCCCACAACTTTGTCCAATTTTAGATTGTTCCACCCCTACTTTTGCTTTCCAAATTTGGTCACTTGTTTAATCTTTATTTGGGGTTTCCTGTTTCGAGGTCGTTAAAGTGTGTTCGTGTTTTTTTTCCTTCAACCCCCCTTTACCATTTCTGTTTTTCTTTTTCTTTTAAATTTTTTTCCTTCACCGGGGTGTTGACGGGGGTTTTTTTATTGTGCCCCCTGAACTTCTTCTAGTACCTGTGGGTTTGAATATGTGAAATTCCTTGGAGTTTGATCCCCTTGTTAGGCCCTTAGCGGATTTTCCTTCTCCCGTTCTTTTGCTCTTATTTTAGATCATCCGATTTTCCCCGTTTTGGATTGTTTGTTTTTCGTATTCTTCTTTGAAATTCTTGGCCAACTTAAAACCAAAAACCCAACTTTCTTTTTCTTAGAATTGTTTTTAGGTTCACCCCCCCCCCCCCCTCACCGTGCCCCAATTCGACTTCGACCTTTTTTTTCGGCCTTCCAGTTCTTGGACCTTCCTTTGGCCGGCAACCTGGGCTCGGTCCGGTGGAGTATACCCTGCCCCCACCGCCCGGTTTGGAGGAACCCAATTTCCTCGTTCTGGAAAGGACCATGGCCATGTGGTAATCTTTTGGTTTTGAGATACGTTCCCCCCTTCTTTTCCGCCTTCCTCTGTCTGACGCCAACGTATTTGACCCCACGTATTTTGCCATTCTGGTCTTCTCTTCCCCCCCCCTGGTTTTCGGTTTTCACTCCCCCCCCCCAAACCGTTTGCCCGTCCCCTTCCCTCCTGCTTTTACTGTTAACGCCACCGTCGGCTTTTTTTGATTTTTAAAAGACTTCCCGTTTTTTTTTCTTTGTTGAACTCACTCCTACTCCTCCCGTCAAATCTGGTTTTTTATTGATCGGGCTGTTTGGTCGTTTTTTCCCCCCTTCTGCGTTTTTTTTATGTAACATCCCCCCTTTCTTTTTTATGCCGTGTTTAACCAATGTCTCCTTGCCCCTTCTTTGTGTTTTGTGATTTGCAATTGGCACTCCCCCCCTTTTTTCTGCTCACTGTCCTGGATGTTGAACCCCTTGTTCAAACTCATTCTCTGCAAGGTCCCGCGTTCCTGGCGTTCCTTTTTCTTCGTACCGCCGCAGCCCTCATAGGAAAATACGGTTACGTCGTTTGCAGGGCACCCGGTCCTTCTTTTTGTTACCCCCCTCCTTTTCCGCCCTAAAATTGGGAATTTGACCACCACTGTAAAATTTTTTGATTTCCTCGCCGTTTGAGGATTTTTGTCACACACAACAGTCATCCCTTGCCTTTTCGGTTGTGAGCTCTTTATTCTGGCTCAAGAACCCAACACGTTCCCCCCCTCCGACTTGCACGACTTTGCCCCCCTTCGTTTTGACAACCCAATTTTGGCTTCGACGCCTGTAAAAGAGAGTTTCCCCCCTCTGCTCTCAATTTTATTACAACACACAATAAAGTCTCTGTCCTTCCCCCCTCCCATTCCCTTTGCGGACCATAAAAATTGCCCCAACCCTTCTTTTCAGGCTATTTCACCACTCTCAATTTATGCGTAGTACGGCCCCCCAATGGGTTTTTTTTTTTTTTGTCCTGGACTTAACTGTTTCTCTTGCTGTGACCTGCTTTTTTCCTCCCCCCGTCCCATGAAAGTTCATTGTTACACAACCATTTTTTTAGCAAACGAGGCTCCCCCTCGGTGACCTTCACAGAATTTCCCCTTTCTTTTCCACCTCCGTGGTTTTTTTTTCTCCCCCCTTTTTCCCTCAGTGACGAAATTTATTGTTGCAATGGGTCACCCAGTTTTTTTGGCTACGTTATTGGTTTGAAACACACCCTAAACTTTTTTTTGATCCAGTCGATTTTTACTTTGATTGGGAGTGCCACTTCAATCGTTTATGTTCAGGGGCTCACTTGCCCTTTACCCCTTTTTCTTTGATTTATGGGAAACTTTTGTCTGGTTTCCTATCTGTTATACGGGTTGTGTTTGTTTTTGGCATCGCATGGGTAATTTTTCTTCGACCGCTGTTAACTTTTACAATTGGTTTACCGTCTGTGTGTCCGTTTTTTTTTTGGCATTGCTTTACCCCCACTCCTTTTAAAATGTGTGGCTGTGTCGTCCCCCCTGAGGAACAAAACTGTCAATAGAATTTCTTCCTACTTAGTTAGTCAAATTTTCCCCCCCTGTCTTTGGTTTAATTTTAATCTGGACATGTTCGAATATTTTTGTACTTTTTTTTCCCCCGTGGTTTTGCGCTTTTTGTTGTATCGTGCCCGGTGCAGCCGCCACATAGTTGCGGCTTGCTTTTTTTTTGACGTGGTGCGGGAATACCCCGGTTCCTGGCTTCAAGGTTCCCCCCGCCTACCGATTTTTCCCCCCCTTTTGTTTTATTTCAGTTTGTAAATCTGTTTTTTTTTTGTCGGGAAGCTACGGTTTTTTACGCAAACTCTCCACATTTTCTGGAAGATGTAAATCTTCCTTTTCCGTATTCAAGATCCTATTTATTACACATCCCCCCCTGAAGCCATACCCTGTTTTTTCCTTTTTTTCCAACATTTTTAGCCCTTATCACGTGACTGCTTTGGTGGAAAGTGTGTGTTGTAACTTCCGTCAGCTTTTTCACGGTGTGTTTGTTCCTTTATTTAATTATTTTTTCCCCCGATGGGTGCATAATCACTCTGTGTGAACAGGTGCACCCCCCGGGCCATTTTCGACCTGCTTTTTAAAGTTGGGACCCACGGGACCAACCCCCCCTTACTATTTCCTTCCCCAAGTTCGCTGTTTCTTTTTTGAGGGTGGGACGGGTTTTTTTTTCCCCTAC
>Ga0179593_1717222_pt1 | contig 14958 bp, 13 predicted proteins | sample CZODoug2_1_08_16_FD_185931 | JGI IMG/M metagenome (GOLD analysis project Ga0179593, IMG submission 185931) | Vadose zone soil fungal communities from Angelo Coast Range Reserve, California, USA - CZODoug2_1_08_16fungal (PacBio error correction) | ecosystem: Environmental > Terrestrial > Soil >... | reverse complement strand
ACTTCGCTTAGAGGTTCTTCTTAGGGAATAGCCTGAAGGTACGATTTTTTTCTTTCCCCTATTCGAGTCGTTTTTTCCTCTCTTCTTTCATGTCGCAAAAGATTTTCTCCCTCAGATTGTCGAGGTATCCCTCCCTTCTTGTGCACGCAGAAAGTGGTAATAGTTTTTCTGTCTGAATCGTCATCTCCTATTCGGGGATGCTGGCTTTCCCTCTCACCATCATCGTGGAACTCCTCCCTTCGCTGGTAAGCAAAAGAAAGCTTTCAGGTTAGGAGGAGAACTTTCTCCCCTCTATGTAAAGCTTTCCCGTTTCGAGCGTATAGTAAGGGATAGTAGTCTTCTAAGGAGTTAGGCAAAAAAGCTTTATGCTTTGCAAGTTCTTTTTCCTCCCCCACTCCGCCTTAGCTTTTTTTTCGAGCGTAGCAGGAGAGATTCCTTCCTCCTTTAAGGCCCCCTGCGTTCTTTCTGGTTTCTGCCAGCCCAGGCCCTTATTCCTTTTTCCTGTGACTGTAGATCGCCCTCCTCCCCCCGGATAGTGAAGGCCCTCTACTTCGATCTCTCTTTGTCCGGGACCCGAGCCTCCTTTCCAGACGGTGATAGGTTTCCTTTTTTTTTGTTTGCTCTTTTTTTTTTTTTTTCCCCTATACACGAGTGCGGTACGTTTTTTTTTCGAAGAGCGTTGATCGTTTCCTATCAGCTTGTCCAGGATTTCTTCTTTCTTTTGACATTTTTTTCCTTCCGACGGGTGATGATTTCCACCTCCCAAGGAGAAGCACTTTTCTTTTTTCCTCCTCCTGATGGAGAGGATGTCCTCTTTGTACGTGCCCTTTTGAGCGTGGCCTTTTTTTCCCTTCGGCGCAAGAAAAAACGTACCTAGTTCTCAGAATTTTTCCCTCAGCGAAGTTCCTTCCCCTTAATGAGAGTAACCTTCTTTTCCGTTAGCTAGTAGGCCTCTTCCTCTTGATAAAGAGATTTCTTTTCCTCTAGACACTTGCGAGAGTCTTTTTTTCCTCCGGGAAGATGCTCCTCCTCAGTACTGATGTACCTCCCCCCCCCTAGGGTTTTACCCTATCCTCTGACGGCGCTTCCTTCGAACAGAGAGTCCCTCCTTCTACTTACGTCAGGAAAACTCTACACCAAAGCGTGACCCAAGAATGCTCCATCCGGATTCCCATAGGTGGAACGCCTGGCTCTCACGCGGAGCTTGGCATAGCCTTTTGAATTATTACCGCTTCCTGCTGTGCGTGGACTCCGGATGAATGGCTTTCTCCTCTTTTCCAGGATCATAATCTCCCCTTCGGTTCGGCGGGCTACCTAAGTAACCCTTTCCTTCTCGGGATACGAGGAGCTTCCTTCGAACAGAGAAGCCATCCTAACTTTCCCCCCTGCGGTATATTCTATTCCTCACTCTGATCCAGACTCATCTTATCTCGGGAAATGGTAAACCCCCCCCTGAAGAACGGAGCGTCCTCGTTCTTTTTTTCGACGAAGTCACCTTCACACGACCGGACGTCCCTCTCTTCTTTCATATAGCTAACTTAGTCTCTATCTTGCATACCCTTCGGCCTTGCCTTTTCTTCCGGGTCTGTTACCGAGTAATAAGCCTGCCCCATCGCGGGAAGTTGGGTTAAGATCAGATAACCGACACCTCGGTTCCTTTTTTTCCACCCGGTTCTTTGCTTCCCCTTTCGCCTCTTCTTTCTTTCCAGAACGGTGAGACTCTTCTACTTTTCACACGCTCCAAAAAAAAGAGGGTACCGGCTCTCCCCTCTGGAAAGTCCTCCCTCTTCTGTGATGACGCGAGTTTCTTTTGGGCCGTGACCCGAAGCTTTTTTTTGTTCGTAGAGCGACAGATGCACGATAGTCAGCGCTTTTCACCTTCCCCCCTCTGTCATAATGCCCCGCATTTTTCTCTCGGTACGGTCTGGAAAACGTCCCAGGGGAAAAAGGCTAGTTTCTTTTAAGCGCGGCCCCCTGTCCTCGTTCTCTCTTGGTGCCAGCGTCTTTGGATCGTCCCGTGGAGACGGTGAGCCGATACGCGCCCCTTTCTTTTTCCAGCCCTTGCGCCTTTCTTTTCCAGAAAACTTTTTTCCTTCGATAAGCTCCCCGATTGCGGGTGATTACTTGCTTGTCCTCTTTTGGATGTCTGCCCTTTTTTAAGCGAAGACGACCTTCTGCTATGCGCGGCAAGATCCGATCCCCCTCACGCCCGACATTAGAGCTCTTTTCTTTGTGTTGAGAGAGATTTCCTTTTAGTTCGTCGCTGGTGCCCCGTTCCCAGTAGCATGAAGGAGGCTTTCCCAGTTTTCTTCGATCTTTCCTTGCACAACCGAAGTTTCTTTTTTGGGCCACTTCTGCTTCGACGCCAGCAACCCATTTTTTCTTACCTGTGTTCTCTTCCCTGCGGACTCCGGGGGCAGGAAATCCCTTTGCCCTCTCCTTCGTCCGACAACTTTATTTTTGATCAACGACATGATTCTCCATCCCGTTTCTCGTACCCCAGACGCTGAATATTATTCAGCGTGGCGCTTAGCTTCTCTCATGCCGAGGACCTTTTCTCCCATGGCCTGTGGGCAGCCAGATAAAGGCCGTTATGCTGGGGGACTTTTCTCCGTGATCGTGATGGAATAAACTTCCCTTCCTTTTCTGTCCGCTCCTCCCCTTTTCCCCAGTGTGCTTTAGTGTTCACTCCTCTCGAAAAAGGAGATTCTTCGATAAGTATTTAATTACGCCCTTTCCTGACCATGCTTTTTTTCGTGGGCTTCTTGCTTGATAGGACTTCTTTCTCCCTGCGCACAGTGTTGGCCCCTTTTGATCAAGAAGGGGGGAGGGTTTTCTTTTTTGTAGCCCATAACCTCTTTTCCCTGCGGTTCTTTTTCACGACGACGTACGATTTTCTTTGGGCCGGGGAGGACTGGCCCCCTCCCTTTTTTCGTCCGGTCTTGTAAATGTCATGCTCAGCCGGTTTTCCTGAGCGAGATGAGACCGTCACCCTCCTCCTCTAGTGGGACCTCTCTGCCTCCACCCCTTTATTCCCTTACTCTGAGAAAGATCCTCTTCAGTTCAGATTTGCCCGCCCGTTTCTTTTATCGCTTCCCTCCTCGGAAGCGGACCGATCCCCTGAATTTAGTCTTCGAGGGGTAGCCTTTCCATCGCGGTAAGCCTTCTCTTCCTTTCCTTCCCATGAGACTGGCCATGGCCCCGGTTGGTCTTCTTTCTGGCCTGGCGCATAGCCTCTTCGGTCAGCCCTCCCTACGCGGCCACAAGAAGCTCTTGGCGATGAGAAACAGCCTCTTTTTTTTTGCAGAGAGCGCTTCCGACGAGGCAACAGATGAGGCACGACTTTGAGAGGGAGACCCTTTGTTTACCACACGGTTTCCGCGATGTAGAAGAGACTTTTTCCTAGAAGAGGACGTATCTTTTTAAAGTTTTCCTCAGGAAAAGCATCTCTGTTTCTTTGCCGGGCTCTCCCGATAAGAAGGTTTTGCGGCAGTAGTTCCTTTTTGGGGCCGTAGAGATCCTTTGTCTTGCCGATACAACCTCCTTTCTCATTCGTTGAAGGATGTATTCCAATGAGGAGAACTTTAGGCTGGCCCTTCCCTCTTCCTTCCCCCAACGCTTTCGCCCCCTTCCCCGACATCAAGAAGTTTCTGAGAAACTCTCTTCCGCTCAACTTCCTTCTTCTAAGTGAGGAGCTTTTTCGGGAAGACTCCCATTGGCTCCGCCCTTCCGGAATTTTCTCCGAAAGGAAAAATCCACCTTTTCAAATGCTGACTTTTGGCGGTTCCTTACATTTTTCGTCTTTTTCCCTCCTGCGGATCGGCCTCTGTCCGGCTGGGTTCCCCTTTTCCAAGAGAATAAATCACTTCTGCGTTTTTTCGCGGGTCCCTTTTACCCGGATGTTCTACACGTAGGTTACCCTTCCTCCTTCGCAGGTCGAGGGCTATTAGACTATTCCCACGGTAAATACTTATTCTCTGGCTGGAAAAGGAGCCTTCTTCTTGTAAAGGAGAGTCGAAAGACTTTCCTCTCTTCCCACGTCTCTTTCGAGTACACCCACTCGGAATCCGGTCTGGTAAACAGGGTGTCCTTTCCCTGTTCGAGGAACCTCCACTCGTTGGCGCCTCCCTGTCTTTCCTCCGACGATCCGGGAAGAGTGTCTCCTTTCGTACGGGACTAAGGGGAAAGTTTTGGTGGAGAAAAAGTTCGTCTTCTATCTTTTTGCAGCCGCTCCTTGCGGTGTTCCCCACTGAAGGAAGGCTTTCTTTTTCGAGAGGTTTTTGAATTTTCTTTTCAACGATCTCGGCTTTTCGTCGACGCTTCTCCCAGGAAGACAGAAGCGGGGTTCCTTCTTCTTCCCAAGTGCATTTTGATCCCTCTCCTTCCCCTGTACTCGCTGTAGAAGGTTTGTGTTTTCTGACCACGATCCTTTTTCTCCCACAGCGGAAACGACCCCCCTTTCCTCTGATTCTTCCTCTTCCGGCAGGATGCAAGCGCCCCCCTTACGACTCCGCGAGCGAAGGATCCTCCTTCTCATAATAATTGTTGTTTTTTTTCCTTCTTTTTCGGTGCCACTTTCGCCTTTCTCTTTCTTTCCACCCTTCTTCCGATCGAGAGTGGACCTCTTCCTCGAGGCGCCTCCTCTTTTTGGTACAGGAGAGCTTTTCTCGTTACTCTCTACATTTCTCGAGGTCGAGGTTCATTTTTTTGACTGCGGCAAGTGTCTCTTCCCCTGCAACCACGCGGATGGAGTACCTTTTTTCCCTTTTCAGTAGTTCCTGAGCCGTTTCTGGCTTCGTCATGGGCCACCTTTCCCGTGGCCCTCATAAAGAATCTTTTGCAAACGAAAGCGTGATCGGTTCCTCTTAGAACGTGTTCTCTCCCCCTTCGTGTCCCTCTTCTTTTTTTTTTTGGAACGTTGTAATGACCTCAATCGTAGTAGAGAGACCATACGGTAGGGCCACTTCTTTCCACTGCACCCCGCATGTCGGAGAACCCTTTCCTTTCCTTCGAGTGGTTCCCTTTTACTCGCCACCGATTTCCCCTTTGAATCTCTATACTTCCTTTGGGCGACTGAGAATGTACCTTTGAGACTGGGAAAGCTCTTGGCAAAAGATTTTCCCCACCGCTCTTGTTTCTCGACCCGGATAGCTCTTTTAAAGCGTGTAGAGGTTATGGCCGGGAATCCCTCTTTTCGAATGCTTCCTTTCGCTGAGTGTACATAGTCCCATTCTTTGCGTCGGACGAGTAGTCCGCCGCCAGAGGCCTAACCCCCCCCCCTTTCCCCTCCAGGAGTTTCTCTGCGGGCGGCCTGAAACCTCTCGACTGTGACTTTTTTTTCGCACCAGCACAAGGAGACCCTCCTTTTTTCTGCAAGATTCCTTTTTTTGCTAGTCTTTCTTTTTATTTCGTCTTTTCTGGTCATTTTCTGGCCAGACGCCCCCTGCGACAGCAAAATTTCCTCCTTAATCCGCCATTTTCCCGAGTTCCACCAGACGAGTGCGTGTTTCCTGTCACCCACTCTAGTAGTCTGCTTTTGTGAACTTCCCCCCTTCTCAAGAGAATTCGAGAGAGTGTCTCCGGGAAGATGGAGATCTTCGATTCGCCGTCCCCTTTCGAAATACCCCTCCCTCGCGGAGGTTTTTTTTTAGTGAAGCTTCCTCCAGTCACCCGTGTCTCCACTGGGCCATCTGATCAAAGATTCCCCCTGCGGGCAGCGTAGAAACGGCCTCTTGCCGGTCGCTGTTCTCATCGCGTCGCTCAGGATTCGGTTTTTTTTTTTGCGTGCGTGGACCTTCTTTTCTGTTCCATCGGTCCCTTCCCCTCTCAGAATAGTTTTCTCTTCCGCCGGAGTGAAATTTTTTTTTTCAGTAAAGTGAAATCTTTCTTCTTGTGGCTGACCCTCTTTTTTTCCCCCTCTCCGACTAAGTCGAAACGTTCCTTTTTTTTTCCCTGAGGAAGCTGCAACTTCCTTTTCTGTTGCCCGGGACCTGGTCCACTTTTCCGTTTCGGTTCCTCCTGCTCTGCTCGAAGTTTGTTCCGTCACAAGGGGGCCCCCTCCGGCGTACAAATTCCCCTTGATCGTTTCGCTCACCTTTTCGCTACCGGCTAGATTGACTTCATCTCCCTGGAATTGACTGTTTTCCTCCTCAGGGGAAAGAGTACTCTTCCTTGCGTTTCTGAGTCCGTCGTCGGTTCCTCTTCCTCCTCGGCGACGGAGGCGTTTTCGGCTCCCTGCTTGACGCACCGCAACCGTTTTTTTTCTGAAAAAGCCTTCTGCTTTGAGCCCGGTCTACGCTCCCTACAGCACGATGAACACACATTCCGGGGTAGAAGAGTCTCTTTTTAAGGAAAGAAGTATACTTTTTTTTTTTCGCTTTGTTTTGTCGGCTCCCCCTGGCCCCCGGACGCACTGGCTCCCCCTCCGTAGGCGACAGATTAACGTCTCCTTTCTCGGCATTGATCTCCCTTGTTCGTAGAATTTTGTAACGACTTCCCCCTTTATGAGCCGGCGGGTAGGGCCCGGCATCATAGAAAGGGGGGACCCCCATTTTTATTGATCGGAAATAAGGCTCCCTTCTACTCTTCAGCGTCTTTCCTCGTGCGGTGGTCGAGTTTAATTCGGTAGGTTGGTTTTTCGGCTCAAGGGCCGCTTTCACCGCTCTTTACGAATTCTGTCCTTCCGGAGCAGAGACCCCTTCCACCAGGTCAGGCAAGATTTTTTTTTTCTGTGCTCCCTCTCGAGCGCCTGTTTTTCCTTGATCGCAGAATTTTTCTTTCCCCCCTGCATGCTCTGCGCTTCCTTCATACTCCTCTCTTTTTCTTTTTTTTTTGAGATGAGTTGATGATGCTTCTCGAGCTTGGCCTCTTTTTGTGTCCTCCCCTTATCAATTTCTTCCCGCCCTTTCGCTCGAGGGTGTTCTGCCCAGACAAGAGGTCCTCCATCAAAATCGGGGCCTTTTCTGAGTCGGTCTCCGGTTTCCCAGACTGGCGTGCTAGGACGGAGAGGTGCCGACAACCTTTCTCCTTTGTGCTCACTACCTGATTCTCCATTTCCCCTGCAGCGTTAGGTCACCAAGAAGAGGGAAGAGGAGTTTTTTCTTTTTTGCTCTATGCCTATCCTTTTTCCCAGGGCTGGAGCGGTTTTTTTCTTAACCGCCCGGCGAAGGAGGTCGTTCATATCACAGAGAAGTCTCCAATTTTTTACTGGGATATCGTGAATTCTTTTTCCTTCCCCCGTCGTTTCGCAAGCGCAGTCTTTTTCCCTCTTCGATCGACCTTCAGCGTCGAGGATACCGGTGTCCGACCTTCCTTCTTTCCGCTGTGGTGGGTTTTTTTTCTTCGACGATGAGAGTGATTTTTCCCTGGCACGAAATGATAGATGTCTTTCCCCCGGGTGGTCGCAATCTTCCCTCCTGAAACCGCAGCCTCTCGTTCTTGTATAGTATCGGGAAAAGCTTTTCTTTTTCTTGAGGAGGGGCCTCTACCAAGCGACCTTTACTTCCCTCACACCTTCACTGCAGATAAGCCCTTTCTAGTGCTTTTCCCCCCTTCACCATCAGCGTAGCGTTTTTTCGTCTAAGGGTGACGGCTCTCTCCCACTCTCTAGTCAGATCAGAACCATTAAAGCGAAGGGAGTCCTTCCTTTTGGTCGGGAAAACCCCGCTTCGACTGCAGCTTCCTTTCTTCCCAGCTAACGACAAGTCTCTTCTCCCTTGGTCCCTTCTTTTCTACGGACATCGCGCATGAAAAGCCGATCCTACAAAGATATTAAAGTTCACTTATCTTCAATTCAACTCCGGCTTTCCTTCCCTTCCCGATGATGATAATGGCTGCTCTCCCTCGCGCTGGTCCCTCCCTTTCCTCTTCTCCCCCCTTGAGCTAAGAGGCATGCGAACCTCGAGATCGGAGAACTTCGGAGAGCCCTCTTTTTTGAAGCCGTGTTTTTTCCTGCGTCGAACAAGCGGTGTAACGGTGGCCGAAGCGTCTTTCCCGAGATGCACTTCTCCGGGGTTGGTACCGGCCTTCGTCTTTACCGCGACGGAAACTTCCCCCTCTTTGGTTCCCCGCGGCCCGGCTCAGCAGACCCCTGAAGAATCGGTTTTCGATGTTCGGTGGAGACTTCTTTCTGATCGACCCTTTCCCGGTTTGTTCTTATTCCGGACGCCTTTCTTCTGTGGAGAGGACCCCCTCTTTTCCTTCGAGATTAAGGGTTATGGAGACGTTCGGCCACCCTCCCCTGCCAGCATACGACACTCCCAGACTTTTTCTCCGCCTCAAGCATTATTGTCTTTTCCGGGTGCTGGGGAGACTCGTCCGGTCGAAAGAGTTCCTTTCCTGCAGATAGGAAAGTTGACCGGACACTATTTATTTTGTGAAGTTCCCCTCCAACGGATAGGTTCCAGAAGATGTAGGACCTCCCTTTAGAGGAATCGTACTTTCCCCCCCCTCCTTCGAGAAGGCCCTCGGGGTCCCCGTCAATGACCTTCTCGACACGCGGTGAAAATTTTGACCGAGCCGTGGCGGGTCCTCGGCGATCGACGAGGCCACCCTCCAAATCGTTTGCATACGTCTTTTTCTCCACAGTGACCTTGTCCTTTTTCTCCCAGGAGGGGCCTGCTTTCTCTTTCTCCCATCGCTCATGATGAAGCCCTCGAGAAGGAAGCTCTTTGGTTTTCCTGCACAAAGTTGGCGCCGCCTTGGTGGAGACTCTTTTACGATCGGCAGGACGAGACTTTTTTTTCGGTCGGACTACTTTTTTGTCATCGAGGGGCTTTCGAACCAGTTCGAGAAGCCTTTTTTGTGGTGCAGCGATATTCCCCTTTTTTTCCCTCCTACTGCTTTCTGCTTTTCTTTTTCGTGGCCAAGGCGAAGGCCACAGATCTCGGGCCCTTCTGCTGTCGTGAAGTACGAAAGGCTCTTTTCTCTCGGACCCATTTCGCGTTTACTCAAAGCATAGTCCCCTCCTTCGCTTGTCTTTTCTGACTGTAAACCTCTTTTTGTACCAGCTGCCTCCCCCTTCTCGCGCTAGTGAAGGAAATATCCTCTTTCCCTTTTTGCCGCGACGCGAAAATCATTCCTCTTCCTACTCACTACGCTGTGTTTTTTCTTCCACTTCGCTTCGCGGAGTCGGTGATTTGAGAGTTTTCCTTTCTTTCCGATTCGAGAGTGCCTTCCCCTCTTTTATTTTGCTGTCTTTCGTTCTTCTACCTTTTCTTAGTCAGGACCCGAAATCTCCAGCTCGTAAAAGATTTATCGCCAGGAAGAAAAGTGCTTCCCCCCCCACACCCGGCTTCTCTTCCCTCTCCCAGGTACCCTCGGCCTAGATAGGGATTTTCTCGCCACGTGAAACCTCCCTAAAGGCTCATCTGCCCCCCTCCTGTGATCGGCTCACATTGGTCCCCTTTACGGCGGACAGATTTTTTCCCACCGATGGAAACGCTTTCTCCTACGCTTTCCGTCCGTTTCTTTTCTTACACGAAGGCTTTTCCTCCCTTCACGTCGCCAAGTTGTTCCCCCTCCGCCCCCCGCAGTTTCGACCCCAGAGGCTTTTTTTTTTTGGTACATAGGAGTCCTGCGAGTGGTCAGCTGCAGGAACTACCGACATGGCACTCCTCCCTGTTTGAGACTGTTCCGCGACGACGGATTCCGAATGTTAAGTTCTTTTTCGATACTATCCTTTTAGTGCTGCCCCTCTACGGCTTCGTGCCTTCTAAAGAGTGTAGCTTTTTTTTCACTTCTGCAAGGGACCTCTCTTCCAGTCTGACGAGGCTTTGACGTTTCTTTTCCCCAGCCCGGAACACTTTCCGCGCCGCCGCCGATCTTTTTTTTTTCCTAAAACCCTCTCTTTTCCCAGGCCGGTTATGGATGGATTTCTTCCCTGCCAATTAAGGGCTCTTTCTTTGGCGGTCGCCTCCCCGGATCCTCCTTTTTCCATTCGAGCAAGATGATTTCTTTCGTCGAAAGAGGAGGGGTTTTTTTCCCTTGAAGTGCTGTTGCCGGCCGCACCCGTCCCCTCCCCCCAGAACAGGACCTCGTTTTTCCCAGCATTGTAAGGTGCTCCCCCCCCCGACAGAAAACTGCTTTCTCCGGGGACTTGTCCCCAAGGGCACGGGAGTATCTCTATGACCCGTGCCAAAGACTGGGCAAGACTTTACTACCCCCAAGGCTTTTCCCCTTCTGTGGTCGAGCCCGGGTTGCTCTAAGACCCGTCTGTCCGTACCGCGTAAATTCCTCTGTAAATTCCCTTTTTGCTCCTGCAAGAGGAATCCTTCCAGATCTCCTGAAGAGCTTGGAAAAAGTGCTCCTGCCACAAGTGAATGCTCCTCCCAAAGGAGTCCTGCCGATAGGGGCTCTCGTCTGCTGGATGAGAGATCTCTAGGGATATCGCGCGTCCAGGAATTCGGGTTCCGGAGACGTAGACTCTTTACAGCCGCGAGTCCTCCTGAAGGGAGAGCGGCCCAGGCATCAAGAATCTTTCTAGAAAGAAGAAGTTTTCCCCTTCAATCATTTAAACGTGAATTCATATAGGTGTCGGTGTCTCCGGTCTTTCTCTTTAGATTCCCCTAGAGACAAGGTCCCTGCCCTACCCCGAACGTTTCCCCCCTCCACTTTTTTTTCTCGGGTAACGCTCCCTTTTGAAACGTCCGTCTCTGTTGACGCGTACATGTCCCTCAGAACGTTCCTAGAGTAAGGTCTCCTTTTTCCTGCGATCTCTAATTTCTCGCCGGAACCTGCCCCCCCAACGGCGCACGCTGATGTCGTTACTAAGCTTCTCTCCCGCTACGAGATACCTTCTCCCATTCCACTTGCCAGGTGTCTTATTACCACACCAAAAACACCGGGTCGGGGACCTCGTCCTCGGCCCGCGAACTCTTCCTCTTCTCCGCTCCCGCGAGACGTTGGTTCCTTGTTTCTTCCCCCGACACACTTGCCGCTTCTCTACCAGGGTGAGTTAGTCCTACTTCGCAGGTAGGGAACTCCTTGTTTTACCGCAAGGAGCCTAAGAGCCACCCCCCCCCTCGGAGTAAAGGTGTCGCCTTCCCAAGTCCAAGACCGATCCGAAAGACCGCGAATCTTCTTTTGCCTTTGTCGAGAGAATTTCGGACACAGGACCTCCTTCCTTTTTTCCAAAAAAGACCTTTTCGTCGCGCGAAAGCTCTCCGCGCGTCGGAAGTTAGAGCCTCTCACGAAACGGACTCTTAGAGGAAAGACCCCCCGAACTCCGACGGCTTCTTTTGTATGAAAAAGGCTCGCCAGGGTGAACCTTTAAGGAATGCTCTGCTAAGAGCCCCTTGCAATAATAGTCAGCGTCTTTTTGCCAGCCTACTTCTTTTAAGTGGTTTATTTGGTCGTGGAGACGTCTCCCTCTCAAGGTGTAGATTTTTGCCCACGATCTTCCACCTCCAGGATTGCTTTACACCAAGATCCCCGTTACACTCCGGAACCTCATGCGCTGATTATAATCTTGGGTGCTCCAGGTCCCGACAGATTTTGTGTCTTACTTGTGTTGCGGAAGAACTTGAACGCTCAGGCATTCCTCTGAACCGCGCGCAGCAACAGCCCCCCCCCTCCCGTACCATAGATTATTTCCTTTTTTTTTCTTGCTGAGAGCTATGCCTTTATGATGGATGATTCTCTTTCCTCCTCGAACGAGATGGTCAATGCGCTAGTCGAGATCCACTTCACGGAAAACTCCGGTCCCCTCCTTATGCCCCCCAGAGGACGGCCCCCCCTTAGAATCTTCCTCTTGGCATCCCCTGATCGATTCCCCTAATCCGGGTTTCTCCATGAATGGCTTTCTTTCCTTGAGAGGCTCGGTCTCTTGCTCGAATTTGATAGGTCCCCATATACTCAAGTAGATTTCCCTCAGAGTTTTCTCGGCACCAAGACGATGAACCTCTTCTTCGGTTTTTCCGCTCATGCTTCGTCCTGGTTCCCTGGCGATGGAAGCCTGTTTTTCTGGAACGTACCTCAGGAGAATGTCCTCCTGTCGTTCCTTTTTTTCAATTCTCCTTTTCTATAATTCCGACCGCTTACTCTTCCTCTTTAAGAGCGCGACCGTTCTTTTTAGAAATGCGCGGGTTTAAAGGAACCCTCTTTCCCAGGAGATCCCCATATTGTCGAGGAACGTTCTTCTCGGTAAGAGGGCGTTCCGCACGACACCTATTCCCCGCTGTGTTCTTGGAATCGTTGATCTACGCTGATCTCTACTCTTTCTGTCCAGAAATTGCCCCTTCATCTGTTAGGACTAAGAACCGGGTGTGCGGTTCTAAAGCGGCCAGAAGCTTTTTTTGTCTCCCAACTCAGGCCTTTCGGTTTATTCCTCTACTCTCAAGACGCCTGCTTCCTTTGCGGCGTATTTTCGTAAACTGAAATTCCCTCTTTTCTTTTAAAGTTAAAAGGGATTCCCCCCCCACTTGAAGAAGCTCAGCGTTCTTACCTCAGTGGTTCCCTAGAATCAACATCATCCCCCGATTCCGTCTTTTTTCCTGGTGAAGGCGTCTCCACCCAACGTCCTACGAAGTTTTTCTTCAACAGGGAGGAAATGAATTTTCTTTCTTCCAAGTTCGATGTTTCGTTGAACGGGCTAAGAAAATTCGTCTCTTCCTTCCTCAGGTAATAGACTATTATCTCCCCTCACCGTTTACGAACTTTTCTGGGTCCCTTCCATAGAATGGAGGATTTTCCCCCTCCGGTAGACCTCGCATATAAAGACCCGTCTTCCTCCGGGTCCGAGAGCCATGTTCCTTTGCGGTCTTCAATCCCCCCTTTCCTCTACCTGGGACATGGCGTCTTTTTTCCTTTAACTGAGGTTTCAAGAAACCCCCTGCTCGCCCATACTTCTTAATCTGAAGCGGGAGTCCTGTGAGACCCTTCGTTGTTGAGACAGTTCTCCTCTCTCAACGATCTCTTCAGAAGCCGTGGAGCTTCCGGGCCCAACTTCCCCCTTTGGAAGACTATTTCCGAGGCGACGAGGTCTCCCAGATCGTCTTCCCGCTGACTTTAACTGGCGGAAGTGACCCTCCTTTAAAGCAGACGGTTTTTCTCGACGCCAGCCGTTGATCGAACACCCCAGAACAAGATCTGCAGGGGATGATGGCCCTCCCGGGGGATCCCTTCTTTGCCGTCGAGAAGACTCCCTCCCCTTCCAGGGGGTTGCTCGAGTTAAAGATGCCCTACGCCTGAGTGAGGCTTCTCTCGTCTGACAGGGACCCCTTTCTAAATACGCGCACGCTTTATGGCAGATTTTTGAGTTCGTCCCCCCCAAAGAGAAAGGACACCTCCAAGGAAAGACCCCCTGAGGTTTCAAGACTCCAGAAGATTTCCCTCCCGGGAGGTTCCTTTGAGTGCTGGGTCCTTTCCCCCCCCCGGGCAAGCGTTCCCAAGTGTCCCTCTATCCGGAAAGCATCAAAAACCCTTTTGGCCTTTCCCTCCTTGAGGGTTTTCCCAGCCTCAAAGGCTAGGATTTTTGACGGTTCCCGAGTGTACGGCGTCCCTAGGTAAACGTACCCCTTTCAGGGAGAGACGGTTTTCTTCTTTAAGGCACTTTATGATAATAGACCAAGCTTTTCCTTTCCCGTGCAAGAGCCTTTCGAGGCGGAAGACTAGAGATCTCCCCCCCAGAATGGCCCTCTGGCATAAGTAGCCGGTCCTTTTCCTGGAGCAAAGTACCTGTTCCCCCTCGGTCGCAAAGGAAGGGACCTGAGCTCTCTTTCTGGAACGATCGAGTTTCCCCCCCCCCCCTAAGGCCGCTCTTTTCTTAAAAGTTTATAGAAATGCGGGTTTTTCGTGGAGACGTTTTTCTTTTTTGTGGAGAACGCCTTGCCTTCTCTTTAAGGACGAGTTCACTTTCCTTGGTCCGGGAATAAGGGGGCCCCCGTGGACATCCCCTCTTTCGAACCACGTTCTTCGCCTGGTGCAGCGATCATTTTCTACAGAGGGCACGAGATGGGCGTTCCATTCCAGCATAACGATTTTTTTCTTCTCCGTCGGCTTGACGATGTCTTACGCCAGCCTAGTTCGAGGAAAAAGGAGCCTGACCTGATCCCTGAGCCTCGACTCGACAAGCTTCTTTCGTTCGTGGGCGACTTCGTCCTTTTTAACAGCCGCGACTCACCTAGGCGTCCTCCCTGATCGGACCGGCCAGGGCATGCCTCTTCTAAATCACAGACTAGCGAAGCGCTCTCCTCTCCGTTGTTGTTGTTGAGTCTTCTTCTTCGACCTCCGGGGTGGTTGCGATGCGCGTTTCTTTCTTTCCGTCACGAGAGCGATTCGTCGTGAGGCTGGCTTTTTTCAGTAGAAAAGAACGCCTCGCGCGTACCCGTTGCGAGGTCGAGGCTCCTTTTCTCCACGTGGTCCTCGTCTCCCTGGAGTACGTCAGCGCCATCTTTTTCCCGACGGCCGAGAATCGGGATGCCCTCAATTTGCCAGCTGCAACATCATTCTCGGCTAAGATGGTCTAAAAAGCTGACTCGGAAAGTGACCGGCGTCATCAATTTTTTGCCACCTCCCCCCCTTGGCCGTAGTCCCCCCAGAGAGTCTCGGTCCTTCTCTTAGAGCGGACACGACTTCCCGTTCGACCCCACGTTGAACGGCGACCACCCCACATGCCACCAGCAGTCGGCCCCCCTGGACCACTTGGTGTGGGTGTATTTTCTACGTAAGGCCTTTGGTCGAGATCCTCTCAGTATGGGAGACCCCCCCGGTAATGGTGCGCCTGGTCCTGCAAGGGGACGACGGAGGCACCCCCCCTGTTCGTATGTGGCCTCGTTCTGACGACCGCGAACGGTCCTTGTAAAGAGTGTCGATCCCTTCTCCGGGTCCATGGAAGGGACCCCCTTCGGCCGGCGAGCCCCCTCCATTTTTAGAGATTGACTTCGGACACGCCGGACACGCGTGATTACCCTTTTTTCTCCCCCACCGCAGCCGAGCCCCTCTCTCCCCAGCAGATAAGAT
>Ga0179593_1631238_pt1 | contig 14958 bp, 20 predicted proteins | sample CZODoug2_1_08_16_FD_185931 | JGI IMG/M metagenome (GOLD analysis project Ga0179593, IMG submission 185931) | Vadose zone soil fungal communities from Angelo Coast Range Reserve, California, USA - CZODoug2_1_08_16fungal (PacBio error correction) | ecosystem: Environmental > Terrestrial > Soil >... | reverse complement strand
TTTAACCTTGTCATTTTTTTCTGCCTACCCCTCGTTTCTCTGAGACTGGTCCAGGATTGCTTCAGCGTTCAGAGAAAAGATGCACAAAGATTCCCCCTTATTCTTCGTTTTTACATTTTCCCCCCCCCCCTAGGCTTCTAATTCTTTTGACATTATGCACAAAGTGTTTTTGGGAGTGCCTTCTTTCCTCCCCGAATGTGGAACGCCGTTTCCCGCCCCCCCGTGGCCTTTTTTTACTCTTCCGGCAGAGAGGCCGTCCCCCCACGCGCCCCCAAGGGGACATGTTCCCATTTTCTTCCCTTAGTGAGGCTTGTAACCCGCTTGGTCCGTGCTGGTTCTATGATTTACTTGGTGGACACAGAATCAAGTTCTTTTACCCGACCTTGAGCTCCCACGTTTTACTAATCGTCGTGGTACCCTCCCATACGGCTTTTCCGAGGCGCCCTTTCCTTTTTAATCATATACCCCTCCGCCAGTCAACCCGCCCCACCCCCCAGTTTTCAAATAATCGCGTTCGAATGTGGTCCCTTCCCCCCCTTTCCTTCTTCCACGTTCCCTAGCTGATGTCGTCCCGCGGGAGTCTACCAACTCCATCAGCTCACCCCACCCCACGTGTTTTCCTTGGAAATCCTCTCGGCCCCAAACCTTCTTCGGAGGTTCGCAAGCCCTAATTGCCACCCCTCTATCCCTGGTTGCGCCGCTTTACCCTTCCAGCGCTTAGCCTCCCCCCACCACTTGCAGGCCCTATCAAAAGTCCCTTGCCCCCCCCGAGCATTTAGTAGCCCCCCTTTGCTCCCTCCCTTAGATTGCGGGTTTTTGTTCGGGTCTCCTCTCTCCTTCCAAACCGTGGCACGACCGCCGTCAATTGCTCCCCCAATCCCTCACGAAGTGATCTTTTAGTTTTTTACCCCCCTCACTCGCCTACGACCGAACCCCCGGAACAGGTCACCCGCTGCCTCTCCCCCCAAACCCACCTTTTCTTCCTTTAAAACTTTCTCTCATTCCCGAGCTGGCACGCTCTATATTCGTCCGATAATTGCTCCAGTTTTTTTCAGCCAGTGACCTCCTTTGGCTTTCTGTGATGTCTTGGTATTTTACCGAAACAAAAATGACTCCCTTTCTCCGTGGTCTAATGCTTCTTCCTCCCCTGCAGCCTCGGGGGTTTTCGAAGGTCTTTAATCTAAATTAAGTGTAGGAGACGATCAATGTCAAGTCCCTGATTGCGCCAGAGTTTTCGGCTCCCCCCCCCTGGTCAAGTCTTTTTCGCGCCCTCGGCTCCTTCGGGATGCTTTGCAAAGAGTAAGGTCTCCGTCATTTTATCCATTATGTAAACGAGACTTCCTCCAGAAAGGGAAGGTGCCCGAGCTTCCCCACTGTTTTTAAGTCCTGCCACGTCCCCCTTGGCCATGGGTCCCCTTTGACTTTTTCGATGCGCCCCAACCTGCGATTTTCTTCTCCGGGTTTTCTTTTTTCTTACTCTTTGGTAAGTCCAAGAAGGGAAACACCCCCAACTTTGGGGTCGGGTGTGCCCCCCCCCCCACTTCATTCAGTCCCCCAGTGGACTGAGGGCCGGGGGCACAGGTTCATGACCTTTCACTCTCCCGAGCCTAGGTGGTTTCCAATATTTGTCGAAACTTCCCTTTTTTCCTTCCATGCCCCGTTCATTGAATAGACAAAGGGAAGCACGTCCTTTCTTATTGCCCCCGACTGGCTTATCCTCTCTTTGAATCCCCGGTTTTTTTCCTTGAGGAACTATGAATTAAATTTTGCTTCGGTTCAGCTGGGTACGAACCATGTTCCCTCCTCCCGCTATCTTTTTTTCTTCAAATTATAGGAGGAGGGCGGAAGTGTTCCGGAGGAAATGGCCCGTTCTTTATGTTTGCCATCGTTCCCCCCCGTTTGGTTTATACCTTCCTTTCACAACCATTTGTTTACAAGCGGCTTGATTAGAATCGCATCTCTACCACCCCCCTTCATGTTCAAACCCACCCTCCTAGGGCAGTGATCAGCTACGCGTCAGTCTCACCAAATGATTGACAACACCCTTTCTCCCCCTAGGAAGTTTTAGACGTTGTCCTTCCCATTATTATGCGCATAAGAGAGGGACCCTACCCTTTTGGTTGTTGCGATATTTTTTCTAGACCTGTTGTTTCCGCATTTACGTAGCAGGTTTATGCTCTTTGTATGCTTCCTTCCCTTCCCCACCCTGCGGAGCTGGTCCCTAGGTTTTTTTGGTTGGTCTTTGTAGGAGGAAGGATGCCTCAAGCCCGAGCCAGAAGCGCGCCCCCCACCCCCCCCTCCTTGGAACACTGTATCCCAGGTGCTAGTGCTCTACACTTTCCATGAATCCTTTTTCCCCCCCACGTTCCCCCTCCTTCCGAAGTTTCAGCGTGCCTTTTTAGGCAGAGGCGTAATTCCACTCGAACCCGTACCGATCCCCCCGTGTAATGTCCGTGTGTCTTTTTCCTTTCCTTCTGAGATCATCGCCGCAAGGAGTCATAGATAAAGACCCCCTACAGGAACTTCCGGGCCACCGAGATCCGTTAGTCGAGACTCGAAAGGAACCCTTATCTCCAGACTTTTCATTACCCATCCGACAGTCCTTGACGCCATCCTTACTTTCCCCTGTTCCCCCTGCACCGTAAGGTATTTGCACACATGTGCACTTCCTTTGATTTTTTTTTTCCCAAAGCACTCCATAGTGGTCGTTCACTTTATCTGCGCTGCCACCACCCATTCTTGCCTGAACGCATGGCACCCTACAAGAGAGGTATGGGCCCCCGGAGCCCCTTAAACCTTAGCTCCACTAGAACCCCCTTTTGGGCCCCGTTTGACTGCTCGATCCCTTATCTGCCCACCCCTTTTGTTAACTCATCTATTTATTTATTAATAGTACTGTTTTCTCCCCACCTCTCATATCAACGTGACGAATTTTCCCCCAGACTGCCCCCTTGAAGACCATATTGCCCGTCAAAGCCTCCTCCTGGTTGACCGATGTCTCCCCTGAACCCTTTCGAAAGAGGTCCTGGATCTTTTCCCCAAGTCGTAAGCATAGGAAGGGATTTTTAACCCGCGGCGTTTTCCCCCCCCTCCTTGGCGCTCTTATTCGTCTTTCCACCAATTTCTTGTTTCTTTTTTTTTTCTTTGATCGCATCATCGTCCTCTTTTCGGAGGTCCTGCTAAAAATGCTTCTCTTTCCTTTCAGGCATTATAGTATTGGTCCCCCAGCTTCTCTTTGCCACTTTTTGACCCTTGATAGGTTGTGTTTCATCGTTCAATGATGGGGTTTAGGATCTGTCTCATCCTATATTTAGCGAGATCAATACCCTTTACCACCCGTACGTGTGTTTTTCCGCGCGCTAGGCCTGTCTTTGCCATTGGGCAGGAATTTCTGATCAGCCCATTAATCAATCCCCCCGACCTTCCCCCCCTTTCTTCTTTTCGACACGCTGGGTGTTTTCTCGGCTCCTGACCTTGATCTCCTGCCCATTGGATTTTTCCCCCTAATTGTGTGGTCTCGCAGGTGTTGCTTTCCTTCCCCCTTTATGTTCACTGGATCACGTTTCTCCCAGGGAGTTTTCTTTTACTCGGCAGTGACGGCAACGTGGATCCGACCACAAAAAATTCCTCCTAAACTACTTTTGTGCGATTTCCCTGAGGTAAATTGTGTCGACGGTGGTCGCTGCTTAAGGGGGTCCCGCATCCCTCCCTGCGGGTCCTCCCTTCCGTACGGTTCTTGTTCACCCCCACGAGCGGCGAGGGGGACCTAGCGATGGGGTGTGTGGGACTTTTTGTTCCCCACAGGGTTGTTCAGGGCGGCGCTTATTGTCCGCGAGGGCTCCGCGTACATCTTTCCAGGCTCCTAACTCTCGTCCATTCGCCCGGTTGACCCCCCATTTTCTTACGTGATTCCATTTAATCCTGTTTGGTTTGTTATTATCGTCCCCTCTTCGTGAACCCCAAGTTAAGGTATTTTTGAATTTCCCCCCAACAGATCAGTTCTAATTGGTTCCCCCCCCGCTGTACCTTTTTTTCAGATGCGATGTTCTTGTGATGGAGAGTGGTTGTCCCCCTCTACTGACGACCCTATTTACCCTTTTCCCCCGGTCCCCCCTGTATTGGGATCTATGCCATTCGGTCTCACCCCTCCAGCCAGTTTTTTTCATGCTTTACAGCCTTCCCTTCATTTTTTTCCCCCCCCCCACCCTTTCTTTCTTTTGCATTCACATTTAGATGAACTGTTTACTTTCTCCCTTTCCTTGGGTTTTTCCTATCCCCCCCCGCACAGCTTTTCCCTTTCTCGGAACCCCCTTGGAGACCCGACTCTTCCCCATTCTTTTCTCAATAATTTTGATGGCTCTAGTCCCCCTGGTGAATGTTCATCTCCTTTACTTACTTTTTTTTTCTTTTCTTCCCCCTTGATGCCCTTCCCTCTTTCGCTGAAACGTGTTGCCAAGTTCGAACCGTTTCTTTTCGTTCCTTGTCGAAAATGGATCTTTTCTAACTCCCTTTTCTTCTGCCCCACGGCTGTTGCGTTTTTTGACGACCGTGTGTGGTACGGAGCGCAACGATTTTGTCCCGCGCTTTGTTGTCCCTTTGTATTATGTCCTCTTCCGCTGATGAGGATCCCGGCCAATCCCCCCAGGTCCTTCCCGCACTTTGACGTTCCTGAGCTTTGCACCCCTTCGATTCCCATATGGGGATCCCTCTTTCTTCCCCTTTTTTTCTTACTCCTGCTTCGACGTGCTACTGGAGCTAACGGTCGCCCCTTCGTCCTGGTTTGGCTCCCACTTACCGTTTTCTCTCGTTCCCCCCATTCCCCCCCTGGCAACTTCGGCAGCCACTCGCCACCACCTGTGTTTTTTTTCCCCCCCCTTTCCCTTAATACCTCGTAGAAGGGGGCCGTGCACCTTTTAGACCCTTATTTCTTCCCACTATGTCCCCCCGAAAGTTTTTTCCCTATTTCAGTTGACCAGTAAAGCAGCACTTATCCCCCAAGGGTTTTACACTCCCCTCGCCTTTTTTTCCCTGGCCCCCCCCGGCTTTTGTTGGATTTTAGACACTCAGCTTCCTTGCCTTCTCTTTCCTTAGGACCCTGCTACCTATTTTCCTTTCATTCTAACACTCGACGGCAGCTCCCCAACCACCGCAGGCTCTTCAAACCCCCCTGTCTTCCACTTCTCTTTGCAAGGCTGCCCCCTCTTACCCCCCATCTTTTAGAAAGCCCCTTTAGATTCCTCTTCTGTGATCTCGGCTGTCTTCCCTCTTTTTTCCCCCACATGCCGAAAAGTTCAATTCCCTATTCAAGAGAGGTGCAATGTCTCCGAACCTCCCCCCTGTTTTTCTCTTTGACCCTCCTTTTCCATCCACAGTGAAAACCATTTGACCGAATTCCACAAACCGATCCTCCCCTTCTCCCCCGTTTTTTCTTTCCTTGCATCTGCCTTCCACTTCTCTCATTCCGGCTTCTGTGTTAGGGACCTCTTCAGCTTAGATGAGTTCTCGTTGGTCCCTTATCAGCACCCCTTGGATCGTTTCCGCCGTACTGCGCTCGGAAACGGTTGCTGCTCGGCCCTGCGTTTTTTTACTACCGAAATTAGTAGGTTTCCTCCTGAGCTTCTTTTGAAGAGCCGTCCCCCCCCCCCCCCTTTGGCTCCCCCTTCGTCAAGTCCTTGAAATATTTCTTCTTCGGTCTTTTCTTGCCCATGTGAAATCCGAGCATTTTCTTCCTTACATTCCTTTTGACCTATTTCCCTCCCAATCTACCCAAGGTTGTCCAGATCTCCACCCCCGTTTAATTCCCTCTCTTAACTCCTTGAACAGAGAATTTGCGTGATGGACAAGAAGGATTCTCTTTGATGATTTCAAGTCTGCCCAAATCCCCTGTTGGTCCTGTCGCAAGCCCGAGGGACTTGCCCCCAACCCACAGCCCCTTTCTATTAGTTCCCTACCTGTTGTCTTACGGATCTTTTTCACCTATCGTCGATCAGTCTTCGTTTGTCCCCCTCGATTTTTCACAATTCTTTTTCTTCGACAATTTGAAAGGCTGAACCGTTGGACCTCACCCCTTTAGTTTTTTCTTTCGTTTAGAACATTTTTTCCGTTTCTTTTTTTCGCTTATTTTTAATATCTAGCCCCTCTTCTCTTTTGATATTCTTTTCCCGTGTAGTTACTGGACTTTCCCTACCAATCTTGAATACAGCCATTTTTCTCCCGTTGAGCCCTATGTCGGAGGGGGTTAACCAGGCTGGTTCGGTCCTCCCCCTTCTTACTTTTCTTCCCAGGTTTTCCAGTCCGTTCAGGCTGGACGCTCGTTTTTTCCTCTGCTTCTGAATCCTCCTTTTTTTTCTTCGCCCCCCCCACATCCTCCCCTTTCCCCCTAACCCACCCACCACGGCGGCAGTCCGTTATAGTCCTCCTATTCTTCACACCACAGACCTTTTCCCCCCAATTGATCTCTCCTTCGCACAGAGAGGAGGAGATTCCTTCAAACTGAGAGATGGGAAGCAGATCCGGGCTTTTATTGCTCCTCTCCCTGGTAATTCCCGGGCCCGTTCTACTCCGAGTCGTTCTACGGAAACATTGAAGTGTTGTATTTTTCCCTTTATGTAAGTATTTTTGTAGTGTGATTAGGCAGGATCTTCCTTTTGTCCAGATTTGGTAGTCTTCTTTTTTTTTTCCTAGCTGCTTTCTCTTTTGCCGGACATAGTGCGTTTTCGAAATTCATCCTCCCCTCCGTCCCGCCAACAATGGCTTGTTTTCCGGCCCTGTAACATGTCTTTCTCGTCCTTTAGTCCCGGACAGTCCCAGTAACTTGTCTTTCAAACTGTTTAACAGCCCCCCTGTTCTTACCTCCGAGGGTCAAAGGGTAGGCCTAGTGTATTATTACGAGACTAACAAACCCCCTTTCAGGTTCCCTTTGCACATTTCTTTATTCAAGATATTACAGGCCTCTTTTTCCTCCCTCTTGACCCTCTCTTTTGTAGACCCCTACACTCGTAGCTGTAATGTATATCCCCCCTCCAAGTCATTGACTGCCACCCTCCCCAAGCGCTACGCCTCTCCCTTTTGCCTGTTCCCTTTTCCACAGCCTTTCATTGGCCCACCCTCTAATTGTGCCGGTTTTGTGCAAGATAAATAGCTTTGTGGTCTCCCTTACTGATGGAAACCCTCTTTCTTTTTTCTCGACCTTGTCAAAATCCCGCACAGCATGTCACATTTAATTTCGCCCCCCCCCGTCCCTTTCCCAATTGCACCACCACTGTCCGTGTCTTGCTCTTTGACCTAACTTGTTTCCTCTCTTTCACATGTTGCTCTTAGTCTTCCGTTGAAGTACCTTCTCTCCCTCCGGCTTCCTTCCTTGCTCCCCCTGGAACAGCTCCTCACTTCTTGCCTCTTCCGCAGTGGCAATGTTTTTTTCTTTCCCCACAGAAAACGGATAGTTTAATTTCTCCTCTTACTTAAGTAAGACCCCTTTTTACCCACCCTTCGGCTATATCCTTCTTCTGAGTGCCTCAGTTTAGGCCCCACTCCCGGTATTTTTTTTTGTTGCTGTTGCTTCCAGAACTCCTCGGTAATCTGACCCGAGGTTATTTTACCTTTCTGCTTAGATGTTACGGACCTTCGAATTATCATCCAAGCTCATTCCCCCTTTTCGCCTTCTGGCACGTTTATAAGGTCCATGACCTTTTTTTTGTCCTTTTTTCCGGGGTTTTCTTCGCTTTTTTCTTTTTCGACTATTATCCCTTGGACACTTTCAAAGCAACGTCCCCCCTGTTGATCTGCTCCTGCCGGGCTTCGTCCCCCCCCCCTTTTTCTTGGAAGTTTTCTTATCCGGACTCGGACGCTCCTCAACTCCCAGCACGAACTATGGAACTTTCTGATCCCTCCCGGTTGGTTTTCTGATTCGAGCTCCCAGAATTGATTGACTCCCCCACGTTCCGCACGGTTTTTGGAAATTATGCTTGTTGTTTGTCTGTTCGTGTTCAGCCTAAACTATTTTTTTTCGTTTTCTTTTTTACTTAGAGATTTCTTCCCCCTGCGACCTCCTACTTCCCCCGGTTCCCACGTCTCTGCGGTTTTTTTTCTTTTTCCACCCCTTTTGTGTACCCTTGTCTTTTAGTTTGTCCTCTAAGGGACTAACGTATAATTTCCCGAAGAGTGGCGACCCACTATTTAAGGTAGTTTCATGGGTTGCGACAACTTCTCCCCTCGAGCGCCCCCGGGCAGGAGGGATGAACTCGTGTGGGTTCTTTCTTTGAGGAGCTTTGAATTTTCTCGATAGTCTGGGGCATGTCAATGATGCCAACCCCTTCCTAGAGAACTTTGAAGGCAGGGTCGAGCAAAAAATGGGTCGCCCCTTTCTCGAAAGGTACGAGGGAGAGCCTCTGGTTTTGGAGACACTTTAATCCCCCTATATTGCATTCAGTCTACTTGTCCAAAACTGAACTTTGTAAGACCGACTGGTATTATTGGATGTGTTTCCACTTGAACCGGATACTCGCTTTAACTGCACCATGAGAGGCCACCTTTTCCCGTTAGGACTGACCCTTTCTTTTAAACACCCTCCTGGTGTGTTTCCTTCTTTCCACTTTCTTTGCCTTCTCCCCATTTTCCCCTTCCGAGAATCGAGTTCCTCCTCGTTTTATCACACGTTTTTCGCTTTCTTTGAGCATTTTTTCATTCCCTTCCCCTCCCCCAAGGTCCTGAAAAGCTACCAACCTTTGGACTCTCTTTTCGCTCCTTTTTTTCTGTTTTTTTTTTATCGTCACCCTTTGTCCCCCCCTCCTTTTTCGAGACCCTACCTGTGGCTTGAAACCCTTATTTCCAAATTTCATAGTAAAGTGTCTTAAGCTTAGACCCAGATTCTTTAGGTACCTGGGTCCCCATCTTCCTTAGTCAGCAAGAGTATTCCCAATCGTGCTTTTTGACGACTTTTTTATGGTGGAAAGCCAGGTCGTTTCTGAGTTTTGGGCCCTCGCAGTTATTGCGGGATTTTCCTGTTTCTTCGTGACCTCGCCCCCCCCCTAGCTGCCATCGGTCAACTCTTCCCCGTGCGCGTGGAACCTCGACCTATGTTCTGACTGCGGCCCCATTGGGGGCGCCTCCTAAAGGCCCTACGTCCCCCTCTTGGCCTTTCCTCACGACCCTTTCTTACGGGTTCTTCCTTCCGGCTCTTTTTCTTCCCCTTCGACATGTCTGTTACACGCGGCTTTTTTTCCGACCTCCACCCCCCCCCCCCCCCCCCCCGTTCTTCCACCCCTTACCTTCCCCCTCGTTGAAGGGTGCCCGCCCGCCTTTGTAAGCGTCGTTTTTCCCCTATGCCCTTCTCCGCTTCCTTAGGGAGGCTGCTCCCAATTTCTTTCCATCAGCGACCGTCGCCACCGTTTTGGTTGTGTCGCAGAGCACTGGCTTTCGAGAACGTTATGCTCTTTTCCCCTCGATGAACATTCTCGTCCTCCGGCTCGGAACTGAACAGCCGAGAATCCCAATGCCAGGTCTTCCCCCACAAGTGATTTATTCATCGCCCTGGATCCCATTCTCCTACCCCAGAGTATACCCCCAGCCCAGGGTCCCGTTAGCTTTTTCTTTTCTGGTTCTTTTTTGTTACGGGAGGATCTGTCAGCAAATTCCACATAGTGGCCGCACACCCCAGTCGCCATTTTTCCCCTCACCCGCCTTCTTCGTTCGCCTAAATAGTTTGTCTCCCCCCCCTAATTCCCCCTCAGGAACCCCGCCCATTGCACCTTTTCCTAAACCCCCCCTATTCCTTTCGGAGGGGGCAACGTCTTTCACGTGCTTTGAAGGGGCCACGTTTCGTTCTATCCGTCCACTTTTTCTTTTTTCCGTCGCGTGACTCCGGGACCGCTGATGAGTTCCTCTAACTCCCCCAAAACGAACCCCGGGTACTTTGACGAGTTTTTTTGCTCTCAGACTTGGCTCTCCGTTTAAGATCTACCATTAAGTATTTACTCCCGAGAGGATCCCTTCCTCTTTTCTTGACCCTTTTTTTATGTTATCACTGTTCCCCCCTTCTATGCTGGAATCCATTCGCTCGGGCGTCGGCCAGGTCAGGCGAGCCGGTCTGAGTGCTTACCCGGGCCCCTTAATATAACCGCTTCACATCTGTGAAGTCCCCAACACCCTTCCTCCTCTTCAAGATCCCCGAAAAGGACCACTTCCCCCCATTTTTTTATTTAACCGCTTTGGCATGAAGACCTTTGAAGCTCTGATGGGTAAGTGCCTTACTGCAAACCTTGCGCGCGTGCTAACCCATCCGATTGGTTTTTCCCACCCGCCCAGGCCCCTAAGTTCAAGGACCACTGCGTTGCACAGTGGCAAGGCCACTCTTCTAATTTCGATCCTTATTCCGGATCCCTATGTAGTCTCCCATGTGCGCGACTTCCCCAGTTTTTACCCTCGCTGTCCCTACAGCTTTCGTCGTCGGTCCGAACCCCTGAGCGTTTCTTACTGCTACTTGAGACTGATCTACATAGGAAGAGTGATTTTCCGTTTAGTACGGTTCGCGGAAACCGTACAACTCTGTCATCGAAATGTTTTTCTCCTATTTTAGTCTGCCAAGCCGTAGTCTTTGGAATTGGGTTCCGGTGCAGGGCTGTATGGATGCTACACTCGAAAGGGGGTGGTCCCACCCAAGCTGAATTGGGTGGTCCCCCCTTCCCCTTGGGCTGCTGTCTTCACTCCCTTTTCCTGTCCCCGACCACCCCACTTCTGCTCCAAACCTACATGGGTCAAAGCCTCATCCGTTCAGTGCCTAACTCAGCACCCCCCAACTAGCAAACTTGCGTCCTTTCTCTTAAGGCAGGCGCGACGACCCTCTTCTCCTCTTTCATCCTCCTCTTCTTTTTGTTTTAGAGACCTCTTCGTCTCCTCCCATAATGCGAGTTGATAAAGACTCCTCTTCGGTTTGCTCTTTTTGCGAAGGAGTAAGTCTTACGGATCCGTGAATCCGTTTACCCTGGTCGGGGGGTTTGTCGATCGTGAGGCTTGTAGGAGAGCTTCGACGGCAACCCTTAGCGCCGCGCCCGCGCAAAAACCCAAAGTTCGTTACTGGACATGGATCCCCGTGGAAGTGGTATCATAACATTTCTCCAGTGCCTCCCCCACATTTCCCTGCCTGCGGCTCAAGCTTAATCGCTAGGGCTTGCCCTCAATCTTCCCGAGTCCAGTTTAAAAACAGGGAAAGTTACTGCAGCTTCCCTCGATAGGATTTTTCTCCCCCAGGCACTATTTTTAGATCTCTAACGTTTAGAAATCTCTTATAAAACATGCTATGAAGGGCGAGCCAAAACGCATTTATATCCCCGACATCAAGAAGAATCGACGCTTTCCTTGCACGGAAGGCAAACTTTTCAATGACCAGCACCGCTGTTTCCCTCCCCTAAAGGAAGAATTGCCCCTGTCGTTTGGGCCCCAAAAAGTTTTTGTTCTGAGACCTGTGCGACCAGTGAAAACAAGACCCGTTGTTCCGTCATGGCTCCCCATCCCCCCCCTCACGCCCCTTGCCCCAACCACTGTGTGGTCGTTTGTGCTGGATTTGAGTTGCTTCCCCTTGGTTGTCTTTTCTTCACATTTGACCTGTCTTTCCTAACCCGCTTGTTTGGCCTTTTAACCCTTCTGCTACACTGGCCTCCTGGTCCCCCCCCCCGGGAGGCTCTCCCCCTCGCACAGAAGTCGTGCCCCTCAGTCTCTTGGGAACGATACATCACACGCTTATTTATCCCTTCTTAGTACGTCCCCTTCACTCGATATTAACTTTCGCTATCATCTTTGCTTCTTCTGCTATTAGAGAGTCCACCGATTCCACGGATCCGTTTTCTTGGTCTGAGTGAATTCAGAAATTTGCCACTCAGCGCCGCACCGAGGTCAGAGGTCACCCTGAGCCGTACTCTTTCCCTGACCGATCATATCACGTGCCCATTCTCCCTTTCAGCACCGTTTTGCTCCCCCCTTGAGGTTTGGGACCGTCGTCAGTTGCACTTGTCCTTTTTAGTGTCAATCTCCCTGAGATTCGTTCCGGCCAACGAAACAGCAAAGGATTTCCTTACCCCTTGCCGCCTTATTTTGCCAAAGTGCTGGCAAGTGTCCATCTCTCGGATCCGAAGCCGCCTAACTCCCGATCCCTCAAGGTCCACCTTTCCGCTCATGCTGGGTAGATTCGTATGAAGTCTGAGTCATCCAGTGGCCGCCCTTTGTTGCCCTGCAGTTGTGGTTTTGGAGCGGATCAGGCGTAGTGTGCGACATTCCAAAGGGATTTGGGGAGGGGGAGGGGGGAACTAGCGCGAGTCCTTTCCCCCCCCTCCGCCCTCCTTCCTCCCCCCCCAACCCCCCAACACCCCCCATGCTACTTGTTTTCCCCGTCTCGCTGTAGCCGTTTTTTGCCCGGCGGGGTCCGCTCCCTCCTGCCCGATGTATTTTTTCCCTGAGGGGCCGAACTCTCTTCAGGTCCCCGCTGCTGGCACTTCGCGTCCGGGGTTTAATTATCGAGAAACCCCCGGTTTTTTGATGCTCGTCGTTCGCGCGATTTGCTGATTCCCCTGCACGCGACCCTTCCCTCTCGCCCATGCGTAATTTTCCTTTGAGCCCCCCCCCGGTGTACGTGATTTTGCAGTGAGACCATTTCATCGTAGCCCGTTGGTGGGCTCCACCCAGTTCCGACTATTGAACCATCGGCACTCGACTGTTCACACGATATCCTTGAGCGTTTTGCCTGTGATTCGCTTTGCCTCCTCTCTTTCTAATTGCCGCCCTATTTTTAACTGGCACCCGCCGCGGACCGTGAGGCTTTTTTGTCTCACAGTTCCGGTCCCAAACCCTGTCCTTGACTTGTGTTGCCTTGTTTACATTGCTTTCTGACTTTTCTTAATGTCACTCCCCGCCTCTTTGTCGTTCTAATTGCCTTAACGTTCCACATTCCTTGTTGACTTGGTTTCCCCAATGCCCTCCCCTCATTCCCCTTCTCGGAGTTGACACCCTTTTTCTTGTGATTCCTCCCCTTTGTTTTTGTGGATTTTTGTAAAAAGGCTGTCGCCTGTTCCGCGCCCCTTGACCCTTTCTTGGATGGAGAACGATGAGCTCAAGCAGTTTTTCCCTTTTGATGTCCACTCCTGATTTTAGGTTTCGTTTTTTTCACCCACCTTCTTTAGAAAGCAGGTCCAATATGCAACACCCTGTTTTGAGAACGGAATGGGGGGCCTTCTCCCCTAACGATGGCTTGGGGGACAGGTTTCCCTCGAGAGGAGGTAGAGATAAAATCACTCTCCCAACCCGACCCCCACCAACACCACCCCCCCCTAACCTCCACACCACCAAACGCCCCCACACACCCTCCTCCAACAAAGCCCCCCCTCACCCGCCCCACACCCACTCAAACACAACTCCCCCAACAAGCACCCACACACAAACCCCCCCCTTCCCCCCCCCCCCCCCCCCCCCCCCCCCCCCCCCCCCCCCCCCCCCCCCCCCCCCTCGCCCCCCACCTTCTGACGTTCCTGACTGAACAAGTCGTGTTCTTTTGGATTCCCCACTGGAACTTTGTGGCTCAGGGCTCCCCTCCCTCTCTTTTTTGAACCCTGTAAGTCCTAATAGGAATGGTTTTTTTGGCCCAATACATAAGTCGCTTGTCTCGCTTTTCTCCTTTTTTGAAGTCCCATTTTAAGACCGACTTGTCCTTAGCAACGTTTCTCTTCCCATAATCCCTGTGATGGGTTTTCTGCAGCGAGTCCATGAGTTTTTCTTGCGATGCCCGCCGGGCTTGTTTTACCACCCCTTCCTCTCCCCCGCTTTTCACGTGTTTGACATTTTTTGATCCGGAGAGACTCAACCTATTTCGGTATTCTTTTCTCCGCCCTTCCTGATCCTTCGCCGGAAAAACATCCTTCTGTTTTTGCTTTCCGACGTTTCATGCCCAGTTTTTCAGCATCCCAACATTGCATTTTTTCTTTCTCCCCGGGCTCCTTTGCTTCGCGTGCCCGGCTAGTCCGCTCCTTCTTTCGTTCTCCCGTGCCCCATGTTTGGTTCGGTTTTTCTTTGGGCTTTCCGCTTGCATTTTTTGCCCCCCAACCAGTGGAAACAATGGTTTCTCCCTTTTTTGTACCCCCTCTACCTCCCCCTTTTTTCTTTCGTTCCCTAACTCTCCCTTGAGCGACCGACTCTTCTTGCCCATTGCCCCATGCTGACGATTCCCCCACCCCTTGCTCGCCTTTCTCCCCCTTGCCTTGAATGCGCGTGGTCCCCCCCCCGTCTCTCTCTTCGTCCTCCGGCTGTGGCCTCCACAGTGACATACGTACTGGCTTCTTGTTGCATCCCCCGTTGTGCAACAATCCCGTTATAGTGCCACCTCTGCCCTTTCTCGTCATCCTTCCTCTGGTAGACTCTTTTTCCATCGTCCCTTACGTTAGAATGTCTTTCTCAATGAAGAATTGGCCCGAATTTTTTTGCATCCCAAGCCCTTTCCTCATATCTGGGCTTTTTACTTTCCCCCGGTTTCGCAGGTACCTAGAGAAGGTCTCGTTTCAGTCATTACGTTAAATCCCCCCCGTTACGAGAATACCAAGTTATCTCAATATACCCTCCCCGTCCCCCTAACACAGGTCTTTGGACTTTCCGGCAAATGAAGGGCGACGTTTTTTTCATTCTCCTACTCACCCCTCTGTTGCGTAAATCATTGAAATACACTGCTGAGTAGTTTTGCAAGCGCACTTCTAGTCCTGTCTGCGGCTCTTGGACGGAATGAACAACCCAAGCTCAGTTACGCATTTTATTCAATCTGGCGGATAATGATTGAGTCTTGAAAGAGTCACCGGACTAGCAACACAAGGGTTTGTCTTATAGACCCCCCTTTGATCCGACTTTTTGCTCCCATAGGATTTTGGGAAAAATATGCTTTCCGTATCTTACTACCGTGAGGTCCCCCCCAATATGCACCGCAATGGTTGA